>Ga0193727_1000045_pt1 | contig 35317 bp, 32 predicted proteins | sample H2c2metaG_FD_143051 | JGI IMG/M metagenome (GOLD analysis project Ga0193727, IMG submission 143051) | Soil microbial communities from a riparian zone of the East river system, Colorado, United States - H2c2 | ecosystem: Environmental > Terrestrial > Soil > Riparian zone | place: USA: East River...
GGGGTGCAGATCATCCTCGGCATCGTGCCGGACAATCCGTTCAAGGCGGCCGCGAACGGCGACTTTCTCGCCGTGATGTTTTTTGCGGTCATGCTCGGCATCGCGCTCGTGCTCACGCGCACGCCTGCCGCCGAGGCGTTCAAGACCACCGTGCAGGGGTTGCTCGACCTGGTCATGAAGCTGATGGAACTGATCATTCGCCTGACGCCGTATGCGGTCGCAGCGCTGATGTTCTCGCTGATCGCACGCTTCGGTACCGGAATTCTAGGTCAGCTCGGCCTGTATGCGTTCTGCGTGATCTTCGCCATTGCCGTGCACATGTTCGTCGTGCTGCCGTTGTGGGTGCGCTACGTCGGCGGCATGAACGCGTGGTTCTTCTTCAAGGGTAGCGAGGAAGCGATCATCACCGCGTTTTCCACTGCCTCGTCGACCGGCACGCTGCCGACGACGCTGAAGGTCGCCGAGGAAAACCTCAAACTGCCGCCTCAGATCGCGCGCTTCGTGCTGACCATCGGCGCCAGCGCGAATCATCACGGCACGGCATTGTTCGAAGGCCTGACGACGCTGTTCCTCGCGCAGTGCTTCGGCCTTGATCTCGGCATCGGCCAGCAGCTCGCCGTACTCGGACTGTGCATCGTCGGTTCGATCGGCACGGCCGGCGTGCCGGCCGGATCGCTGCCGGTCATCGCGGTGATCCTCGGTTACCTGCATCTGCCGCCGGAAGGCATCGGCATCATCCTCGGCGTCGACCGCTTCCTCGACATGTGCCGCACCGCACTCAACGTAACCGGCGATCTGGCCACGGCAGTCGTCGTTGCCAAGCCCGAGCGCGACGCTGCGATCGCGACGGATGGTTGACCGTCAATTCTCGCGAGAGCATCTTTTGACGCGGATCAACGCGGATCAGAGCAAAAGCGGTCACCAATGACCGTACATTGATCCGCCTTGTCGCTTGATCCGCGCAATCTGCGTCCACGCTTGCTCTCTTTTCTCGACGCTTCGAAGCAGAAGACCATGACGGCTGCGCAGCGCGGCACGTCATTCCTTTGGGTCTTACTGGCCGTGACGAGGGGCCGGTCGGCGATTGGTACATGTATACAAGGCGGCGAGGCGGCCGGGCGCAGTTGCGCCCGGCAAGCCGAGTCGGCTTACTTGGCGTTCTTGCCCGGCGCGGCTCGAACAGTCAGTTCCGCCGTCATGCTCGGATGGAAGATGCAGTGATAGGCGATCGCGCCGGAGCCGACGACGGTCCACTCGAACGACTTGCCCGGCAGGATCGGGCCGGAGTCGAATCGATTGTCGGAAGCCGTGACCGAATGCGGGACGCTGTCCGTGTTGGTCCAGGTGATGCGCGTTCCGGCAGCGACGGTCGTCTTGTTCGGTACGAACGATTCCTTCCGCATCTTGATCGCCGTGGCGGCTGGTTGGACGGCACAGACGAAGGCGCTGGCGAGAAGGCCAGCGCCGAGTATCGCCATGCGTAATGGATTGCGCATGTCAACGCTTGTCGAGCGCGGCTAGCGACTGCTTCGCGTGGTCGAGGTGAGCCTGAAACGCCGGTTTCACGTCGACCAGCATCTTCTTCAGCTCGGCATTCTGCGCATTCGAGATCAACACGTCGCTGATCGCGCCTAGCACCTGCTGGTGGTACGCGACTTCGTTTTCGAGGTAGGCGCGATCGAACTCGGCGCCCTTGAGGCTGCGCAGCTTCGTCTGTTCGGTGTCGGCCTGGCTCTGCAGACTCCTGCTCGTGTCGCTCGCCTCAGGCTTGACGCCCAGCTTCGTGACCAGTGCGACGGCGTTGTTGTTGACCGCGGTGTGGTCCTTGATCATCAGGTTGGCGAACTCGTCGACGCTCGTGGTCTTGGATTGTTCGAGCGCGATTTTGCCGTTGGCGATGTCGATGGAGTTGGCGGTGACGACGATCTGCGCAATCTGCGCGTCGGACACGGCCGGTTTCTGCGCCATGGCGACACTGGCGCCGAGGCAGACAAGCGCGACGACAGGCAGCGAAAAGCGTTTCTTGATCATTGGATAACTCCCTGAGCGGCGGATGAGCGATGCCCGAATGGACTCGCCGAAGCAATATACACCATAGTAGTGGTAAATATAGCCAATAGTCGAAAAACATGCTAACGTCAGGCAATCTCGTTCATCGTGTGGGCATCGTGGCAACCAATAACTGGCTGAAGCGGCTCCTCGCGGGCACCCGCGGCCACATTCTGGATTCGCTCCGGCGTTCTCCGGCAACCATCAGTGACCTGACCGACCGCCTCGGTCTGAGCGCCAACGCAGTGCGCTCGCACCTGGCCGCGCTGGAACGCGACGGCATCGTCGAACTCGAAGCCCGGCAAGGGCAGGGTGTCGGCAAACCGGCGCACGTCTATCGGCTGACGGCCGAAGCGCAGTCACTGACGCCGAAGGCGTACGACACGATGCTCTCGGTCGTACTCGACGCGGCGCGCGAGCGCAGCGGCGCCGAGGGCTACGCGCAGATTCTCACGGCGGTAGCCGACCGCCTCGCCGGCACTGGCCCGGCGGCTTCCGCAACTTTCGAGGAACGTCTCGCCGATACGCAGGCGTTGCTCGCCGGCGTCGGTGCCCACGTCGACGTGGAACGCGCTGGCGACAAGCTGCGTCTGCGCGGCACGGATTGCCCGCTCGCCTCGATGGTGGCGACGCATCCGGAGTTGTGCAGCGTGCTCGCCGGCGTCATTGCCCGCCGGCTCGGCGTCGCGGTCAACGATTGCTGCGACCGTAGCGCGACATTGCCGCGCTGCTGCTTCGAGGCCGTTGTCGAAGCAGTTGCGTGAGACGCCGCGCGTCGTGATCAGTTCTTGACCGGCTTCATCGGCCCGTCGAGCCAGCAGCTGATTTTCCAGTTGCCGTCGGGCTGGCGGCGCCACACTTCGTAACTGCGAAATATCGCGACCTTGTCCGGCCCGGCGTCGGCCTTCGTGGTCTGCGTCCAGGTATCACGCACCACCGCGAGCGCCCCGTCGACGATGACTTCGTTGACCTGCAACGCGTAGGTCGTCGTGACCGGTTGCGCTGGTCCCTTCGCATACGCCGCTTCGCGGTCATATGTATCATCGGGTCCATCCGCTGGCCAGCCGACCAGGTCCGGCGCCCAGACCGCCAGCATGCCTTTGGCGTCGCCCTGATTGGCGGCCTCTACCCAGTTCGTCAGTGCGGCGCGGATCTTCTGTTCCGCGGCGGCGTTGCCGGCGGCGGCATTGGCCTGCGCCAGTCCTGTCGCGATGATGAGGAGGATGCCCAGAGCCAACCGAATCGTCATGAATGCTCCGTTCGTCGAAGAGGTGTGACGATCTAAACGTCGGACAGCGGCAAAGCGGACAATCACTGCGCCGGACCGTTCCGGCGCTGCGTCGACACGAAACAAGGGGTGCCATCCGGCAAAAGATGGCGCACGGTGGAAACGGCGTCGCAGGGTCGCCGGCGTCAGGTCGCGCGATGCAACCGGTCGATCAGTTCGGTCAGCACCTTGTCCTGCGCGGCCAGGTGTTCCTGGATCTGCTGCGCCTCGTGCAGCACCGCTTCGGCATCGTTGTAGGTGTCGAGTGCACGTTTGTCCGACGCCGCACCGTCGACCTTCTGGCCGACGATGATGATCGACAGCAGCACCAGTTGCAGGAAGGTCTGTGCGATCCACGCGACCAGTGGCGCGGTGCCGCCGCGAATCGCTTCCGGCAGGCTGACCAGCGCCAGCCCGGCGAAAATGTAGGCGCACCACATCGTGCCGACCGCGCTGGTGATCTTGACGGCAAGGAACGAGTTGAAACGCTGGAACGCATTCGCGTTCGGCAGCAGATCGTGACGTTTCAACGGCCCGTGCGCCTTGCGCTCGGCGATGCGTGGATGCGGCACGTGATGGTAGACGACGCGCGTACCGCATTCCGGACAGGCGCGCAGGCCGGGACTCACGTTTGCACCGCAGTTGGGACAAGACGACATGGATTGCTCCTGATTGACCTGGGCGGGTACCGGTTGCTGCGGCAGCGATTTGCCCGAAGAAGACAGCATCGACCGTAGTGTGGTGATTCTACGATGCGCCGTGCCAGCTGCGAATGGCGCGACACCGCAGACCGTGCTACGGCATACTTCAGTTGTCCGCCGCCCCAAACGCCGCCGATCAGGAGATCGCATGGTCGTTTTCGCGTTGCTCGCCCTGCTTACGGTTCTGGGCCTGCTGTACTTCGTCGACCTGCTGATCGTCGCCGGGCAGCGCCGGCAATTGCGTCCGAACGCCGAATCGATCGGGCTGGGCGCCGTGACCAACTTCTTCGACACGCTCGGCATCGGCTCGTTCGCGCCGACCACGGCCTGGCTGAAGCTGCGCAAGATCATACCGGACAGTTATCTGCCGGCGACGCTGAACAGCGGCCACGCGTTGCCGACCATTGCGCAGGCGTTGATCTTCGTCAACCTGGTGCGTGTCGACGCGGTGCTGCTCGCGATGTGCATCGCCGCGGCGATTGCCGGCGCGCTGATCGGCGCACCGCTGGTCATGCGCCTGCCGGTGCGCGCGGTGCGTGGCGTCGTCGGCGTCGCGCTGCTGATTGCCGCCGTGCTGTACGCGCTGGCCAACCTCGGCAAGCTGCCGGCCGGCGGCGATGCGCTGACACTGGCGCAGCCGCTGTTCGCGATCGCCATCGGCGTACATTTCGTGCTCGGCGCGCTGATGACGTTCGGCATCGGCCTGTACGCGCCGTCACTGATCCTGTTGAGCCTGCTCGGCCTCAATCCGATCGCCGCATTCCCGATCATGATGGGCGCCTGTGCGTTCCTGATGCCGATCAGCGGCATGCGCTTCGTGCGCAGCGAGCGCGTCGATCTGCGCGTCGTGCTCGGCCTGGCCATCGGCGGCATTCCGGCCGTGCTGCTGGCGGCGTATGTCGTCAAGTCGCTGCCGCTGACCGCGTTGCGTTGGGGCGTCGTGCTCGTCGTGCTGTACGCCGCCGCGTTGCTTCTGCGCGCGGCGCTGAAACAGGAGGAAGCATCGGCGCCGGCCGCGGAAGGCGCCGAAGCGCAAGGCACCTGAACCTGCGCGATTGCGCAATGAGCGCCATTTCAGCCGCTGCGCGTGAAGCGCAGCACAATCGCGTCCTTCGCGGCGTGAAACAAAACCGGTGATCCTGCCGTCCGTATCGCGTTCGAACACGCGGCGCAGGCGTGGCTGGCCCGGTGTGAACAGCACGTCGCGCATTTCCGCGCGCAATTCAGCCGGTTTGCCGTCGTTGGTGGTGCTGACCAGCCCATCACCGTCACGGCTGATCCTTACGGCAAGTCCCGGGCCGGCGCTGTACGTGCCGACATATTGATCCAGTTCCGCCGCCGGCAGCCGCCGAGCCGGCGGATCGTCCGACGCGGCAAGCGTCTGGCTCGAGATCATCAGCCAGCGTCCCTGTTTCCTGCGCCACACCTCGATCGAACGGAAGCGGCCGTGATAGGTCTGGCCGTAGGCGTTGAACGTGCCGTTGTCGGTGAAGCTGGTCACCGCGACATCGCGCTCGATGTGCATCGTGAAATCGGTCTGCACCAGCGTGTTGTGCACACCGGCCGGCGGCGGCGTCGTGCCGGTAACGATGTCGTGCTTGCTCGCGATCTCGCCGCCTTCATTCATCAAAACGACGGCGTCATCGAGATATTTCTCCAGGGTCTTCGCGTCGCCGCTGGCCGAAGCATCGGAAAATTTCTTCGACTGGCGCTCTATCACGGCCGCATCGTCGTCGTGCGGCGGTTGCGCGATCGAAACGGTAGTGGCAGCGAGCAGAAAGCAGGACAACAGCGAGCGCATGATGCAGTTCCATCGGTGATCGGCAACCGGATCGTTGCGCACGCGTCGCGCATATGGATGTGCCGGACGTAACGCGCACACAGAGCCCGCCCCTTCAAGGGGTGAAGCGGCGCGCTTGCGAACCACTGGTTCGCGCGCCGCTGAACGCCCGAAGCAGGATGCGCAGGGCCGGGTTGCTTGATGAGGCCGGGATGGCCGAGCTCAGCAACGTTGGGTGGGGATGGTATTGCTCGGCGAGTCTACGTGCCGTCGTCTAAGCTAGACGCCAGTGCAGCGAGCTTAAGAACCGTATTCCAGTTGCGCGCCGTGCCGGCGACGCCGAGCCTGCGTTCGATCAGCGCATTGGTCAGTTTCGAATTGCCCTGGCCTTCGGGATATATCAGGTACGCATCACGACCGGCGACATGGATCGTCTCGGGACCCTGGTAGCCGTCGCGCAGCGCCTTGACCGTAGCGGCACCCGGCGCGCCCTTGAGCGCCATAAGGATCAGACGCGCCGGATCGTTCGTTGCCGCATCGGGAAACGGATTGCGCGCGATGATCGCGTCCCACTCCGCCGCCGTGCGCAGCATGAAGGCGACGTCGAAACCGAAGCGGCGCTGCGCCTCGGCCTCGAGCTTTTTCTCGAGCACCGCGACCGGCACTTTCGACTTCAGCGCGAACACGGCATTGCCGCTCTGCAGCAGCGTGCGCGGATTATCGTGGCCGAGTTCGCCGAGCATCGCGCGCAGGTCGGCCATCAGCACGCTGCGGCCGCCGACGTTGACGGCGCGGAGCAGAGCGATGCAGTGGTTTGCCGGTCTCACCGCGCTGGACATTCGCGCATATCCGAAGAGTCGTCATTCCCGCGCAAGCTCGTCACCCCGGACTACGATCCGGGGCGGGAATCCATCTTGATTCGGCTTCGCCTTCAGAGCGCCGCGTCGATCAGTTTCGCCAGCTGCGCCTTCGACGCCATGCCGACATGCGTAGCGTGCACCGCGCCGTGCTTGAACAGGACCAGCGTCGGCGCCGAGCGCACGCGCCAAGCCATCGCGGTCTTCTGGTTCTTGTCCATCTCGACCTTGACGATCTTCGCGCGCCCGGCGTAATCGGCCGCCAGCTGGTCGAGCATCGGCGCCATCGCCTTGCATGGGCCGCACCATTCGCCCCAGAAGTCGACGAGCACCGGCGTCTCGGATTGCATCACCTGTGTGCAGAAATCAGCGTCGGTGGCGGAAGTGATCAGGTCGCTCATCGAAACTCCTTGGTGTCCCAACCGCAAGTATCAACCTGACGGCGACGACTTGCACGCGGCAGGGCACAAGACGCGCTGTGGCGCTCGTGGTGTTCGCGGGAGGCTGGGCTGAATCCAATGAAGCCCAGCGCCCAATGAGGTTTGCTGGGCTTCGCTGCGCTCAGCCAGCCTACGGACCTGCCTGCTGTGCGCCGGGGCGCTCCAGCAACTCGACCAGAATGACGTGATACTCATCGCCGCCGCTGTTCTTCACGCGGTGCACATAGGGTAGCGGGAGTTTCTCGATTGTCACGGCGCCGCTCGACAGATCTTCCGGCGATGACCACTCGCCGCCGGACTTTTGCGCGGATATGCGGCTACCGTGGACTCGCACGCCAACACTGGGAAACTCGTGCCGATGCCACTGCGTCGTCTCGCCGGGTGGAATGCGCGCATCGACGATACGGAAGTACGGAGTCTGCATCACCCATCGATGATGCGGCTCGTGCAGCAGCGCCTCCGGATCGGCGGCGCTGCCGTCATTCGGCGCGACTTGCAACGTGCCAAGTTGCGCCTGTTGCTTGAATTCGATTTCGATGTTTTCAACCGGCGTACTGCCGATATTGGCGACCGCATGCGTCTCCGGCCCGAACGCCAGTGGCTTCTGCTGCGGATCGGCCGGAGGGATTACGCTGCTGCCATCGGGCCTGCTCAGGCGCAGCGTTCCAGGTTGCAGCGCGATCACGACGCGCGGCGGATGGCTATGCATCGCCGAGCTTGTGCCCGGCTCGTAATGCGAGCGGATCACGCGGATGCTCGCGTCTTCGTACTCGACTTTCGCAATCGCCGGCGAGACCTGTACGAGGTCCTGTGCCATCACGTTGCCCAGCAGCAGAGCGAACGGCACGCATCGCAACAGTTTCATCGATGTTCCTTGGTTAACGACAAAATGAAGGAAACGAAGGGATCATCCGTTTGAAACGCACAATTTTTCCGTCCACTTTCCTGGTGCCTTCGCGCAAGTATCAATCCGTCGGCGACGACTTGCACGCGGCACGGCACAAGAATGCGGAACAGCGCTCGCGGCTTTGGACCTGTCTTGAAATCCTCCGTCTTCTTTTGCCGGGTGGCGTCCGGGAACCTGAGGTGCTCCACCGCGTCGCCTCCTACTCCAGGGACGCGATGCGCCGGCATCCGGATGTCGGTAGTCTTCGCAGCAGGGCAGCCTCAACGAGGGAACGTCACCATGCTCAAGCTCTACGGTTTTTCGAAGGTCAACGCGGTCGCGCGCGGCCAAACGCGCGACCTGCGCGTGCTGTGGGCGCTCGAAGAAATGCAACTGCCGTTCGAGCTGGCCGGCCTGGACCACCCCGCACACGACCTGAACACCGAAGCGTATCGCCGGCTCAGCCCCTTCGAACAGATCCCGTCGATCGACGACGACGGCTTGATGCTGTCCGAATCGGCCGCGATCCTCATCTACCTGGCGAAGAAATCCGGCCGCCTGATCCCCGGCGACCGCGCCGGCGAGGCGCAGGTGCTGCGCTGGTGCTTCGCCGCGATGAACTCGGTCGAGCCGCCGCTGCTCGGCCTGCTGGTGCTCGACTGGACCGCGGATATCGGCAGCGGCAAGCACCGCGAGTTCATGGTCGCCTGGGCGAATCGCGTGCTGAAGAAACTGGAGCGCTGGTTCGCTGACCGCGACTTCGTCGCGACGAAGGATTTCAGCGTCGCCGACATCCTGATGGCACACGTGCTGTCGGGCATCAAGGACAAGGCATTGATCGCGCCGTATCCGCGACTCGCGTCGTATCGGGATCGTTGCCTGGCGCGGCCTGCCTGGAAACGGACCATCGAGGCGTACTGCGCGCGGGTCGAGGCGGGATAGAGGCAATCAACGTGCTGTAATAAACGCCGTTCCCTTTTTCGTTTAGTGTTTGGATCTGACGCCTGTCCCGGGTCCAGGCGAGCAGCTGGAGATTGCATGAGACCGAAGACGGATTTTGCCGATGCAGAAGTCGGTTATGACATTCCCGCCGTGCCAGGCATGGACGAAGCTGACATCCAGACACCATGCCTAGTGCTCGATCTCGACGCGCTGGAGCGCAACATCAGGAAGATGGGCGAGTATGCGAAAGCGCACGGCATGCATCACCGCAGCCACGGAAAGATGCACAAGTCGGTCGACGTGCAAAAGTTGCAGGAGCGATTGGGCGGCGCGGTCGGAGTCTGCTGCCAGAAAGTTTCCGAGGCCGAGGTCTTTGCGCGCGGCGGCATCAGGGACATTCTCGTCTCGAACGAAGTGCGCGACCCGGCCAAGATCGACCGACTCGCCCGACTGCCGAGACTCGGTTCACGGATCATCGTCTGCGTCGACGACATGGCGAACGTCGCTGAACTTTCGGCTGCAGCGCAGAAGCATGGCACGACGCTGGAATGTCTCGTCGAAATCGACTGCGGCGCGAGGCGCTGCGGTGTCGGCACAAGCGCAGCGGTGATCGAAATCGCCAAAGCGATCGACGCTGCAGCGGCATTGAAATTCAGCGGCATCCAGGCCTATCAGGGCGCCATGCAGCACCTGGAACGTTATCAGGACCGCAAGGGCAAGCTCGACGACGCGATCGCCATGGTGAAGGACGTTGTCGAGGCTTTGCATGCGGCCGGCCTAAAGCCCGAAATCGTCACCGGCGGCGGAACGGGATCGTATCGCTTCGAGTCGAATTCGGGCGTCTACAACGAGTTGCAATGCGGCAGCTACGCCTTCATGGATGCCGATTACGGACGCATCAAGGACCTGCACGGAAACCGCATCGACCAGGACGAATGGGAAAACGCGCTCTTCGTGCTGACCTCGGTGATGAGCCACGCAAAGCCCGGCCAGGCAGTCTGCGATGCTGGGCTCAAAGTCCTGTCGCTCGACAGCGGCCTTCCCGTCATTCATGGCCGCAACGACATCAAGTACGTCAATGCGTCTGACGAACACGGCGTGATCGAAGATCGGCATGGCGTTCTGCGCGTCAACGAAAAACTGAAGCTCGTTCCCGGGCATTGCGACCCGACGTGCAACCTGCATGACTGGTACGTGGGCGTGCGCAACGGCAAAGTCGAGGTGGTCTGGCCGGTTTCGGCGCGCGGAAAGGCGTACTGACGCTTGTCGCGTGCGGGTAGTGTCGCGCGACCTGCCAGCTCCGACCGCGCTCGGCAAAGGGCGGGCAGCGCAGCAAGCAGCCCGGATGGAGCCCGGCGGAACCCGGGAAGTTGCCCCGGATTTCGCCGCTTGTGCGGCTGCATCCGAGCTACGACTCAACATCCGTTCGTGTTGAGCGTAGCTTGCGTAGCAAGCGAAGTCGAAACGCCAATGCGCCGGAGCCCTTCGACCCCGGATCGGAGTCCGGGGCAGGCTTCGGCGCTTCGCGCCGTTGCTTGTCCTGAGCTTTGTCGAAGGGCTAGGGTGAACGGATTTTTCGAATTAGACCACTACCCGTTTTCCCAATCACTCGAAATCGTCGGCGAAGATACGGTCGTCGGGCGTGAGCGCGAAATCATCGATCGCCAGGCCGTCGTCGCCGCCTGAAGCGTCGCTGTCGATCCAGCGTATGCACAACGTTGCGCCATTTGCCATGCCGACCACCGCGATCGTGGACGCGAGCGCGGTGCGGTCGGCGGCGGCGTTGCCGTTCTTCGCGCCGACGGTCACCGTGTCGGGTGTGACGAACTTCAGCGCGGCGACGCCGGTCCAGGTGCCCGTCGCGAGGTCGGTTGCGTCCGTGCTGTATTGGAAAGCCAGTTCATCCGTCCGTCCCTCGGTACCCAACCGCCATTCTTCACCGGTGTAGGCGATCGACAGACGCGTGATCGCGAAGCCCGTGTTGTTCGCAAAACAGGCGCCGAAGACCGGGATCAGCGTTCCGGCGCGCACGCTGCCGACTGCGCGTTCGGTGCTTGCTGCAGCGCCGTAGCTGTACGAGTCTCCGACGTTGCTGGCGCCGGTGTCGACCGCGTACTGCTCGTTGTCGCGCGCGCCACCGCCGGACTCCGTCAGGAACCAACCCGGAATCGTGAGATTGTTCGTCGTCGATCCCGCGACGTTCGACAGCGTGTCGAAATCCTGAACATAGGCGACGCCTGGCGTGTCGAGGCTGATGCATGCGGCGTGCAACGGTAACGCCGCGCTCAGCATGACAAGTCCAAAGCCGGGAGTGATAACCGAACGGCGCATTTTGGATCTCAATCCGAGTACGCGAGGAGAGTATGGCAGAGGTGCGACACGGCCTGCTCGTGGTCGCCAACAGCCTGTTTCGCGGCAAGTGGAATTGCCGTCACCCGAACCGCATTACCAGATGGCAAACGTAAGTGAACCTGCCACCGTTCCTGCTCGCACGGCAAACAAGTGTCCGGTGGGCCGTTCCGATTCCATTCTGCCATTCGGTATTGCCGCCAATGCCGGGAGCATGGCACAGTCGCCAGAGCGCCGCCGCGTCGTCCTCATTGGCCTTTGGAGTTGCTTCCGCATGCAAGGAAATCACTCGCGAGTTCGCCACGGGCTGGCGACGGCCATCACACTGGCACTGGGCATCGACGGCGCGCACGCCGCGATGATCACCGTCACCGACGGCGGCGACGCGGCAACGATCGGCATCTGCACGCTGCGTCAGGCGATCGCATCGGCAAACAACGACGACGCCGGAACCAGCAACTGCACGACGGGCTCAGGGGACGACACGATCGTCTTCGCCGCCGCGCTGGCCAATCAGACGATCACACTGAGCCAGGGAGAGCTGGATATCTCGTCTTCGTTGACGATCACCGGGAGTGGCCAGACCATCGACGCGAATCAGGCGTCGCGCGTGTTTGGCGTCTCGGCCAGCGCTGCACTGACGGCCAGTCACGTGACCATTTCCGGTGGCCTGACGACGACCGGGAACGCCTACGGCAACACGGGCGGCGGCATCCAGGCCGTGGGCGGAGCCAGTGTCAATCTCTCCTACGTCACGATCCAGGACAACACGGCGTCGACCTTGGGAGGAGGAATCGCCGCGCTGACGCTTTCGTCATCGGTGTCGCCGAGCGTGACGCTCAGTCACTGCACCGTTTCCGGCAACCACACCGGGAACAAGGGCGCGGGCGTGGCTGTGGTACGGCCAACCTTTCCCGGGCCGATACCGGCCCTGACGATCGACGATTCGCAGATTTCCGGCAACACCGTCACCGGCGGCGGGCCGACTGATCACGGCGGCGGCATCTACCTTTACCACAGCACCGCCGACATCGCGCGCACGACGATCTCCGGCAACTCGGCTTACGAAGGTGGCGGCGTATTCGGCCTGATCAGCGGCATCCGCGCCGTCGATACGACGTTCTCGGGCAACTCGGCGGCATTTCGCGGCGGCGGCATCTTCGCGGCCACCAGCGGCCTGAGCATCGCCAACACGACCGTCGCCGGCAACACGGCGGTTACCAGCAGCGGCGGTATCATCGTGGTCAACGACACCGCCAACATCGTCAACAGCACGATCTCCGGCAACACGGCGGCCTCGTCGCCCGGCGTCACGTTTGTCGGCAACGCGCCCGTCGACACCCACGCCACGTTGTACAACACGATCATCGCGGACAACGGCGGCGATTGCGATACGACGGCGGGCATCCCGGTCGTCGCCAAGCACAACCTGCTGCTCACCGCGGGTTGCGGCATCACGAAAGGGACCGACGGCAACCTCGTCGGCGACCCGCACCTCGGCGCGCTCGCCAACAACGGCGGACCGACGCAGACGATCGCTCCCGCCGCCGACAGCTCCGCGCTCAACGCTGCAGACTCGTCGCTGGCGACCTTCCTGACGTTCACCAGCAACGTCCCGCTCAGCTACGACCAGCGCGGCCCCGGCTATCCGCGGTCCACGGTCGACGGCACGGTCGACATCGGCTCCTACCAGCACCAGGGCAACGAGCGGATCTTCACTGACGGGTTCGAGCCAGGGCCGTAGGGCGTACAAAAAGCGGTCGGAGGCTGAGGCATCCCCACGATTATTTCTGCAAATCCGCGGGTTCCAAACCTGTTGCTGCGACGTTCATCGCTTTCCTTCTCCCACGGGAGAAGGTGCCCCACCTACTTGCGCTGCACGCGGCATCGCAATTGCCAAGCAAACAAGCCGCGCATGTAGGTGGGGCGGATGAGGGTCGGGGCATTTATCGACGTCGATACGAGGCCCGACCCGCACCCCAACCCCTCTCCCGGCGGGAGAGGGGCTTGAAGGAGCCCATCGAAAAAGTGGGGAAACCTCAGGGTCGGAGGCAATTGAGGCGGCGCATAAGCTTCAGGCGGAGTATCCACGGAATCCTGGAAACTCCACTCTGCCCCGTTCCGTTCTCGTCCGGGCGCGCCCGGCATTCGCTTCGTCGTCTCGCCGCCGTAATGAACCGCATTGTGATAGCGCAGTGACGGATGTTGCTGAAGTATCGGGACCGAATCGTACTGCGACCTTCGCATCAGCCCCTGAGGTGATCCGTGTTTGGGAAACTTGCCGCCTTGCTCATGGGCCTGTGCATCGTGCCCGCATTGGTCCAGAGCGCTCCAACAACGCTCGAGGTCTCCGTCACGGCTGCCGAAGCGGCACTGAACAAGGAAAAGCTCGGCGAGGGGATTTATGTTTTCCGCGCACCGCTGGACCTCGAACAGTGGACATCGACCAATTCCGTCGTGATCATCAACGACGACGATGTCGTCGTGTTCGACAGCTGCACGCGGGCCGTTACCGCGCGCGCCGTGATCGCGCAGATTCGCAAGCTGACGGCGAAACCGGTGCGGCTGCTGATCAATTCGCACTGGCACCAGGATCATTGGTCGGGGAACGGAGAATACGCCAAGGCGTTTCCCGGTCTGCGCATCGTCTCCACCGCCCAGACGCGCGCCTTCATGTCGCACATGGGCCCGAAGTTCTTCGTCGACGAAACGTCGGGCGGCGCGAACCAGGAGCGCGCAGCACTGGCCGAGGCGATCAAGAGCGGCAAGTTGCCGGATGGCTCGCCGCTCACGGCCGAGGAACGCGCGCGCCGCGAACGCGATCTTGTGATCGCGGACCAGTTCACTGCCGAGGTCGCAGCGCTGCCGCGCGTGTTGCCCAATCTCGTCTACGAGAGTGAACTTGCCTTTTGGAGCGGCCAGCGCGAGTTCCGCCTGATCAGCGTGACCGGCGATGCAAGCGCGTCGACGGTCCTGTATCTGCCCGGAGAAAAGCTGCTGGTCACCGGCGACGCGCTGGTCAGTCCCGAGGATGGCGCCGGACCGCCGCCGTGGACCACCACGACGTACAACATCAGTCGCTGGCTCGACAGCCTGCGTCGCCTCGATACGCTCGACGCGAACATCATCGTGCCGGGGCAGGGACCCGCGCAGCACGACAAGGCGTATCTGCGGCGCACGATCGAACTGTTCGCAGCGGTCATCGACCAGGTGCACGCGGCGCTCGATCGGGGTCTTGTCAAACTCGCCGACGTACAGGCGGCCGTCGACGTCGACCGCATCGGCCTTCAGTACACGCCCGCTGCGACGAAACCCGACGCCGCTTTCCACCAGTGGGTTGGCATCCTGTCGAAGAAAGCGATGCAGGAATCGCTCGACGGGGCGGCAAACATAAAGTAGCGCGAAGCCGGATGCAGCGTCAGGAGGATCGGGAAGGCTGCCCAGGATTCTGCCGCTGCGCAGCTATATCGGTTTCCTCGTAGGCTGAGCTGAATGCAATGAAGCCCAGCTAAGCGGATGCGGGCCCGCAGGGTTGCTGGGCTTAGCAGCGCTCAGCCCAGCCTACGCGCTTCTTCGTTACATGTGGAAAAGTGTACTCAGCCCCTGATTTACCGGACTTGCTCCGCAGATGGGCTTCCCCCGATTTCCATTCTTCAATTTACGTGAAACCGGATAACCTCGGCGGGCGCGCTCGCACTTCCATTTTCGGCATTCACTTCGACTGAATAGTCGTGGTTACCGGGGCACGCGTCGTTGAAGGTCAGCTTGCCGCCGTCCGTCTGCATAGTCATGCCGGGCGGCGGATCTCCCGACAGGTGGTACCGGAATTCTCCGTAAACGTTTAGAACGATCCAGTATGAAAGGGTTTCTCCGCAGTTCTGAACGATTACGTCGTCGATCATGCTGTCCGCATCGGCGTCACCGTAGGGGATCCCGTTCAACGGGCTCTGGTCGGTGTCGACGCCGACGATGCGCGGTGCCAGATTGTTGAAGACGATGCCCATCACTCCGGACCGACCTTGCGTATCCATGACGGTGAGGACGACGTCTTTCTCGCCAAGATCTCCACACGCTGGCTGGTAAACGAGTTCTTCGTAAGAGTTGATCTGCATGCCTGAGGGGGCGTCTGAGAGTTGGTAGGACACGCCTGCCCGGTCCGTCGCGATCAGCGACGCATAGACCTCGCCACAAGCCACGTTGATCGGATCATCCAGCACAGAATCGCTGTCGCCGTCGAAGTTATCAGGTACGTTGCTGACGAAAAATAGATGACCCTGCCCATCGGGTACGTATCCGAACGCGCCGTAGTCATAAGCTTCTATCGAGCCGCCGGTCAGGTAGCTCAGCCCGATGACGGCGGGGGGCGTTGGCGTTTCAAAACCGGCACTGAAGATACAGTCCCCCAGCGTGCACGCCGGCGCGGCGACCGCTACGGTAGCGGCAATGCCCACCAACAACCCAACGGCAGCAATGGCAGGCTTCATGCCAGTTCCCTCTTCAGAGCTCCACCGCGACCGTACTCCAGGGGGAGGACAGGTTCAAGGTTGTTCCGACGTCGGAGCTGACGCGCAATCCGATGGAAGATGGCAAATGGCAAAAGCGGCAATGCACCTCAATTACCCCGCTCCTTTTTTCCGTCGCGCTGCTCCGCCAGCGCCGTTTCGAATTCCGCGCGCGAAGCGCGGACAAAATCGCGGTAGCCCTGTGGGTCGATGAACACGTTCGTGGGGGAACCGGCTTTCATGCGTGCGATCTTTTCCCGCAGGGACCAGGCGCTGCCGTGTTCGGCGAGAAAAACATCGCACGGAAGTGAAGCGAGCGTTGCGAACGTCCGCGCGAAATCCTCGGCAATCGTCGGATAGGCGGAATCGTTCACGAGTGGCGTATCGGCTGGCAGCGTCACCTGGCAGGCGAAGACGACGTCGAGCGAGCGCCTGCCATCGCGCACCCTCGTCGTCCACGTCGTGCAGCCGGGCGTATGGCCGGCAGTCAGGTGTGCCGTGAGTGTCGTTTCGCCAAGTCGCACCGTATCGCCGTCGTGCAGAGTTCGATCGACCTTGATCGATTCGAACAACTTGCGCTCGCCACGATAGAACGTGCCGCGTCCCTCGTTTTCCAGCGGCACGACTTCCTGCGCCATTGCCTCGAGCTTCGCTGCGCTGTCCTGCTTGAGCCGGGCGAGCCCGCCGGCATGATCCGGATGCGCATGCCCGTTGAGGATGATCTTGACGTCCGCGAGCTTGAAACCGAGCGTGGCGATGTTCGCTTCGATCTGCGGCGCCGTTTCGGCGAAGCCGCCGTCGATCAGGATCAAGCCGCGCGACGTCGCGACCAGGTACGAGGTCACGTCGGACGCGCCAACGTAATACACGTTCCCGGCGATCCGGAACGGTGCGACCGGTTGATTCTTCGCTTCGGATTCGGCACTCAACGCGCAAGCGTCGGCAGTCAGCAACAGCAACAGACAGGCGGCGTATCGGCTCATGCGCAGTTCCGGCCTTCGAACAGATGACACGCCCGATCATACCGCTCGGAAAAACGGGGCGGAGATAATTATTGCGCGTTGATCCGTTTAATCTGCGGTTTCGATCATCCCAAGAAATACAAAGCGATGCAGGCTGCGAGCCCGACCACCCACAACGTCGAGCGCAGGGCCGCCAGATCGGCGAGGTAAGCGCCGATGTAGCCGATGCGCGCCGCGACGAACAACAGCGCCAGGTTGTCGACGCGCGTTTGCGAAGCCTGCAATTGCTGGGCGATCAGCACGCCGGCAATGAAGATCGGCAGCGCCTCGAAGCTGTTCTGTTGCGCGGCGTTGGCGCGCGCCTGCCAGCCCTGCAGCTTCCCGAGCCACTGGCGCGGATTGTTGTTGTCGAAGCCGCCCTCGCGGCGCCGCTTGCCGAAACCCGGCGACTTCGCCACGCCGGCGCAGAGCACCGGCAGGAGGCACGAGAGCAAAATGCAGCCGTCGGCGATGGTCATGTGTCAGCTCCCCTGTATGGCGGGTAGCGTACACCGAAACAACAATGGTCCCTGACACCATTATTTTCTTGCCGACCCCTGTTTTACATCTCCAGGCGCAGCAGTTCGCGCTCGATGGCGAAGACATGCGGATCGTCCGCGCCAAGCTGACGCAAGGCATCGGCCAGATGCAGAACGTAGTCGCGATTGGCGCCGCTGGGGCCGTGCGAGCGGGAGATGTGCAGCGCAATTTCGCGCTCGCTGGCGGCGCCGAGGAATGCCGCGTTTGCCGGCGTGGCGATGTAAACCAGTCCGTTCGCATGCCGGCCATCATCCAGGCTGAGTTCTGTCGCAAGGCGCAGGTAGCCGTTCTTCTCACGCACGTCGAGCGAAGCGAAAGTCTCGGGACTCACCAGGTAGGCCACGCCGATACAGGTGGCATCCGGTTCGGCGATCAACGTGACCACGCGACCGGGCGCCTTCGGCGTTCCACGATGGTCGTGCGAGCCTTGCCAGAAGCGTCGCGCCCAGCCGCGAATGCTGGCGGGCCGGCGCTCAATATACGGAAAGTCGGCCTTGTAGATCAGCGAGCCGTACAACCACACCTGCGAGTGGCCGTCGAAGTGCGTCATGCGGCGGTTGATCGCGATGGTGTCGGCGCGCTCGGCGGATGCGGTCATAGGTGGGGGAAAGCGGAAACGGCGATCGAAAAAGGGGTAGCCCAGGTACATTTTCTCCGAAAAAGGGGCCAAGTACATTTTCTCAGTGCTGAAAGATGAACCTGAGCCCTGTTCGCACCTTCTCGACGTGGAACACAACATCGCCGATGCGGAGCACGTCGCCATCGACGCAGGACGTGACATCGCGGGTTGCGGGCATGACATCGCCGACGTCAAACGCGAGATCGCTGAAACGGCGCATGACGTCGCCGACGTGGAACGCGACAGCGCCGTGGCGGAGCATGACGTCATCGATGCGGTGCATGACGTCGTCGACGTGGTGCATGACGTCGCTGACGTGGAACATGAGGTCGCGGATGTCGTGATCGACATCGGCAATGCGATCGTCGAGGTCAAAAAAAAGCCGCATTGCTGCGGCTTTGTCCTTCCCTGGGCTGGAGAGGCGAAAGTGACTACGCCGCCTTGGCGAACGGCAGCACCTGTGGCTCAGCCGCCGCTTGCGGCGGCGTTGGCGTCGGTTGACGCGACGTGCGGGAGAAGCGCGTGCCCAACTCCTTGCGCAGCGAGTCGAGGCCTTCGGACTTGCCCGAGCGCTGGAGCAGGTTGTAACCCTCCAGCGCCGCTGCCATCACATCGCTGCCGAGTGCGAAACTCGTGTCCGACGCGCGTGTGCTCAAGCGCGCGAGTCGCACCATTCGCGGTCGCAACTGCTCGATCCCGTTGAGATCTGCCAGGGCGTCCGCGAGGCCGAGATTCTGCGGCACCATCTGCGGATTCTGCTCCAGCACGTGCAACGTCTGGCGGCAGAACGCCTCCGACTTGTTGCCCATCCTCTTGTACGACCTCTTGTCGGGCAACGCGATCAGCCCGACGAGCTGTGTTTCCAGCTCCGTCAGTGCCGCATCGACGGCCGTCAGCTGTGCATCGGTGAGATTCCAGGAAACGAGGTTCTGCGACATGTGATCTTCTCCCTTTGATTGACTCCGGCTTGATCCTTCGCTTTCGCCATGGATCTAGAATCGTTGCGTCGATTCCGCCCACAAAAAGAGCTACCAAGCCGACCCACGGTTTACTGTTCGACTGACAAAATGCTACCGCCAGAGACACGGCAGGAAGAACAAGCGTGAAAAAGAAAGGGGGTGTCCTAGATTTTGTGTAAACGGGCCATTGGCAGGAAACTGTCGCATGACCTGGAGACACAATGACTACGCGCAAGCATGAAGTACCCGATGAATTACTGTCCAGTCTTCTGGCGGACTACAAGAAGCCCGAGGACCTGATTGGCGAGAACGGCCTGCTCAAACAGCTGACCAAGCTGCTGGTAGAGCGAGCGCTCGATGCGGAGATGACCGAGCACCTGGGTCACGACAAGCACGAGCCGGTGGCCAACCCGAACGGCAACACGCGCAACGGCCGCAGCCGCAAGACGCTCAAGGGTGAGTTCGGCGAACTGCCCATTGAGATTCCTCGTGATCGCCACGGCAGTTTCGAGCCGCAGCTGGTGCCCAAGCACCAGACCCGTTGGAACGGCTTCGACGAGAAGATTCTGTCGCTGTATGCACGCGGCATGACGGTGCGCGAGATCCAGGCGCACCTGCAGGAGATGTACGGGGCCGAGGTCTCGCCGAGCTTGATCTCCTCGGTGACCGAAGCGGTGGTCGACGAGGTCAAGGCCTGGCAGGCGCGGCCGCTCGATGCGGTCTACCCGATCGTCTACCTGGACTGCATCCACGTGAAGGTGCGCGATGGCGCCGTGCGCATCAAGGCGGTGTACCTGGCCATCGGCATCACCCTGACCGGTGAGAAGGAGGTACTCGGCCTGTGGCTGGCGCAGACGGAAGGCGCGAAGTTCTGGCTGCAGGTCGTGACGGAGTTGAAGAACCGTGGCGTGCAGGATATTTTCATCGCCTGTGTCGACGGTCTGAAGGGGTTTCCCGAAGCGATCGAGGCGGTGTTTCCGCAAACCACGGTGCAGTTGTGCATCGTGCACATGGTGCGGCACAGCCTGAACTACGTGCCCTGGAAACGCCGGCTGGAAGTCGCTGCCGACCTCAGAGCCATTTACACCGCGACGACCGCCGAGGAAGCCGAGCAACGCCTGACCCAGTTCGAGGCAAAATGGGATGCCGATTATCGGCCGATCGACCAGTCCTGGCGGCGTAACTGGGATCGGCTGATCCCGTTCTTCGACTACCCGCCGGAAATCCGCAAGGTCATCTATACGACCAACGCGATCGAGTCGGTGAACTACAGCCTGCGCAAATTGACCAAGCACCGCGGCGCGTTCCCGAGCGACGAGGCCCTGATGAAGTTGCTCTACCTGGCGCTACGCAACATCAGCAAGAAATGGACGATGCCCATCCGCGACTGGAAAGCGGCGCTCAACCGATTTACGATCCAGTTTGAGGAGAGACTTCCTCAGCTCTAAACCGAAACTCCGTTTACACAAAAAACTGCACACCCTCAAAAGAAATAGAGGCGATCAACAATTTTCACGCGCGCGTAAATTCGTTTGCGTGCGCGCAAGAGATTGATCATCGCTTCTGTGTTCTGACGTTCTCCAATACCGTTAGCAATAGGTTCGTTGATCATTTCCTTATGCTCTCCATGCAAAAGCAACGGATTGCCCGCAACTGTCGCAGGTCCGCGATGGCCGGTGAATAGCAGCTATTCGAGTTCAGATCTAGGTAAGACTTGCCTTCATCCCTGAGCGATTCCCGGAGAATCTGGGTACTGGCCTCGATACTAATCCGCTGGGAACTCCGCCCTATTGGGCAGACTAGAAAGAACGTAGGCGACGCCTCACCAATAGGCGAGGATTTTTACAAATAGCTCTACCCGCACTTCGAATACCCACAATTCAAACAAGTCGCACACCCATCCATCAAAATCATGGCGTTCGTGTTGCACTTGTTGCACATCGTCGCGCCGGGCGGGAAGGCGGGGGAGGTCGAGGCATCGGCTTCACCCTCTCCCCGGCCCTCTCCCGTCAAGGGAGAGGGGGAAGAGCCGAGCGAGAGCGCGGAGGAGCTCGATGTCGCGGAGGAGGATTTGCGCGCAGACTCGCCGAGCACGCCGGCAAGGTCGCCGCTCAACGTGTTGCTGATTGCGGCGTTGATCTTGTCTAGATTGCGCTCAGATTTTTTTTTTGAGCTGTCGCGGCTGACGCGTGCTTCGTACGCGGCGCGTTTCTCGGCGATCAGCTTGCGCTGTTCGGGATCGAGTTCGGGATCGTGCAGCAGGCCGATCGACTTGAGGTGCTGTTCGATGATCGCGCCGAGTTCGGCGACGATCGACGGCATGTAGACGCCGCCGGCCTTGAAGTAGCCGCCGCGCGGATCGAACACGGCTTTGAGTTCCTCGACCAGGAACGTCACGTCGCCGCCCTTGCGGAACACGGCCGACATGATGCGCGTCAGCGCGACGATCCACTGGAAGTGGTCCATGTTCTTCGAGTTGATGAAGATCTCGAACGGACGGCGCAGTTCGTATTCGGTGCCCATGTTCAGCACGATGTCGTTGATCGTGACGTACAGCGCGTGCTCGAACAGCGGCGACTTGATCTTGTAGGTGGCGCCGACCAGCGTATCGGGGCGCTCGACCTTTTCGTGCATCTGGATGACTTCGGCCTTGGCCGGCACCTCGATCACGTCGGGCGGATCGGGCGCCAGGGCCGGGATCAGGGATTTGTCCTCGGGCTTGCCGACGCTGTAGCCCTTGATCTTTTTGGAAATCTTGATTGTCACTGGTGCAAAACTCCTTCGCTCTTCGTAACCGGCGTGGCGGGGCCGCGCTGTGGCGGCCCCGACCAGTGCCTTATTTCTTGCCCTTCTCGGCTTTCGACTTGCGGCGCATGTCCATCGTGTGGGCGCGCTTGTAGGTCTGGATGTCCTTGAAGTGGCCCTTGGCGTCGCGTACGGCGTAGAGCTTCTTGCCGGCGCTGCTGTACAGCGTGGTGCGACGGCCTTTCTTGCGTGCTGCCTTTCGTACCGGTTTTTTCTTCGCGCTTTTCTTCACCGCTTTCTTTGCGGTCTTGGTCTTGCGCGCGACTTTCTTCGTTGCCTTCTTTACCGCCTTCTTCACGGCTTTCTTCGCCGCCTTGGCTTTGCGCACGACTTTCCTGGCGGCCTTCTTTACGGCTTTCTTCGCTGCCTTCTTGGCCGGCTTGGCTTTCTTGGCGGCTTTCTTTGCTGCCTTCTTCGGTGCGGCCTTCTTCGATGCCACGGCTTTCTTGACGGCCTTCTTCACGGCCGCGGCCTTCTTGGCGACGGCTGCACCGGCAGCATTGGCTCTCTTGGCAACGGCCGCGCCGGCCGCACTGGCCTGCCTGACGACGGCGTCCTTCACCTGGGTCGCCCGCTGCACGGCCGCGTCCTTGACGTTGGTTGCCACGCTTGCGGCCTTTTCCGCCGCTGCCTGGCCAACCTGGCTTGCTTTCTCGGCCACGGCCGAGCCGAGTTCCTGTGCTTTTTCGACGACGGCATCGACCGCGTTCGCGGCGCCTTCGCCCATGGGCGTGTGTTCGTTCTGCATAGTCCCTCCGACGATGTCTGCGATGAGCTGAGAATATTCCGCGTTGCTACATTGTATATTTTGCAGCCTTGCGGAACGTAGCGTAAGCCTTTCCTCGAGGTTTGCCGTGCGCTTTCGCTGCCATCATGCCACGGTCAAAACTTGCCGTGAACCTTCAACAGTGTTCGGGCACGGTCAAAACTTTCCGTAGTAACCTTCCTTGAGGGCGTCGAACAGATTGGCGGCGGTGTGTGTTTCGCCGTCGTATTCGATCTCTTCGTTGCCCTTGGCCTCGATTACGGTACCGTCTTCCAGCTCGAAGCGATAGAGGGTGTTTTCAAGATCCGTTTCCTTGACCAGAACGCCCTGGAAGGCGGCCGGGTTGAAGCGGAAGGTGGTGCAGCCCTTCAGCCCACGCTGGTGGGCGTAGCGGTAGATGTCCTTGAAGTCCGCGTACGGGTAGTTGGTCGGTACGTTGGCGGTCTTGGAGATCGATGAATCGACCCACAGTTGCGCCGCGGCCTGGATGTCGACGTGTTCGACCGGCGAGATGTCGTCGGCGGCCACGAAGTAGTCCGGCAGGCGTTCGTCGGGCTTGTCCGAACCCGGTATGGCGCCGGCATTGATCAGTTCGCGATAGGCCAGCAGTTCGTAGCTGAATACCTCGACCTTTTCCTTGCTCTTCTTGCCCTCGCGGATCACGTTGCGGCTGTAGTGGTGCGCGAACGACGGCTCGATACCGTTGCTGGCGTTGTTGGCCAGCGACAGCGAGATCGTGCCGGTTGGCGCGATCGAACTGTGATGCGTGAAGCGTGCGCCCGTTTCCGCCAGCTGCGTGACCAGCTCCGGCGCCACGCCGGCGATGCGCTGCATGTAGCGGCTGTACGTCGCGTGCAGTACGCGGCCGGACACCTTGTCGCCCATCTGGTAGCCGTCCTGGGCCATTTCCGGACGCAGGCGCAGCATCTCGGCGGTGACCTCGAACTCCTCGGTCATGATCGGCGCCGCACCTTTCTCTTCGGCCAGGCTCAGCGCGACTTCCCAGCCGGCGATCGCCATGTCGCGCGCAACGGCTTCCGTGAACTCGCACGATTCTGCCGTGCCATAGCGCATCTTCAGCATCGTCAACGTGCTGCCCAGGCCAAGGAAACCCATGCCGTGGCGGCGCTTGCGCAGGATCTCGCCGCGCTGCTGTTCGAGCGGCAGGCCGTTGATCTCGACGACGTTGTCGAGCATGCGCGTGAACACGCGCACGACTTCCTTGTACTCGTCCCAGTCGAAGCGCGCCTTCGGGCCGAACGGATCGCGCACGAAGGTGGTCAGGTTGACGGATCCCAACAAACAACTTCCATAGGGCGGGAGAGGTTGCTCACCACAGTTGCCGGTCACTAACCCATTAAAAATGAGATTGTTTTTGTCATTTTGCGTCGTATCAAAGACTGCTTCGCGACCGACGTAGTCGATCGTCTTGATCGCGCTCCGGTAGTCTTCCGCGTACGACGTCGGGTGCTGCTCGCGCCATTGCGCGTACTTGTCGTTCTTCTCGGCCGCAAGGAAACCGATTTCCTCCATGAAGCGATCGCGTGACCGCGAGCCGATGATCAACTCGTAGTCGGCCTGGCAGTCATACAGGCGCTTGCCGCCCTTGCCGTCCGGCAGCAGGCGCTGTCCCGCGGCGCGGCGCTTCAGAACGCGGCAGAAGATGCCGAAGTTCGCGAGCAACTCTTGCACGTCCTTGAGCAGGGTCGGCGCGCTGGAGGCAAGGCGGACGGTGCAATACGCGTTCTTGTCGTCGCGTTGCACGGTGCCGTCGCACTGGAACAATGCGCGCAGGTACGCCTTGACGCAGGCCTCGCTGCCGCGCCAGACGACTTCAGGCACCTGCATCTTGGTCTTCGCGCTGAAGCCGTAGTGCTCCAGCACGCGCGCGAGCAGCACCGAGCGGATCATGACGAGGTTACGCTGCGGGATTGCGACCGAACTGACACGATAGTCGCGGGTCCGGTCGGACACGCCGGCGATCAGCGCGTTGATCTGGTTCACCACGGCCTGGGCGTAATCGCGGTCCGCGCCCCAGAGATTGACGACGGCAGCCTGCTGGCCCTTGCCGCGATTCGTAAAATGGCCGTCGCCGGTCAACAAACCGAGCAGGTTGCCGAGCTGCGCGCTGCCGTCGCTGCCGAACTGCCCCTTGCCGGACTGGATCAGCAATTCGTCGCCGACGCGCAAGTCCTTCAGCTTGATCTTCCCGCGCTGCGTATAGAAATCGTGCCACTCGGTCGCCTTGATCTGGTAACCGTCCTTCGTCGTCACGCGATAGACGTCGGCGGATGGCGCGGTCATGAACGCCGGCACGGCGGAGCGAACCTCGACACCGTGCCCGTCTTCGCCGAGCGCACGCTTGTCGACCGTCACTTCGAGCGCCGCACCGCTCGCATGCAAATCGCCGATTCGCAGCATGCCGTACTGCGTCGCCAGGCGCGTGTCGGCGGTCACGCATGGGTTGGTCGCGCGGATGTTTTCGCACCACCAGTTGTTGTTCATCTCGTTGACGCGGTCGATCAGGATGAAGCCCGGCTCGGCGTAGTCGTACGTCGAGGTCATGATCATGTCCCACAGGTGCTTGGCGCGGATCTGGCCATACACCTTGCAGGCGACCAGGCCGTCCTCGCGGCTGACGTAGTTCTTGTGCGTCGGCCATTCGCGCCAGATGATTTTTTCAGGGTCGGCCAGGTCGACCTCGTCCTTTTCCTTGGCGTTGATCGGGAACACCATCGGCCAGTCGGAATCGTCCTCGACCGCCTGCATGAAGCCGTCGGTGATCAGCAAGGACAGGTTGAACTGGCGCAGGCGCGCATCTTCGCGCTTGGCGCGGATGAAATCCTTGACGTCCGGATGCGACACATCGAATGTGCCCATCTGCGCGCCGCGGCGACCGCCGGCGGACGACACGGTGAAGCACATCTTGTCGTAGATATCCATGAACGACATCGGCCCGGACGTGTACGCGCCGGCGCCGGAGACATAGGCGCCGCGCGGGCGCAGCGTCGAGAACTCATAGCCGATGCCGCAGCCGGCCTTCAGCGTCAGGCCCGCTTCGTGCACCTTGTCCAGGATGCCGTCCATCGAGTCTTCGATCGTGCCCGACACGGTGCAGTTGATCGTCGACGTCGCCGGCTTGTGCTCGAGCGCGCCGGCGTTCGAGGTCACACGGCCGGCCGGGATCGCGCCGCGGCGCAAGGCCCACAGGAATCGCACGTACCAGTAGGTCTGCTTCTCAGCCGTGGTTTCCGCGCCGGCCAGAGCCTTGGCGACTCGCTGGTAGGTGTGGTCGATGCTTGCGTCGACCGGTTCGCCCTGTTTCGTCTTCAGGCGGTATTTCTTGTCCCAGATGTCGTAAGAGGCAGGCTGCAATGGAATCTCCGCCTGACCGCGACCCAAAGCTTCAAGGCGCACCGTACTCATCTCGTTTCTTTCCTCCCGGTTTTATCCAAACCGTTGTTCTTTTGAAGCGGCAGATGCCATCCGTGCCATCCGCTGCTTTCTATTTTTCTTAGACCACGCCGCCACCGCGCGTTCACCGTTTCGCAAAGAAAGCTTCGCCCTCGGCTCAGGTTTCCGGATGTTCCCGGTGGCCTCTCGCCGAACTGCCGTTATCGTTTCGCTATTCGTCCTCTCGCAGCCCCACCGACCGCACCGCCATTGTCTCATGCGACCCGTATATTTTGGGGCGTCTGCAAGGACAAGGCACAAGATATTGTGAATTCGGTCCGGAAAGCTACGCCGCTGAAAAGGTGTTGTCAAACGTTTTTTTTGACCATGGTATTCAACCCTTTGCAACAACTATTTCCGTTGGTTTCTGAACAGCGCAACAATTGCGCCAGCGGTGTCTGTCACCGGATTGAAACCGGAGGCGGCGCTTGCGGTCTTGAACGCATCCACTTTCAGTTTTCGGGATTCCAACATGTCCGATCGGTCATTCCAGCGCCGCCTGGCGCTCGTCGCGGCTACCTTCATCCTGGCCCTGAGCCTGTCCGTCGTGCTGGCGCCGCGCGCGACGCAGGCAATCCTGCCGATCGGCATCGACGGCCAGCCGATGACCTCGCTGGCGCCGATGCTGGAAAAGGTGGTGCCGGCGGTCGTCAACATCAATTCCAAGACGCGCGTGCGCGTGCACAATCCGTTCATGGACGACCCGTTCTTCCGCCAGTTCTTCGGCATGCAGAACGCCCCGCGCGAGCGCATCGAGCAGTCGCTCGGTTCCGGCGTCATCATCGACGCGGCGAAAGGCTATGTGCTGACCAACAACCATGTCATCGAGGGCGCGGACGACATTTCGGTGACGCTGCATGACAACCGCACGCTGCCGGGGCACATCGTCGGCAGCGATCCGGAAAGCGACATCGCGGTGGTACAGATACCGGCCGAGAACCTCAGTGCGCTGCCGCTGGCCGACTCGAGCCAGGTGCGCGTCGGCGACTTCGTTGCCGCGGTCGGCAATCCGTTCGGCCTCGGCCAGACCGTCACCCACGGCATTATCTCGGCGCTGCAACGCTCGGGCCTGCGTGGCGTGGGTTTCCAGAACTACATCCAGACCGATGCGCCGATCAACCCGGGAAATTCCGGCGGCGCGCTGGTCAACCTGCGCGGCGAACTCGTCGGCATCAACTCGGCGATCTACACGCCGTCCGGCGGCAACGTCGGCATCGGCTTTGCGATCCCGGTCAATCTGGCCAGCGATGCGATGCGCCAGCTGATCGCCAGCGGCCATGTGCAACATGGCTCGCTCGGCCTTCAGGCGCAGACCCTGACCCCGGAAATCGCGCGCCTGCTGCAGACCGACCTGCAGCAGGGTGCGGTGGTGACCGAAGTCGTGCCGCAATCGCCGGCCGAGGAGGCCGGCATCAAGCCCGGCGACGTGATTACGGCGATCGACGGCCGTGCGGTCAACACCGACAACGACCTGTACAACATCGAAGGCATTTCGAAAATCGGTGCGACGCTCGAGCTGAAGGTCTTGCGTGATGGCAAGGCGCTGACATTGCGGACGCGCGTCGTTGCCGAGCAGTTCTCCAGCAGCGACGGCGGCAAGATCGACGCGCGCCTGGCCGGCGCGGAACTGGCCAATGCCGGCGAACGCACGCGCCGCGAGGGGCTCAACGGCGTCACGGTGGTACGCGTCGTAGCCGACAGTCGCGCGGCGAAGAACAACCTCAAGCCCGGCGATCTGATTGTCGCGGTCAACCAAGTCGAGATCGGCGGCTTCGACGATCTCAAGCGTTTGCTGGCACGGCAGCCCCGCCAGCTTCAGCTGGCGGTGGTGCGGGCGCGAAATATCACGTTTCTCCCGATGCAGTAGCGCGCGCGCTGCGCAATAATATCGGTCCTGCCGTTGCTTCGGGGATCGATCGAGTGAACATGAAAACTGTGTTGCGAGCGTGCGCGCTGCTTTTGCTGCTATGCCTGTGCGCCAGTGCCATTGCCGAAGGCACGGCGACGAAGCCGGCTGCGGCCGGTGCGAAAAAATCCACGAAGGCCAAGACGGCCGTGCCGACCGGGCCCGTCCTGATCTGGCGCGGCGACCACAACGTGGCGCGTGCCTTCATGAAGGAGTGGGCAGCCGACTACGAGAAAAGCGGGCAGGGGCGTTTCACGCTGCAGGCATTCAGCACGATTTCCGGTCTCGACGCGGTCAATGCCGGCACCGCCGACATCGCCGGCAGTTCGCGCCCGCCGATGCCCGGACGCGCTGAAGAGCAGGGCACGAACTTCCTGCCGATCGCCTGGGATGGCCTGGTCATGATCACCTCGCCGAAGAATCCGGTGAGCAACCTGACGCTGAAACAGCTGCATGACATCTACCTCGGCGAGGTGACGAACTGGAGCGAAGTCGGCGGCGCACCGGGCGAGATCGACCTGTACGGAGTCGCAGGACCGCTCGACGGCTCCGAGTACAGCCTGCGCGACCTGCTCTTCCACAGAGGCGACATGGTGGTTTCCGTGCCGCGTGTCTATCTGAATGTCGACAAGCTCGAAGAAGGGATTGCGATCGATCCGCATGGCCTGGGTCTGTCGACGTATTCGTCTGCGCACGCGAATCCGGCGCTGAAGATGCTGACCATCGAGGACATCGCGCCGTCGTCGGCCACGATCGCCGACGGCAGCTATCCGCTGTACTCGACATTGTTCCTCGCCGTGCGCGAGGACAGCAAGAATCACGAGGCGATCGTCAAGTTCGCGCTGTACACGCAGACCGCGCCGGCGCAGGCGGTGCTGCGTCGCCACGGGCTGTTGCCGTTTTCGGAAGGGCCGAACCTGGCCACGCGGCAGCCCGAGCGCGTCGCCTGGATCGACGCCCGCGTGCGGCCCGGCGTGGTGATGGCGGCGGCGACGGCGTCGACGTCGACGCCGGTATCGGCGCCGAATGCGACGGCCGATTTCCTCACGCGCATGGCGCCGAACTCGCCGGAGACGCAGGAAGCCAAAGACCGCGCGGCGCGCCTCAACGCGGAAAAGAAGCAAGCCGATACGCCGGCCGACCACTGATCGATCGATGCGGATCCGCGCGCTCACGCTCGACCTCGACGACACGCTCTGGCCGATCGAGCCGGTCATGCAGCGCGCCGAGCAGCGGCTCGACGCCTGGCTGCAGGCGCATTGCCCGCCGGTCGCGGACGCATTTCCGATTGCGGCGATGCGCTTGTTGCGCGACCGCGTCGCCGCGGAAAATCCGCAGCTGGCGCACGATTTCACCAGCCAGCGTCTGTTGTGCCTGCGTGCGGCGATGCAGCCGCACGGCTACGACGATCAGCACGTCGATGCCGCGTTCGCCGAATTCTATGCCGCGCGCAACGAGGTCGAGTGCTACGGCGATGCGCTGCCGGCACTCGAGCGGCTGGCCGCGCGCTTCCCGCTGGTCAGCCTGTCGAACGGCAACGCCGATCTCGAACGCATCGGTCTGGCGCGCTTTTTCCACTTTTCCATTTCTTCGCGCAGCTTCGGCAAGGCCAAGCCGGCGGTGGAAATCTTCCATGCCGCGTGTGCCGGCCTCGATCTGCCGCCGGACGAAGTTCTTCACATCGGTGATGATCCCGAACTCGATGTGCTCGGCGCCAACGCGGCCGGCATGCGCAGCGCATGGCTGAACCGCAGCGGCGCGGCCTGGACGCACGTGGTGAAACCGGATGTCGTCGCGCGCGATCTTGCCGAACTTGCCACCCTCTTGCTGGAGCAGGCGTCGGTCGTCTGAGATAATGCCGCTTCCTCGGGCACATAGATTGCATTAACGGTCGAAGCAGGACGTGAGGCGGTGATCCGATGCCTCGCGGGTTCCTGCGCCTGGGGGAGGAATGCGATGCACGCTCTGGTCGACATACGCCGCGCCGCGCGCGCCATCCCGCTGATTGCGGTGACGCGTGCGACCTTGCGCGAAACCGTCGTGCGCCTCGGTGCCGCCGCCACAGCCTGGGTCAACGACAACGGTTTTCACGCCGAGCCGGGCCGTTGCTGTCTGGTGCCGGACACGCGCGGCAGGCTGCGCGCCGTGCTGGTCGGCATCGGTCGGCCCGACGATATTTATGCACTGGCCGGGCTGCCGTTTGCTTTACCTGCGGGAACCTACCGGCTCGACAAGGCCGGCCTGACGCTCGACAGCGAGCGCTCCGCGCTGGGCTGGGGATTGGGGGCCTATCGCTTCGCGCGCTATCGCAAGCTGGCGCGCTGCGGCGCGGCTGGCGGTCGACACAGCGACGCTGAAGGCCGTCGATGCGACGCTGGCCGGCATCTGGCGCGTGCGCGACCTGGTCAACACGCCAACGCAGGACCTGGGACCGGCGGCGATTTCGAGCGAAGTCATGGCGCTCGCGCAGACACACGGCGCGGAATTTCGCGAGTGGGTCGGAGCGCAGCTGCTCAGCGCGAACTTCCCGACGATCCACGCGGTCGGCCGCGCCAGCCCGAACGAACCACGCCTGGCCGAGTTGCGCTGGGGCGACGCGGCGCACCCGCACCTGGTGCTGATCGGCAAGGGTGTCTGCTTCGACAGCGGCGGGCTCAACATCAAGACCGCCGATGGCATGCGCTGGATGAAAAAGGACATGGGCGGCGCAGCACATGTGATCGCACTGGCCGACATGATCATGCGCGCGCGCCTGCCGGTGCGGCTGACGTTGCTGGTGCCCGCGGTCGAGAATGCAGTCGCCGGCGACGCCTACCGTCCCGGCGAAATCATCCGCACGCGCGCCGGCATCACCGTCGAAGTCGACAACACCGACGCCGAAGGTCGGCTCGTGCTGTGCGACGCCCTGGCCTATGCGGTGGAACAGAAACCGGATGCGATCGTCGACTTCGCCACGCTCACCGGCGCGGCACGCGTCGCGCTCGGGCCGGACCTGCCGGCGATATTCAGCAATCGCGACGAGCTGGTCGCCGCCGCACTCGCCGCTGCGCAGGCCGTACAGGATCCGCTCTGGCACATGCCGCTATGGCAGCCGTACACGAGCATGCTCGACTCACGTGTTGCCGACCTCGCCAACAGTGGGCCGACACGACATGCCGGAGCGATCACTGCGGCATTGTTTTTGCAGCGGTTTGTACCGAATTTCACGCCGTGGATGCATGTCGATGTTTACGCTTGGAACGACAGCGACAGGCCAGGACGGCCACAAGGGGGCGAAGCGCAAGGTCTGCGCGCCATATTCGCCACGCTGAACTCCCGTTACACGCGCTCCCAGGATCGGTAGCGCGCGGTCCGTGCGGTGCTGCGGGTTTTGCCCCTCGCAGCACCGCGCGGCCGAATCTTTTTCAGGACGGTGAGGTCGCGCGCCAAGGCGCGCTCGTGAGGAGTAAGGAGTGAGGTCGCGCGCTGGCGCGCGCTCGCAAATGCACGCGAGCGAGCGAAAGCAAACGAATCTGACGAGGCCGCGCAGTGGCCGACCTAACTTCCTTGCCGGGCCGCAAAGCGGCCGGTTCAACTTCCTGACCAGACTGCGGAGCAGCCGGCCTCACTTCCTCACGAGGCCGCGCAGCGGCCGACCTTACGTCTTCGCGTCAGTCGACCGCATCTTTCGCGCTTGCGCTGTGCGGCAGCACGCGTGATGCCAGCTTGGTGTCGGCGCGGATCAGGTTGACCTCATCGGCGAGGATGTGGGCCGCCTCGTTCAAGGCCACGTCTTTCTCGACCTTGCGCTTGCGCTCCTCGGCCAGATCGGCCTGCAGGCTGCGTTCGTCGGCTTGCAGGCCGTCATCGGTGACGTCGTCCTTCGTCGCAACCGATTCCGAACCGTTGCTGGCGACTTTGTCCTTGTTCGCTTCGGCGCCCTTCGTCGCAGCGGCCGTGGCTGGCTCATTGCTGGCCTTGCCGGGCGCAGCTGCCGCCTTGGACTTGGTATCCACCGGCGCGCCGCTGTCGTCCGGAACCGGCGCGCGCCGGATCGCACCGTCAACGGGAGGGCGCTTCTGTGCCGCGGCCGTGCCTGGATCCGCCGAGGCAACATTCTCCTTGATCGTCGCATCGTTGCCGAGCTTGACGGACGCAGCAAGTTGCGGATGCCGTTCGAGCCGCTTCTTTTCCTGGTCGTCGCGCTCTTCGCGCCGCACCTGTTCGTTGAGCGAGATCGAGGTTTCCTTGCGCAGCTTGCGTGAGTCGGCGATGTCGGCCTGTAGCGCCAGCCATTCCTTTTCGCCGGCCGTGCGGGATTCATGGCGCGCTTCGAGCATCGGCACGACCGTCGACAGATTGGCCGACGGCGTGTAGCCGGCCGCAGCGATCGAGGTCCAGGCCAACGCATTGTCGAACGCCTGTTCTCCATTTTGGTCGAAGTCGCCGGTCAGTGGAAATCCGATATCCGGCGCGACGCCCTTGAGCTGCGTCGATCCGCCGTTGACGCGGAAGAACTGCGCGATCGTCATCTTCAATTCGCCGAACGCGGGTTTTTCGTTGCCCTTGACCTGGTCGAGGTCGACCAGATTCTGCACCGTGCCTTTGCCGTACGAGTTCTCGCCGACGATAAGGCCGCGGCCGTAGTCCTGGATCGCGGCGGCGAAGATCTCCGACGCCGACGCCGAGTTGCGATTGATCAGCACGGCGAGCGGACCGCTCCAGGCCATGCCGATGTCGGCGTTTTGCTCTTCCTCGATGCGGCCGTTCGCGCTGCGCACCTGCACGACCGGGCCCCTGCCGATGAACAGGCCGGTCAAGTCGGTCGCTTCGGACAGCGAGCCGCCGCCGTTGTTGCGCAGGTCGACCAGCACGCCGTCGACGTTCTGCTTCTTGAGCTCGCCGAGGATCCTCGCGACGTCGCGCGTCGCGCTCTTGTAGTCTTTGTCGCCGCGCCGGCGCGGCGACAAAGACTACAAGAGCGTCGGCAGCGAGATCACGCCGATCTTGCGCGACACCTCGCCGTCCTTGACGTCGATCACCGAGCTCTTCGCCGCCTGCTCTTCGATCGACACTTTCTTGCGCACCATGGCGACGGTGAAATGCTTGCCGTCGGGGCCGGCATCGGCCGGCAGGATTTCCAGGCGCACTGTCGTGTCCTTGGCGCCGCGGATCTTGTCGACGACATCGTCCAGACGCCAGCCGATCACGTCGGTCAGGGCACCGGCCTCACCCTGGCCTACGCTCAGGATGCGGTCGCCGACCTTGATCTTGCCGGACAGCGCTGCCGGACCACCCGGCACGATCTCGCGGATCGCGGTGTAGTCTTCGTCGCGCTGCAGAACCGCGCCGATACCCTCGAGCGACAACTTCATCGCGATGTCGAAGTTCTCGGCCGAGCGCGGGCTCAGGTAATTGGTGTGCGGCTCGATCGCCATCGCGTACGCGTTCATGAAGGTCTGGAACACGTCTTCGCTGTTGAGCTGGCGCAGGCGGTCCATGTAGTTTGCGTAACGCTTGTCCAGCGTGCTGCGGATGTCCGCATCCTTCTTGCCGGCCAGCTTCAGGCGCAGCCAGTCGTTCTTGACGCGCTTGCGCCAGACGTCGTTGAGCTCGTCGGGGGTCTTGGCCCATGGCGTCTTTTCGCGCTGGTACTGGTAGCTTTCGTCCTTGGCGAAGTCGAAGTCGTGCTTGAGCTGCTCGCGTGAAAAATTGGTGCGCTCGGTCACGCGCTGGATGTAGACGTTGTAGATCGCGAATGGCGCGGTCAGGTCTTCGTTGTAGATCGCGTCGCCGAGCTTGTCGCGCATCGTCGCGAACTTGTCGACATCGGTTTGCAGCAGGAACAGGCGGTCGGCATCGAGCGCATCGAGATAGCGGTCGAAGATCTGCGCCGACATCCTGGCGTCGAGCGGCTCGGGCTTGTAGTGGAACCGCGTCAGGAAGCGCGCCGCCAGCACGGCAGTCTGCGCCTGCGTCGGCGTCGACTTGAGCGCGATCTGGCCGCTGTCCGGCGCGGGCTTGGCCCACGCGGCGGAAGTCAGGGTCAGCGCGAGCGCTATCAGCAACGGGTATTTGCGCAACGACATTTCCACAGTGGTACCTTCAGATTTTGTTTGCCGTCATTCCCGCGCAAGCGGGAATCCATTGTCTCTGATTGCCAGGATCACAAGCGGCCCTCCAGGGCCGAACCGGTGTTCCGCAATCGTCCATGAAGCCTAGTCACGATCCGGCCATCCGCCGCCGGAATTTTCTTTTGCAATCATCCTTGATTGCGACGATCAGATATACAGCGGGCTACGCGACTTCTTCTTGCACGTAGCCGGCGGCATGGGCCATCTGGTCGGCGTGATACGACGAGCGCACCAGCGGCCCCGACGCCACGTGTTCGAAGCCGAGGCTGTTGCCGTACTGTGCCAGCGCCTCGAATTCATCCGGTGTCCAGTAACGCAACACCGGATGGTGATGCGGTGTGGGCTGCAGGTACTGACCGATCGTGACCATATCGACATCATGTACACGCAGATCGTTCAACGCAGCGTGAACCTGCTCGGCGGTTTCGCCCAGGCCGAGCATGATGCCGGACTTGGTCGGGATTTCCGGGTGCTGCGCCTTGAACTGCTGCAACAGAGTCAGCGACCAGTCATAGTCAGCGCCCGGACGCACATTCGGATACAGGCTGCGCACGGTCTCGAGGTTATGGTTGAACACGTCCGGAGGATTCGCGGCGAGCACCTCGAGCGCGCGTTCCATGCGGCCCTTGCCGCGAAAATCGGGCGTCAGGATTTCAATCCTGATGGCGGGACTGGCCGCGCGTACTTCGTCGCGCAGATCGTCGCGGTCGACCGAGGTGATCACGACGTAGCGCAGGCCCATGTCGCGGATCGTTTCAGCCAGATGCCTGGGTTCCTCGGCATCCGGCGGTTTCGGCCGGCCGTGCGCGACATCGCAGAACGAGCAGCGCCGCGTGCAGACCTCACCCAGGATCATGAACGTGGCCGTGCCCTTGCCGAAACATTCGTGAATGTTCGGACAGGACGCTTCCTCGCACACGGTCACCAGCCGGTTCGCGCGCAGCTTTGATTTGAGCCTCGCCACGGCATTGCCGGGTGGAATGCGTACGCGGATCCAGCTCGGCTTGCGCAGCACCGGCACGTCGGCATCGAAGCCGGCGCGATTGCGCGCGATCTTGTCCTCGCCGAGCTGCTTGACGCCCTGCAGCGGCGGACTGTCGGCAACGATCGAGATGGGAATAGTCTTGTTCATGGATATTTTGGCAATCGTCCGTGATGGCGAAGATCAGAAGGCGGTCGTATTGCCGTCGAAAAACGAACTACGGATGACAGCATTTTCAATGAAGACGATCAGGCAACGCTAACAGGCTCAACCGGGGCACGGCCAGCGTCGAAAGTATGGGGCGGCGCGATTTGCGCCGAAGCGCCGAATTGCCGCGCCAGTTCACCCACGAGCACGCTTTCGACGTCGGCCAGCCGCGAAGGGCCTCCCAAGTCTAGCA
>Ga0193727_1000046_pt1 | contig 35209 bp, 24 predicted proteins | sample H2c2metaG_FD_143051 | JGI IMG/M metagenome (GOLD analysis project Ga0193727, IMG submission 143051) | Soil microbial communities from a riparian zone of the East river system, Colorado, United States - H2c2 | ecosystem: Environmental > Terrestrial > Soil > Riparian zone | place: USA: East River...
CGCTTCGCTCACGAAGGTGATCGCCACCACCACGCTGGCGATGATTCTCGAGGAGAACGGCCAGCTCGACATCAGCCGCACGGTGGTCTCCTACCTTCCCGAGTTCAATTCGCCGGAGAAGGCGCAAATCACGGTGAAGCAGATCCTCACCCACAGCGGCGGTCTCGAGGCGGGCGCGAACATCTACGGTACCGCGCGTGGGCGCGACCAGTATCTCTATCAGATCAACGCCCGCCCGCTCGAGTACACTCCCGGCACCAGCATGGTCTACAGCGACTGGGACATGATCATCCTGCAGCTGGTGATGGAGAGAATCACGGGGAAGACCCTCGATGTCCTCGCCCGCGAGAAGATCTTCGGGCCGCTCGGCATGATCGACACCCAGTTTCAGCCGCCGATCTCGCTGCGCCCGCGCATCGCGCCGACGCAGGTCGACGACGCGCGCGGCGGCCTGCTGTGGGGAACGGTACACGACGAAAACGCCTGGGCGATGGGCGGAGTTGCCGGACACGCCGGGCTTTTTTCGACGGCCAAGGATCTCGCGCTCTTCTCGATGATGATCCTGAACGGTGGAGAGGGAGCGAACGGCGTTCGCATCGTCAAACCGGCGACAATCGCGCGCTGGACGGCGCGTCAGGGCAAGGAATCAACGCGCGCGCTGGGATGGGACTCGCCCGAAGGCGGCTCGAGCGCGGGACAGTTCTTTTCGCCATGGAGCTTTGGCCATACCGGATTCACGGGAACATCAATCTGGATCGACCCCGAGAAGGACCTCTTCGTGGTGGTGCTGACGAACCGCGTGAACCCGACGCGCAACAACACTCGGCACGTCCAGCTGCGGCGCGATGTTGCCGACGCGGTCCAGCAATCGGTACTCGGCGCGCGGATTGTGAATTGGGAAGCTCGCTGACGCCCACGCGGACGGCGGGGCGTGTCGACTGGCATCCACATAACTAAAGCAGGGGGCTGATAGCGAAGGACGCTGCTTTGCTGGGAGCTCTCATACTGGCGTTTGAGATGCGCGACGATCTGAGACCGCGCGCTTCCGCGGGATCTCGAAGAGTCCGTTGCAGTCCGACTTCGCAGCCCCATAATCCGCCGGAAAAGCCCCGAGCGATTTGGCTGCAAGGCTAACGGCCCCCTGCTTTGGTATTGTGGATGCCAGTTCTCGCGCAGAGGCCACTACTAGGAGAAACCAGGCAGTTCGTCGTAATTTAAGGGGTGCCTCCCTCCACGAACTGATGGCAACCTCCAGAGAACGAGTCCCCCTCGTCGTCGTCGAGTACGACGAAATCGCCCGCACCATCGCCACGCGGATCGCCGAGATAATCAAGGAACGGCGGCGTGAAGGCGGACACGCCGTCCTCGGACTTGCCACGGGCAGCACCCCGATCGGGATCTATCGCGAGTTGATCAAGATGCACCGCGAGGAGGGCCTCGATTTCTCCGACGTCGTGACCTTCAACCTCGACGAGTACTACCCGATGAAACCGGAGAGCATCCACAGCTATGTCCGGTTCATGCGGGAGAATCTCTTCAACCACATCAACGTGCGTCCCGAGAACATTCACATCCCGCGCGGCGACGTTCCGCGCGACGATGTGGACGACGAGTGCGAAGAGTACGAGGCCGCGATCAAGAAGGCGGGCGGAATCGACCTTCAGATCCTTGGCATCGGAAAGACCGGGCACATCGGCTTCAATGAGCCCGGCTCGGGCTCCGATTCGCGAACTCGCCGCATCTCGCTCGATACGGTAACGCGCAGGGACGCCGCCGCCGATTTCTTCGGCGAGGACAACGTGCCCACCGAAGCGATCACGATGGGCGTGGCGACGATCATGGAAGCGAAGGAGATCGCGCTGGTGGCGACCGGCGAGCACAAGGCCGCCATCATCCTGCGCGCGGTGGAGGGAGAGCCGGACCCGGATGTCGCTGCCACCTATCTCCAGCAGCACGAGAACGCGGTGTTCTACGTCGACTTCGCGGCCGCCGCCGACCTCACGCGCTTTCGCACTCCATGGGTCCTCGGCGAGGTGAAGTGGACGCGCGAGAAGGAGATCGAGGCCGTCATCTGGCTGAGCGAGACGACCAGCAAGTCGGTGCTCAAGCTGGATGAGAATGACTATCGCGAGCACCATCTGAGTCCGCTGCTCGCGCGTTACGGAAAGGCGGGCCCGTTGAACGGCGCCGTCTTCAACGCCCTGATCGCCAAGATCCGCGGGCGCAGCAAGCTCCCCACCGGCAAGCGGGTGGTCGTATTCTCCCCGCACCCCGACGACGATGTCATCTCGATGGGCGGAATGCTCAACAAGCTCCACCAGAACAGAAATGAAATCGTCGTCGCCTACCAGACGTCGGGCAACATCGCGGTGTTCGACCACGAAGTGCGCCGCTACGCGGATTTTCTCCGACGCTTCGGTAACGACTTCGACATCAACGATTCAAGGGCGGGCGCGCTGATCGAGGAAGTGGAGGAATTCCTCGACTCGAAGAAGGTCGGAGAGACCGACGCTTTTCCGGTGCAGGTAATGAAGCGCGCAATTCGCGAAGCCGAGGCGGTCTCGGGAATAGAGACTTTCGGGATGAAACGCGAACAGGCGCGCTTCCTCAACCTGCCCTTCTACCAGACTGGCAAGGTCAGGAAGGATCCCATCGGCCCGGAGGATGTCCGAATCGTTCTCGATCTCCTCGAGGAGCAGCAGCCGGAGCTCGTTTTCGTGGCCGGCGATCTATCCGACCCGCACGGGACACACAGGATGTGTCTCGAGGCAATACAAGGCGCGCTCGCCACGTATTCCGGCTCTCCGCCTGAGATGTGGTACTACCGCGGTGCGTGGCAGGAGTGGGAGATCGCCGAGGCCGACGTGCTGGTGCCTCTCTCGGAGGACGAGCTGAGAGCGAAGAAGATGGCGATCTTCAAGCACCAGAGTCAGAAGGATCGCGCACCCTTCCCCGGTCAGGACGACCGCGAGTTCTGGCAGCGCGTCGAGGAGCGGAACCGGAACACGGCGCAACGCGTCGACCGGCTTGGTCTCCCCGAGTATTTCGCGATGGAAGCGTACGTTGTGCGGCGCGCGGGCGTGCCGATCGAATCTGAAATGGTCGCGACGAGCTCACTCGCCGAGAAAGAAACCGCGCGGCCGAAGGCCGGAATGGCGAGAGCGTCGCGCGGATAATCCTGGGGGATCGAATGGGCTGCCAGAGATTCGCGCATTACGCTGTCTCCACGCTGTTTGTCGCCGCGACCGCGACAGCACAGTCGAGGCCGGGTATTTCCCTCGACCAGACCATGCTCAGTGTCACGACCGCCAGGGGCCGGACCGACACCGCGACGAACGTGATGCATTCGACATCAGCCGGCGGCGATGCGCGGCTCGAGCTGGAAAAAGGAAGTTTTCCAACGATGGGAACGTTTTCTTCGGGGCCTCACGCGGTGATGATCATGCGTGACGGAGGGAAGGAGATTTTTTTCCTCAACCCCGACCAGAAGCAGTTTCTCTCGTTCAAGCCCTTCGAGATGATGGAGGGCGCACAGAAGATGTTGGAAAGCATGGGCGGCTCGATGGCCGTCGACACTTCGGTAACGCGCGTCAAGCTTGACAGCATTGGACCCGGACCCGTCATCGACGGCCACCCGACTATCACCTATCGGCTCACATCAGTAATGCGGATGACGATGACGATGATGGGCCAACGTAACGACGTCGACACTCAGTCGACCCAGGAACTCCAGGTCGCCACGGATCTGGGCGAGTTGGGGGATGTCGGCGGCATGAATCGATTTGCCGAGATCATGCAGTCGATGGGATTTCCCAAGGGTTCGTTCGACAGCCTTGCGACAAAGCGACGCAAGATACCCGGCTTACCATTGCGGGCGATCATACACACCACGATTTCGACGGGTGGCACGACGCGCACTACCGACCAGACGATCGACACCCGGAACGTCAAACGACTTCCGGTGCCCGCCTCGCTGTTCGTGGTGCCTGCCGACTACAAGTCCGTCGCAATGCCCGCCATGCCAGGTGCTCGTGCGCCCAGCCCGTAGCTGAGCGCGATCAGCCTTTTAGTTGCCAGCGTCGGGCATCAATGCCGGTACGTCGGAGGGGGTCCTCTTCGGCTCCGGGCTCTCGCTCGTTGGTTGTCCGAACGGTCTTCGTGGAACGAGCCATCAGTCGCTCCTAGGCGGCGACGGCGCACCGATTGTCGCTCGTGGGTCGTCACCTACGAGGACCCCCGCCGACTTCCCTCTTGGTCCAACGTGGGGCCGGTTATCGACCTCGCGCCTGCTGGTCCGCTGCCACGACTTCTCGCGCGATCTCTTTCCCGCGAGCGCGGGAGCGCGCCGAGCGAAGCTCGGCGGGTCCGTAAAAGAGTCACGGGACCGGTACGCCTTTCGACGCGCGTGCAGTTCCGAAACTGTGCAGGGAGGTGAGGGTGTCCTCGTAGGCGCTTTCCAAAGCGAGCGCGAGGAGGAGACCCGCGACCGAGCAGAGCGAGGGAGCGCAGTTAGGGGCTCCGACCAAGCGAGCGTAGCGCCGGAGAGGATACCCTCGCCGACCCAAAGCAGAGATCCAATTCGCAGCGACGCGATCTAGACTTTGAGAATGATCTTCTTGCGGTAGAGAACGAGCAGGATCCCGTACCAGAGCAGCACGAACGCGATCGCAAAGGCCAACGATGCCACGCGCTCGGGTAGCCAGGGCAGAAACACACCCTGATAAATCGCGCTCTGGATCGAAATCGATTGACCCTTGTAGTTGACGTGCCAGAGTGTGTAGATCAGCCGCGCCATCACACCCGAGCCCACGAACGCCACGATCGGGTTCACGCCGAACACCACCCACGGCTTCGTCCACCACTTCACGTTGCTGTAGTCGACGATCCACATGATCGTGGCTATCGCAACGCACGCCATCCCGGCGGTGAACAAGACGTACGAGCTCGTCCACAGACTCTTGTTGATCGGGAATGACCAGTTCCACATCAGACCCAGCACCATCGCGATCGAGCCGGCCACGAAGAGGCCGCTGATGCGCTCGAGCAGCGGCTTCTCCTTCAACGCGATCCAGCGACCTGCGATATTGCCGAGCATCGCCGTCCCGATCGCCGGGATCGTGGACAACGGACCTTCGGGGTCGAACGTCACGCTCCCGACCCACGTGTGATTCGTTCCCAGGATCAGCCGGTCGAGATACGCGGCAAGATTTCTGTCCTTGGTGTGCAGCAGCAGCGCTCCGATCTCGTTCTCACCCGGAACCGGGATGAGCGTCATCGCAAACCAGTAGCCGAGTAGCAGCGTGCCGATGATGATGACCTGCTGCTTGAGCGTCGTCTTGAGCGTCAGCAGCCCCGCGCAGATGTACACGATGCCGATTCTCGGCAGCACCCCGAGAATGCGAACATGCTCGATGCGGAAGATGATCCTGTCCCACGCCGAGGCATTGGGAAGCGAATCGATCGTTCCCCACTGATAGAACGGGAACAGGGCCATCGCAAATCCGAGCAGGTAGATGATGATTCCGCGGCGGAGGATCTGTTTGACGAGAGCGGAATCGTCATCCCCGCGCGCTCGACGCGCCGACATCGAGAGGTAGGTCGTGATGCCGACGATGAACAGGAAGAACGGAAAGATCAGGTCCGTCGGCGTCCAGCCGTTCCACTCGGCGTGCTCGAGCGGCGGAAAGATCGCGCTCCAGGTGCCGGGATCGTTCACCAGCAGCATGCCCGCGATGGTGAGGCCGCGAAAAACGTCGAGCGACACCAGGCGCTCGCGCGTCGGCAAAGCTGTGACACTCGAGGTCGCCGCGTCGTAGCGCGGTGAGCTCGTGCGGGCCGCGCTTGTGCTCATGCGTCCTCTCGGTATCTGAGTATTGGCTGCCTCATCCTAACTATATACGAGCGGCTATAGGTGGGCGTTACGCCGCACCTGCCCGCATTCTGGAGCGACTGCTCAGAGCTACGGACGATCCTCGCGGTGCCCATGAGCTCTGCCAACCGGCTGTCGCGACAACCGCGGCGCGTAGCGCCGCTGCAGTTACAGATCTATGCAGGGAGGTGAGGGTGTCCTCGTAGGCGCTTCCCAAAGCGAGCGCGAGGAGGAGACCCGCGACCGAGCAGAGCGAGGGAGCGCAGTTAGGGGCTCCGACCAAGCGAGCGCGGGTGCCCGCGTTAGCGGGCGGGTCCGGAGAGGATACCCTCACCGACCCCGCGCAGAGATGCAAGTCGACGCGAAGCGATCGAGCCGCGCCTAGTAAGTGGGCCGCAGCGGCGGCGACCAGTCTGACAACCGTCCATCGCCGTTGGTCGTAAGCTGGCGCAGCCGTCCCGTGCGCTCATCGATCACCCAGATACTCCTCGGGTCTCCAATGGCGCCGAGCCGCCGCGTGATCGACAGGTGTCGTCCGTCGGGGGCCCACGCCGGATCCTCGTTCTCACCCTCGTTAGTGAGCTGCGTCATCACGCGATCCTTCACGCGAATCGTCCACACCTGGAAATCGCCGTTCTGCTGCTGGAACGCGATCTCGTCGCCGGCGGGCGACCAGTCCGCACCCGTCCGATAGCTGCGCTTTCCGGCTACCACGGGAGTAAGCAATCGCAGACCCGTACCGTTGACGTTCACGGAGTAGAGCTGCGGAGTGAGCGGACGAGGCGACATGAACACAAGCTGCTTCCCGTCCGGGCTGAAGCTGGGCGACGTCGTCTCGAATCCGGTGCGTCCAACGAACGGCTTGGGCACCGAATCCTCACCGCCTGCGCTCGCGACAACCAGCTCGGCCGGAGAATCGCCGCCCTGCGCCCAGACGATGCTCTTTCCATCCTTGGTGTAGACGGGCGTGATGTTGAGGCCGCGAGTTGACGCCGAGAGGAGCCTCGGCTTCATCGTACGCAGGTCGACCTGCGCGATGCGCGTTCCACCATCGTCCGCGTCCACGTAAACGAGGTACCGCCCCGACGGATGCCACGATGGAGAGAGTGCCGCGCCCACGGTTGGAATAGTGCGCACGTTGGCGCCATCGCTGTCCACGATCTTGAGCTTGGTCCCGTCGATGAACGCAATTCGAGAAGCGGCGATTCCCCGCGTACCCGTGATCCAGCGCTCGATCTCGTCGCTCACGACGTGAATGCCGAGTCGGCGCTCGCGCTCGAGCGAATCGCGCAGGACGGAATCCCTGAGGACGAACCGCGCGTACACAGAGTCGGTGCGGATCGTGTCACGCGCCGCGTTCGCGCGGGCCAGCGCATCGCGCCGGTCCAGCTCGCGTGTGACAGAGTCGCGCGCTGCTTGCGCGCGCTGCGCAGCATTCGCGCGATCGCGCGTCGTCTTGCCTGCGACGGGTTTGGCCGCTGCTCGCGCGAGCGTGTCTCTGGCCACGGAGTCCGCCGCCAGCGTCGCAATCGCCGTCTGCGCTCTTCTGGCGAGAAGCGTCGAAAGCGAATCGCGGACGAACGGCAGCCGGTACCCAGGAACCCTGGGTAATCGGAAATAGTCTTCCTGCCGCAGGCGGCCGCGCGGCACGTCGTAGACCTGCACGTGCAATCCCGTCGCGGTCGGTCTCGCCCTCACGATGAAATTCGCCCGCGTCTGCGCCAGCGGCGCGAAGTTGATGTTCGTCTGACCCGGCCGCCAAATGTCATCCAGCGTTGCGCTGTCGAGGATGAGCGGCTGCATGCGATCGCCGTAATCGAAGTCGCGCTGGATGATCGTGCGCGTCGAGTCACCCGCCGATGTATCGACCTCCAGCACGACGACCGCCGGTGGGATCTCGACGGGCTTCTGCGGCTTTGGTCGGGCTACCGGTGTCTGATTGCGATTTTGGCCGTGCATCGAAGGAGCCAGCGCGAAAAGCGCAACGACTCCGACGAGGAGCTGCCAGCGATTGGTCATGAGCGGTTGAATCTAATTCGATCCGGTAATCATACACCGCCCTCCCTCTGCCGATTCTGGGCCGTTGGGCAAAGCAAAGCCGCGGGGGGAAACCCCGCGGCTTCACTTCGATCGGGTTGTTGTGCTAATGCTTGATGTTGAATTGGAACGGCATCTGTACGAGCTGCTGAACCTTTCTGCCCCCGATCTGCGCCGCCGAAAACCTCATGCGGGGGAGCGCATCCTTCACGGCGGCGGTGAACTGCGGATTGCTCGAGTCCAGGATCTTGAGAGTGCCCGCTTCGTAGCGGCCGCTCTCGTTGACGACGAACTGTGCGAGGACCTTGCCCTCGACGCCCGCCGACTTGAGGGCCTCGGGGTACGTTGGAGCGTCGCCGCCGATTTTCTGGACCGGCTTCTCGACCTGGAACTCCATGTACGGGCCGTGGTCGTCGGTGCCCGCGGCCTTGCCGAGGTCACCTTCGTTCCCGGTGCCGCCCTTCACGCCACTCGACGATCCCCCGGCGACACCTTTGCCGCTGAAGTCTTTTTCGTTCGTCAGTGCGGCTGATAGATCGACTGTGGGTATGCTGGTGGGAACGTTCACTACCGGTGGCACGACCTTGAACCCCTGCGGTGGGGCGACCGGGACGTCCTTCGGAAGCTGCACCTGAACCACCGGCGCCTTTACCTTCGGCTTGGGCGCTTCCTTGGGTGGGGGCGGCAGCTCCTTCTTGGGCGGAGGAGGCGGCTCAGTCTTCTTCACTTCCACGAAGCGGACGTTCTCCGCCTTTACCTTATCCGGCTTGGAACCGGCTCTGGCCGTGGCAAAAACCGCGAGGAAAATGATCAGCGAGTGCAATATTACGCTAAAGATGGTCCCGCCTGCTGACCGTCCTTTTTTGTTTGATTTCGTGGATTCGAGTAGTCGCATTTGGATAGCTCCCCTGTTGAATTACGCACTTCCTTATAAGGCAAACAACCGGCCACAATGGGCGTTTTTTTGGCCCTGGGAACCGACCATTTTGGCACGAAAATGCCGGGGGATTGGAGTCTCGTAAACGCAAGAAGGGCGCGGACTTAGCCGCGCCCTTCTTGGTTGCTGAGCTCGAGCCGGTTTGCTCGCTTCGGGACGTCGGTTATTTCTTAGTTGCCGGCTTGGCAGGGATGACCTTTTGAGGGGTCGTTTTGGCCGGAACCGAAGCTGAGCCGGACCGTCTCCGAGTAAGGATTCCGCACACCGATTCGAACGCATTCTTGCCCGGCGTGCCGGGTTTTGGGCGATCCCAGACCATGTGCGCCTGATCGCGCGGATCGACCTCACCTTCGTCGCGGACCAGCACGTTGTTCGTCGAATAAAGCGTGCTCCGGACCCGCTTCAACCTCACCGGGGAGCAGCGGACATAAGCGCGCTCGACGAGGCGGGTGTACTGCTTCTTCTGCTCGGTGATACGCGGCCTCGCGTAATCCCAGCTGGTGACCGTGCTCCATGTCCCCGGCGACTGCAGTGAGACGCTGGCCGTGTCAAAGATCACGGTGAGATCGGAGTCCTTGTATACCTGGCGCCACGGGGCCTGGGCGCCCGCGATGCACGGAACCCCAAAACACGCGATTAGTAGAAACCGGCCTGCGTAACGAATCATGAAATCTCCTCTGGGTCCCGCGCTCGCCATTTAGGCGCCCGGTTTGTAGTCGGGCTGACAGCGCCGCTCGAACTAGTAGGCTTGGATAATAAAGCCCCAACCCGCAGCGCCGCCACTGTGCGAATACGATGAATTCGAGAATCCCCCGACCAATGATCCAGCGTGCGGTCAGCCGGTGGCGGGAAGCTAGCCCCCGCCCCGCGCGGCGACGGCTTTGTCGGCTTCCGCCGAAATTTCCCTCATTTCAACTGGATTGATCGCGCGGGCGATGGTGAGGATCGCGGCAAGCAGCGGCACCGCCACGAGCAGGCCGAGGAATCCAAACAGGAGCGCCATCAGGGCCTGGATTCCGAGAGTGAGAGCGGGAGGAATATTGACTCCGTGCTTCATGAGAACGGGCACCAGCAGATGATTCTCTACGAACTGAATCACGAGGTATCCGATCGCGACGACGAGCGCTTTGTGGGGCGAGTCGATGAACGCCATCGCGATCGCCGGGATGGCGGCGAAGATCGAACCGATGATCGGAATGAACTTCAGGATTCCCGCGAGAATTCCGAGCGGGAGCGCCGCCTTCACGTGGATCACAAACAGGAAGACGGTGGTCACCGCGCCAATCAGGAGCATCGCAATGAGCTGAGTCACCAGCCATCGCCGGAGCGTCGTTGCGAGACTCGCCAGCGTCAACGCCACTCGACCCCGCTGGCGCGGCGGAAAGAGCTCGAGGAGTCCGCCGTGATAGAGCGCCGGATCGACGCCGATGTACGCGGCGATGAAGAGAACGAGCAGAAACGCGCCCGAGACCGCGAACGTCGATGTGAGCATGCTGAGAAAGGAATTCTGGGCGCCCCGAAACTGTTTCGTGATCTCGTGGCGAAGGTTGCCTCCGGCCGCCACGGTGTCCGCGCGTGAAGCCGGTTTGCGGGCGACGGCGCCGCTTGCCTGCGCGTCGGTGAAAGCGGAATCCGTGAGGATCTCGCTCTGTTCCGTTGAATCCGGCTCCGCTGCCGTTCGTTGAGCCGCGGTCCGCAGAGTGTCGCTGCTGCTCTCTTGATTGAACAGGATTCCGAGCACGCCATTGGCGCGGTGGCCGAGCCAGGCGTCGATCTTGTCCATTGATTCGGGAAGGCGCTCCTGGAGCTCGCGCGACTGGGCGCGGAGAATGGGCGCCAGCCCGACGGCACCGACGGTAAGAAGGCCAAGAAAGAGTGTAAGGATTATGAGCACGCCAAAGGAGCGCGGAACCCTTCGCTTCTCGAGCCAGTCGGCGCCCTGGGCGAGGGGCAAGCCGAAAAGGACGCCGAGGAAGAAGAGGAACACCACCGGATGCGCGATCCAGAGGAGCCGCACCGCGACGTAGAAGCCGAAAATGAGCGCGAGAACGCGTACGACGTCCCGCGTGGGTAGGCGGAGCGCTTCACGTGAATCCATGACTGGATGCTAAGGCATCCTTGTGCCGGTCGCGAGTTACGCGTCATTTAGCCGGCAAATCACTCGTTCAGAGCCTGGAGCCCACATGCGCACTCGCTTGAAACCGGCTTTCCTGTGGTCCTTTCTCGTCCTGCTTGCGCCGAGTGCGCACGCGCAGAGCCGCGCGCCGAACCTCCGGTTCGAAGTAACCTTTCCCGCCGAGCGAAGCCGCGCTCCTCTGGATGGCCGACTGCTCGTCTTTGTCTCCACCGACACCTCGAGCGAGCCGCGCTTCCAGATCAGCGATGCGCCCGGCACGCAACAGGTTTTCGGCATCGATGTCGATGGCTGGAAACCTGGTGAGACGCGCGTCGTGGACGCGAGCGCATTTGGGTATCCGCTGCGGTCCATCGCGGACCTCCCACGCGGGACGTACCGTGTGCAAGCGCTGATCAACCGCTACGAGACTTTTCGTCGCGGGGACGGCCACACCGTAAAGCTGCCGCCCGACAAAGGGGAGGGACAGCAGTACGCCCGCAAGCCCGGCAACCTCTACGCTCGGCCCCGCTCTCTCTCAATTGATCCGGCGCGCGGCGAAGTAGTGCACCTCGCGCTCGACCAGGAAATTCCGCCGGTCGCCGACTACGCAAAGCAGGAGACAAAGTACGTGAAGTACGTGAAGATCCGGAGCGAGCGGCTCTCGAAGTTCTGGGGGCGCGACACCGATCTCGCAGCGTGGGTGCTGCTACCATTGGGATTCGACGAGCACCCGGCGGCCCGCTATCCGCTCATGCTCAATCACGGGCACTTTCCCTCGGGCCTCGGCAATTGGCGCGAGACCCCACCCGATTTGACGCTCAAGCCGGACTACAGCGAGCGCTTTCACCTGGCAGGCTACAATCGCATTCAGCAGGAATACGCCTGGCAGTTCTATAAGGATTGGACGAGCAAAGAATTCCCACGCGCTCTGCTCGTCGAGATCCAGCACGCAACCCCTTTTTACGACGACTCCTACGCGGTGAATTCCGCGAACAACGGTCCTTACGGCGACGCGATCCAGTACGAGCTTCTTCCGGAGATCGAACGTCGCTATCGCGGCATCGGCCAGGGCTGGGCGCGTTTCACTTTCGGCGGATCAACCGGTGGGTGGGAAGCGCTCGCGGTGCAGATGTTCTACCCGAACGAGTACAACGGCGCGTGGGTCGCGTGCCCCGACCCGATCGACTTTCGCGCCTACACCGTCGTCGACATTTATTCCGACTCGAACGCCTACTACGACTCCGGACCGTTCAAGCGTGTTCCGCGGCCCGCGCATCGCGACTACCTCGGCCACATCTCGGCGACCATCGAGCAGGCAAATCATCGTGAGCTCGCCATCGGTACCCACACCCGCTCGGGAGATCAGTGGGACGTGTGGGAATCGGTGTATTCGCCGGTGGGTGCCGATGGATATCCCAAACCGATCTGGAACAAGCTCACGGGAGTGATCGATCATTCCGTCGCGCAGTACTGGCGCGATAACTACGACCTCTCCTACATCCTCAAGCGCGACTGGAAGACGCTTGGTCCCAAGTTGAACGGAAAGCTGCGGATCTACGTGGGCGACATGGACAATTACTACCTCAACGACGCGGTGTATCTCGTCGACGATTTCTTCCGCTCCGCGAATCCACCCGCGAACGCGGTAGTGGACTACGGTGATCGCGACGAGCATTGCTGGAACGGGGATCACACGCGGCCCAATGCGTACTCCCGTCTTCGCTATGTGCAGATGGTGATGCCATGGGCGGTGGATCGCATGCTCAAGACGGCACCGGCGGGAGCGGACACCCGGAGCTGGCGCTACTAGACTTGACCATCGCGGGAAACGCAATAGGTTATCGAACATGCACTGCTCTTACCGAATGCTTATGTGTTGTTGGACAGACCCTCGCAACGAGAGGAGCTGAGCATTTCGGGTACGCATAACACGAGCATGCACAGCTAAGAGCGAAACCGCTCACGCAGCCATCCGCAACGGCCGCGCCTCTCAAGGAGGCGCGGTTTTTTTTGGAGGTGTCACCGAGTTCCTTTTTTGAGCAACCGAGTTTCATTTCGACCAACAGAATCCCATTTCGAGCGCCGAGTTTTTTTCGACCCAAGCACCGAGAGGACGAATGCCCGCAACACCCGATGGACCGATCGCGATCTACTACGAGCACCCCGACTGGTTCAGGCCGCTTTTCGCCGAGCTCGATCGCCGGAGAGTTCCCTATGTGCGCGTGGACGCCGCGGCGCACACCTATGATCCGTCCGAAACACAATCTCCGTATTCGCTCGTGTTCAACAGAGCGAGCCCGTCCGCGTATCTGAGGGGCCACGCGCAGGTGACCTTTCACACGTTGAGCTGGCTGCGGCATCTGGAGCGGATCGGCGTGCCGGTCGTGAATGGATCCGAGCCGTACGAGATGGAGACATCCAAGGCGCTCCAGCTCGACATACTCGACGAGCTGGGACTCCCATATCCGAAGGCGCGAGTCATCAACAACGCCGAGCTCGCTCCTCGAGCGGCCGAAGGCCTGCGATTCCCGGTGGTCGTCAAAGCCAACATCGGCGGAAGCGGCGCCGGAATCACACGCTTTGATACCGAGGAGTCTCTGACCGCGGCGGCCAAGGCGGGAATTATCGATCTCGGTCTCGACAGGGTCGCTCTCGTCCAGGAGCTGGCGCCGCTTCAGGACGGACACATCACGCGTGTCGAGGTTCTGGACGGAAAGTTTCTCTACGCCATCAACGTTTATCCGGCCGAGGATTCTTTCAATCTCTGCCCCGCCGATATTTGCCAGACCACTGACGGCCAGCAGCTATCACGCGCGGCGTGCGCGGTTGACGCCCAGAGGAACGGCATGCGGGTCGAGCAGTTCAACCCCCCGCGCGAGATAGTTCGCGAGGTAGAGAGAATCGCAGCTCGTGTCGAGCTCGATGTCGGAGGAATCGAGTATCTGGTCGATGATCGCGATGGCCGCCACTACTTCTACGACATTAACGCGTTGTCGAATTTCGTCGCCGACGCGCGCAACGTGATCGGATTCGATCCGTTCGAGCGGCTGGTCGACTACCTGGTCGAGCGGGTCTCGCGTTCCTCGATCGTCGGCGCGGAAGCGGGCGCCGTAAAAGCGCGAGCAGACGGGGCCGAAACTGTCGGAGCGGATGCGTCGACCGCGGCTTCAGCCGTGGGGAGGGCCTGATGCGATACGGGTACTGGCTTCCCGTCTTTGGCGGCTGGCTCAGAAACGTCCCCGACGAGGGCATGACCGCATCGTGGGACTATGTGAAGCGACTCGCGCAGCGGAGCGAGCAGATCGGCTACGACATCACGCTGATCGCCGAGCTGTTCATGAATGACATCAAGGGAATCGATGCGGATTCGCTCGAGGCATGGTCCACGGCGGCGGCACTCGCGGCGGTGACTGAGAAGCTGGAGCTGATGGTGGCGGTGCGTCCGACTTTTCACGAGCCGGCGATTTTTGCCAAGCAGGCGGCGAACATCGATCACATCTCCGGTGGACGTCTCGCTTTGAACGTCGTCTCGTCGTGGTGGAAAGACGAAGCGAGGCGCTACGGCATCAACTTCGAGGAGCACGACGACCGGTACGCGCGCACCGACGAATGGTTGCGCGTCGTGAATGGGGTGTGGAACGAGCCGCGCTTCAGCCACTCCGGAAGCCACTACAAAGTCGAGGAGACGATCCTCGAGCCCAAGCCGTTTCGGCGGCCCCGCCCCACTATTTACGCCGGCGGCGAGAGCCCCGCGGCCAAGGAGCTGATCTCGCGCACCTGCGACGCGTACGTGATGCACGGCGATCCAGCCGAGAGGGTCGCCCCTAAGATCGCCGACATGCGCGGGCGTCGTGAAAGGATTGGATTGGGTCCGATGCAATACGGCGTCGCTGCCTACGCGGTCGTTCGCGATACTGAGGAGGAAGCACAAAAGGAGCTGGCGCGGATAACGAACGTGCAGCCGGGAACGCCCGGTTATCAGAACTACCAGGATTGGATCTCGCACACTGCGCTCGAGCAGCAGGTAAGCCTGGAGGACTACTCGGTTTCGAACCGTGGCCTTCGCGCGGGACTGGTTGGAACGCCCGAGAAGGTCGCCGACCGGATCCGGGATCTGGAATCAGTCGGCGTGGATCTCTTGCTCCTTCAGTTCAGTCCGCAACTCGAGGAAATGGAGAGATTCTCCGAGACCGTGATGCCGCTTCTTGAGGGTGTTGGGTCTGGATCGCGGCGCGGCGACTGGCATCCACAAAACTGAAGCAGGGGGCCGATAGCCAACTACGCAACTACGCTGGGGGCTTCCACACTGGCGCAAAGGGTTCGGCAAATTTGAGATTTGCGCGCCTCGAACCGCTTTGCGTGTCGGGCGTTCCTTTGCGGTTACCTCGAACGCCACCAGAAGAGCCCCCGGCGTAGCAGCTGCAGGCGATCAGCCCCCTGCTTTTGTATTCGTGTGACCAGTGAGCCTCGCGATCCCTACTAGGCACCCCGATCCCTACTAGGCAGAAGGTCCAAAGAGCTCCGTCTGCCGACCTTTAATGGCCGCGTAGCACTCGCACGCCACTTTCTCGAGACCAGCCCGGTCGACCACCGTAATGTTGCCGCGCCCGTGGGCAATCAGGCCGGCCCTCTCGAGTACCCCCATCGCCACCGTCACACCGGGCCGCCTCACGCCCAGCATCTCGGCCAGGAATTCCTGCGTGAGGTCGAACTGGTTGCGCCCAACGCGGTCCTCGGACATGAGCAGCCAGCGAGCGGCCCTCTGCTCGATGACATGAAGTCTGTTGCACGCCGCTGACTGTGAGACCGTCTCGAGGACGAACTGGCTGTAGCGATGCAGCAGACGCTCGAGGGCTTGGGACGCCTGGGTTACAGCGCGGAAATCGCTTGTCGCAATGCGCCTCGCCTCGCCCGAGATCTGTCCGATCGCCTTGAGCCACGACGAAGCGACTCCGTTGAAGACTGCCATCCCGACGAATCCATCGTTTCCAACGGTCATCGCCTCGACCGTATCACCGTCCGCCATCTCCGTCACGAGCGAGATCACGCAGTTGTCCGGGAAGTATGCGTAGGGAATCGGCTCTCTCCGTCGAAAGACGAGTTCCTCGGATTTGACCGTAACCAGCTCGCTCCGCTCGAGCACGGCTTCCAAGTCCTTGGCGGGCAGAAGGTTGAGGATCTTGTTGCGAGTGCGACCCGTGGCGGCGCCGGTCGCTGGTGAGCGTCCCCCGGGGACGTGACTTGTTGCCTGGATCGATGGAAATGACATGTCGAGCCGGAAATCGCCCTGGTCAGGACGTGGTAAAGATTTCAGGACCGCGGCGGTCTGAGAACGCCGTGATTCCTGGTGGTCGCGGCTGGTTTTTGCAAATACCGAACCGACATACTCGGGTGTTATCTTCGGAGGGTCAGAGCAGTCATTTTAGACGGCCTGCTATCTATAGATCGCCGCAGCGCGCCGCAGTATGGAAGTGCCCCACTGGACGACATGACGACACCTGCCGAACCGCAGCCCAACGAGCGAAAATTCCGCTTCAAGGACGAGTGGCTGGTCTCCCTGGTTGGGACCATGCCAGGCGTCACGCCGGAGCTGATCAAGCGGTGGCGCTTCCAGCAGAAGCCATACGTGGCCCAGGCCCTCATCGACGGCGACGTCCTGTCCTTCAAGGAGATCGCCGAAGTCGTCAAGGAAGCCTTCAGAATCGACTATGTCGACCTGAATCCCAATGAAATCGACAAAAACGCAATGTCGATCCTTCCCGAGAAGCTTTGCAGGGAGCACAACGTCCTCCCAGTGAAGGTCGATAGCCGTATGGTCTGGCTCGCGATGGCTAACCCGCTCGACCAGGAAGCGATCCAGCGCGTTAGCTGGGCGACAAGCAGAGAAGTGACTCCCCTCTTCTGCCCGCCGGGTCAGCTCGACAAACTGGTCTCCGAGACGCTCCGTCCCGATGCCATGATCTACGGGCTGATCGAGAAGCTGGACCAGGCCGTCGGCGTCGAGCAGATCAAGGAGGAAGAGCAGAACGAGGCAGCGATGGCGCGGGTGCACGCGCCGGTCATCAAGCTCGTCGATGCGATCATCGCCAACGCCATCAAGCTGCGCGCCTCCGACATCCACATCGAGCACGACGAGACGTCCACCCTGGTAAGGTTTCGCATCGACGGCCTGCTGAAGAACATCATGGTGCTCCCCCGGTTTATCGGCGTCGGCCCGGTCGTCTCGCGCATCAAGATCATGTCGGATCTCGACGTCGCCGAGCGTTTCCGCCCACAGGACGGTCGCGCCAAAGTGCGCGTGGGCGGAGACGAGGTCGCCCTTCGTGTCTCGGTCCTTCCGACGCGCGTCGGGGAAAAGGTCGTGATGCGCCTTCTAAACGAGAAGTCGGTGCAAGTCTCGATGGCAACGCTCGGCTTCATGCCGGCGCTGCTCGAGAGATTCCAGGCGCTGCTCATGCGCGAGCAGGGAATTCTGCTCGTGACCGGCCCGACCGGCTCCGGAAAGACGACGACCCTCTACGCCGCGCTCAACACGCGCCGCGGCGAATCGGTGAACATCGTCACCGTTGAAGATCCGGTCGAGTACCGGCTGAGCGGCGTCAACCAGGTGCAGGTGAACGAGAAACAGGGCCTCACCTTCGCCGGCGTGTTGCGCTCGGTGCTGCGTCAGGATCCGGACGTTTTGCTCGTCGGCGAAATCCGCGACCAGGAGACCGCGAACATCGCATTCCAGGCAGCGATGACCGGCCACCTTGTGCTTTCCACGCTGCACACGAACGACGCGATCGGCGCCATCCCTCGGTTGTCCAACATCGGCGTCGAGCCGTTCAGAGTCGCGGCCGGGCTCATCGGTGTCACCGCCCAGCGGCTCGTGCGCAGAGTGTGTCCCCACTGCCGGTTCGAGGCACCCATCGAGGAGCTGCACCCTATGGTCCGCGCCGCGCAGCAGCGCGTGTACGGAACGGCGAGACACGTGAAGGCGACCGGATGCGCCGAGTGCGGGTTCACCGGGTACACGGGGCGCCTGCCGATCATCGAGTTTCTCGAGATCACACCGGAGATCCGCGGCATGATCACGATCGGTAAGACCGCCGACGAGATCCGTGCGCACGCGTTGCGGACGAACGCCCTGCACACGTTCGACGCCGATGCGCTCTGGCACATCGCCGAGGGTGACACGACGGCCGAGGAAGTCATTCCCTACACGGAGTTCGAGCGCCGCCGGACACCGCGCTCCAACACCCCTCGGGTCAACGCGGAGTATCTCCCCGAGCTCGACGCCGACGGCGTGGCCAAGCCATCGCGAGTTCTGCTGGCCGTCGGCGACAAAGCAGATCGCGTGCGCTTCAACGACATCCTGGTGGAGGCGCGCTTCGCCGTCCAGATCGCCAACGACGGAGCTGCCGCGCTCGGCATTCTGGCGCAGGATCCGCCCGACGCGCTGGTCGTCGCGCTCAAGCTTCCGATCCTCGATGGACGGCAGGTCGTGCACGCGGCGCGCACGGTCGTTGGACTCGTGGACATGCCGATCATCGTCGTGGCGCCGGCGGGCTCGGAGACCGAGACCAACGACATGCTGTCACAGGGTGTGGACGACGTGCTCCACGAGCCAATCGACGCTAGCCGATTCCGTGCGCGCGTCACCGCGGTGATGAGAAGCCGCGGGCTCTGGTCGGAGACGGAGGAAGTGATGCGGCCGCTCATTCCCCAGGACGAGGCGGAGCGGCTCGTCGAGTTTCGTCTGAGCGGCGCCGCGATCGAGTCGCCGCCGGAGGAGCGCTTCGACAAGATCAGCCGCATGGCGCAGCGAATGTTCAACGTTCCTTTCGCCGGCATCTCGTTCGTCGAGGGCGATCGCCAGTGGTTCAAGTCGAAGCAGGGTCTGCCGATCCCCGACAGCACGCGTGACCATTCATTCTGTGGCCACGCCATCAACGGCGACGAAGTGTTCGTCGTGGAAGACGCGGCGCTCGATCCCAGGTTTGCCGAGAATCTCATGGTGCTCGAGGAACCGCACATCAGGTTTTACGCGGCGCAGCCGGTGAAGGGGCCGGGTGGGCACAATGTCGGCACGCTCTGCATCATGGACAAGGCGCCCCGCGAGTTCGGCGAGGAAGACCGCGAGTCGCTGCGCGACCTCGGGGAGATGGTCGAGAAAGAACTCCGAGCAAAGGCGCGCAAGAAAGTGGTGGCGCCGCCGGATTGAAACCCGGCATTAGTGCCGGTACGTCGGAGGGGTCCTCTTCGGCTCCGGGCTCTCGCTCGTTGGTTGCCCGCACGATCTTCGTGGAACCAGGCATCAGTCGCTCTTAGACGGCGTCGGCGCACCGATTTGTCGCTCGTGGGTCGTCGCCTACGAGGACCCCTCCGACTTCCCTCTCGGTCAGACGCGCGGCAACACATCCGTGTAGCGCCTTTGCGCGCGCAAGCCGAATTCCTGGCGCGGACCCCTTCTCGACGACCTGAGCCTCCCACCCTTGCGCGATCAGCCTCTCTGATGCGAATATATCGTTAGCACAGCTAACGATCTCCCCAGCAGCGGAGCGCTCCATGGCACCTTCAGACGCAGTATCACTCTCGCGCATCAAACAAATCGCCATCCCCGTCCATTCGGTCGACGAGGCCAAAGCCTTTTACCGCGACACGCTCGGATTGAGGCATCTGTTCGATGCGCCCCCTGCCCTCTCCTTCTTCGATTGCGGCGGCGTGCAATTGATGCTCGCCGGGCCCGACGCTCAGGGTAAGGACGGAGACCAGCAGCACGCCGTCCTTTTTTACGACGTCAGCGACATCAAGACGACGCACGCCCGGATCAAGTCGGCGGGCGCCAAATGCCTCGAGGAGCCGCGCATCATCACCCGCATGAACGGGCGAGAGATCTGGATCTCCTCGATATCCGATGGACAGGGGAACGTCGTCGGCCTCATGAGCGACGTCCCGGCCGCGTGACAAAGGATCGCGACGCCGAGGAGCTCGCCGACCAGCTGCACTCGGCGGCGATTCACCTGCTGCGTCAGCTGCGAAAGGAGGACGACGCCAGCGGACTTTCGGCCCCTCGCCTGTCGGCCCTCTCAGTAGTTGTGTTCGGCGGCCCACTCACCCTCGGCGCGCTCGCGCGCGCCGAGCAGGTGAAACCGCCGACGATGACCCGCATCGTGACGGGGCTCGAGAAGGACGGCCTGGTGAAACGGAAAGGTGACGCGCTCGACAAAAGGCTGACGCACATCGTGGCGACACCCAAAGGCCAAAGAATTCTGGCCGCAGGGCGCGCTCGCCGTGTCGAAAGACTCGCCGGCGCAGTGAGTCGCCTTGAAGGAAAGGAGCTGGCGGAGCTCCGGCGAGGTGTTCAGCTTGTGAGAGCTGTCGTCCAAAACATGCGCGGGAAACCCCTGAACCACCGTGAAAGCACCAGGCTAAGCCCCGCGTGAGTCATCGTCGAACCACGCCCCAGGCAAGCCAGTGGAAATCAGCGAGGAAATGAGATGGAACGCCCCAAATCCGACTTCGATGCGTTGCGGGAAGATCTGCGAAACGTTTACGACGGCAGCCCGTGGCATGGCTCGTCGATCAAGAGCGTCCTGAAAGGCGTTGATGCCCGCACCGCTGCGCTGAAGAGTATCCCCCACGGCCACACCATCTGGGAGCTCGTTCTCCACATGACGGGCTGGACGCGCGAAGTGACGTCGCGCGTAAAAGGTGCCGCGCCGAAATCCCCGAAACAGGATTGGCCAAAGCCAAAAACCGGTGGAGGAGAAGCGGCGTGGCACTCGGCTCTCGAAGATCTGGCCGCCGCGCAGAAGGAGTTGGAGAGCACCGTTGACGCGCTCAAGCCGAACGACCTCATCCGTTGGATCGGCGATAAGCGCGATTCGGCGCTTGGCGCCGGGGTCACGGTCGGAACGCTCATTCGCGGCCTACTTCAGCATCACACCTATCACCAAGGTCAGATCGCGATCCTGAAACGCGCAGCTGAAGGTCCGAAAGTGTAAAGGGAAGGTGAACAGGGTGTAAAACTTTCGGTCTGACCCACGCGTAGGGCTCGAAAGCCACAGCAGAGCGAAACACATTACACCTCGCCGGTGTCTAATCCACGTCGCTCGAGACTCCCGCGCAGGCTCCCTTTCTACCTGGAACCAATGAGAACCACCCTCCTGAGTACCACTGCCCTGGTCGCGGCGTCCATGATCGCCGCCTCGGCCGCCGCTCAAAAGGCCGCGACCGCTCCATCGCCTGAAAGCGGAGCGCCGCCCATTTGGGACGTGCTGCTGCGCGGTCGAACGCACACTCCAACGCCGACGACATCAGCCATAACAACGGCCGACTTGAAGACCCGGCTCTACATCTTCGCCGACGATTCGATGCAGGGTCGGCTGCTCGCGACACCGGGCAACGTCAAAGGCGTCGAGTACATCGCGGATGAAGTGAAGCGGATGGGCCTCGCCCCAATGGGTGACAACGGCACCTACTTCCAGGCGGTGAACGTCGTCGATCGGAAGTACGACGCGGCCAGCAAGCTGGTTGTCGGAACTGTGGAGTTCGCCCCATGGACAGACTTTGCACTGCGTGATCAGGGGTCAGGCGCGCGGAACTTGAATGGAGTGCAGGCAATCTTCGGCGGAACGTGGGGTGATTCAGCCTCGCTCATTGCTCCTTCGGCCACCGCCGGCAAGCTCGTCGTGCTGAAAGTCAGCCCGGCCGGCGTTACGCAGAATTCCGGCGGCGGCGTGAACCGCGCGATCGTGACGCGTCATTTCGCCAATGCCGCCGGCATCGCCATCGTGAGTCTCGAGGCCATGCCCCCGCTGATGATTGAGGCTTTTCAGCAGCCAAACCAGCTGCTGAAGGAAGGTGTCGATCCTGAGCTGCCTTCATTCCTCTACGTCAACAAGCGTGTCGCCGAAGCACTGCTCGGCGTCGCTATAGACAGCGCGAAGGCCGGTGCGACTGGGTCTGCTGTGACTTCGACGCCCCGCTTCGTTGAGACGCCGGTCCAGTATCCAGCGCGAAACGTCGTCGCGGTGATCCGTGGCAGCGACCCGAAGCTTCGCGACGAGTACGTCGCGATCGGTGCGCACAACGACCACATCGGCTGGAGCACGCGTCCGGTCGCGCATGATTCGATCTATGTGGTGAACCATCTCTTTCGGACGGGCGGCGCCGACGATCGTCCACCGCAGCTCGACGCCGCGCAGCAGGCACAGGTCAATTCGCTGATCGCAGACATCAGGAAGAAGTCGAACGGCACCTCCGCTCGGCCCGATTCGATTTACAACGGCGCCGATGACGACGGCTCGGGCAGCGTGAGCGCGCTCGAGATCGCGCAATATTTCGCCGCCCAGAAAGTGAAGCCCAAGCGGTCGCTGCTGTTCGTGTGGCACGTTGGTGAGGAGGCCGGTCTGTACGGATCGGAGTGGTACACCGATCACCCGACGGTTCCACGCGAGTCGATCGTCGCACAGCTGAACATGGACATGGTGGGTCGCGGCGCTGCCGGCGACAACACCGGGATGACGAAGGAAGGCGCGAAGAACCACGGCAATCCCGACTACGTGCAGCTGGTTGGATCGCGTCGTCTTTCGACTGAGCTCGGCGACCTGGCCGAGTCGGTGAATCATGCCGAGAAGCGCCCATTGTCATTCGACTATTCGATGGACGCCAACGGTCATCCGCAGAACATCTATTGCCGCAGCGATCACTATGAGTATGCCCGGTACGGCATTCCAATCATCTTCTTCACGACGGGCGGACACGCCGATTACCACCAGGTAACGGACGAGCCTCAGTACATCGACTACGATCGCATGGCGCGGGTCTCACAATACGTTGCGGATCTCGCCACCAGGGTCGCGAACCTCGATCATCGCCCGAACGTGGACAAGACCAAGCCGGATCCACACGGACAGTGCGTCCAGTAGAGCTTCGCCGGCGTTCACCTTTTCACCGCACAAACAGGATAAGCTGAGTTTCTACGAGCCACCCATCACCCTCGTGCTCTCGCAGACGCGTTGGTGAAAAAAGCCTGAGCCGAGGCAGCCCCCCGGCGATGGCAAAACAGAAACCCGACATCGGCGCAGTTCGCCGGTGCCGGGTTTTCGTTTGTTGGGTTGGCCCGACTTTCGCCTATTTGACCGCGAAAGGAGGTGGGGGATTCGGCCCGCCTCTCGACATCGGGACAATAGCGCGATGTCGTTCTCCTTCGTCACGACGTCCGTTAAGGGGCATGTAAGTATATATGAATCCATCTCTTGCGACATTCCGCCCAGCTCGCGCGGGCCTGACAGCACTGGTGACGGGGCTCGTCCTCTTCGCCGGCTGCCAGCGCGCCGAGACGAAAGGCGCGAGGAAGACTGAGAACCCCCAGACGTGGGCGCCGGAAAAGCTCTCGTCGGTCCAGGGAGTTCCGGCCACGGAGATTGAAGCGCTCATTCAAAAGAAGCTGGATGGTCCAAGGCCGGACCGGATCGACGAAGATCAGTGGGGCCACACCAAACGGCTCTACAAGATCTACGGAAGCAATCCGCTCTGGCTGACCAGTAATGGGCTCCACCAGACGCGAACGAAAGCGCTGACCAATGCGGTACTCGCCGCCAACGGCGACGGCATGCGGCTCGATGACTATCCGATCGGCGCGCTAGCGCAGGCAATCGGCACTCTCAAACAGACCGAAACACCGACCGCCGAGCAGCTCGCGACAGCGGACCTCATTCTCACGGCCTCATACACATCTCTTGGCGAAGATCTTTTGACCGGTCAGGTAGATCCGCGCACGGTGGCCCAGGCCTGGCACGTCAACCCTGAAAAAGAGAACATCGACAGCGCTCTCGTCAGGAACCTGCGCTACGAGCAGCTCGACAAGGCCCTGGCGACGATGCGTCCGACCGACGACGACTACGCCGGCCTGAGCAAGCAGCTTCAGAAATACCGTGTGATCGTCGCGAAGGGCGGCTGGCAACCGGTTCCGGCGACCGAGAACCTGAAGCCTGGCGCGCGCGGTAATCCCGCAGTACTCGCAGCGGTGCGGAATCGACTCGCGGTCGAGGAAATCATTCCCGGGAGCGAACCAGACACAGTCTCGACGGGTCCGTCGCCTCAGAGCGCCGACTCGCCGCCGGCGGGCACGTACGATCGCAATCTGGCGGCGGCGGTCGCGGTCTTTCAGGAGCGTCACGGCATCAACGTCGACAGCGCGCTCGGCAAAGAGACAATCGAATCCATGAACGTGCCCGCGAGCTACAGGCTCGGTGAGATCGCGGCGAACATGGAGCGGTACCGTTGGCTCCCGAGAAGTCTTGGTTCACGCTACATCTTTGTGAACGTCTCGGCGTTCAAGCTCGAGGCATACGACAGCGGCCAAACGGCGCTCACGATGAAAGTCATCGTCGGCCAGGAATACCAGGACAAGGCCACGCCGGTATTCGCGGACTCGCTAGAGACCGTCGTTTTTCGGCCGTACTGGAACGTGACACCCGATATCGCGGCGAAGGAAGTCTTCCCGAAGGGCGCGGCGTACATGGCGCGCGAGGACATGGAGACGTATCGGGAGAATGGTAAGCTTCGCGTTCGCCAACGTCCGGGCCCGAAGAACGCCCTCGGCTTCGTGAAATTTCTTTTCCCGAACGACTTCAACATCTACCTGCATGACACGCCGAACCACGAGCTGTTCAAGGAGGACGTGCGCGCGTTCAGCCACGGCTGCATCCGCGTGGAAAAACCGGCCGAGCTGGCGCAGTGGGTTCTGGGATGGCCGGCGGACAAGGTGCAGCAGGAGATGGACAATCCGCCCGACAATAAGTCGGTGAAAGTACCGCAGAAGATTCCGGTCTATATCACCTACTTCACGACGTACATGAACAACGGGCAGCTGTATTTCGGAAACGATCTTTACAACCGGGATGACAAGCTGGTGCCGATCGTGATGGCTGGCGCGATGCCGAGCAAGGATGTCGTGGACGCAATTCAGGCGCTGCGAAGGATCGCCAGCAGCACCTGAGCCGTTGTGGGTGCACCCCTTATCCCGACACACATCGGTTTGTTGGCGGCGTAGTTGCGGTGATATCGCCGCCCGATGCCAATCACGTATACGATCTCCCGTGAAGAGCGGCTGATAAAGGCGTACGCGACCGGAGTCATCCGAGCGGAAGATTTGCATCCGTTCATCGACGCCCTGCTCGCCGATCCCGGTCTCGCGCCCGGCTTGCGCGGGCTTTACGACGCCAGCGAGGCCGCGCCTGATATCACGATCCTCCAGCTCGCGGAAATCGCGAGCAGGGTGCTCCAGCTAACCAAGCTGGGACTGGGTCGCATCGCGATCGTTGCCCTCGGGCGAGCGACCTACCGGGTAGCGAAAACCTTCTCCGTCCTCGCGCGGGCACTAGGCGTTGACGTGGAAGTGTTCACCGATGTTCGGGCGGCCGAGGCGTGGTTGGACGACAGCGGCGGACCGTACGATACGGGAGAAACGCCGCTGCCTCGCTAGCTCTCGACCGCGTACGGAGACGGGTCCATGCGGCGGCCGGTCTCCCCGTCAAAAATGTGGACGCCCTCGGGTCGAACCTGAATGGAGACGATGTCGCCGGGCTTGATCAGCTCCTGCGGGGGAGCGACCGCCACCAATCGATCTCCGCCCGAGAGCGTGACGTAGACGATTTGCTCGTTCCCCATCGGCTCGACCACGCCGACCTCCGCCTTTGGCCTGTTCTCACCATCGCCGCTGACCGTGATGTGCTGTGGGCGCACCCCGAGGAAGACGCGGCCGCGTGCTTCATCATCGCAGGGAACGTCGAGGGTGAGATCGATTCCCCTGAACTTGCACATCCCCCTCCGGCCGGCGGCCCCCTCGGGACGCTGAATCACTCCCTCGATGAAATTCATCGCCGGACTGCCGATGAATCCGGCGACGAACTTGTTGGCGGGCCGGTTGTACAGCTCCATAGGCGTCGCGATTTGCTGGAGCACTCCTTCCTTCAGCACGGCAATCCGGTCGCCGAGTGTGAGTGCCTCGGACTGGTCGTGGGTGACGTAGACCATCGTCGCGCCGAGCTTGCGGTGCAGGCGCGCGAGCTCGACGCGCGTCTCGACGCGAAGCTGCGCGTCGAGATTGGAGAGCGGCTCGTCGAATAGAAACGCCAGCGGCTCGCGCACGATGGCGCGCCCGAGTGCGACGCGCTGCCGCTGCCCGCCGGAGAGCTGGGCTGGCTTGCGATCGAGAAGCGCCTCCAGCCCGAGCGACGCGGCAATCGCGTTGACACGCTCGGAAATCACAGCGGGCGCCTGCTTCCTGATGCTGAGCCCGAACCCGAGATTCTCGCGCACGGTCATGTGCGGGTACAGCGCGTAATTCTGGAAGACCATCGCGATGTCGCGCTGTTGCGGCGGAAGATCGGTGACATCGCGGTCGCCGATGCGGATCACGCCGTCACTCACGCGTTCGAGGCCGGCCATCAGTCGGAGCACGGTCGATTTTCCGCTGCCCGAGGGGCCGACGAGGACGAGAAGCTCGCCGTCGTTCGCTTCCAGGCTGAGATCGCGGGCTGCGATGTAGCCGTTCGGGTAGGTTTTGTCCACATGCTCTAATGCTATTCGGGCCATTCACTTACTCCTGTTAGCTACATAACTGCAAACTGAAATGAACGCGATCCGAGATCTCAGCAACACAAGATCTCAGTCGAGGGTCACAACGCGTCGACCGGACTTAGCGCAATCCGGCGCATATCTTTCGCCGGTGATTTAGCCGAGACGGTCGGCATGCCCTTTCTAGCACCTGGGATCATTGGTTGCTGAGATCTCGGATCTCGTTCTTTTTACCGTTGCTTTCTTCATCCTTTTACAGCCCCAGCGGTAAGCCCCTGCACGATCCGCCGTTGAAACACGAGCACCATCGCCGCAACCGGGGCCGTAGCCACAACGGCAGCAGCAAGGATTTCCCCCCACGGCACCTGGTATTGTCCACGAAAAAGAGCGATGGCGACGGGCACGGTCTGCCTCTCGGGGCCGAGTGTGAACGACAATGCGAACAGGAACTCGTTCCAGCAGTAGATGAACGTGAGAATTCCCGTCGTCGCGAGGCTCGGCACGGCGAGTGGAAGCAGTATCTTCGTGAAACTCTGGACCCGCGTGGCGCCGTCGACGTGCGCCGCTTCCTCGAGATCCTTGGGGATCTGCCTGATGGACCCCGTGAGCACCCACACGGTCAGTGGCATGGCGAACGTCATGTACGGCATGATGAGACCGGGGTAGGTGTCGATCAAATGCAGCGACCGGAGCAGCAGGTACAGCGGGCTCACGATCGAGATCTGCGGGAACATCGTCACCGCCAGGATGAATCCCATGATCGCCGCCTTGCCGCGAAACTCGATTCTTGCCAAAGCGTAAGCGGCAAGTGTTCCAACGACGAGGCAGAAGACGGTCGTCGTGCCCGCGACTATCAGCGAGTTGCGGATCGGTGTGATGAAATCGCGCTCGGCGAACAGCGCGCGGTAGTGATCGAAGATCAGGTGCTGCGGCCAGAGCGACGGATCGCGAAAGAGCGCGGCATCGGGGGTGAGCGACGCCACGATCGCCCAGTAGAACGGGAAGAGTGTGAACAGCATCAGCAGGACGAGCGCCGCACCGAACACCCATCTCCCCCAGGCGATTGCGGGTTTCGACGCCGGCCTCATGACTCGTCTCCGCCGAGACGCACGCCGAGCCCACGGACATAAAGGATCGCAAGCCCGAAGGTGATCGCGAAGATCACGACCGAGAGCGCTGACCCGTAGCCGAACCGAAGATTCTGGAGCAGCGCGTTGAACGTGTAGAGCGCCACGGGCTCGGTGGATGTTCCCGGTCCTCCGCCGGTGAGCACGTAGATGAGATCGAAGACACGAAATCCGTCGAGCGTTCTGAAAATCAGCGTCACAAGAATCGCCGGCTTGAGCAGCGGCAGTGTGATGTGCCGGAGCTGCCACCACGCGTTGGCGCCGTCGACGGCCGCGGCCTCATAGAGAGTCAGGTCGATGTTCTGCAATCCCGCGAGGAGAAGGAGCGCCACGAAGGGTGTCGTCTTCCAGACGTCGGCGAGAATCACGGGCACCCACGCGGTCCCCGTCTGGATGAACCAGACCATCGGCTCCTTCAAGATTCCCGCATCAACCAGGAGCGCGTTCGCGATTCCTCCCTGCGACTCGAAGATGAATCGCCAGAGCAGCGCTGCCACGACGGTTGGAATCGCCCACGGCACCAGCACTGCGGCGCGCACGAATCCGCGGCCGCGGAAGACACGATTCATCGCCAGAGCGAGGAAAAGACCGATCAGCAGCTCCAGCGAGATCGAAACGACGGTGAAAAACGCGGTGTGGCCGAGCGCCGCCCAGAAGCGTGGGTCCCTGGCGATCTCGATGTAGTTCGCGAGCCCGACGAACGGCTTGCCGAGCCACGGCATCCTCAGCTCGTGCAGATGCAGCGATTCCCAGAACGTCCAGCCGAGCGGAAAGATCGCGATGAGCGCGATGACGGAGAGAGCCGGCGCGACGAGGGTCCAGCCGAGGCGAGCCTCGTGTCCGAGACGGGAGATTTTTCTCATGGCGATGTTTCCTGCGGCCCGCCCGACATCAGCTTGCGCATCCCCGTCCGCTCGATGAGTGCGTTGATCCGCGCCGCCGCCGAATTGAGCGCTTCCCTCGGCTCAGCCTGCCGAACGAGCGCGCGGTGCAGCTCGATCTGAAGGATCTCGGACAACTCAGTGTAGATCGGAGTCACGGGGCGCGGCGTCGCGCTCTCGATCGCGCGCCGCGCGTTATCCAGGGGGATTCCAATTGTGCCGCGCATGCGTGCGTCGCTGTAGAGCGCCGACCGCGTCGGATACTGCCCCACCGCTTGCGCGCGCTCGAGCATCTGTTCGGGTGCGGTGAGATACGCGATGAGTTTGTAGGCGGCGTCGGGATGCTCGGTGTATGCGTTGATCGCGAGCTGGGCGCCACCCAGTGCGGCGGTGGAATGTCCGTTGGGCGCCGTTCCCGACGCCGGCATCGGAGAAACGGCGAACTTACCGGCGACCTTGGATTGCGCGGTGTCGCTCATCGCCCCGACCGCGTACGGCCAGTTGCGCATGAAGACGGCGTTCATGTTCTGAAATGCGAAGCGCGTCTCCTCTTCGTGCCAGGTGAGGACGTCGAGCGGAGCGACGTGCGTCTTGTAAAGCTCGTCGCGCATGAACTCGAGCGCGCGAACCGCCTCGGGTCGATTCACGACGACCTCGCCCTTATCGTCGATGATCCGGCCTCCGAACGCTCCCAGGTATTCCACGAAGCCCGTGATCAACCCCTCGTAGCGAGCGCCCTGCGATACGATTCCGTAGCGCGGCCCGCCGCGGCGGGACATCGCTGCCTGCGCATCCGTCACCATCTCCTCGAGCGTTTTGGGCTCGTTCGGAACGAGATCAGTGCGGCGGTAGAGGAGTCCGACGTCAGCGAACCACGGCAGCGCGTAAAGTTTCCCGGCCCACGTGTTCGCCGTGACGGTCGCGGGGAAGAACTCCGCCCGAGGTGGCCCGTACTTGTCGAGCGGGAGCACCCACCCCGCCGCCGCGAACTCCGGAGTCCAGACGACGTCGAGCTGAAGGATGGAAGGGTTTCCGACGCGAGCGTTGAGCCACTGCACGTAGAGCTGATGTCGTTGCGACGCATCGTCAGGCGTGCGCTGCAGCTCTACGCGGATACCCGGGTTCAGCTGCATGAATCGGCGTAGCTGCTTCTGAACGAGCGTGCCTTCGGCGCCGAGGGCGGACCCCGAGAAGGTGAGAAGCGTCTCGTTGGGGTTGGAAGTTTTTGCGCACCCGGTCAGCAACCACGCGACGAACACGACCGCGTGCGGGGTCCAGCGCATCGGCGATGGCCGGCCAAGCCTCACGTCAGTAAACGCCGAGCCGCTTCAGAACAAACTGTACCGCGAGATCAGTCACGTTCCAGAGCTGCACGTCGGTGCTTGCTCCGTACCGAATCGGTTTGAGCGTTCCGTCGCTGATCTCGTAGCTCCATAGCTCATTGTGCTTCAGTCCCGACGCGTCCACAGCGAAGTAAGTCCGCATCAGCGCGGACCGCATGTCGTCGACGTAAGTAGCAGCGTCTCCAACTCCCCTCGCTTTTCCGGCGTCATCAGTGGCACCGGTAATCTGATTGGCGAGTCCGAGCAGGATCAGATTCACTTCCCTACCCCACACGACGCGCGGCGAATGGTACGTATCTCTCCGAAACGCCTCCCAGACGGATGGTGACGCATAGGCATCGTTCGCCACGACGGGGCCGAGCTTGTCGACGAACAATCCCACCGGATAGTGCCTTGTGATCGCCCCGACGTCGCGTCGGACGGCGGCAATCGCATCGGGGCTGATGTCCCTGCCATCCCGCAACAGTAGCCAGGTCGCGGGATCGGTGTTCACGACCGGAATTGGCCTGCCCGCCGAATCGAGCGAGATCGCGAGGAACTCGAGGGGCAGCGAGTCGGCCGCGGTCCTCGCGATCTCGCCCCGCCAGTATGCTCGCTCTCCAGCGGGAAGCGATTGCAGCTTCACAGCGACCCTGCTCTGGATCTCGTTGGGCGTGAGTGCGACCACAAAGTGCCGCACCGCGCCTCTCCAATTCTGAATCGAGCGCTGGAGCAATGCCGGGTCGCGCGCCAGGTCGCCAAGCGGTGACCCCGCCGCGCTCTCGGGCGACAAGGCAGCAAGATCGTTCTGAGAAAGGCCGATCCCGTTGAGAGACGCGAGAATTTCGCCAATCGACTGGAGCGCGCGCGGCGCCCAGATGGCGTTGATGTCCATCGCGAACCGCCCGTTCGCGTATCCAGCGTTGCTGTCGCGCCAGCTGATCGACCGCCAATGCGTCGAGTCGAGCCGCGGCGACCCGATGAGATTCTGAACGACGGGATCCCGTGCGTAAGGAGCAGCGAGCGTGGCCACGAGTCCGAGCTCTTTCATGAGGAGCGCGATGCGTGGTCCCCGTCCATCCGACGAATCCAGCAGGAAGGCCTTCTTTCGTGCCGCCGTCACGGCGGAATTCCCGAGGTAGCGCGCCACGACCACCGGAAGCTGGAATTCGTCGTCGCGCATGTGGTAGTTCTCGCGCACCTTCTGCAGATCCGGGAGCAGCGCCCGCGCGTGGGCGAGCGCGGTGTCGGCGGCCGCCCGGGCGCCGCGTCTGAACAGACGGAAATACTCCGCCATGTGCGCGTTGTACTCCGCGGCATTCTCACGGATCGCCTGTCCGCCCAACGCCTCCTCGTGACTGACATCGCCTTCGGGTCCGAGCTTTCTCAGCGCGCTCGCAATCACGAACTCGGGCATCGCGTCGGTCCAGACGGGCTGCATCATGAGCGATGTCATCATCATGTCGCGGCCGAAGTACGTCGCGTAGTTGGGGAGCCCGGCCATCAGCTTCTCTTTGGAGCTGAGTAGCTCCGTCCCACGCACGTCACGCTCGAGCTGGCGATAACGTGAGACCGTCGCCGCGGCGACCGCATTTCTCGCCGCGTTACCGCGCGCCCGATCCGCGGCGACACGCGCGTCGTTCAGGAACCGGAGAAACGCCGCATTGAAAATCTGCTCGCGCGCAAGCGGAGTTAGAGCTGGGGCATCGGTGGTAACGCGCACGGTGAATCGGATCGGACGATTCGCGTTGGCGCGGAACGAGACTACCGGAACGTTTACCAGAATCGAGGCGTCCCGGGGATCAGGACTAAGATCCAGCTGAAGATTCGTTTTCCCGTCAAGTGTTGCCTGAAACGCACTCACTCCGCGGCGGTCGCGCATTCCGGTCGTGATGATGTCCGGCTCCAGCCTCGCCCTGAGAACCGAGACCAGTCCCGCGTTGAGGAATCCCAACTGCCGCTGGCGCTCCGCGGGATCGAGACGATCGAGGTTCGCGATCAGCTCTTCCTGCTCGCGCAATCTGAAGGTGGGCCAATCGAACAGCCCGAGGCCTCGCTCCGAATAACCCAGATCGCGCTCGACACGCATGGAGCCGAGGAGGATCCAGCCGATGAGAAGCTGCGGCGCATTCGCGACGAGCTGATATTCGATCGTACGGCGATTGCCCACCTGCGAGATGATCGCATCGCCCGATCCCCATTCCAGCCGGATCGGCTTTCCCATCCCATCCCGAACCGTGAACCCCACGCTTTCGTTCACCGCGTCCGGCAGGAGATTCACGACGCGCCCGCTCCGCGCGTCGAGATATACCTGCACGACATTCCCTTTCGTATCGCGAAAGAAGCGCGTCTGGTAGCCCTGGTACGCGGCGGGATCGTCGAGTCCCTGCTCCGGAAATGCGAGCACCGGTTGTACGGTGCGGGTCTGCCCAGCGGCCGGCGCGGCGCTCGACGCGAGAGCAACAAGAATCCAGGCAGTCAACCCGTGCATGTTTCTCGTCAATCTCATCCCCTCTCGGGACGGGCGTGAGGAATTCAGGATCAGGATAATGTGGCACTCCGGGAGCGCCGCGTCAGTAGCTTCCCAGCGATGCACGCGCCTTTCGTAGTCGAGCTTGACCGAGCGGGACGCGCGAGCGTCCGTTTCGGGATACTATTTGCGCCTGTATGAAAGCCCCCAGCGATCGGCGTAGTCAGCCAACAGCCTGCTTCAGTTCTGTAGATGCCAGTGCCCAACGGGTTCCCTGACTTGGAGAGAACATCGTTGGACCTCGCGCTTATCGGCAACGGCACCCTCGGCGCGCTGATCGATGCTCAGGGCTCGGTAGTGTGGTGCTGCCTTCCGCGCTTCGATGGCGACCCGGTTTTCTGCTCGCTGCTAGCGGGCGACTCGCCAGGTGATAAACCCGGCGCGTTCGACATCAAGTTGGAAGGAAGCGTCAGAACCGAGCAGGAGTATCTAGCCGATACTCCGATACTCGTCACTCGCTTCTACGACGAGAAAGACGGCGGCATCGAGATCACCGATTTCTGTCCCCGGTACGAGAACGCCGGCGACTTGTTCTGTCCCAAGCTGCTCGTGCGTCAGGTGAGACCGACCGGGGGGAAGCCCAGCATCCGCGTGCGCGTCGATCCGGCCGCCGACTACGGCTGCACGAAACGCCGGCACGCACTCGGCGGCGGTCACATCACCTACGCGGGCGAGCAGGCGCTCCGGCTCACCACGAACGCTCCGGCCGAGGCGATCGTCGATCGAGCACCGTTCCGTGTTCACCAAACGATCACCTTGATGTTCGGGCTCGACGATCCCATCCCGGGTGCAGGCGACGTAACGAGCATCGCGACCACGATGCTCGAGCGCACCGCCGCTTATTGGCGGGATTGGACGCGATCTCTCAAGCCGCCGGCCGAATGGCGCGACGCCGTGATCCGCGCGGCGATCACGCTCGAGCTGCATGCGTACGAGGCCACGGGCGCGATCATCCCAGCAATCACAACCTCGATTCCCGAAGCTCCGAACACGGGAAGGAACTGGGACTACCGCTACTGCTGGCCCCGCGATGCCTATTTCACCGCCGACGCGCTCGCCCGCCTCGGCGACACTCGTACGGTCGAGCGTTACCTCGCTTTTCTCCTCGGCGTCGCGGAAGGTTCAGACGCGCATCTCGTTCCGATCTACTCGATCGACGGCGGGCCAATTCCGGCCGAGCACGTCGCCGAGTGTCTGCACGGCTATCGAGGCATGGGCCCCGTGCGCGTCGGCAACAAGGCGAGCGAACAGGCACAGCACGATCTCTACGGCGAAGCGGTGCTCACGGCCGCGCCGATGTTTCTGAATTCGCGAGCGCGTGGGATCGGGGATGCAGCGCTGTTCGAACAACTCGAAGCCTTCGGCAAGCATGCGTTGACGCTCTACGCAATGCCTGACGCCGGACTGTGGGAGCTGCGCGGCGCCGAGCGCGTGCACACGTACTCGAGCATCATGTGCTGGGCGGCGTGCGACAGGCTCGCGAGCTACGCGGGTCGTCTCAACCTTCCAGATCGCGCTGAGTACTGGGGTGTGCATGCGGCGGGGATGCATGAGGTGATCTCGCACCGCTCCTGGAACGCGAAGCTCAACGCGTTTACCGCGACGATGGACGGCGACTCTCTGGACGCGAGCCTGTTGCTGATGCCACGGCTGGGATTTCTCGAGGCGAGCGATCCGCGCTTCGCTGGAACTGTCGCGGCGATCGAGAAACAGCTCAAGCACGGAGATTTCGTTTATCGCTACGTCGAGCGCGACGACTTCGGATTTCCGGAGAACGCGTTTCTCGTCTGCACCTTCTGGTACATCGAAGCGCTGGCGGCAATGGGGGGAGCGCGGCGCGAAGAAGCGCGCGTGTTGTTCGAGAAGGTTCTCGCGGCGCGCAACAAGCATGGGCTATTGGCTGAGGATCTCGATCCTCGCACGCTCGAGCAGTGGGGGAACTTTCCTCAGACTTACTGCATGGCCGGCGTCATCGACTGCGCTCTACGGCTTTCGAAGACTCAATAGCAGTCACACCTTCAGGCACTCATTTGTGACGCATCTGATCGAGAACGGCTATGATATCCGAACGCTTCAAGAGTTGGCTGGGCATACGGATGTGCGGAGGACGATGATTTACGCGCACGTTTTGAGGGGTGGGGGTCGTGGAGTGATTAGCCCGATCGATGCGTTTTTGACACAAGAGAAGCCTGCGAATGTTATATAGCGATTCTTGCAGCCTATCACCCAGCACTATTGTGAGTGCATCTCTTCCAAGTGTTGCCGAGGAGGGACTTTGCCTTCGGTCTTTGATACCGTTAGAGTGGGGAAAGGCTGCGAGCTACGCCGCCTTTATTTTTCGTTTGCAGGCTAATAGGCGTTAGGTGGACAAAATGAAACTTAGGCGCGCCATTGGCGTGGTCGCAGCTATTGCGGTCCCCACGGGTGCCTGGGAATACGCAGCCAGAGTTAAAGACTCCAAGGCGGTCCCTTCACTGACCGCAGACATACGACGTCGCCTGAAACTTCCGCGCCGCGACGATCACTTTCCGCAAGAGTCGCTCTCCGAGGCCCTTGCTGGTGTCACTCGTCCTGATTCTGTGGCCCACCTTCTCGCACCTCTCGCACCGCTTGTTCGGTCCACGCGGTGGGTGCAAGGACGTCAGTTCGTCGCGCAGATTCTTGACCTGCGGCTCACAACCGGTCGCGGGTTTGAAATCGCACTCGTCTATGACACCAGATCGGAGCGCCTCGTTGATATCGACACTCCGCAGTATCTTGGCGAGACAGAGGTCTTACAGTCACGATCAGAAATCGCGAAGTATCCGGCGCCCGGTGCCA
>Ga0193727_1000047_pt1 | contig 34604 bp, 34 predicted proteins | sample H2c2metaG_FD_143051 | JGI IMG/M metagenome (GOLD analysis project Ga0193727, IMG submission 143051) | Soil microbial communities from a riparian zone of the East river system, Colorado, United States - H2c2 | ecosystem: Environmental > Terrestrial > Soil > Riparian zone | place: USA: East River...
CCGGACTCCGGTCGAACCCTCAAGCCGCGCGCCGAAAATCCCGATACCTGCGGAGACATGCGGCCGGCACGACTCGACCACACCTTTTTCGAAAACGAGCCCCGCTCGCACTTGGGTGCCTTGCTGCTGCGCAAGGGCCTGGTCACGAACGAGGAGCTCGACCAGGCGCTCGAGCAGAAGCAGCAGGGCGAGTTCCTCGGCGAGGCGCTCGTGCGGCTGCGTTTGTGCTTCGAGAACGACATCGCCCGCGTGCTGGCGGAGCAGGCCGGGATCGAGTTCATCGACATCGGCATCACCTCCGTCGACCATCGGGCCGTCGACCTCCTCCCCTGGGAGCAGGCGCAGGCGCTGCGGGCGATTCCAGTCCGCCTCCATCCCGACGGTGACGTCTCGGTGGCCGTCGCCGACCCCACCGACGAGACCCTGCTGCCGACGCTCAAGCTCGCGATGGGAGAGCCCATCCGGCTGCTCGTGACGACGCCCACGGCTCTCCGGGCCGTCTGGGCGACGGCATACCCGCAGCGCTAGGGCTGCCGTGGCTCGAGCACCGGCTCGGGCAGGAGCGCGTCCTTCAGCGCCCGCAGCACCCTGGCGCGCCTGCCTTCCAGGACCGGCACGAGGCCGCCGAGCTCCAGCCGCGCCAGCTCGACCGGCCCGGAGGTGCGAATCGTCCGGAAGCCGAAGTCGGCCAGGAAGTCGTGCGGGAAGACCGTTCGGTGGACGAGGAAGCGCTCGTAGTCGGACTCGCCTTCGGGGTAGCGGTAGGCGAAGGTCTCGAGCGCCGCGGCGCCCTTGTCCTTCGCCTCGCCGATCGCGGCGAGGAACAGCGACTGCAGCACCCACGGGCTCGAGCGGTCGACGAGGTACGCGCAGGTGACGATGACGGCGTCGTCCGAGGGCGGGCCCGCGGGCAGCTCGGCCGCGCGTGGAAAGAGCTGTGCCGGCCCGTATTGCATCGAGCCGAGCGTGCGGCCGTCGTCGTCGTAGTAGATCGTCCCCCAGGCGCCGAACTCGGCCTCCGCTTTCTCGGTCCAGCGGTGCTTGTCGCGCTCGCGGCCGCCGGTGCGCGACTGCCACCACATGCACGTGTGGCAGACGGTCGGCGTGCGCTCGAGCGTCGCGCCGGTCAGACCGGCGATGCGGACGCTCATGCGATCTCGTCGATCACGACGTCGACGGCCCTTGGCCGCGCCCCGGCCATCCGCTCGAGGTAGTCGGCCACCCGGCGCTGCACCTGCGCGCCGACCTCCTGCGCCGCTGCTCCGCGAGCGAGCTCGAGATGGAGCTCCACTTTCACGCCGTCGTCCACGCTGATGCGGACGGCGCCCTGGCGCGGGAGCCTGCCCTCGACCAGCCCGGCGACGCCCTCGACCTCCCGCGCGGCGTCGGCCGCGTAGCTGGCGAGCACGTCGCCGGCGACACTCGCGGTGCCTTCCATCAACCGGATTCTAGAATCAGTTCGGTCGCCTCCGGCCGCGCGAGGAAGCGGAACGGGACGAACGTGGTGCCGAGGCCGGCCGAGAGATGCAGCGTCGCAGCCGGCCGGCGGTAGAGGCCGCGGATGTACCTCCAACGGATGTGGGCGAGCCGCAGCCGCCCACCGGGCCATGGGAGGCAGATCTGGCCCGCGTGCAGATGACCCGAGAGGACGAGGTGGAACGCGCCCTCCGGCAGCCGGTCGATCACGTCCGGGAAGTGGCAGAGCAGGATCCGCAGGTCGGCGGTCTCGTCCACCAGCCGCTCGGGCTGCGAGAGGCGCCGGCGGAACGTTCGTGGGTCGACGCCCGCGATCTGGACGCGCCGGCCACGCAGCTCGATCGTGCGCGAGTCGTCGGTGAGGAGCGTCGCCGGCTCGAGCTCGGCCACGGCGGCGGGATGCGAGAAGGGGTCGCGAGTCGAGGCGAAGTCGTGGTTGCCGAGGACGGCGAAGCAGCGCGGCAGGCGTGCAAGCAGCGCCCGCAGTCGAGGTTCACCGGAGCGGCGCGAGAGCAGGTCGCCGCTGATCAGCGTCAGGTCCGGCTGCCGGCGCTCGACCCAGTCGACCGCGCGCTCGACCGCCGCGACGCCGCGCGAGGGCACGCCGAGGTGGAAGTCCGAGAGATGCGCGATGCGCAGGCCCTCGAGCTCGGGCGGCAGGCCCGGCAGCGGGCACGGCAGCGTCTCGAGCTTGACCCACCCCGCCTCGAAATGTCCCCACGCGAGCCCGGCCGCGGCGGCGGCACCGCCGAGCTTGACGAGTCTCAAGCCTCGAGCTTCTCGACGACCGGCTCGACCGAGACGACGTGGCGTTTGAACCGTAGCTCGGACTCCTCGAGCCCGGCCGCCACTCCGATCAGCTGTGAGAGGTGCAGGATCGGCATCGCGAAGTCCTTGCCGGTCGACTTCTTCAGCTTCGACTGCCAGGCGTCGAGCGAGAGGTGGCAGAGCGGGCACGGCGTCACGATCGCGTCGGCGCCGGCCTCGCTGGCCTGCTCGATCGGCTGGATCAGCTCGCCGAGCGCTGTCTCCTCGCGCGCCTGGATGATCGGGAAGCCGCAGCACTTGATCTTGGCCGGGTAGTCGACCGGCTCGCCGCCGCAGGCCTCGATGATCGCCTCCAGCGACCACGGCTTGTCCGGGTCCTCGAAGCCGAGCACCTTCGACGGCCGCAGGATCTGGCAGCCGTAGAATGGCGCGATCTTGAGGCCCTTTAGGCCCTTGTGCGCGACAGTCTTCAGCTGCTCGTAGCCGTCGCCTTCGGCAATCAGCCAGAGCAGGTGCTTGACCTCGACGGTGCCCGCGTACGGCGGGGCGCCGACGGTCTCGAGGTTCGCGCTCACGCGCGCGCGCAGCTCGTCGTCGTTCTTGAGCTGCCAGTTCGCCTGGCGCAGGTTCAGGGTGCACACGTTGCAGATCGTCATCAGCGTGTCGCAGCCCGTTTGCTCGGCGTAGGCCAGGATGCGCGCGTTCAGGTGCAGGTAGTAGTCAGGCTCGGCCTCGTGGATGTCGCCGGCGCCACAGCAGGTGACCGACTCGAGCTCGTCCAACTCCAACCCAAGCTTCGGTGCCAGCGCCTGCGTCGAGATGTCGAGCTCCTTCGCCGAGAGCGCGGCGAGGCAGCCCTTGTAGTACGCGACGCGCTTCGGCTCAGTCGCCGCCACTCTTGCCTCCTGACTCGGGGTCGGCCTCGAGCACGTGCTCGATCATCGCAAGGCCTCTCTCGCCCTGGACGATCCCAGCGGCGCCCTCGCGACCCTGCATGCGGACGAGGTCGTGCAGCGCCCGCGCCTCGTCGACGTCCTTCGCTACGTGCGGCGGGAACGGCGACGGCACCTTGCCGTGCTTCGCCAGCTTCAGCGCGAAGCCGATCTGCTTGACCGCCTCGACCGTCCCCTGGGTCTTCGGCACCAGCTCGGTCTCGCGCAGCCAGCCGGTCGTCTCGGCCGACTTGACGAACCACTTCGCATGCTTGGCGCCCATGTCGTGGTCGACCTTCTGCTTGATCGACTCCGCGCCGAGCTTGGCGATCGCGTCGCGCGGGTCGACGCCCTTCGGGCAGCGCTCATTGCAGAAGTAGCAGCGCGTGCAGTCCCAGATCCCGTGCTCCTGGTTGTAGTCGTTCAGCCGCGCGATGTCGGCCTGGTCGCGGACGTCGCCGACGAAGCGGAAGCCCTTGGCGAGCGCGGCCGGCCCGAGGAACTCCGGGTCCGATTCCATCGAGTTGCACTCCGAGACGCAGCAGCCGCACATGATGCAGAGCGCTTCTTTGTGGATCGCGTTCACCTGCTGCTGGGAGACGATGCGCTCCTTCTCCGCGACCTCGTCGTAGCCGGGGTCGAGCCACGGCTTCATCGCGCGGATCTTGTTCCAGAACGGCGCCATGTCGACGACCAGGTCTTTGAGCACGGGCATGTTCCCCATCGGCGCGATCGTCGGGACGTGGCCGGCCTCGACGATCGGCTTCATCGGCTCCTTGCAGGCAAGGATGGCGCGCCCGTCCATGCGCATACCGCACGAGCCGCAGATCATCATGCGGCAGCTCTTGCGGTAGGCGAGCGTGCCGTCGTGCTTGTCCTTGATCAGGTCGAGCACGTCGAGCAGGCAGGCCCACTCAGGCGCGTCGACCTCGTACTCGCGCAGCTCGCGCTCTCCGCGCTGCGGGTTGTAGCGCCAGATCTTCAGCGCGACGTCCACTAGTGAGAACCCCGGTGATGACGGGCCGGGTCTCGGTCGCTAGCACCAAGCCGGAGGTCGCACTCGTCCGCGGCCCAGGCTGGTTGCCTGGGCAAGGGTGAGGGTGAGCTCCGGCGCCGCGTGATAGCGGGCGAGAGACGCGCGATCATTGCCGGGGTGCTCACTTAACCCACCATCTTCGTCAGGTCGACGACCGAGTCGCTGGGCGGGGCGGTGATCGCGACGGGCGCGCCGAAGTCGTGGAGCTCCATCGTCACCTTCGCGGCCTGCCGCCGGCCGGCGTGCTCGTCGTAGCTCACCTTGCGAATGTAGCCGTTCTCGTCGACCCAGACGTCGAGCGGCAGCGTCTTCACGCCGCTCTGTGAGATCACGCCCTGGAGGGCGTCCTTCGTTGATCCATTCGCCTGCTTGGCGGCACGGTCGAGGTTCGCGGAGACGCTGTAGTGGGTCGTGTCCACACCGCCAACCGACTCCGAGCCGATCTTGTCCACGGTCGAGGAGCCCTGCAGGTAGGCGAGTGCGTTCGCCGGCGTCGGGCTGGCGTCGAGGATCCCACTCAGGTCGGTGCTGCCCTGCGAGCTGCCGAGCGTGGCGAGGTTGATCTTGATCCACTGCTTGTTTTGCGTGGTCGCCTGCGCGAAGGCCGGCGAACGAAGGTAGAGGACGTCACCGTCGACGAACGAGTCGACCGGGATCTGCCGGCCGCTCGCGTTCAGCTTCATCTTCAGCTGCCCCGTGCGCTGCTTGCTGTTGAAGACGCCGCTGCCGCTGCCGGACAGGCCCTGGGCCGAGACCGCGAAGTCGGCCTCCAGGCTGCCGGTGTTCGCGGTCTTCGACGCCGCGCGCGCGATGTCGTCGGGCGTGGCCGAGGAGCCGCCGCCACCACCGCCGCACCCGGCCATGACGAGCACGACCGCTCCCAGCGCGATGCGGCGCATCAGTACGTCCGCTCCATCGGCTGCCAATTCGTGACGGTGACCGGCCTCCAGCCGAGCCTCGGCGCGCCGTTCTCGATCGTCACGAGCGTGTGTCGCATGTAGTTCTCGTCGTCGCGTTCGGGGTAGTCGTACGGCCTTGCGTGGGCGCCGCGGCTCTCCTTGCGTTCGATACCCGCGACGACCATGCAGGAGGCGAGGTCGAGCATGAAGCCGAGCTCCAGCGCCTGCGTCAGGTCGTTGTTGAAGATGTCGCCCTTGTCCTCGACCACGACGCGCTCGTAGCGTTCGCGCAGGCCGTCGACGATCTGCTCCTGCTTGCGCATTTGCTCCTCGCGGCGGAAGACGCCGAAGTTCACGTGCATCGTCTCGGCCAGCTCGTTGCGGATCGACCACGGCCGCTCGCCCTCGGAGCGGTCGAGCAGCTCCTGCAGCTCCTGCTTCGCGTCGGCCTCCACGCTGACAGGGACCTCGACGGTCGTGTGCGTCAGCGCCCAGTCGGCGGCGTGGGCGCCGGCGCGCTTGCCGTAGGTGATCGTCTCCATCAGCGCGTTGCCGCCGAGGCGGTTCGCGCCGTGCACGGAGACGCAGGCGCACTCGCCGGCGGCGTAGAGCCCCTCCAGCGAGGTGCGGCCCCAGACGTCCGCGTCGACACCCCCCATGTGGTAGTGGGCACCGGGCCGGACCGGGATCGGCTCGTTGATCGGGTCGACGCCCGCGAACACCATCGCCAACTCGCGGGTGCCGTGCAGCCGCTCGAGGATCTTCTCCGCGCCCAGGTGGCGCATGTCGAGTAGGACGTTGCCGTCCACGCCGCGTCCCTCGTCGATCTCGGTCTGCTCGGCGCGCGAGATGACGTCGCGCGACGCGAGCTCCATCGCGTTCGGCGCGTAGCGCTCGAGGAAGCGGTCGCCTTCGGAGTTGAGCAGGTACGCGCCCTCACCGCGCGTGCCCTCGGTGATCAGGACGCCGGTCGGTGCGAGCGTGGTCGGATGGAACTGCATCATCTCCATGTCCTCGAGCGCGACGCCGAGCCGCAGCGCCTGCGCCATCCCGTCGCCGGTGCAGGCGTAGGCGTTGGTCGTGCCGGTGTAAAGCCGGCCTGCGCCGCCGGTGGTGAGGATCACGGTCTTCGCCCCGATCGTGGCCAGCCCGCCGTCGAGCAGGTTCCAGGCGATCACGCCCTGGCAGCGGCCTTCGTGCTCGACGAGCTTCCAGACGAAGAACTCCTCATAGACCTTGAGGTCGCGCTTCATCACCTGCTCGTAGAGGACGTGCACGAGCACGTGCCCCGTGATGTCGGCCGCGTAGGCGGTTCGCGGCTCGCCGGCCGCTCCGAACGGGCGCTGCGCGATGCGGCCGTCCTCGGTGCGCGAGAAGACGGCGCCCCAGTGCTCGAGCTGGTAGACGTCGTCCGGCGCCTCATTGCAAAGGATCTCGATCGCGTCCTGGTCGCCGAGGTAATCGGAGCCCTTGACCGTGTCGAAGGCGTGCTTCTCGGGGTCGTCCTCGGAGGCGTTTCCGAGGGCCGCGTTGATCCCGCCCTCGGCCGCGCCGGAGTGGCTGCGGGTGGGATGAATCTTCGAGACGAGCGCGACGTCGGCGCCCGCGTCATGCGCCTCGATGGCCGCGCGCATGCCCGCGCAGCCGGCCCCGACAACGAGCACGTCGTGCTTCGCTTCCACCGGATCGGACGCTATCGGATCCCCCAAGCCAGCCGCCGCGTGACGATTGCCGCGTGCTTCACGAGAACTTCATGTGCCGGGGCTATGGTGTCGAAGAGGTAGGGCGTGCTGCGAATCGATCGTCATCGGCTTGGCCCGAGGGTCTACGTCCTGGGCACGCGCATCCACGAGTGGCACCTTGGCGCAGCGCTGCTGCTCGGGCTCGGCCTCGGAGCGCTCTTCGACCGCGTGAATGAGGGCTTCGTCACGACCGCCGCGATCGGCGCCGGGCTCTGGCTCGTGGCGAAGGATTGGCGCGACCTCTTCCCGGCTCACCGCGACAGCGCCACCTGGCGACTCGGCCTGCATGCACGCGTCCACCCGCTCAGGGCCGTTCGGCGCGCGGATCCGCTGCCGAAGGTCGCGGCCGTCACCGCGGGGCTCGCCGGCCTCGTGAACCTTGCGTCGGCCGTCACCCCGAGCATCGCCTGGCGGAATCACCTCCTCCTGCACGTCGAGCCGTTCGAGACGCTCAAGCTCAGCCACGCCGCTGCGATTCCCGCCTCGATGCTGTTGCTCGTGACCTCGCCGTACCTCTGGGGGCGCCGCCAGGGCGCGCTGCGGCTGGCGCTCGTGTTGCTCCTCGGGCTGACCGTGCTCGACCTGCTCAAGGGCCTCGACCTGGAAGCAGCTGCCGGAAGCGCCGGCGCAGCGGGCGTGCTGTGGCTCGGACGCCATTCGTTCTGCGTTCGACACGACCCCGACACGTTGCGCCAGGCGCTGCGACGCGTCCCGGTCCTCGCCGCCTCGAGCCTGCTGCTCTGCGCGCTGGCTGTCTGGATCGCGGCGCCCGAGAGCGCCGGCTTCGTGACGATCCTGCGAGCGACCGGGGACGCGCTCCTCTGGCAGGTCGGCCCGCTCGACTTCCACGACGAGCTCGGGCACCTCGACGAGGCGATCGGCGTCGCCGGCCTGATCACACTCACCTGGTGTGCCTATCTCCTCTTCCGGCCGCTCGCCGTACCGCGGGTGCTCCCGGGAGTCGAGCTTCGTCGCGCGGCGCGAGAGCTCGTACGGCGGCACGGCGACGACACGCTCGCCTACTTCAAGCTCCGCCGCGACCAGCACTACCTGTTCAGCCCGGACCGACGAGCCTTCCTCGGCTACCGCGTCGAGGCGGGTGTGCTCCTCGTCTCGGGCGACCCCGTCGGCCCGGGCCGGGCGATTCCGTCGCTGCTGCGCGAGCTCAGCCTCTTCGCCGAGACGCGCGGCTTGAGAATCGCGGCGCTCGGTGCGGGCGAGAGCATGCGTCCGCTCTGGGAGCAGCTTGGGCTCCGGTCGATGTACCTGGGCGATGAGGCGGTCGTCGAGACCGGGTCATTTTCACTGGAGGGACGGCCGATCCGCAAGGTCAGGCAGTCGGTCACCCGCCTGGAGAAGCAGGGCTACAAGGCCGAGCTTTGCCTGCTCGGCGAGCTCTGCGACGCCGAGTTGGGCGAGCTCGAGGCGGTGAGCCGGAGCTGGCGCCGGGGTCAATCCGAACGCGGATTCGCGATGTCACTCGACGAGCTCCGGCGGGAAGACCACGCGGACAGCCTTCTGGTTCTGGGCCGGGACGCGGACGGACACATCCGCGGCTTCCTGCACTTCGCCCCGAGCTACGGACGCGCTGCCGTCTCGCTCTCGCTGATGCGGCGCCGGCGCGACACGCCCAACGGGCTGATGGAGTTCCTTCTCGCCCGCGGGCTCGAGCTGCTCCGCGACCGCGGCGTGAGGGAGGCGTCGCTCAACTTCGCGGCCTTCGCACGCTTCGTGCACGCGCCGCGCGGCCAGCTCGAACGTGCCCTCGGCCGAGCGCTACTGGTCGCCGACGCCTTCTTCCAGATCGAGCGGCTCCACCGCTTCAACACCAAGTTCTTTCCGCGCTGGGAGCCTCGCTACCTCATGTACGAGCACGTTCTCGCTCTTCCCCGGGTCGGCCTGGCGGCGATGTGGGTGGAGGGTCAGCTGCCCAAACCGGGTTCGCGGCGACGATAGCGTCGACGACCTCGCCGACCTCGAACGCAATCCAGAAGCAGAGCGCGGCGAGCGGCAGCTCACCGACGAGCGCGAACAGCAGCGCCCACCAGAACTCGCGTCCGGGTTGCGCGGTGACGAGATCGAACCAGGCGTCGCAGAGCAGCGCGGTGCCGGCGACCGAGGCCGCGACCGTCACGAACGCAGAGCGTTTGAGCATGGCCACGAAGGTGGCGACGAGCGCGGCCGCCTCGAAGAGGTCGAATCCGGCCCAGGCCACCTGCCAGTGGTGCGTGACATGCTCGGAGGGCAGCGTCGCGCTCAGGTAGGCCGTCCATGGGAAGAGCACGATCGCGACCGAGCCGAGCACCAGCAGGAGCCAGAGTCGCGCGTGCCGGAGCCGTCCGAGGACGTGGGTCGTGCGAGGCGACAGCGAGCTTTCCTGCATCGAGCCATTCTGCAGGAGCAGTTAGTCCCTGCAGGGCCTCGGTATGCTCTCCGCCGTGGCGAAGATGCTCTTCCGGCTGCCAGACGCGGCGGCCGTGACCGACAACCCGGACCCCGACGAGCTCAAGGCGCTCGCCGCGCGCATGCCGAATGCGCAGCCGACGCGCTTTGACAATCTCAACGTCCAAACCGAGGTCGTCAACCGCTCGAAGGGCTCGACCTTCATCGTCACCGATGAGCCCGACGGGCAGAACCAGGCGATCAGTCGCGAGGAAGGCGAGCGTTGGGCGCAACGCCAGGACGAGTACATCGCCGACCAGGAGATGATCGTCGTGGACGGCTACATCGGCAATGACCCCGACTTCCGCACGCCCGCGCGGCTCTACATCGAGGCCGCGAACGCGAACATCGCCGGCATGCAGCAGCAGCTCTACTTCTCGCCCGCCGACGGCGAGGAGCTGGAGCCCGAACTGACCGTCATCTACACGCCCAACCTGAAGGCCGAGGGCTATCCGGACGACCGCCTCATCGCCGTCGACCTCGAGCAGGGCGTGACGCGCGTCCTCAACTCCGACTACTTCGGCGAGTCGAAGAAGGGCGGCCTGCGGATGTGGAACAAGCTCGTCTACGACCTCGGCGGGATCCCGCTGCACGCGGGCTGCAAGATCATCCCGACCGAGCACGGCAAGCGCGTCGGCCTGATCGTCGGACTCTCCGGGACCGGCAAGACGACGACCACCTTCACGCGCCAAAACGGCTCACTGCCGGTGCAGGACGACTTTGTCGCCTGGATGCCGAACGGCCGGGTCTACGCGACCGAGAACGGCTGCTTCGCCAAGACCTTCGGCCTCAACCCCGAGGACGAGCCGACGATCTACGGCGCCGTCACGCAGCCGCGCTCGTACCTCGAGAACGTCTCACAGCACGGCGACGAGGTCGACTTCTACGACACCGACTACACCTCGAATGGGCGCGCGACCTTCCCGTTCGACGTGATCGAGGCCGCCTCGGCCGACGAGATCGACGAGGCGCACTTCCTGCTGATCCTGAACAAGAACGAGAACATCGTGCCCGCCGTCGCGAAGCTCGAAGGGCCGCAGGCAGCGGCCTTCTTCATGCTCGGCGAGACGACCGGCACGAGCGCCGGCGGCGCGGACGAGGCGGGCAAGTTCCTGCGCGTGCCCGGGACGAACCCGTTCTTCCCGATGCCGCACGACCTGCAGGGCAACCGCTTCCTGGAGCTGCTTGCGCAGCACCCGCTCGAGGTCTACGTCATGAACACCGGGCGCGTCGGCGGCCCCGACGGCGACGACCGCTCCCGCAAGGTGCGGATCAAGCACTCCTCCGCGATCGTCAAGGGCATCGCCGAGGGCACGATCGAGTGGGAACGCGACCCGGACTTCGGCTACCTCGTCGCCGCCTCGGTGCCGGGGATCGACGAGCCCGAGATCCTGCAGCCGCGCCGGCTCTACGAGGAGCAGGACCGCGGTGAGGAGTACCGCTCGCTGGTCGAGCGCTTCAAGGCCGAGCGCGCGGAGTTCCTGCGGGGGTTCTCGAGCCTCTCTGACGAGATCGTCGCAGCGGTCTCCTAGGGGAGTCCGCTCCGCGGCGGCGAAAGCCTCCGCCGATGCAGGATCAGGTCGAGCGGTTTCTCCAGAGCCCGGCGCTTTCCGAACGGACGCGACGCGCGTACCGGTATGACGTACAGGAGTTCTGCGCCTGGCTGGATCGCCGAGGCACACGGCTCGATGACGTCGACGTGCGCGCGCTGTCGGAGTACGCGGCCGAGCTCGGACGCGCTCGGCCCCGCAAGCTCGCGCCGGCCACGATCGGCCGCAAGCTGGCGGCGGTCCGGGCCTTCTTGCGGCACTCGCTCGGGGCTGAGCGGGTCCCGGACGCGTCGTTCGCGCCGCGGCGGCCCCAACGGCTTCCGGACGCGCCGCGCCCGCACGAGATCGACGGCGAGCTCGATGCGTTCGCAGGCGACGAGCCGCTCGCGCTGAGGAACCGTGCGCTGGTCGAGCTCGTCTACTCGGCAGGGCTGCGCTCGCAGGAGGCGATCGACCTCGACCTGGCCGACGTCGACTTCGAGCAAGAGCTCGTGCACGTGCGCGGCAAGGGCGGCAAGGAGCGAGTCGTGCCGCTCGGCGAGGAGGCGTCGCACGCGGTCGCGGTCTACCTGCGCGAGTCGCGGCCGCAGCTCGCGCGCGGGGCCGAGAACGCGCTCTTCCTCTCGGCGCGCGGGCGCCGGCTCGACACCAGCACGCTGCGCCGCCTGCTCCCCCACCCACACCGCCTGCGGCATGCCTTCGCCACCCACCTGCTCGAGGGCGGTGCCGACCTGCGCACGATCCAGGAGCTGCTTGGCCACAGCTCGCTCTCGACCACGCAGATGTACAGCCACGTGGACGCGCGCCGCCTGCGCAAGGTCTACGACCGCTCGCATCCACGTTCCTGACTTATGTGATATTTTTATCACTTAAATGGAGGACGCAAGGATCTGGAAGGCGCTGGGCTCGCCCCGCCGGCGGGCGTTGCTCGACGCGCTACGTGACGGCGCCAAGACGACGACCGCGCTTTGCGAGGTCTTGCCGCAGCTCTCCCGCTATGCGGTGATGCAGCACCTGGGCGTGCTCGAGCAGGCGGGCGTCGTGCTCGTCCGCCGAGAAGGCCGCGAGCGCTGGAACGAGCTCAACGCAGTCCCGATCCAGCGCGAGCTCGAACGCTGGCTGAACGGCTTCCAGCAGGCGAGCGCCTCCCAGCTGCTCGCCTTCGAGCGGCACCTGAGACAGACGACCGGGAAGGAGACGTGATGCACCCCGTCAGGCACATCGCATTCACCAACGAGCTTCGTTTCGACCGCGCGCGCGAGGAGGTGTTCGAGGCGTTCCTCGAGACCGACAAGTGGTTCCAGATCAGCTACGGCGGAGAGCGCCTGCACCAGGTCGTGAACGACAGGCGCGTCGGTGGGCAGATCTACGAGGACTGGGGCGACGGCACCGGCAAGTTCTACGGCACGATCGGCTGGTGGGACCCGCCGGCCGGGTACTCGCAGACGAGCCAGATGCTGGGCGGCGGGATCACGCTCGCCCACCGCTACGAGTTCGAGCCCGACCGGGACGGCACGGCCCTGCGGCACGAGTTCAGCGCGTTCGGCCCGATCTCGGACGAGATGGCCGAGGGGATCAACGCGCACGCCTCGCTCGAGTCGTTCGAGCCCCAGCTCCACGCCTGGATCGAGCGCGGCGAGGTGATCCCACCACCAGAGCTCTGAGCGCGACTAGAGATAGTTCACGCCCGAGAAGCGGGTGCCCACCACCCCCGCCCTCCGACACGCTATGCGGGAAACCGTCACGTGTCTGTGACGCCTCCGTGACGAGAGTGCGCCGAGCGCTCCACCGAGCCGGCGAGAGACCCGCTAGACGACGGCTCAGGGATTCGACTTGCGCGCGTGCATGCGGGCCTGCTCCTCGAGCAGCGCGTCCGCGGCTCGAACGTGCCCGTGGGCGGCCCAGGCATGAGCGGCGCCACGCGGGACCTCGCTCGCCCGCAGGTGTGAGGCTGCGGTTCGGCAGTGGCTCGCGGCCTGCTCGAGCTCTTCTGCAGCGCCGTCGAAAAGGCGAGCTGCGGCTTCGAGATCGTCGTTAGCGCCCAAGGCGGGCGGAACTCTACGGCAGGCGTCCGGCAAGCCGGGGCGAAAGAGGAACGTCCGATGGCCAAGCCGCGGCCCGATCCGGCTGCTTCCGATCCCGAGGTCGAGGGCTTCCTCGCGCTGCTCGCGGCGCGCCGGGCGCCGAAGACCGTCGAGGCCTACAGCCGCGACCTGCGCGCGCTTGGCGACTGGCTCGGCGGACCGCCCTCGAAGGCGACCCACGACGATCTCGAGCGCTGGCTCGCGGAACTGCGAGCGGCCGGGCTCTCCCCCGCCACCATCGCGCGACGCGTAGCCGCGGTGCGCTCGTTCTTCAGGCACCTCGTCCTGCTCGGCGCGCGGACCGACAGCCCGGCCGCGGCGCTCGAGCTTCCCCGCCGCCGGCGCAAGCTCCCACGAACGCTCTCGCCCGCGGAGGCCCAGCGGCTGATCGAGGCGGCCGCGGGCTCGACGCCGCGGATGATGCGCGACCGGGCGCTCGTGGAGCTGCTCTACGGCGCGGGCCTCCGCGTGAGCGAAGCCGTCGGCCTCGACCGCACCGGAGTCGATCTCGAGCGACGGCTTGTCCGCTGCACCGGCAAGGGCAACAAGGAGCGCGTCGTCCCGGTGGGCCGGCACGCGGTCGAGGCGCTCCGGCGCTACCTCGCCCACGGGCGCCCCTACCTCGACAAGCGGCACCGTCCGGAGCTCTTCCTCAATGCACAGGGCGGTGCCCTCACCCGCGCAGGCGCCTTCCTGATCCTGCGACGCCTCGCCGGCCGCGCAGGACTGGAGCCCGAGCGTGTCCACCCGCACCTACTGCGGCATTCCTTTGCCACGCACCTGCTCGAAGGCGGCGCCGACCTGCGCAGCGTGCAGGAGATGCTCGGCCACGCCGATCTCGGCACGACCGAGCTGTACACGCACGTCTCCGACCGCCGCCGGCGCGACGTCTACTTCCGCAGCCACCCCCACGCGCGGCGCCGAAACGTTTCGGGGTCGTGACGAGCAGGAATGACCCGTTCACGATGACCCCCGATCCACACTTCGCAATGCTGGCCGGCTCGATCGCCGGCGTGGGCCTGCTGATGTCCTGGGCGGGAATCCAGAAGAGCGCGCTCGAGTGGAAGCGCCGCCGCCGGATCTGCCCGTCCTGCGGCCATGAGCTCCGCGGCCGCGCCTGCGGCCGCCACTAGCGAGTCTTCGCGCGCTTGTCCAGCCCCGCGGCGACCTTTGCCGCGGTCTGGCGTGTCTCCTGCGAGATCCCTTCCTCCTCGGCGATTCCCTGCAGGAGGACGATCGTGTCGCGCTGTGGAGAGCCGTTCCGCAGCGCGAGGATCGCGAGCCGCCGGACGGCCTCGTTGTCGTCCGCGTTCGCGAGATTGTGTAGCAGCGGCCTGACCGAGTTGATCGAGCGCGGATGCTCGCGCGAGAGCAGCTCGAGCGAGAGCAGTGCCGAGCCACGGCAGGCCGGGCTGACGTCCTCGAGACCGCGCCGCAGCAGCTCCTCCTTCTGCCGGAAGCGGAACTGGCCGACGGCTCGGTAGGCAGCGGCCCGCTCGAGGTGGTTCTCCGACCTGGCCTGGGCCTCGAGCTCTTCGGCCCAGGCTGCGCGGAGCTTGGCGAGGTCGCGTTCGTTCCCGCTCTCGGCGAGCGCGTTTGCTTCGACCCCGGCCTGGGCGAGGCTCAAGCCGACGCGAGCGATCGCTCGGCGGGACCGATGTAGCGCGCGGAGGGCCTGAAGAGCCGACCGGTCCGCTTCTGCTCGAGAATGTGCGCCGACCAGCCGGCGACGCGCGAGCACGCGAACATCGCGGGCGCTAGCGGCGGCGGGATCTCGGCAACGTCGAGCACGACCGCTGAGTAGTACTCGACGTTCGTCGCGAGCACGCGCTCCGGATGGCGCTCCTGGAGCGCCTCCAGCGCGGCCGCCTCAAGCTGTTCGGCGATCTCGACTTGCGGCGAGTTGAGCTCCTTGGCGGTGCGCTTGAGGATCCGCGAGCGCGGGTCCTCGGCGCGGTACACGCGATGCCCGAAGCCCATGATCCGCTTCCCCGACTCGAGCGCCTCCCGGACCCAGCGCTCTGGATCGCCAAGCGCCTGGGCCTCGTCGAGCATCGGCTTCACGTAAGCCGGTGCGCCGCCGTGCAGCGGACCGGAAAGTGCGCCCACCGCAGACGACAGCGCCGCGCCGCAGTCGGCGCCCGTCGAGGCGACCACGCGCGCGGTGAATGTCGATGCGTTGAGGCCGTGCTCGGCGGTGCAGATCCAATACGTGTCGATCGCCTTCACGTGCCGCGGATCGGCCTCGCCGCGCCAGCGCAGCAGGAAGCGCTCGGCCGCGGTCTCGCCCTTCGCGACGACGTCGTCCGGCGCCGGCTCGCGGCCGTCCGCCTTGGCCGCCGAACGAGCGACGATCTCCATCATCTCCGCCGAGAGCCGGCCGAGATCCTCGCGGGCCTGCTCGTCGGAGATCTCGTTCAGCTTGCCGAGCTTCCACTCGCCGGCCAGCCGCGCGGTCTCGGCCTGGAGGTCGGCAGGCGCGTTCCCGGTCAGCGCCGCGGGCTCGTACGGCTCGGGATCGGGCATCTTCGAGTTGAGGTCGTCGTCGACCAGCAGGCCCCAGACCGCCTCGTACGGGTAGTGGCCGACGAGCTCCTCGATGTCGATCCCGCGATAGCGGAGCGAGCCGCCTTCGCGGTCGGGCTCGGCGATCTCCGTCTCGACGGCGACGACGCCCTCCAGACCCGGCTTGAAGTCGTTCACGGCCCGAAGTGTAGTGCTCCGTTAGAGTCCGCCGCCGTGGTCCACGAGGTGACATTGATCCCGGGCGACGGCACCGGGCCGGAGCTGGCGGAGGCGACGCGGCGCGTGCTCGAGGCGACCGGCGTCGGCTTCGAATGGGACGTGCAAGAGGCCGGCGCGGACGTGATGGACCAATACGGGGGCAACCCGCTGCCCGAGCCCACGCTCGACTCGATCCGCCGCACGGGCGTCGCCCTGAAAGGGCCGATCACGACGCCGGTCGGAGGCGGTTTCCGCTCGGTCAACGTCGGCCTGCGCAAGGCGCTCGACCTGTACGCACAAGTTCGCCCGTGCAAGACCTACCAAGGCGTGCGGACGCGGTTCGACGACGTCGACCTGATCATCGTCCGCGAGAACACCGAGGATCTCTACGCCGGCATCGAGTACGAGGAGGGGACGGCGCACGCCGAGGAGCTGATCGACTGGATCGAGCAGCGTGGTGGGAAGCTGCGCCACCGCGACGCGGGCATCTCGATCAAGCCGCTCTCGATCTCCGGAACGCGCCGCATCGTCGAGTTCGCCTTCGACTACGCGCGCCGCAACGGCCGCCGCAAGGTCACGGCCGTCCACAAGGCGAACATCATGAAGTTCACCGACGGCCTCTACTTGCGCGTGGCCCGTGAGGTCGCGGAGGAGAACTCCGACATCGAGTTCGACGACCGGATCGTCGACAACATGTGCATGCAGCTCGTCCAGCGGCCGGAGGAGTACGACGTGCTGGTGCTGCCGAACCTCTACGGCGACATCGTGTCCGACCTGGCTGCCGGGATGATCGGCGGGCTCGGGATGGCGCCCGGCGCGAACTTCGGCGAGGAGGTCGCGATCTTCGAGCCCACGCACGGCTCGGCCCCGAAGTACGCGGGCCAGAACAAGGTCAACCCGATCGCGATGATGCTCTCGGGGATGCTGATGCTCCGCCACCTCGAGGAGAACCAGGCTGCGGACCGACTGGAGGCGGCGATCGGTGAGGTGATCCGCTCCGGCGAGCGCGTCACCTATGACATGAAGCCGACCCGAGACGACCCGACCGCCGTCGGAACCTCCGAAGTCGCCGACGCGATCATCGACGCGCTCGGCGCGCCGGTCTCGTGAGCTCGCGCCGCAAGGTGACGGTCGTCGGCGCCGGGAACGTCGGTGCGACCTGCGCGCAGGTGCTGGCGGAGCGCGATTACGCGGACGTCGTGCTCGTGGACATCAAGGAAGGCCTGCCAGAGGGCAAGGCACTCGACATCAACCAGATGGGCGCCGTGCTCGGCTACGAGCCGTACGTGGTCGGCTCGAACAGCTACGACGAGACCGCCGGCTCCGAAGTGGTCGTGATCACGGCCGGACTGCCGCGCTCGCCGGGGATGAGCCGCGACGACCTCGTGACCACCAACGAGAAGATCGTCGGCTCGGTCACCGAGCAAGTGGTCGCCGCCTCGCCGGATGCGATCCTGATCGTCGTCTCGAATCCGCTCGACGCGATGTGTCATGTGGCGAAGAGCTCGTCGGGCTGGCCCAAGGAGCGCGTCTTCGGCATGGCCGGCATTCTCGACACGGCGCGGTTCTCGACCTTCATCGCCTGGGAGACCGGCTCCTCCGTCAAGGACGTGACGGCGATGGTGCTCGGCGGCCACGGCGACCAGATGGTGCCGGTCGCCTCAGCGACGACGGTCGGCGGCGTGCCGCTCACGAAGCTCGTTTCCGACGACCGGATCGCCGCAATGGTCGGGCGTACGGCCAAGGGCGGCGGCGAACTGGTCGAGCTGCTCGGCACCTCCGCGTGGTACGCGCCCGGTGCGGCCGCAGCGCAGATGGTCGACTCGATCATGCTCGACGAGCACCGCGTGCTGCCCTGCACCGCCTACCTCGAGGGCGAGTACGGAATCGACGGGCTGTACATGGGAGTGCCGGTGAAGCTCGGCGCGCACGGGATCGAGGAGATCGTCGAGCTCGAGCTGAGCGACGACGAGCGCCAGGCGCTGGACACTTCGGCCGACGCGGTCCGCGAGGTCGTCGGCGTGCTCGGCTCCTCCGGATAGCGGATGGAGCTCGGGCTCAGCGGCCGAACGGCGATCGTCTGCGGGGCCTCCGCGGGAATGGGCCTGGCGATCGCGGAGGCGCTCGCCGCCGAGGGCACCAACGTCGCGATGTTCGCGCGCAGGCGCGAGCAGCTCCAGCGCGAGGCCGAGCGCCTGGGTGCGCTCGCCGTGCGCGGCGACGTCACGAATCCCGCTGACCTCAAGCGTCTCGTCGACCGCACGCTCGAGGCCTTCGGCGGGATCGACATCCTGGTCAACAACAGCGGCGGCCCGCCGCGCACGCCCGCCGTCGGGCTCACCGACGAGCAGGTCGAGAGCGCGGTCGAACTGCTCCTGCTCTCGGCGATCCGGCTGACCTCGCTCTGCCTCCCACAGCTCGAACGCAGCGGCAGAGGACGCGTGATCAACATCGAGTCGAGCTCGGTCCGCGACCCGATCGACAACCTCGCGCTCTCGAACGCCGTGCGCCCGGGCGTCGTCGGTTGGGCCAAGACGCTCGCGCGCGAGGTCGGCGAGAAGAAGATCACCGTCAACACGATCGCGCCGGGCAAGATCGAGACCGAGCGACAGGCTGAGACGTTGAAGGGCAAGCCGCGTGCCGAGGACTACGAGTCGATCCCGCTGAAGCGCTTCGGCCAGCCGAAAGAGGTCGCGCAGGTCGTCTGCTTCCTCGCGTCGGATGCCGCCTCGTACATGACCGGCACGGTGATCCCGGTCGACGGCGGAATGACGCGCGGCCTGCTCTGACGCGCATATCCTCGGGCGGATGCGGTGGTTCACACCGGCGCGGCTCGCCGCGGGCGGCCTCTTCCTCCTCGGCGCTGCGGCGTTCGTGCTCTGGCTGTTGCCAGACAACGGCACCGACATCCTCCTCGTCGACCCGGCGCATCCGGTCGATCCCATCGTCAGCGTCCCGGACGACGCGCGCACGCCGCAGCCGGGCCCGATCTACTTCGTCGACGTCCGCGAGCGCGAGGCACGCCTGCTCGAGCGGGTCCTCCCCTTTCTCCGTCCGAACGGTTCGTCGCTCGTGCCGGCCCCACCGGTCAGCTCTTCGGTCGAGCAGCAGATCGGCGTGCAGGACATGACCCAGTCGCAGAAGGTCGCCGCCGTGGTCGCGCTCAACCACCTCGGCTACAAGGTCAAGGCCACCACCGGCGGCGTGACGATCGTGCTCGTCGAGCAGAGCGCGCCCGCCGCCAAGGTCCTGCACACGAGCGACGTGATCGTGGCGGCCGACGGCCACAAGGTCTCCTCCGTCGCCAACCTGCGCGCGGTGCTTGCCAAGCACCGGCCCGGCGACGTGGTACGGATCACGTTCGTTCGCGACGGCAAACGGATGACGGCGTCGATCAAGACCGTCGCCGACCCGCAGGACCCGAAGCGCGCGCTCGTCGGCGTCTCGGCTCGCGACAACCTCACGGTCAAGCTGCCGGTGAAGATCAAGATCGACGCCGGCGGCGTCGGCGGCCCCTCGGCCGGGCTCGCGTTCGCGCTCGACATCGCCCGAGAGCTCGGCCGCAACGTCACGCACGGACACAAGATCGCGGCGACCGGAGAGATCGCTCTGGACGGAACGGTGGGCCCGATCGGCGGCGTGAAGCAAAAGACGTTCGGCGCGCGCGCCGCGGGTGTGGACGCCTTCCTCGTCCCGGCGGGCGAGAACGCCCGCGAGGCCCGGCGCTACGCCGACGGGCTGCGGATCATCCCTGTGAAGAACTTTCCACAGGCGTTGCGGGCGCTGGCAACGTTGCGCTGAAACCGGAAAGAAGACGCAGATTTCGGCATGTTTGAAAGCGCCGGAAATTGCAATGTTTTCTCCACAGGCAAGTCTTGATTCGCTGGTCCCGCACCCTATGATCCCGCGGTGTTCGGGGCAGGCGACCAGAGGAGCAAACTGGGGTATGAGCAAGGCGGCTAAACCAACTTGTGAGGACTGCTATTTCCATCGGGCGTCGCTGTGCGCGCTCGTGCTCGCTGAACCGTGCCCGACCTTCAGGCTCCACAGCCGCGGCTCGCTCGTCCCGCCGCGACAGCCCCGGCTGGTACCGCGGCCGCTGGCACCGCTCGGCGATCGCTCCGCCGCCTAGACTGCCGCGGCGTGCAGGACGAGCCGGAGCAAAGCCAGGCGGCACCCGCGGCCGAGGAGGAGCAGGCTCCCGAGCCGAAGGAAGGATTCGGCCGCCAGTGGCAACCGCGCCTCTACCTGCGGATCATCATCATCGGCCTGCTGATCGCATACGGGATCGCGTTCGTGCTCGAGAACAACAAACACGTCCACGTCCACTTCGTGCTCGGCACCGCGCGAACCTCGTTGATCTGGCTGGTCCTGCTCAGCGTCGCGCTGGGCCTGCTGCTCGGCGTGCTGCTCTCGCAGCTATACCGGCGCCGCCGCCGGCGCCACTAGCGCGGCCAGCCGCCGAACGCCCTCGTCGATCTCGGCCGGAGAGACGAAGCTGAACGCGAGCCGCGCGGACGAAGGCGGACCGCCGAAGTCGGCGCCGGGAACGAAGGTGACGCCTGCCTCGCTCGCGCGCGCGAGCAGCTCGGATGCGTCGATCTCGTCGGGCAACTCGAGCCAGAGGAAGTAGCCGCCCTCGGGCCGGTTCCAGCGCACCCGGCCTTCGAGCTCCCGCTCGAGCGCGTCGAGCATCGCGTCGCGCCGGGCCTTGAGCAGCGCGCAGACACGTTCGAGGTTCGGCTCGAACAGGCCGCGGCGCAGGAACTCGTACACGGTGGCCTGCGCGAGCAACGCGGGCGTGATGTAGGTCGAGGCGACGAGCTCTTCGAGCTTCCCCGTCAGCGCGGCCGGGACGATCGCGTAGCCGACCCGCAGCCCGGGCGCGATCGTCTTCGAAAACGACGACGAGTACATCACCCGCTGGCCGCCTTCGAGCTCGAAGAGCGATGGCAGCGGCTCGCCCTCGAACCGCACCAGCCCGTAGGGATCGTCCTCGAGCACGGGCAGCTCTCGCTCGCGCACCAGCTCAGCGAGCCGGTGGCGGCGCTCCTCGGAGAGGGTCGAGCCGGTCGGGTTCTGGAACGTCGGGATCGTGTAGAGGAAGGAGGGGGGCGACCCGTCCAGCTCGCGCTCCAACTCGTCCACGTCGAGGCCGTGCTCGTCCACCGGAACTTCGCCGAGCTCGATCTCCGCCGCGGCCAGGATCTTGCGAGGACGGTCGTAGGTCGGGCGCTCGACCAGCACGCGCCCGCGGCCGGTGAACGCCTCGAGCACGAAGTGGAACGCCTGCAGCGAGCCGTTGGTCACCAGCACGCGACCCGGCTCGACCGAGTGCCGCTCGGCGAGCCACTCACGCAGCGGGCCGTAGCCGAGCGTGCTGCCGTACGAGAGGACCACCTTCCCGTCGCGCTCGATCGCGCTCTTGGCGCAGTCGGCGAGCTCCGCCACCGGCAGGCACTCCGGCGACGGAATCCCTCGCGCGAACGAGATCGCGTCCACGGCGCCAGTGTAGGGGCAGCCCCGGCCGCGCCGCCCGCTGACAATTGGGGGGTGAAGGAGGAGGCCGTTCCTGCCGAGAAACGAATCGTGATCCGGCGATTCGCGCTCTTCGTCGCCTTCTCTGCACTCGCGTGCACTGCGCCTGCAGCCGCGCTCGCCGACGGCACGATCCTCGTCAAGTTCGCCTCGACGTACGGCTCCGGCGCGACGGTCGCGGCGCTCGGCGACGACGTCACCGACACGACGGTCGGCGGCGTCAAGGTGGTCGACCCGCAGCCCGGCGAGAGCGTCGCCGACGCGCTCGCGCGCTACCAGGCGCGCCCCGACGTGCTCTACGCCGAGCCCAACGGGGTCGTGCACCTACTCGATCTCTCCGACCCCGACGACACCTACTACACGGATCAATGGGCCCTCCCTACGATCTCGGCCGTCGGCGGCTGGTCGGTCTTTCCCGGCACGTTCGGAGCACCGGCCGGGACCCCGATCGGAATCGTCGACACGGGCGTCGACGCCTCACATCCGGACCTGGTTGCGAAGGTCGCGGCCTCCGGGGCGACCTGCTTCGGCAGCGGCTGCGCCGCCGGCACTCCGATCGACCCGTGGGGCCACGGCACCCACGTCTCCGGAATCGCCGGCGCGGCCACGAACAACGGCGCCGGTGTTGCCGGGCTCGCCTTCGCGTCACCGATCATCCCAGTGCGGGTCTTTCACGACGACGGGTCAGGCAGCCCGATCGCCTTCGACTCCGATGTGGCCAACGGGATTGCCTGGGCCGCTGAGCACGGCGCAAAGGTGATCAACCTCAGCCTCGGCGGCGGCTACTCGCTCACGGAGTGCAACGCCGTCGAGCTCGCGATCAACTCCTATCACGCCGTGGTGGTTGCGGCCGCCGGCAACTCGAGCGTGGCGACACCCACCTATCCGGCCGCGTGCCCTGGGGTGGTCGGAGTAGCCGCCACCGACGACAGCAATCTGCCGGCGAGCTTTTCGAACTACGGCAGCCCGGACGTCTTCCTCTCGGCCCCCGGCGTGTTCATCCTCTCGACCTGGCCGGCGGCGATCGATGACGACTGCCCCTACTTCCCCTTCGAGCCTTCCGGCTACTGCCACCTCGACGGCACGTCGATGGCTGCACCTCACGTCGCCGCGCTGGCGGCGCTGATCATGAGCGAGCATCCGGAAGCCTCGGTCTGGCAGGTGAAGCAGGTGTTGGCGCAGAGCGCCGACAAGGTCGGCAGCTTCACCTACGGGGCCGATCCCTACAGCTTCTGTGCGACCTGCTCCTGGGAGGCCCACTACGGCTACGGCCGCATCAACGTGCAACGCGCACTCTCGGCGGCTCTTCCGCCACCGCCACCGCCGGCGACCCCGCCGCCGCCGCCGCCGCCGCCCGCCCCCCCACCGCCACCCGCGTCGATCCGGGACACGAAAGCACCGGTCGTGCACGTCTACGCGACGAGCGGCCGTCACCGGAAGGCGATCCACCTGCGCTACCGCGTGCAGGACAACAGCGGCAAGACCTCGGAGCGGCTCTTCGTCTACCGGAAGACGAAGCTGCTGAAGACGTTCACGCGCGCGCTGCGCACGACCGACGACGCGGTCGCCTACTGGGTCCGGTTCAGCTTCGCTAGGCGCGGCACCTACCGGTACTGCGTCCGCGCGAGCGACGCCGCGGGCAACCACTCGCTCGCCTGCGCGGCGATCCGCATTCGGTAGAGGACCCCGGCCGGGGCGGCCGACCGAGGCCCTCGAGCTGGGTCCCTACGCCTGACCGAAGACGAACGACGTGCCGTTGACGCTGAACTCGCGAAGGATCGCGGTCAGGTCGGTGCCACCGGTGAATCCCGTGGACACGTAGATGCCGCTGATGACCTCACCAGCGTGGGCTGACTTGACGGTCGCCCACGGCTGCTGGTCCGGGGGCACGCCGTCGCAGGAGTCGTCGTCATAGCGGACGTCCCCGGTCGTGACCTCGAACGTATGGAAGACGTCCTCGGCCGGAACGGTGGTCGCGCACTTCGTCGCATCGAAGATGACGTCGTGCGTATCGCCGTCCAGGAAGATCCGCAGATACGGCGCCGCGATCGGCGAGTCGTTCGCCGACGAGTGATCGACCGTGTACGACAACTGCGTCAGACTGCCCAGCGTGTGGCCGTCTACGCCGTGGTAGACCACGGAGCCGCCCCAGTTCCCGCCGTTCGAGTACGGACCGAAGGTGACACCGTCCAGGGACGTCGCAACGCTCGCGTTCGTCCCCGCGAAGTCGCCTGTCAGGCGCAGCATCGTGGGAGCCTTGTCGCCCTTGTCGCCCTTGTCGCCCTTGTCGCCCTTGTCTCCCTTCGAGCCAGCGGCACCCTGCGGGCCCTGCTGTCCCTGCGGGCCGGGCGTGCTGGCCCCACGCGCGCCCTTCGGGCCGCGGACGTTCCACGAGATCGCCTTGAACCCCTTATGGCAGTGGTTCAGCTTGATGTCGCCGATCGTCGCGTGGTTCCCGCCGGTCTCCACGCACGCGTGGATGACGCCGTTCGTGATGCCGAGTCGCACCTGCTTCTGCGCGATTCGGGTACTTCCCCCTAGCGCGGTGGTTGCACCGATGAGCAGCGCAAGCGCCACCGCCACCAACATGTAGCGCATTTCCTCCCCCTTTTCTCTTGCGGCCGCAGGTAAGGCGGCTGCAAGTCGGAGAGTGTCAGAAAGTACGTGACAATGCGAGCTTTTGTTGCCTAAGCTGGGGCTCCGGCGATCTCGGCCGCGAGCTCCGCCACCTCGGTCGGCGTCGTCCCCACCCGCACGCCACGCGCCTCGAGCGCGTCCTTCTTCCCCTGAGCCGTGCCCGACGACCCGGAGATGATCGCGCCTGCGTGGCCCATCGTCTTGCCGGGCGGCGCAGTGAAGCCGGCGATGTACGCGACGACCGGCTTCGTCACCTCGGCCTCGATGAACGCGGCCGCCTTCTCCTCCTCGTCGCCGCCGATCTCGCCGACCATCACGATCACCTCGGTCTCGACGTCGGCCTGGAAGCGCGCCAGGACGTCGATGAAGGAGGCGCCGACGACCGGGTCGCCGCCGATCCCCACGATCGTGGAGTTGCCGAGCCCGCGCTGGGTCAGCTCGTGGCCGATCTGGTAGGTGAGCGTGCCCGAGCGCGAGACGACGCCGATCGGGCCCTCGCGGAAGATTTCGGCCGGGATGATCCCGACGTTTGCCTTGCCCGGCGAGAGCGCGCCCGGGCAGTTCGGCCCGAGCATCGTGACCTCCCTCGGGCGGATGTAGTTGTAGACCCGGAGCATCTCGTGGGCGGGCAGGCCCTCGGCGATGCAGATCACGTTGGCGATCCCCGCGTCGACGGCCTCGTAGATCGCGTCCGCGGCGAAGCGGGCCGGGACGAAGACCATCGTCGTGTTCGCGCCGGTCTCGTCGACGGCCTCGGCGACGGTGTCGAAGACCGGGATCCCCTCAAGGTCGGTGCCACCCTTGCCCGGCGTGACGCCGGCAACGACGTTCGTGCCGTAGGAACGGTTGCGCAGCGTGTGGAACGAGCCCTCGCGCCCTGTCGCGCCCTGCACGACGAGCCGTGTGCCCTTGTCGACGATGATGGCCATCTAGGCCGCCTTCCTCGCCCTGATCAAGATCTTCGTATCCGTGTAGCCGCTTTGGGCGTCGATACGGTTGCCGAGCAGCTCCCTGGTTCGCTCGCGCTCGGCGCCGGTGCAGCCGGTCCGCTCGCACCAGGCGCCGAAATCGCGCCGCTTTTTCTGGAGCTCGACTTCCTCGACACCGAGGCCCGCATCCTCGAGAAACGAACGCCACTCCTGCTCCGAGTACGAGCGAACGTGCGTCGGGTCGTGCAACCGCTCGGCCTCCTCGACTTCCTCGCTGTCGTACAGCGTGTCCTCGATGAGCACGACCCGCCCGGCGACGCGCGCCATTTCCCCAATCGCGGCGCGAATGTCCACGAAGTGGTGCGGAGCGATTCGCGTCGCAACCGTGTCGAAGCTCCCGTCCGCAAAAGGAATGTGCTCCGCGGATGCGAGGACATCGGCACGCATCCCGGGCGCCGGATCGAGTGTTATCACTTCGAACCCCTGCTCTCGAAGACGCCGCGCGACGTGTCCGCCGCCTGTCGCCACGTCGAGTGCCGTCTTCCCCTCCGCCCATGAGACGAGCAGATCGAGGTCGCGACCTTCGCGGTGCGTATCGCTCTCGGCGTACGCCTCGGCACGCTCAGACCAAAGGTCCGTCATGCCGCAAGCTCCACGGCTCGGCGGGCGGCCTCGAGCATGGTCGCCTCCGTGTGCAGGTTCGGCGGCGCTGCGTCAGCCAGGATCTGCCGTCCCTCCTCCGCGTTCGTGCCGTCGAGGCGCACGACGATCGGCTGCTCGATCGTCAGCTGCTCGAGCGCCTGCAGGATCCCGCGCGCCACCTCGTCGCCCCGGGTGATCCCGCCGAAGATGTTGAAGAAGATCGAGCGCACCTGCGGGTCGGCCGTGATCACCTCGAGCGCGTCTACGACGCCCTGCGCGTCGCCGCCACCGCCGAGGTCACAGAAGTTCGCGGGCCGTCCGCCGGCGAGCGCGATCACGTCGAGCGTGGACATCACGAGCCCGGCGCCGTTGCCGAGAATCCCGACCTCGCCGTCGAGCTTCACGTAGGTGACGCCCTTCTCGCGGGCCGCGCGCTCCTCGGGCGGGTAGGCCTCGAGGTCGCGCATCTCGGCGATGTCCGGGTGCTTGTAGAGCGCGTTGTCGTCGACGGTGAACTTCGAGTCGAGCGCGCGGATCTCCCCCTCGGGCGTGACGATCAGCGGGTTGATCTCGCAGAGCATCGCGTCGCTCTCGACGAAGCAGCGGTAGAGCTTGCCGATGATGTCGAGCAGCTGCTTCTGCTCGTTCGGGTCGTCGATGCCGGCGCCGTAGATGAGGCGGCGCGCCTGGTAGGGCTGGTAGCCCTCGAGTGGGTCTACGTGCAGGCGCGCGAGCGCGTCCGGTTTCTTCTCAGCGACCTCCTCGATCTCGACCCCACCCTCAATCGTGAGCATGAGCAGCGACTGCTTCGCGCCGCGGTCGAAGGTGATCGAGAGGTAGTACTCCTTGGCGATCTCCGAGGCCTGCTCGATCCAGAGCTTGCGCACGACGTGGCCCTTGATGTCGAGGCCGAGAATCTCCTCGGCCTTGCGCTCCGCGTCGTCAGGATCGTCGGCGAGCTTGATCCCGCCCGCCTTGCCGCGGCCGCCGGTCAGCACCTGCGCCTTGACGACTACCTGGCCGCCGATCTCTTCCGCGGCCGCGCGAGCCTCTTGCGGAGTCGCCGCGAGCCGGCCTTTCGAGGTCGGAATCCCGAAGCGCGCGAAGAGCTCCTTGCCCTGGTACTCGTAGAGGTCCACCGGCGCGGGACTCTAACTGCCGTCGACCACCACGCAGACCACCTGCCCGTTGCTCACTGCCTGGCCCGGCTCGACCGAGAGCTCGGTGACGACGCCGGCACGATGGGCGGTGATCTCGTTCTCCATCTTCATCGCCTCGACGATGCAGATCACCTGGCCCGCTTCGACCTCGTCGCCCTCCGCGACTTCGACGGCCAGCACCGTGCCCTGCATCGGCGTGACGACGGCGTCCTTTGCCCCGGTGTGCGCACCGCCTGCGACACGCTCGCGGCGCCGGCGCGCGAGCTCGGCGTACGGCGGCTCGGGGACGAGCGCCTCGACCTCGTAGCGGCGGCCGTCCAGCTCGAGGGTCAGGCGGCGGGCGCGGGTTGCCGCTCCGTCCAGCGCCGCCGGAGCCGGCCCCTGCTGCCGAGACAGCTCCTGCGCACGCTCGGCCAGGTTCTCGGACTCGACGACTCCGTGACACGTCGCGCCTTCGACGAAGCACGGCTGCTCGAGCAGCGCCTGGTGGAAGCCGAGCAGTGTCGTGATCCCGCCGATCTCGTACTCGCCCAGGGCTCGCAGCATCCGTCGCCGCGCGTGCTCGCGGTCGACGCCGTGGACGATCAGCTTGGCCACGAGCGGGTCGTACAGGTCCGGCACCTGCGAGCCGGCGACGACACCGGAATCGACGCGAACGCCCGGCCCGCCTGGCTCACGGTAGCTCGTGATCCTCCCCGGGCTCGGTAGGAAGCCGTTGGACGGATCCTCGGCGTTGATCCGGCACTCGAGCGCGTGTCCAGTCAGGCGGACATCCTCCTGGCGCAGCCAGAGCGGCTCCCCGGCCGCGATCAGCACCTGCTCGCGGATCAAGTCGAGGCCGGTGACCACCTCGGTGACGGTGTGCTCGACCTGGATGCGGGTGTTCATCTCGAGGAAGAAGTACTCCCCCTCCTGCGAGAGCAGGCCTTCGATCGTCCCCGCGCTGCGGTAGCCGACCGCTCGGGCGGCCTCGACCGCGATCGCGCCGATCCGCTCGCGCAGCTCCTCGTCCACCGCCGGCGACGGCGTCTCCTCGACGAGCTTCTGGTAGCGGCGCTGGATCGTGCAATCGCGCTCGCCGAGGTGGATCACGTTCCCGTGACCGTCGGCGAGCACCTGCACCTCCACGTGGCGCGGGTCCACGAGATAGCGCTCGACGTAGACGGTCGAGTCGGAGAAGTACGCCTGACCTTCGCGCTGGGCCGACTCGAACGCGCGCTCAGCCTCGTCGGGGCCCTGCACGACCTTCAGGCCCTTGCCGCCGCCGCCCGCCGCCGCCTTGATGGCGAGCGGCCAGCCGAGCTCGTCGCCGAGCCGCAGCACCTCCTCGGTGGAGGTGACCGGCTCGGTCGTCCCCGGAACGACGGGAACGCCCGCGGCGGCCATGCGCTCGCGGGCGGCGGTCTTCGAGCCCATCACGTCGATCGCCTCGGCCGGCGGGCCGATCCAGACGAGCCCCGCGCCGGCGACGGCGCGCGCGAAGCCGGCGTTCTCGGCCAGGAAGCCGTAACCCGGATGCACCGCCTCCGCTCCCGCGCGCTGGGCAACCTCGAGCATCCGCTCCTGGTCGAGGTAGCTCTGAGCCGCGGGCCCGGGCCCGACGAGATACGCCTCGTCGGCGACCTGGACGTGCAGCGCACCCCGGTCGGCCTCCGAGTAGACGGCGACCGTCCCGATTCCGAGCTCGCGCAGGGTCCGGAAGACCCGGACGGCGATCTCGCCACGGTTCGCCACGAGGACTTTCGAGAAGACGGCCATCGCGCGCGTATTCTCCCTGCGCATGACGTTCGCGGACCAGTTGACGCTCGTGCGCATTCTGGCGGTGCCGGTCGTGATCGTCCTGTTCGTCGCGAGCTTCGACGACCACTACTGGTGGGCGACCGGCGTCTTCATCGCGGCGATGACGACGGACTGGTTCGATGGGCGGGTCGCACGGCGATACGGCTACTCCTCGGCACTCGGCTCGCTGCTCGACCCGGTCGCGGACAAGGTGCTCGTGCTGACCTTCCTGATCCTGCTGGTCGACGACGGCGTCTTCCCCGGCTGGATGGTCGCACTAATCGTCGCGCGCGAGTTCCTCGTCTCCGGCCTGCGGCTCGCGGCGCTCGAGCGAGGCGTCGTCATGCAGGCACGCGACCTGGGAAAGCTGAAGACGTGGTCGCAGGCAACCGCGGCCGCGATCGGCGGGTTCGCCGCCGCCGGCGCGTGGGACAAGAACGTGGCGTGGTGGGCGCTGCTCGTCGCGCTCGCGCTGACGTGGCTCTCCGCGCTCGACTACGCGCGCGTCGCGCCCGGGCTGCTGCGCGGCAGGCCCGTGTCGGCCTGATCGTCGTCTTCGCCGACGTTCTCGAGCACCCCGCGTAGGCGCCATCCGCTCCGATAGGCGGGCGGCAGCGAATCGCGCAAAAGCAGCGCCTCGACGGCCGCCAGCACAGCGTCGCGCTCCTCCGGCTCAGGCGTGATCCGAACGTCCACGCCGGCAGACTAAAGCTGCGGCGGCGCCCGGACGATACGAACCGTGGATGAGCCGCCTCATCACCATCCTCGGCTGCTGCGCGCTCCTTGCCACTCCCTCGGCGTTCGCCGGGCTGCCCGGCGACGGCGGCGGTCACTCTTCCAAGACCAGCCGCTCGACCGCTTCGTGGGCCCAGCCCGAGATCCGCACCGTCGTCCAGCACGGGATGATGGCCAAGACGGTCGCGGCCTTCCGCGCAGACGACACCCTGACCCAGGGCGAGCTTACCGCGGTAGTTGCGGGGCTCACCAAGCATTCGGCCGGCACGGTCGCCACCCCCGGCACCGCGGTCACCGTCACCCAGCTCGACGCACGCCTCGTCCGCGCGCTCGGCCTTTCCGACGCGGCCGCCACCTTTACCGCGGGCGCCCAGGCGGCCGGCCTCGCGACACCCTCCCGCTTCGGCACCGAGACCGTTGCACGGCTGCTCGGGCTGCGCACGAACCACCCAGCGGCCCACGACGACCTCGAGCTGCTGCCCACCGACCCCGCCACCCGCGCGGAGACCGCGTACTCCGTCGCGCACGTCCTGCGCTTCAAGGGCTGGGAGACGCAGTTCGTCGAGGACGCGGCAGCCACGTTCGAGCTCCCGCAGCTCGGTGCCTGGCAGACCCGTGTACTGAACACGGCCGTGCGCTTCGTCGGCTTCCCCTACGTCTGGGGCGGCACGAGCGAGAAGGCTGAGGCACCGTTCGGCATCGAGGCGCACGGCGGCTTCGACTGCTCCGGCTTCATCTGGCGCGTGTACAAACTGCAGGCCTATCCCGGCGGCGCCGCGCTGGCCTCCACGCTCAAAGGACGCACGACCTACCAGATGAGCGGCGAGGTCGGGCCCGCGAAGCGGATCGGCTTCGCCAAGCTCGCCCCCGGCGACGTGCTCTTCTTCGGCCCGTCCGGCCCGCGCTCCAAGCCGGCCTCGATCGGCCACACGGGGGTCTACCTCGGCGGCGGCTGGATGATCCATTCGTCGGGCCAGGGCGTGGCCGTGACCCCGCTCACCGGCTGGTACCGCCAGCAGTTCGCCTGGGCACGCCGGCCGCTGGCCGAAGCCGGCCTGATCGTCTCCCGCTAGCTCCGGACTGACCCAAATGGAGGATCACCCTTCCGGGTGATGTGACGGCAGGCACGAGCATCGAGACTTGTCGACGTCCTGCTAGCACTTCGGGGAGGTTGACGTTGTTGCACTGGAGCCCACGAGTCGTTGCTTTGGTCGCCGTCCTTGCGCTGGTCTTGATCGCGCTGGGAGGCCTGGCCGAAGAGCTCACCTACAACCTCTACTGGTAAGCGTGTAATGACACACCGCGTCTTGCCGCCGACGCGCGTCCTTGCAGTCATTGCCCCGGTCTGCGTTGCAGGCTTCGGCGTTGCGTGTGCTGCTGCGATCTCGTTCGCGGTCACGCCACACCAGACCTCGACGATCCTCGGGCTTGCGGCGCTGCTCAGCGCCTCGACCCTGGCCGACCGCTTTCCCGTCCCGGTCGAAGGGATCGACACCGGCGGCGTCTCGCTCTCGTTCGTCTTCGGCGTCGCCTCGATCGTGCTCTTCGGCTGGGCCGCGGGCCTGATCGTCGTCTGTCTCCCGCCCGCGATCACGCAGGTGGTCGAGCGGCGGCCGGCGATGCGCGTCGCTTACAACGTTTCGGTCGTGGCGCTTGCGGCGACCGCTGCGGGCGCAGTGTCGTCGCCCCTGAGCCCCGATGGCGCCAGCGGCGTGCTCGCCCGCGTGGGCGCCGCCGCCTCGGCCCAGTACACGGTCAACCTGCTGCTGATCACCGCGGTCGTGGCGGTCAGCGCGCGACGCTCGCTGTTCTCGCTCGCGAAGACAAACATCCGCGTCACGGTCGTCCCCTTCTCGCTGATGGCCTCCGCTGCACTGATGCTCGTGGTGCTCTGGGAACGCTCGCCGTTCCTCTCGGTCGCACTTGTCGGGCCGCTGCTCGCCATCCAGCTCTACCAGCGCGCGATCGTCGGGGCGCTGCGCGCGATGCGGCTCGCCCTCACCGACCCGCTCACGGGCCTCGGCAACCACCGGCATTTCCACGAACGGCTCGAGCGGGAGCTACGGCACGCTCAGGAGAAAAGTCTCCCGCTCACCCTTTGCCTCGTCGACGTCGACGACTTCAAGCGGATCAACGACCGCTTCGGCCACCCGGCGGGCGACCGGGTGCTCTCGCGGCTCGCCACGCGCCTGCGGCAGACGGGCGAGGCGTTCCGGCTCGGCGGCGACGAGTTCGCGCTGCTCCTGCCCGGCTACGACGAGAACAGCGCGCTCACTGCGGCGGCGTCGGTCGTCGAGCGGGTCGCGGCGCTCGAGCTCGAGCAGATCGGCTCCGTCACGGTCAGCGTGGGCGTCGCGACCTCGCCGGCGCACGCAGGCGACCGCGACGAGCTGGTTCGCCTGGCCGACAGCGCGCTCTACTGGGCGAAGGAGTACGGCAAGAACCGCGTTCGCGCCTACCGGCCTGACGTGATCGAGCTCGCCGAGCTGAAGCGGCTCGCGAGCGGGCCGGACCGGGCCGCGCGCTTCCGGGCAGCGGCGAGCCTCGCCCGCGCCGTCGACGCGCGCGACGTCTACACCGGCAGCCACTCGCAGCGCGTCGCCGAGCTCGCCGCGCGAACGGCCCGCCGGCTCGGGCTACCGGAGGAGGAGGTCGAGCTGACGCGCCTCGCGGCCAGCCTCCACGACCTCGGCAAGCTCGCCATTCCGGAGGAGATTCTGCGCAAGCCTGGTCCGCTGACGGAGCCGGAGCGGATGGTGCTCGAGCGCCACCCGCAGATCGGGTTCCGGATGCTGGAGAGCCTGGGCGTGGATCCGGTCGCCGATTGGGTGCTTCATCACCACGAGCGCTGGGACGGGAGCGGCTACCCGGACGGGCTGCCCGGCGACCAGATCCCGCTCGGGGCACGGATCATCTTCGTCGCGGACGCCTACGACGCGATGACCTCGGAGCGGGTCTACCGCCGGCGGGTGCTCACGGAGCAGGCGGTCGCCGAGCTGCGGCGCTGCGCCGGAACCCAGTTCGACCCGGAGATCGTCGACGCCCTGGCCGACGAGCTGGCCGCAAGCGAAGAGCCTCACCGCGTGGCCGCCGTCGCCTCGTAGACGTCACACACTCGTCACGGTTCGACACAGACACGCGCGGAGCTCGCCGATACGCTCGCCTCGGGGAGGAGGCCGGGCGAACCGTAGCTAGGGACGAAGCCGGCTAGAGCGGGATGTTCCCGTGCTTCCGCGGCGGGCGGCGCTCGCGCTTCGTCAATGCGGTCTCGAGCGCGTCGGCGAGCACGGGCCGCGTTCGGCGCGGCTCGATCACGTCGTCCACATAGCCACGCTCGGCGGCGACGTACGGGTTCGCGAACCGGTCGCGGTAGTCCTCGATCAGCCCGGCCCGTCGCGCCTCGGCGTCGTCGGCCTCCTCGAGCTCACCGCGGAAGATGATGTTGACCGCGCCCTCGGGCCCCATCACGGCGACCTCGGCGGTTGGCCAGGCGAAGTTGAAGTCGGCGCCGATGTGCTTCGAGCTCATCACGTCGTACGCGCCGCCATAGGCCTTGCGCGTGATCACCGCGAGCTTCGGCACCGTCGCCTCGGCGTACGAGTAGAGCAGCTTCGCGCCGTGGCGGATGATTCCGCCCCACTCCTGCGCCGTCCCCGGCAGGAACCCGGGCACGTCGACGAAGGTGACGAGTGGGATGTTGAAGGCGTCGCATGTGCGGACGAAGCGCGCGCCCTTCACCGACGAGTCGATGTCGAGCACGCCCGCGAGTGCCTTGGGCTGGTTGCCGACCACGCCGACGACGTGGCCGTTCAGCCGCGCGAAGCCGCAGATCAGGTTCTCCGCCCAGCGCTCGTGCACCTCCATGAACTCGCTGTCGTCGACCACCCGCCGAACGACGTCCTTCATGTCGTACGGCTTCGCCGGGTCGTCAGGGATCAGCGTGTCGAGCTCGGCGTCTTCGCGGCCGGCTGGGTCCGACGGCTCGGCGTACGGCGGCGGGTCGACGTTGTTCTGCGGCAGGAACGAGAGCAGGTAGCGGGCGTCCTCGAGCGCCGCCTCCTCGTTCGGCGAGATGAACTGCGCGACCCCCGACTTCGACGCGTGGGTGGCCGCGCCGCCGAGCTCTTCGAAGCTGACCTCCTCGCCCGTCACCGTCTTCACGACGTCGGGGCCGGTGATGAACATGTACGAGCTGCCCTCGACCATCAGCACGAAGTCGGTGATCGCGGGCGAGTAGACGGCGCCGCCCGCGCACGGGCCCATGACCAAGCTGATCTGAGGGATCACGCCGGAGCACTGGACGTTGCGCCAGAAGATCTCCGCGTAACCGGCGAGCGAGACGACCCCCTCCTGGATGCGCGCGCCGCCCGAGTCGTTGATCCCGATCACCGGGCACCCGAACTTCGCCGCCAGGTCCATCACCTTGCAGATCTTCTCGGCGAAGACCTCGCTCAGCGAGCCGCCGAAGACGGTGAAGTCCTGCGAGAAGACGAACACGCGCCGGCCGAAAATCGTCCCATAGCCGGTGACGACCGCGTCCCCGTAGGGCCTCCGCTCTCGCATCCCGAACTCGGCCTCGCGGTGGCGGACGTAGCGGTCGAGCTCGACGAACGAGCCCGGGTCGAGCAGCTTCTCGACCCGCTCACGCGCCAGCAGCTTGCCCTGCGAGCGCTGCCGCTCGACGGCCTTCTCGCTCCCCGCGTGCAGCGCCTGCTCACGCAGTTCCTGCAGCCGGCGGAGCTTCGCCTCTGTCGAATCGGCCTCGGTCGCCACGGCGGCGAATGTACCGCCTCACCCGAACGGGTGCCGCCCGAATCCCCTTTCCGGGGGGCGGTCCTGGCCCAAGACCCGACCTAGCCTGCGTCCTGAATACCTGCGGCAAGGGAACGAAATGCGGCGTTCGTACATCGATCTACCCAGGCGACTACCTTCCGCGCGCTCGCTCGCGCGTCCCCGTTCGCGCGCGCTGCCGTTCCTGCTGGCCCTGCCGCTCGTCGCCCTGCTCTGGGTGACGATCGGATTGCCGATCCTCGGCGAGGTGACGACGGCCTCGTCGACCGACCGTCGTGGTCGGGACGCGTACCTGCGCGCCGCCGACGAGCACGGGTCTGGTGAGCGGTCCCGTGGCGCAAGCGCGATCGTGAGCTTTACCGCGTTCGCTCCCTCGGTCCTGCGCGCCGTCGGCTTGGCCGGGTCGACCTCGACGAGCGATCTCCCGCAGGCGGCCGCCCATGAACCGAGCGGCAAGACGATCGAGTCCGGTGGGACGGTCGCGCCGCGGTCGCCGTCGCATTCGCCCGCGCCTGAAGTGATCTCCTACCCGACCTCGCCGCCCCCGCCTCCACCGCCCGCGGCCACCCCACCGCCTCCGCCCGCTCCCGTGCCTCCTCCGGCAGCGGGGCCGCCCCCGCCTCCGCCTCCCCCTGCCCCTCCGGCCCCGGTTCCGCCACCCCCACCGCCTCCGCCCCCACCGCCGCCGCTGCCTCCGCCGATCTCGCTGCTTGCGATCTCGCAGAGCCCCGACTCGACGA
>Ga0193727_1000048_pt1 | contig 34463 bp, 33 predicted proteins | sample H2c2metaG_FD_143051 | JGI IMG/M metagenome (GOLD analysis project Ga0193727, IMG submission 143051) | Soil microbial communities from a riparian zone of the East river system, Colorado, United States - H2c2 | ecosystem: Environmental > Terrestrial > Soil > Riparian zone | place: USA: East River...
CATCGATCGGTACATCATCGCGGCGCCCGCCGTCTGGCCGATGCGGCGCAGCAGTTCGCGACGGCTGACTGAGGTCTCCGGCTCGCTCATTTGCATCCCCCGATGGTCGCTGACAGTATGCCCAAAATGCATGCGATCGTGGTGTGGGCAGCAGGTGATTGGCCTGACGAAAATTGTTGCGCGCGCCGTCGCCCGCCCGCCCGCCGCAAAATCCCTTGAATTGCTTCGGAAAAACCCAAACTCGACAATGGTGCCGGACGCTGCAAGGGGCTGCGAGCCGAGTGCCTTGACCTACGGATAAATCATGCCGATCTACGAGTTCGAATGTCCTGCGTGCAGCGAACGCTTCGACCGCCTGCAGAAATTGAGCGATCCGGATCCCGACAGTTGTCCGAACTGCGGTGCTACCGGCGTGCGTCGCCGCCTCACGGCTCCGTCGTTCCGGCTCGCCGGTAGCGGCTGGTACGAAACCGATTTCAAGAAGGACGGCGACAAGAAGCGCAACCTCGTCGACAAGCCCGACGCAGCCAAGACCGACAGCAAGCCGGAAGCCACGTCCAAGCCGGAGCCGTCCACTGCGAAACCCGACCAGACCGAAAAAACACAGCGCATCGACAAGGCCCCGGCCGCATCCAGCGCGAAGTCGACGCACAAGGAAGCGACCAAGGGCGACAACTAGCTTGCATTCGGCCGCAAGGCAGAGCGCTGAACGAAAGCCAACGATTCAGCGCGCGCGACGTCGAACAGGACAAAATTTCCCATTACACTGCTGCAGGGTGTTCGTCCTCTTCAACAAGGCGTGGGGTGAAGTGATGACTATGCGTTGGGTCGCAGCATTGGCTTTTGTCGTGTTTTTCATGGCGCCGACATCGACTGTGCGAGCACAGCCGTATGGCGGTGGTGATGCCGTCACTTGTGTGAGCCGCAATTTTGCTTACACGCGTTGCGAAGTACCGTGGCGCGATGCGCGCCTGATTCGCCAGGAATCCGATACGACCTGCATTCGCGGGCAGAACTGGGGTATCGACCGGCGTGGCCTCTGGGTCGATCGTGGCTGCGGCGGCACCTTCGCTCCTGCCGGACACGGCGGTCCCGGCCCGGGATACGGTGGCGGCGGCTGGCATCCGGAACCCGGCTGGGATACGCGCTTCAACGTGCGTTGCGATAGCAAGGACTACCGCTATCGTTTCTGTTCGGTCGATATGGGTGGGGCGGGGCGCGCCTACGTGGGCCGGCAGATCTCCGGCAGCCCATGCATCGAAGGCCGCACGTGGGGCTGGAACCGGGCAGGAATCTGGGTCGACCAAGGTTGCGACGCCGAGTTCACGATCGATCGGCGCTGGCGCTAAACCTTCGGTCTGACTATTGCCGGCATGGCCTTCGCAGGTCCCATGCCCTGGCCTCAGGTAGCAAGCACGCGACGCGTTGCGTCGCGTGCTTTTTTGTTCGGGGCATGACGTTGGATCAGCTTCGTTTGCAGTGCAGCAAAATCCTCCGTAGGATGAAGCACTGCGCCTGACGCGCGGTCTTCCGGCGCATGCGGCAGGGCAGCGCATCGATGCCGGGCCAGCTCTTTGGTTGCACTGACTTGACGGCGCGCCGTTGCGCCCGACGAGTCCGACGGGCTGGCGGTGCGGCGGCAGGGCGACGCGGTGCAGGAACCGGCCGGTCCGGCCCGACTTTGGGAAATACAACAGCGGAGTGGTTGTGGCAATGCGAACGCATTATTGCGGTCTCGTGGACGAGGCCTTGGTGGATCAGGAAGTCACGTTGTGCGGCTGGGCCGATACCCGGCGCGATCACGGTGGCGTGATCTTCATCGATCTGCGCGATCATGAAGGCATCGTCCAGATCGTCATCGAGCCGGACAATGCGCCAGCGTTTGCCGCGGCCGAGCAGGTGCGTTACGAGTTCTGCCTGCGCATTCGCGGCAATGTGCGCAGGCGCCCGGCGAGCCAGGTCAATGAGCGCCTGCGCAGCGGCAGGATCGAAGTGCTCGCCGCGAGCGTGGAAGTGCTCAATGCGGCGGCACCTTTGCCTTTCATGCTCGACGACTCGGCCGGTGACGAAGCGCGCATGCGCTGGCGCTATCTGGACCTGCGTCGCCCCGAGATGCAGCGCAAGATGCGTCTGCGCACGAAGCTGGTCGCGGCGATCCGCCACTACCTCGACGTACGCGGTTTTCAGGACATCGAAACGCCGATCCTGACCAAGGCAACACCGGAAGGTGCGCGCGATTTCCTCGTGCCGAGCCGTGTCCGCGCCGGCGAATTCTACGCGCTGCCGCAGTCGCCGCAGCTGTTCAAACAGATCCTGATGATGGCCGGGTTCGACCGCTACTACCAGATCGCGCGCTGTTTCCGCGACGAGGCGCTGCGTGCCGACCGGCAACTCGAATTCACTCAGCTCGACATGGAGTTCGCCTTCGTCGAGGAGCGCGACGTGCAGGATTCGGTCGAACGGCTGGTCCGGCAGATCTTTCGCGACGTCGTCGATGTTGAACTGGCCGACCCGTTTCCGCGCATGACGTACGAAGAGGCAGTGCGCCGCTACGGTTCGGACAAGCCCGATCTGCGCATCGCACTGGAGCTGATCGACGTTGCCGATTACCTGAAGCGGGTCGAGTTCAAGGTGTTCTCCGGCCCGGCCAATGACCCGGGCGGTCGCGTCGCCGCGCTGCGCCTGCCGAATGGCGCACAGCAGCCGCGCAAGTACCTCGACGACCTGGGTACCTACGTTGCCGGCTTCGGCGCAAAGGGTCTGGCCTGGATCCGCATCGACGATCTGGCCAGGGGCCGTGACGGCATGACCTCGCCGATCATCAAGTTCCTCGACGACGCGGCGCTGCAGGGCATCCTCGCAGCAACAGGCGCACAGAGCGGCGACGTGATCTTCTTCGGCGCCGGCCCGTACAAGACCGTCAGCGATTTCATGGGCGCGCTGCGCCTCAAGGTCGGGCGCGATTGTGGATTTGTGGAAAATGCCTGGAAGCCGCTGTGGGTGACGGATTTCCCCATGTTCGAATACGACCACGAGGCGAAACGCCACGTCGCCCTGCACCATCCGTTCACCGCGCCGAAAGTCGATGACGTCGCGCAGCTGCGCGCCGACCCGGCCAACGCGGTCAGCCGCGGCTACGACATGGTGCTGAACGGCAACGAGATCGGCGGCGGCTCGATCCGCATCCACCATCCCGAGATGCAGAGCGCTGTGTTCGACCTGCTCGGCATCAGCGCCGACGAAGCGCAGCTCAAGTTCGGCTTCCTGCTCGAAGCGCTGCGTTACGGCGCGCCGCCGCACGGCGGCATCGCCTTCGGCATCGACCGCATCGCCGCGCTGATGGCCGGGACCGAATCGATCCGCGACGTGATCGCCTTCCCGAAGACGTCGACGGCGCAAGACCTGATGACCGACGCGCCGTCGGCAATCCCCGAAGCGCAATTGCAGGAACTGCACATCCGCGTCGTCAAACCGGTCAAGGCCTGACCGGCGCGTAACGGCAGTGCAGCCCGCATCGTGACCAGCAACGATCATGTGATCCTGCTGCACGGGTTGTGGATGCGCGCCTTTACGCTTGCGGCGTTGCGGCGTCGGCTCGAGCAGGCCGGGTTTTCGGTCGAGCATTTCGACTACGAGAGTGTCTTTCGCGGCGCCGATGTCAGCATCGCGCACCTGCTGCAGCGAGTGCGCGAGGCCAAAGCCAGGGCTGGAACAATCCATCTTGTCGGCCACAGCCTGGGCGGCCTGATCGCCCTGCAGGCGCTGCAGCGCGAACCCGGGCTGGACACCAGCCGCGTCGTCTGTCTCGGCACGCCGCTGCGCGGCAGTGCGGTGGCGCGCGGCATTGCCCGGTTGCCCGGCGGCTCACTTTTCATTGGCCGCAATCTGGAAGTCCTGCGCGACGGACTGCAGGGTTGGGCAGGAACGCAGCAGGTCGGTTCGATTGCGGGACGGTTGCCTATCGGCCTGGGCCTGGCGATCGGCGCCCTTGCTTCACCGCACGATGGGACGGTGAGCGTCGACGAAACGCAATTGCCCGGCCTGACCGACCATTGCATCGTTCCGGCAACCCATACCGGTCTGCTGTTTTCGGCCGAAGCGGCCGAACGGACGATTGCCTTCCTGCGTCACGCGAGCTTCACCGGCACGCTGTGAAACAGCTCACGTTGCGCGTGGCTGCGGATCGACAGGGGCAGTGCGCCGGGCGAGGCAGAACACACTGAGTCCGAACGCCCGGTTGTACGGCATCAATGCCAGTTCGGCGTGGCAAAGTGCGTACAGGATCGAGTTGACCGGTCGGCCGTGACGACGCAGGTCCGAGGTCGCCGGCGCGCCGTGCGGCGGTTTGCGGTGCAGAAAGCGCACTGCCGCCGCGATCGGAAAGATCGCGCCGTAGAAATAGTTGCCGGACACGACTTCAAGCCCGGCAGCGCGCACGGTGTCCTCGAGCTGCGTCAGCGTGTAGCGGCGGCGGTGGCCGAGGAAATCGTCGTGCGAACTCCATAGCCACTGAAACGCGGGAACGGAAATCAGGAAATTCGCCGTCGGCAGCGACTTGTCCAAGTACTCGCGCAGCAGCGCGACATCGTCGTCGACGTGCTCCATGACGTCCATGAGCAAGACCAGATCGGCGTCGACCGTTTCGGTATCGCGCCGGAATAGCAGTGACTTGCCGCCGACCGATTCCTGCCACTCGTGCGGATAGTTGGGATCGACGCAACAGGCTTTCCGGGCGTCGGAATGGCTGAGCAAATGGCGGCTGAAAAAACCGGAGCCGGCACCGACATCGAGGATCGCTTCGAACGCAACGCCGCGCAGACAATGCTCGACGGCCTCGGCCTTTGCGCGATAGTACCAGTGGCTTCCGGCTTCGGCGCCGAGTATCTGCGTCTCTTTGATATCCATGTGCCGTGCCGTGTGCCGCCGCCGCCGCTTGGATGCCGGGCAGCGAGTCTAGCAGGCCGGGTCAAGCTGCCGAGGAGACGGTGCGACGCTGCAACGTGTTAAAATCCCTGCTTGGACTCGGCACAAGCACATGCACAGGGTGGGGAATCACGATTCGGCGACAACAGGCGGGCGCGCCATGCGCGGATTTTCCTTCCGCCAGCAAGCCGCCGCCTGATTCCGCGCTGCGGCATCCAGCATGTTGTGCCGCGCCTGCCCATCGGCTCCGATACCGGCCCGTCCCGCCTGACATGACGCGCATTCTCGGCATCGATCCGGGTTCGCAGCGTACCGGCGTCGGCATCATCGACGCGGATGCCGCAGGCGCGGTGCGCCACGTATTCCATGGCGCATTGCTGTTGCTCGACAACGAGACCTTTCCGCTGCGCCTGAAGCAGATCTTCGATGATATCTGCGCGATCATCGCCGAGCACCAGCCGCACGAAGTCGCGATCGAGCGCGTCTTCATGGCGCGCAACCCGGATTCGGCGCTGAAGCTTGGGCAGGCGCGCGGTGCGGCGATCTGCGCGGCCGTGCACAGTGGCCTGCCGGTGATCGAATACGCGGCCAAGGAGGTCAAGCAGGCTGTAGTCGGCGGCGGCGCCGCCGGCAAGCACCAGGTGCAGCACATGATCGGTATACTTTTGAACATTTCACAGAAAGTGCAGGCGGACGCGGCGGACGCGTTGGCTGTGGCGATCACGCACGCACACACGCGCAGCAGCGTGCAGCGCCTGGGCATTCCGCGTACGGCCTGGCGGAGGCGGCGATGATCGGCCGGCTGAAAGGGGTTCTCGCGGCGAAGCAGCCGCCCTGGCTGATCGTCGACGTCAACGGCGTCGGCTACGAGCTCGAAGCACCGATGTCGACGATCTTCGACCTGCCGGAAACCGGCCGCGAGGTCGCACTGTTCACCCACTATGCAGCCAGAGAGGATACCGTTGCGCTTTATGGTTTCCTGCGTGAGGCGGAGCGAACCTTGTTTCGAACGCTGCAAAAGGTCAGCGGCATCGGCGCGAAAACGGCGCTTTCGGTGTTGTCCGGCGCGTCCGTCGACGAATTCGCGCGGCTGGTGCAGGGCGCCGACATCGCCGCATTGACGCGCATTCCCGGCATCGGCAAGAAGACCGCCGAACGCATCGTCGTCGAGTTGCGCGATCGCGTCGATGGTATCGCTCTTGCTGCAGCCGGCTGGGGCAGTGGCTTGAGTGGCCCGAAGGATCCGGTCGCCGAAGCCAGTGGCGCCTTGCAGCAGCTCGGTTACAAGCCCGTCGAAATAGCGCGCCTGGTCAGGGAAGCCGCTGCCGCCGGCGATGATGCCGAAGCGATCATTCGCAAGGCACTGAAGGCGGCGTTGCGCTGACGTCATGAAATCAGCCCAGATCAGCATGGCCAATGATTCGCCGACCGAACAGCGCAAGGCGTTCGCGAAGTTGGCGCTGGGCGCGCTCGGTGTCGTCTATGGCGACATCGGCACCAGCCCGCTGTACACGATGCAACAGACCTTCGGCGAACACGGTATTGCGCCGACGCCGGACAATGTGCTCGGCGTACTGTCTCTTATTTTCTGGTCGTTGGTGCTGATTGTCGCGGTGAAGTACGCCGGCTTCATCATGCGCGCCGACAACAGGGGCGAGGGCGGTATCATGGCGCTGAGCGCGCTCGCCCAGCGCACCATGCGCGACCGGCCGCGCATCCGATGGGCGATCATGATCCTCGGCCTGTTCGGCGCGTCGCTGTTCTTCGGCGATGGCGTCATCACACCGGCGATCTCCGTGTTGTCGGCGGTCGAAGGCATTGAAGTGGCGGTGCCGCACTGGTCCCACTACATGGTGCCGCTCGCGGCAATCATCATCGTCGCGCTGTTCTATTTCCAGAGCCACGGCACCGGCCGCGTCGGTGCAGTGTTCGGCCCGATCATGATCCTGTGGTTCAGCAGCCTCGTCGTGTTCGGCCTCGGTCACATTGCCCTGCATCCGCAGGTCATGGCGGCGCTGTCGCCGTATTACGCGGTGACTTTCTTCGCCAACAACGGCTGGGTCGCATTCTTCTCGCTCGGCACGATCGTCCTGTGTATCACCGGCGCGGAAGCTCTGTATGCCGACATGGGCCATTTCGGCAGAAAGCCGATCCGCTTCATGTGGTTCGGTTTTGTGTTGCCGGCGCTTGTCGTCAACTATTTCGGCCAGGGCGCGCTGCTGATCGCCGATCCGGCCGCCGCCAAGAATCCGTTCTATCTGCTGGTGCCGCCGGCGATGATCATCCCGATGACGGTGCTGGCGACGGCGGCCGCGGTGATCGCTTCGCAGGCGGTCATCTCCGGTGCGTTTTCGGTGATGCGCGAGGCGATCCAGCTCGGCTATCTGCCGAAGATGGAAGTGCGCCACACCTCGACCGAGACGATGGGCCAGATCTATCTGCCGTGGATCAACCGCCTGCTGCTGGTGCTGACGCTGGCGGTAGTGCTCGGCTTCCGTTCGTCGACCAATCTTGCTGCCGCATACGGCATCGCCGTGGTCGGCACGATGACGATCGATTCGATCCTGGTCATGTTCGTGTTCCGCAAGATGTGGCACTGGAACTGGTTCCGCATCGCGATCCTCGGCGGTTTGTTCCTGATCGTCGACGCACTCTTCCTCGGCGCCAACGCCGACAAGGTCGAACACGGCGGCTGGCTGCCGCTGGTGCTCGGTCTGGCCGTCTTCACGGTCATGAGCACGTGGCGCCGCGGCCGCGATCTGGTCTTGCGCGAGCTCAAGCAAAGCGGACTTGCGCTGGAGCCGTTTATCGCCAGCGTGACCTCGCATCCGCCGCTGCGCGTGCCCGGCACGGCCGTGTTCCTGACCTCGAACGTCGACGGTGTCCCCAACGCGATGCTGCACAACCTCAAGCACAACAAGGTTCTGCACGAACGCAATGTGCTGATGACGGTCGAGACGCTCGACTCGCCGGTCGCCGAGTACGGCGAACGTACCGAGATCACCGCGCTGGGGCATGAGTTCTTCCGCGTGACGATTCGCTTCGGCTTTGCCGAGGATCCGGATATCCCGGCGGCACTGCAGTCGTGCGCAGCCAAGGGCATGGGCTTCGACATGATGGACACCACGTTCTTCGTCAGCCGCGAAACCGTCGTCGCGACCGACCGGCCCGGCATGCCGTTGTGGCGCGACAAGCTGTTCGCGTTTCTCGGCCGCAACGCGACGTCGGCGACCGCATTCTTCCGCATTCCAGGCAACCGCTTGATCGAACTGGGAACGCAGGTGGAGATCTGAGAGAGCAGGGCCGAGGGCCGAGGGCCGAGGGCCGAGGGCTGAAGTGCAGCTCTGGGCGGTCGAGGTGCAATGTATAATTTTCAGCACCGCGGCGTGCGGATTCCTCCTCGCGGCCAGCGCATGCCCCTGTCATAATCAGCCCTCAGCCCTCAGCCCTCAGCCCTCGTCAATGAGCGAACCCCGCGTCATCTCTCCCGCCGCCCATCGCGAAGACGAGGTGCTCGAGGCATCGATCCGGCCGAAGAAGCTGAGCGAATACCTCGGCCAGCAGACCGTGCGCGAGCAGCTTTCGATCTACATCGAGGCGGCGCGGCGGCGCGGCGAGGCGCTCGACCATGTGCTGATCTTCGGGCCGCCGGGGCTGGGCAAGACCACGTTGTCTCACGTCATCGCCAACGAGCTCGGCGTCAACCTGCGCGCGACTTCGGGCCCGGTGATCGAACGCGCCGGGGATCTTGCCGCGCTGCTGACCAACCTGCAGCCGCGCGACGTGCTGTTCGTCGACGAAATCCATCGGCTGTCGCCGGTCGTCGAGGAAATCCTCTATCCGGCGATGGAGGATCAGCAGATCGACATCATGATCGGCGAAGGTCCGGCCGCGCGCTCGATCAAGCTCGACCTGCCGCCGTTCACGCTGGTCGGCGCAACGACGCGCGCCGGCCTGCTGACCAGTCCGCTGCGTGACCGCTTCGGCATCGTCCAGCGCCTCGAGTTTTATACGCCCGAGGAACTCGCCGCGATCGTGCGTCGCTCAGCGAAGATCCTCGGCATCGCCTGCGCCGACGAAGGCGCGCGCGAGATCGCGCGGCGTGCGCGCGGCACGCCGCGCATCGCGAACCGCTTGTTGCGGCGAGTGCGCGATTTTGCCCAGGTCAAGGCCGACGGGCACATTACCGCGCCGGTCGCGATTGCGGCGCTGGAGATGCTCAAGATCGACGCCGAAGGATTCGACGCGCTCGACCGGCGCCTGCTCGGCCTGATCATCGATCACTTCGACGGCGGCCCGGTCGGAGCCGAATCGCTCGCCGCCGCGCTGTCCGAGGAGCGCGGGACGATCGAGGATGTGCTCGAACCGTTCCTGATCCAGCAGGGCTTCCTGATGCGCACCGCGCGCGGCCGCATGGTCACCAACAAGGCGTATCGGCACCTGGGTCTGAAACCGCCTCGGCGTGCGACGGTCGAGGATCTGTTCGACGAATCGGGACTGGGGACTGGGGACTCGGGACTCGGGGAAAAAGCGTGACGCCGTCGGTGCCTGCTTTCCCGAGTCCCCAGTCCCGAGTCCCCAGCCCCGCATTCACCTGGCCCCTGCGCGTCTACTGGGAAGACACCGATGCCGGCGGCGTGGTCTACCATGCCAGCTACCTGCGTTTTCTCGAGCGTGCTCGGACCGAATGGCTGCGTGCGCAGGGCGTTGACCAGCAGCGCGTGCGTGACCATGATGGCGTGGTATTCGTCGTGCGCGAAATGGCCATCGATTTCCTGCTGCCGGCGCGCCTCGACGACGAACTCGACGTCACGGTCGAGACCGGGGAGCGGCGTTCAGCTTCGATGGTGTTCAGCCAACGTATAGTTCGCCGCGCAGATGGCGCGGCGTTGGTCGCGGCACGCGTGCGCGCGGCCTGTATCGCGGCGGCGACGTTCAAGCCGTGCCGCATTCCGAATCACCTGTTCGAGGAGAAACCCAAGGCATGAATGGCGACCTGAATATCCTGGCACTGGTGCTTGGCGCCAGCCTGCCGGTCAAGTTCGTATTGTCGGTGCTGATCTTTTTTTCATTCGCCTCGTGGGTCATCATCTTCCGCAAGAAAGCGATGCTCGATCGAGCCACGCGCAGCGCCGACGAGTTCGAGGAGCGCTTCTGGTCCGGCGCCGACCTGGCCGGCCTGTTTCGCGAAGTCACCGCCCAAGGCGATCGGATCACCGGCATCGAGAGCATTTTCGAAGCCGGCTTCCGCGAGTTTGCGCGTCTGCGCCAGCGCCGCCAGATGGACGCGCGCACCATGCTCGAAGGCGCCCAGCGCGGCATGCGCGTGGCCGAGACGCGCGAGATCGACCGGCTCGAACAGAACCTCGAGTTCCTCGCCAACGTCGGCTCGATCAGCCCTTACGTCGGCCTGTTCGGCACGGTCTGGGGCATCATGATCGCGTTCCAGGGCCTGGCCAACGTCAAGGAAGCGACCATCGCGATGGTCGCGCCGGGTATTTCCGAAGCGCTGATTGCCACGGCCATGGGCCTGCTCGCCGCCATTCCGGCGGTCTGGGCCTATAACCGCTATTCGAACAAGCTCGAGCGCGTAAACACGCGCTTCGACAACTTCGTCGAGGAATTTTCCTCGATCCTGCAGAGGCAGGCGCACGTCGATGAAGGTTGACCCCGTTCGCGCCGCGAGTGCGTTGGAGGATTGATGCAGACCGGACGCCGCAAACGCCGCAAGCTCAAGGCCGAGATCAACGTCGTGCCGTATATCGACGTGATGCTCGTGCTGCTGATCATCTTCATGGCGACCGCGCCGCTGCTCAACCTCGGCGTCGACATCAAGCTGCCGCAGTCGACCGCCAAGGCAATGCAGGTCGACAAGGAGCCGATCATGATCAGCGTCGACAAGGACGGTGCGTTCTATCTGACCGTCGCCGGCGGCCAACGCGAAGCGATCGATCCGGATGCGCTGGTGGCAAAAGTGGCTGCATTCGTGCGCCAGGATCCGCAGACGCCGGTCGTACTCGGCGGCGACGAACGCGCGCTGTACGGCCAGGTCTATCGCATCCTGCCGGGACTGCAGCAGGCCGGCGTGACGAAGCTGCTGCTGATGAGTCAACCCGTACAGGCGGCAAACCGCTAGTCGATGGAAAGCATTGGCGACAAGACCCGGGCAGTCATCTTCGCGCTGCTGATGCATCTGGTCATTTTCGCGTTGCTGTCCTTCGGGCTGATGTGGTCGGAGGCGGCGCAACCGATCAGCATTCCCGGCGCCGTGATCGAGGCGACGCTGGTCGGCCCGGCATCGGCGCCGAAGCCGCACGTTGCAGCGAAGCCGAAGCCGGCGCCGCCCAAGCCCGAACCGCCGGCGCCGCCGCCTGAGCCGCCGCCGGCTCCGCCACAGCGCAACGACGCGATCGAGCGCGAGAAGATCGCGGAGATCGCGCAGCAGAAGGCCGAGCAGGCCGAGCGCGCGCAGGAGGAAAAGCATCATCAGGAGCAGATCCGCCTCGAGGATCAGCAGAAACGCGAAGCCGCCGAACGCCAGAAACAGCTCGACGACATCAAGAAGCAGCACGAATCGGCGCAAAAGAAACTCAAGCTCGAGCAGGAAAAGCTCGCACAGCTCAACGATTTGCAGAAGCAGCAAACCAAGCCGGTGAAAGCAGCGCCGGCGGATTTACCCGAATCCGCGCAGCCAAGGACCGGCATGGCCGGCCACGACGACAGCCTCTCGGCACAGTATTACGCTGCCATTCAGAATGCGGTGACTCAAAATTGGCTTCGGCCGGATAATGCGCCTGTCGGATTGCGCTGTACGCTGCGTATCGTGCAGATCCCGGGAGGTGATGTGCTTTCGGTCGATATCGCCAGTCCGTGCAATGCCGATCCGCAAACGCGAACATCGATCGAACAGGCGGTCAAGCGCGCAGCGCCGCTGCCGTACAAGGGTTACGAAAAAGCTTTCCAGCGCACCATCAATTTCAATTTCACCTACGACGGATAGACCACTGACGATGACCATCGAGACGTTCGCAAGATTCGCAATGGCCTGCCTGCTGACATGTTGCGGCAGTGTCGCCATTGCCCAAGGCCTCAACAGCGATGTGCCGACCATCGACATCAAGAACGGCACCGCCACCGCGACGCCGATCGCTGTCGTAACGTTCGGCGTCGAAGGCGGCGGGTTGCCGCCGCAGACCGACGTAGCCGACGTGATCCGTTCCGACCTCAATCGCTGCGGTCAGTTTCGCGCGCTGGCGAAGAACGACATCGTCGAATTCCCGACGCGCGGAGAGGAGATCAAGTTTCCGACCTGGAACATGCTCAAGCAGGCCTACATCGTGGTCGGGCGCGAGGTCCAGGGTGCCGGCGGCGACGTGCGTGTCGAATTCGAACTGTTCGACGTCGCCAAGCAGCAGCGCCTGCAGGGTCTGTCGATCAGCGGCCAGGCCAGCGACTTGCGCGGCGTCGCCCACCAGATCGCCGATCTGATCTACGAGAAGATCATCGGCGTGCGCGGCGCATTCTGGACGCGGATCGCCTATGTCACATCCAAGGGCTCTGGCGCCAACATCGCCTACGCGCTGATGGTCGCCGATTCAGACGGCTTCAATCCGCAGACCGTGGTCAATTCGCGCCAGCCGCTGATGTCGCCGGCGTGGTCGCCGGATGGGCGCAAGATTGCCTACGTATCGTTCGAGCGCGGCAATTCGTCGATCTACATCCAGGAGATCGCGACCGGCTCGCGCGAAGTCGTGTCCGCGAACAAGGGCATCAACGGTGCGCCGAAATTTTCGCCTGACGGGACCAAGCTCGCGCTGACGTTGTCCAATGGCATCAATCCGGACATCTTCGTCATGGACCTGGCGACACGCCACACGACCCAGATCACCAAGCATTTCGCGATCGATACCGAGCCGGTTTGGACGCCGGATGGACAGAATCTCGTCTTTACCTCGGACCGCGGCGGCAAGGCACAGCTGTATCAGGCGTCCGCTGCTGGTGGTGATGCCACGCGAATCACGTTTGCCGGTGAGTCCAACATGAAGGGCACGGTCAGCTACGACGGCAAGAAAATTGCTATGGCGCAAGGCAATGGAAATGTGTATCGTATTGCGGTTCTGGACCGCGCTACGGGCGAAACCAAGGCGATTTCGACGGGGGGTCTCGACGAATCGCCCAGCTTCGCGCCGAATGCCAGCATGATTCTGTACGCCGCAACCGAAGGACCACGCGGCGTGCTCTTCGCAGTGTCGGCAGATGGCCGGGTCAGCCAAAGGCTCGTGCTCGCCGACGGCGACGTCCGCGAGCCGGCCTGGTCTCCCTACCGACAGCGCGGACAATAAAACGCCGGGTTTTACACCGGCCACGCTTCTCCCCTTTTGACAACGATCGAGGCAAAAACCATGAAACTCCCGATTCGCGTAATTCTGATAGCCACCATCGCCAGTGTCACCCTCGCCGCCTGCGCCAGCAAGACCAAGCCGCCGCCGCCGGTTGCCGACAACACCACCCAGACCGACCGCACGACCACCGCGCCCGACAACGGCGGCAAGTACAAGGTTGGCGATCTCGACACCGACTCGTGCCTGCGTCAGCGCATCGTCTATTTCGACTTCAACATGACCGACATCAAGCCGCAGTTCCAGGCAGCGATCAGCTGTCACGCGGCCTATCTGCGCCAGTTCCCGACCGCGCGCGTGACGCTGGAAGGCAACGCCGACGAGCGTGGCACGCGTGAATACAACCTCGGCCTCGGCGAGCGCCGCGGCAATGCGGTGTCCGGCGCACTCGGCTCGGCCGGCGCTTCGACCAGCCAGCTCAATACGGTCAGCTATGGTGAAGAGCGTCCGGTGTGCAAGGATCACAGTGAAGACTGCTGGCAGAAGAATCGCCGCGTCGAGATCGTCTACACGGCGAAACAGTAAGTCTTGCAAAGATCCCACTCACTGCCGGATACGGTGCAACGTCGCACAGTTCCGTGATCTGCGTCCGGCCCTTGCTGCGCAGGGGTCCGGATCGTCCTTTCGACATGGCGACGCAGCGAGCCGCAGCGGGTAAAAGGTACGAGGTATACGAATGCCATCCCTGATCCGTTCCATGTGCGCGGCGGCCTTCCTGGCCGCCGCTGTTTTTTGTCCGCCCGCGAATGCACAGCGATTGAGCCTGGCCGAGCGTGTGACCAAGCTCGAGCAGGACGCGCAAGGACACAATGGTGCGGCCGGCAACGTCGATCTGGTCAACCAGATCAATGCGCTGCAGGCGCAAGTGCAGACGCTGCAGGGCCAGGTCGAGGAATTGCGCCACCAGCTCGACGAAGCCAAGTCGCGCAGCAAGGAACAGTACATCGACCTCGACTCGCGCCTGGCGCGTTTCGAAGGCCGTGGCGGCGCGGGCGCCGCGCCGGCTGCATCGCCCGGTGCGGGCAACAACGGACAACTTCAGGATATCCCGCTCGCCGGGTCGCCGCCGCCTGCGGCACGCGCCGACGCGCAGGCGGCGATGGCCAGTGAGGTCGCAGCGCCGCCACCGACCGCATCGATGCCGGCCGACGCCGCGCCAGCGGCGGTCGGCACGGACGAAAAGGGCGAATACGACCAGGCCTTCAATGCGCTCAAGGACGGACGCTACGCGGAGTCGGCACGCCGTTTTCAGGCGTTCATCGGTCAATACCCGAATAGCGAACTGGCGCCGAACGCGTTCTACTGGCTCGGCGAATCGTATTACGTGACGCAGAACTATCCGATTTCTCTGGATACGTTCCAGAAGCTGCTGGCACAGTATCCGAACAGCCAGAAGGCACCCGATGCGTTGCTCAAGGTCGGCTATTGCCAGTACGAAATGAAGCAGTGGGATCAGGCCGAAGCGACGCTGAACCAGGTCGTGCAGAGATATCCGGACACGACGGTTTCGCGGCTCGCCCAGGGCCGTCTGCGCGCGCTCAAGCTCGAGGGGCGGCGCTGACACGGGGCGTGTACGACGTGACATGACGCAGGTCGCTCAGGTCAGCCGACCGGTTCGCAACCAGGATCGGCTGCGCATCACCGAGATCTTCCATTCGCTGCAAGGCGAGGCGCGCGATGTCGGCCGGCCGACAGTATTCGTGCGCCTGACCGGCTGTCCGCTGCGCTGCGTATGGTGCGATACCGAATACGCTTTCCATGGCGGCGACTGGCGCGACATTCCATGCATTGTGGAAGAAGTATCAAAGTATCAAACGCAGCATGTCTGCGTGACCGGCGGCGAGCCGCTCGCGCAGAAACGCTGCCTGGTGCTGTTGAAGGAACTCTGCGATGCCGGCTTCGAGGTCTCGCTGGAGACCTCGGGCGCGATCGACGTCGGCGATGTCGACGGACGCGTCACCCGGGTGATGGATCTCAAAGCGCCGGGGTCGGGCGAGCTGCAGAGCAATCTGTGGGCGAATCTCGACGCGCTGACGCGGCGCGACCAGATCAAGATCGTTCTGGCCGATCGTGCCGATTACGAATGGGCGCGCGACGTACTGGCACAACGCTCGCTGGCTCAACGTTGCGACGTCCTGTTGTCTCCGGTCCACGGCAAGCTCGAGCCGCGCGATCTGGCCGAATGGATCCTCGCCGACCGCCTGCCGGTGCGTATGCAAATCCAGTTGCACAAGATTCTGTGGGGCGGCGAGGCAGGGCGCTGACGTTCGCCTGGTCAGGCGGAACCGCAGGAACAGAGCGCGGAAGGCGAGCGAACGCCAGCGAGAACTGAACGTAGGGGCGCATGGTGTCCAAGCCTCCGACTTACTCCTGCGTCATCGATATCCTCACCATCGGTCTCCTGATACAGACACATGCAGATGTCACCCGAAACTGGCAAACGTGCCGTCGTTCTCGTCTCCGGAGGCATGGATTCCGCGGTGACACTCGCGCTTGCGCGCGAGCAGGGATATTCGTGCCATGCACTCAGTGTCGCGTACGGGCAGCGCCACGTGTCGGAACTCGCCGCAGCAGAGCGTGCCGCGCGAATGCTCGGCGCGGTCGAGCACAAGGTCGTCAACGTCGACCTGCGCAGCATCGGCGGCTCGGCGCTGACCACCGATGCGATCGCGGTGCCGGAGCAGGGCGGCAGCGGCATCCCGGTGACGTATGTTCCGGCGCGCAACACGATCATGCTGTCGCTCGCGCTGGGCTGGGCCGAAGTGCTGGGCGCGAACGAAATCTTCTGCGGCGTCAATGCCGTCGACTATTCCGGCTATCCCGACTGCCGTCCGGAATTCATCGCGGCCTTCGAGCAACTGGCCAATCTTGCGACCCGGGCCGGCGTCGAGGGTGCGGTGTTGCGCGTGCATACGCCGCTGATGCGCTTGGGCAAGGCCGATATCGTGCGCGCGGGCCTGCGCCTCGGCGTCGATTTCGCTGCGAGCGTGTCGTGCTACCAAGCCGACGCCGACGGTCGGGCCTGTGGCAAATGCGATGCCTGCCGCCTGCGCGCGCTGGGATTTGCCGACGCTGGCGTTGCCGACCCGACGCGCTACCGTTGACTCGACTGCCCGGCGACGCAGATCTGCTTGCCGCTGCGGGCGCCAGCGCATAAACTGCGCGACCTTTTGCCGGACTTGCGCCCGGAGCCTGCTGCGACCACCGATCAGCTTGCGTAGCGGATATGGGAAGTCACCGTCGCCGGCAGGCTGCGCGTGAGATAATCGATTTGATCGTGGGCCGTTAGCTCAGTTGGTAGAGCAGCGGACTTTTAATCCGTTGGTCGCAGGTTCAAATCCTGCACGGCCCACCAAATCAACAGCTTACGACAAAGCCCGCGGATTTTTTCTGCGCATCGGGAAGAAGGATTTTTTCCAGCCAAGGCAAAGTCGCGTTTGTGCAAAAGCACGCTTGGCACAAGGGGCTGCTTCCCAGGAAAATCTCCGGCAAGACCATTCTTGTCAGCATGCCGCTTGCTGGTGCGGGATCATCCCGGCACGCGATCGCTTACCGCGTGATCGATTCGCTCGCGCGGGTTCTCGACAAGGGCTCCTCGTCGAACGTTTGCCCGCCATCGACAACGGGTACCTCATCGATGTCGCGATAAATTCGCAACCCCAGGCATTGCGCCATGCGGACGTCTTCATCGGCGCCTTTGGATTCTCCGCCGATGCGCAGCACTGCATTGCAGCGGGAAGGGAGCCGGCGTGACGCCGGATACAGAAACTCCTCACTCACCGCGTCGCCAAGTCGCGTCGAACCCGCCGCTGCCGCCTATGCAGACTTGTCCAGGGCCCTGCGACGAGTATCGTCATCGTCTGTTCGCCGCTCATGGCCGGCACGGGAAAAGGTGCAGGGCGGCGTACTGCAGCAGCATGATGGTCTTGCCATCGGCGATCTCGCCGCTTTCGATCATGCGCACGGCTGCGGTGAACGGCAGTTCGAGCACCTCGATATCTTCGCCCTCGTCGGCGATGCCGCCGCCGCCGCCGCACTTTGCCGCGGCATCGTACTCGGCGACGAAGAAGTACAGCTTTTCGGTGACCGAGCCCGGGCTCATGAACGCCTCGAATATCCTGCGAACAACGCCGACGCGATAGCCGGTTTCCTCCTCGGCTTCGGCGCGTATGCGCGCCTCCGGACTCGCCTGATCGAGAAGGCCGGCCGGCGCCTCTATCAGCATGCCGTCGTGGCCGTTGACATAGGCCGGGAAGCGGAACTGGCGCGTGAGTATCACCGTTTCGCGCACCCGGTCATAAAGCAGCAGCACAGCGCCGTTGCCGCGATCATAGGTTTCGCGGTGCTGGCGCTGCCAGGTGCCATCGGCGCGCAGAAAGTCGAACGTGGTCGTTTTCAGCACATACCAGTTCTCGGAAAGGGTCCGCACGTCGACGACGCGCACGCGTTTGGCGGTTTCATTCATGGGGCACGACCGGATTCGATTGCAGAGTATGCTCGTTCGTGTATTATCATGCACAAACATGCAATATCGTGCAACCGCATGCTGACCTCGCAAAGAAAGCAGCTCCTGATCGCCGCGCTCAAGCGCGACGGGCAACTCGTCGCCAAGACGTTCAGCGCAAAATTCGGCGTTTCAGAAGACACGATTCGCCGGGACTTGCGCGAGCTCGCGCAGGCCGGTCTCTTGCTGCGTGTGCACGGCGGCGCCCTGCCGGCATCGCCCGCCGTCGCGGACCTTCTGGTCCGGCGCAGTATCGAGCCGGACGGAAAAAAAGCGATAGCCGGAGCCGCCGCGAAAATGATCAAGCCGGGCCAGATCGTCTTCCTCGATGGTGGTACGACGGCCGTGCAACTCGCGAAGCAGTTGCCGCACGATCTGGACCTGACCGTTGTGACACATAGTCCGAGCGTCGCAGTCGAACTGATCGATCATCCCCGCGTCGACGTGATCATCATCGGCGGGCGCTTGTTCAAGCACTCGATGGTCGCGGTCGGTGCCGCTGCGTTGGAAGCCATCGGCGCGATTCGTGCGGATGTGTTTTTCATGGGCGTAACCGGCGTGCATCCGGTTGCGGGCCTGACTACCGGCGATCGCGAAGAAGCGCACGTCAAGCGTGCCTTCATGCGCCAGGCTGCCGAAACCGTCGTGCTGGCGTCGTCCGAAAAAGTCGGCGCAGCGTCGGCCTACAGGATTGCGGACGTTCGCGCGGCGAGCACGGTCATTGTCGAGAAGGCGACGCCAGCCAGCTTGACGCGAGCAATCGCCAGACTGGGCGTCAGGGTCACCAGGGTCTAGGGAAGCTCTGAACAAGTCTGCACAGGCGTCACCGATCTGTCTGTGTGCAGATCAAGGCGCGACGGCGAAGGCAGCCTGGCCGTCTGTCGAGCCGGCGCACCGCGGAGCTGCGCGCAGACAGATCGGCCCCAACAGTTGAATTAAAATGACGGGGTGATGTCCAGAAGGTCCACAGCCCGCGCCGCGCGGCTTGCCAAGGCGGCCAGCCTGGGCGGCGCCACGCAACACGACCTGCGAACCTTCTGGACATCATGCCGCCTATGCAGACTTGTTCAGAGCTTCCCTAAACGATTTGCCGGCGCTGCGCGCGCCTTACGGCAATTCCCGGATCCGGATGTGACGCAACGCCAACGTGCCCGGATGATCGCCCTGAATGCCGATGCAGCCTTTTTTCGCCAGTCCGTAGTCGGGGTATTTCGTGAACTTGCTGGCCGAAACCTTTTCCTTCCAGTCCGGGCTCCAAAGGTCGTAGTCGACGACTTTCTGACCGTTGAGCCAATGCTCGACATGCGCGCCACTGACGATAATTCGCGTCGAATTCCACTGACCGAACGGGTGGACCACACCTGCGGGCGCTGCGTAAAGCGCGTAGGCGGCAGCGGCCGCAGTCAGGCGGTTGCGTCCGTCGGGCGCGTTGGCGTCATCGAGGAGTTGATACTCCGGCGCGCTCCAGTAGATGTGGTCGTACTCGCGCGTGCCGCGGTAAAAGACACCGCTGTTGCCGGCCTTGCCGATCTTCCAATCCAGCTCGAGCTCGAAGTTGGCGTATTCCTCGCGCGTCACCAGATCGTCGACATCGCCATCCTTGGAAATTATTCCGTTGGCGACGCTCCAGCCTTTCGGCAAGTCCGGCGAGTTCCAGCCACGCCAACTGCTTGCGCTGCCGCTTTCAACCAGGGAATGCCAGGTTTTTGCTGACGCAGCTTTCGGTGATGGAGGTTTTGGGGACTCGCATGACGCATTGTCCGCCTGCAACACGCAAGTCAGCACCAATGCCAACAGGGCCAGTGACCTGAGACTGGTAATCGTGATTGTCATTGAATGTCCTCCAAGGTGGAAAGTTTTGCTCCCTCTCCGCAGATGCAATCGGGGGAGAGGGCTTTCATGCATCGCCGCAAGTCTTCAGCATCGCTGATGGCGTTCGTCACATCACGCCAGCCCGACCTTCTTGAGGACCTCGAGCGGCGGGCCTTCGAAGCTCTTGAGCGGCGTGTTGCCGACGTACTGCAGATCCTTGCGACCCGCGGGCGTGCTGTAGAAGCCGCCCGCCGTCAGGTCGCGATAGCGCGCGAAGAACTTCGCGGCCCTGGCGAATCGGTGTGCGGCTTTCGCCACGTAGCAGATGTCGTCGCAGATAGTCCTTTGTTGCGTCGCGCTGAGCGCCGCGAAAGGTTCGGAGAATCGTTTGGCCGACTCACGATCGAGCCATTTGAAGCCATCGAGCAAGATCTTGCGGTCCCGGCGCTGGTTCTTATAGGGAGCACTGATCCATTCGTCGAGGAAATCTACCACGCCGACCGCCGAAGCGCTGGGTGAGGTGTCGTCGGCAGGAATGACCAGATCGCTCAACGCAGTCGCCGTGCGGCGTTGCGCCGGCGTGAACGTCAGCGGCCAGAGTTCGCCCAGCTTGAACGTATTCAGCAGCTTCGGATCGGTACCGTATCCGGTAGCGGCCGGGACGTGCGCGCCGGCACCCGCAGCGAATGCCTCGCGGCCAAACGCAAGCCCCTTCAGGAACGGCGCAGATGCCGAAGCTGCCAATACCCATTTGATTGTCGTGCGCCGATCCATCACAGCTCCTTTTGGCGCATGCGCTCGAGAATCCGGTCGGCCACGCGCCAGGCGTTGGCCATGATCGTCAACGTGGGATTCTTGTCGGCATTCGAGGCAAACGGTGCGCCATCGGTGAGGAAAAGATTCTTCACGTCCCAGGTCTGACACCATTTGTTCGTGACCGACGTCTTTGCGTCGGCGCCCATGATCGCGCCACCGACCTCGTGAATAATGCTGCCACCCGGTGCGATGGCCTTGGCGCCATCGGTTTCGACGTGCCCGCGCACGCGTCCGCCCATCGCCTCGATGATCTCGGCAAAGGTCTTCTGCATGTGCGCCGCCTGGCGCGTCTCGTGATCGGACCATTGCCAGTGGAAGCGCAGCACGGGGATGCCCCATTTGTCCTTGACGCTCGGATCGATCTCGCACCAGGAATGCTCGTTGGGAATCATCTCGCCGCGACCATCGAAGCCGACGAAGGAGCCATAGTAGCGGCGCGCGTCCTGCTTGAATTTCGCGCCGTAACTGCCGCCCGTAAGCCATTCGAGGCCGGCGGCCGTGCCGACGTCGGGCATGCCCTTGCCACCGCCGAATTCAACGTGATAGCCACGCGCAAAACCGAGTTTTGCGGCCTGCTGGTAGAGCCACCACGGGATATACATGTGCAGACCGCTGGCACCGTCTTCATTGTGCGGCGGCAGACTTTCGAGCAGCGGAACCTGGCCATCCAGGCTGCTGCCGACGGTGTCCATGATGTACTTGCCGACCTTGCCGCTGGAATTGGCGAGCCCGTGCGGAAACAGGGACGATTTTGAATTGAGCAGGATACGCACCGACTCGCAGGCGCTCGCCGCCAGCACGACGACGCGCGCGCTGACTTGCTGGTGTTTGCCGGTGGTCTTGTCGACGAAGCCGACGCCGGTAGCGCGTCCATCCTTGCCGAGCGTGACTTCGTTCACCATCGCATCGGTCACGATGTCGAGTTTGCCGGTCGCCAGAGCCGGCGGCAGATGCACGGTGGTCGACTGGTAGTTCGCGCGAATCGAGCAGCCGCGCCCGCACGGCGTGGCCCAGAAGCAGGCGGCGCGACGTTGCATGTCCTCGGCGATGATTTTCTGTGCGGCTGCATTGCCGGGATGAAGTTTTGCCGGCGATGTCTTCCAGTCGAGCTGCTGCGTCAGCACCGCGCGGTGACCGGGAATCACCGGGATGCCGAGCTTGCCGGCGCGTGCGGCAACCAGCAGGTCGCTGACCTTCGGCTTCGGCGGCGGCAGCAGGCAACCCGGCGGGGAGTTCGGCGTATTCTCGAGTCCCTCGTTGGCACCATAGACGCCGACAAGCATCTCGACTTTGTCGTAATACGGCGCCATGTCCTCGTAGGAGATCGGCCAATCGAAGCCCAGTCCGTCGCGTGTGTAGGGTTTGAAATCGTACGGTCCGTTGCGCAGTGCAATGCGCCCCCAGTGATTCGTGCGCCCGCCGAGCATCCGTGCACGCCACCAGTCGAAGCGCCCGGCATCGTCGGTACGCGTCTGCACATAAGGCTCGCCGGGCACCTGCCAGCCGCCGTCGATGGTGGCGTCGTAGAAACCGAATGGCTTGTCCGCCGTTCCTTCGCCCCGCAGCGGCGCCAGCTCCGGCGTGTGGAACATCGGCGTCTCGCTGACCGGATCGTAGTTGCGGCCGGCCTCGAGCATCAGGATGCGCGCTCCGTCCATCGTCAGCGTGTAGGCCGTTTGGCCGCCGCCGGCTCCGGAGCCGACGACGATCACGTCGTACGTTTCTTTTGCGGCAATCGCAGAAGTAATGAATGGCATTGGCTATACCCTAATCATTGACCCGACTGCCGAGACATAGACGGTCGCGCCTGTTGCTTTTAGCCCCTCCCCCTTGACGGGGGAGGGGTTGGGGAGAGGGTGATGCCGTGCCGCAAACGGACACAGGCGGCTTCGCCGCCAACCCCTCTCCCGCCGCGCGGTGCGCGGCGACCTCTCCCGCAAGGGGAGAGGTGGATGCGTCAACGCGGCGACCGTGCTCATACCGTGCACACGCGAAACGCTTCCGCGAGTGATGCAAACGGATCGGCACGCGTCGGCACGAACTCGTGCGCGACGTAGCCATGGTAATCGAGGTCCGCGATCGCGGCGGCGATCGCGCGGTAATTGAGTTCCTGCGTCTCGTTGATCTCGTGGCGGCCAGGCACGCCGCCGGTGTGAAAGTGTCCGATCCAGCGGATGTTGTCGCGAATCGTGTGGATGACGTCGCCTTCCATGATCTGCATGTGGTAGATGTCGTACAGCAGTTTCACGTGCGGCGAGTTGACGCCTTGCATGACCGCAACGCCGAAGGCGGTGTGATCTCCCTGATATCCGGCGTGATCGACCTTGCTGTTCAGCAGCTCCACACAGATCGTGACGCCGAGCTCCGCCGCGAGCGGCGCAATCTTCGAAAGACCGGCGACGCAGTTGGCGATTGCCGTGTGCTCGTCGATCTGCGCGGTGCGGTTGCCGAACATCGCGATGACATTCGACACACGCGCATGCGCCGCCAGCGGCAGTGCGATCTCGAGCTCCCTGATCAGCAACGCGTGATTGGCCGGGTCGTTGAAACCGGTCTCGATGAACTTGTCGCGCCGGCTCGGATAGCCCAGGGAAACCTCGAGCCCGGCATCGTGCGCGACGGACCATTCGTCCGCCTGCAGCAGGTCGATTGCCGCGAGGCCCAGCTGCTTCGCGCGGCGACAAAATTCGGGGAGTGGAGTCTTGTTGTACGGCCAGCGGCAGACCGATTGCCTGAGCCTGCCGGCGGCTGGCGTCACTCTTCCTGGCGAAACCGCCGGCGATGCCAACGCGACTGCCAGGTTCGTGGAAGCCAGGGCACCTGCCGAAACAGCAAGCCCTCTCAGCAGTGCACGCCGACTCGTGCTGTAACCGACGTCAGACGCACTCGGTTCTTTAGCCCCTCCCCCTTGATGGGGGAGGGGGTGGGGAGAGGGTGGCGCCTGCGCAGCAGGCGCCTGCAGCGCCTTCCCCTCTCCCGACGCACTGCGCGCGTCGACCTCTCCCACAAAGGGAGAGGTGGACAAAGCATGCATCGTTGAACCGGGCATTCGCCGTCAACCGATCGAGTGCAAGTAGTCGTAGTCCACCTGCGCGGCCTGCAGCTGATTCATGCGCGCGAACGGGCCTTCCTGCTCGGCAAAGTAGTGCTGCAGTCCGGCTTTGGCGCCCGCGGCAAAAATGGGTTTGTAGTCGACGACGCCGCGGCCGAGTTCCGCGCCGAGCATCGGTGCCGCGCCGCCGGCCGCCGCGTGTGTGTCGGCATTGCGCAGGAAATCCTTGACGTGAATCAGCGGAAACCGATGCGGATACTTCGCGAAATAATCGACGGGATTCCGTCCGGCGAAAATCATCCAGCCGCAGTCGATCTCGAACTTGACTAGCTCCGGATCGGTTTCGCGCAACAGCACGTCGTAGCCGATGGCTCCGCCACCCTGATCGACGAACTCGAAGTCGTGATTGTGGTAGACGTATTGCAACCCGGCCCGCTTGGCGCCTGCGCCGATGCGGTTGGCCAACTCCGCAGTGCGTTTTGCTTCATCCAGGCTCATCGCCCGCTTCGACTCCACGCCCGCAGGCTTGGGACCGCGGACGAGCGCATCCAGCGATCCGCTGGCGGCGTAGGTTGCGCCAAGCGCATGCGCGTCATCGAACGCCGCGCCCAGCTTGTCGAGGTCGAACGACAGGTGGGCACTCGGACAGGCCACGCCGGCGTCGTCCAGCAGTTGGCGGAATTGCTTCGCCGAAAGTGTGCCGAAGCCCGCGGATTCCACTTCGCCGAAGCCGATGTCGCGCAGCTTCTTCAACGTGCCGGCAGCGTCCGCCTGCATCGGCGCATTCACCGTATAAAGCTGAATGCCGATCGGCCGGCCAAGCGGATTCGCGGATGCGCGACGCGATACCCAGGTCGACGCGAGCGCGGAGGCAGCGAGCTGGCTCGATTGCACGAGAAATCGTCGGCGAGATTCTGAGTTCATGGGATTCTTCCTTCCGCCCTCTTAGGCTAAACATAGCCGACGTAGGGTGGGCCTTGGCCCACCACTCTTTCATACGTGAATCGGTGGGCCAAGGCCCACCCTGCCGCTATTCAGGGATCCCTTCAGCTGTAGGTCGGTCTGCTGCCGTGCTGACGTCGACCGCCGCATTTTCCTTGTCGGAAAACATCAAGAGGAAGAACACCAATACGACCGCGGCGAAAATTCCGGCAAACATCCAGATCGATTGCCAGTCGTGCGTGACGGCGCCATTCGCGCCAACAAGAGCGTAGGCATCGACGACACGGCCGGAAAGCCAGGCGCCAATGAACATGCCGGCGCCATACGTGATGAACGTGATCAGCCCCTGGGTCGCGGCGCGCAGCGTCGGCGGTGCTTCGCGGTCGATGTAGATCTGGCCGACGACGAAGAAGAAATCGAAGCAGATGCCATGCAGCACGATGCCCAGCCACAGCATCCATATCAGTGCATCGGCGTTACCGTAGGCGAATGCAACGTAGCGCACGACCCACGCGAGCATGCCCAGGGCCAGCATGTACTTCACGCCGAGGCGGCGGAAGAACCAGGGAATCAGCAGCATGCAGAGCACTTCGGACATCTGCCCGCCGGTCATCTTGCCGGCGGCATTGTGGATGCCGATCTCGTTGAGATACAGGTTGGTGAACGCGTAATAGAATTGCAGCGGTATGCATATGAGCAGCGACGCGAGCGCAAAAACCGCCATCGACCGGCGCCGCAGCAGCCGCACCGATTCCAGCGGGATGACGTGCTGCCACCGGAAACCCGTGCCGCGCGCAAGTGGCGGTGTGTCAGGCAGGGTGAAGCTGTAGAACGACATCAGCAGCGACGCCGCTGCCGCAAGGCGCATCGGCATTGCGGTCGCTTCCAGTGTCAGTGCGCCGATCGCCAAGCCCGCGACGATCCAGCCGAGCGTGCCGAAAACCCGGATCAGGCCGAATTCCCGCCGCGTGTCCGTGATCTGGCGCATCGCCAGGGATGCCGTCAGCGCGAGCGTGGGCATGTAGCACAGCGCGTACAACAGTACGGCGACGTACAGCGGCACGAAGGACGATTGCCAGGACGCGAACAGCAGCAATGCGGCGCCGAGCGCATGCAGCACGCCGAGCAGGCGCTGCGCGGCGAACGCGCGATCGGCGATCAGCCCGACGAAGAATGGCGAAACGATCGCGCCGATTGCCGTTGTGCCGTAAGCCCATCCTATCTGCTGGTCGGAAAAGTGCAGCGATGTCGACAGCCAGGTGCCGAGCGTCACGTACCACGCGCCCCAGATGAAAAACTGCAGGAACATCATCAGGCTCAAACGCGCCTTCATCGTCGTCATGATTTGCGTTCTCTCTTCGCCGAAGTCATGGGTTCAGCCGGTTGCGTCCAGACGCCGCCCGCGGCGTGGCTGCGCAGCATCGCTTCGATCAGACGCGCGCTGCGATAGCCGTCGGCGAAGGTCGGCAGCGCCGCGGGTTTCGCGCCTGCCGCGCCACCTTGCGCGATCCATTGGTACGCATCGGCGATCAGGTTGAAGAAGGCATCCGACCAGCCTTCCTGGTGGCCGGCGGGCAGATGCGCGTAGCGGCGCGCGCCGGCGGCAAGCATGGCCGGATCCTTCGTCAGCACGGCGTTGGCTTGCGCGTGACGGCCGATCCATAGTTCGTTTTGCCGCTCCTGCAGCCAGCGCAGCGAAGCGGTCCTTCCGTTCACTTCCAGCTGCAGATCGTTCTTGTGTCCCGGCAACACCTGCCCGACGCGCAGGCAGCCGCGCGCGCCATTGTCGAAACGCAACAGGACGCTGGCAAGGTCTTCGCTCGTCATCTTGACGCGCTGACGCTTGCCCGACGCCGACGTCCGGTACCTCGACGGCACCACCGTGGCGAGATCGGCGAGCACGGATGCGATCTTCAGCCCGGACACATGTTCGGCCAGGTCGCACCAGTGCGAGCCGATATCGAGCAGGGCCGCGCTCGCGCCGCCTTTGCGCGGATCCATGCGCCAGGAATAGACGTTCTCGTCAGTGAGCCAGTCCTGGAGGTACTGGCCATGGACGAACGTTATCTTGCCGACTTCGCCTTGCGCGACCATCGCGCGCGCCTGCTGCACGAGCGGATTGCCGCGATAGTTGAAGGTCACGACATGCGCTACCCCGGCGCGCAGCGCCGCATCGTGCAACTGGCGGCATTGCTCGGCATCCATCGCCAGCGGCTTGTCGGATACGACGTGCTTGCCGGCGAGCAATGCCGCCATGCTCACGTCGAAATGCAGGTGGTTGGGCGTGGTGTTGTGGATGACGTCGATGCCGGGATCGCTCGTCAGCTCGCGGTAGTCGCCGCAGGCGCGGCCGACGTTCCATTCGCGCGCCTTGCTTTGCGCGGACTCGACGTTCGATCCGGCGATTGCCGCTACCTCGACGTTGCCGAGGCGTCGCACCGCGTCGACGTGATGCGCCGCGATGAAGCCGGGGCCGACCAGGCCCATCCTGATCATCGTTTTCGCGAGAGGTTTCCTGGACGCGGCCATGAGGCGCCTATCCTAATGCAAAAAACGCGACCTCGGTGCCGGCTCGAGCGCGACGGTCGATTTCGGTATCGAACATTCGCGTGCCGCCGGCACACGCGCGAATCTGCATGCCGGTTGCGGCTGGCTCGCCTTCTCTCGCCGGCGAGAGGTGCGTGGCTGGTATTCGACGCCAGCAAAGGATTGTCTATGTGAAATGCAAAGGATTACATTAGCCGCTGGAACCGGGAGGCAACGATGCAGTCTGCAAGCTACGACGCGATTGTGGTTGGCTCCGGAATATCCGGTGGATGGGCGGCGAAGGAGCTTACCGAGAAGGGGCTGCGCGTCCTGTTGCTCGAGCGCGGCCGCAACGTCGAGCACATCAAGGATTACGTCAACGCCACGAAGGGCCCCTGGGAGTACCTGCATCGCGGCGGCCGCACGACGGCGATGGAAGAAGCGCATCAGGTGCTTCGGCGCGACGTTCTCAACGAGAAGAACCTCGCGTTCTGGGCGGACGAGAAGGAGTCGCCTTACACGGAAGTCAAGCGTTTCGACTGGTACCGCGGCTATCAGGTCGGCGGCCGCTCGCTGATGTGGGGCCGTCAGAGCTATCGCTGGAGCGACTTCGACTTCGAGGCGAATGCGAAGGAGGGCATCGCGGTCGACTGGCCGATCCGCTACAACGAACTCGCACCGTGGTACGACCACGTCGAGAAGCATGCAGGTATCTCCGGGTCCATCGAAGGTCTGGCGCAGCTTCCCGACGGACAATTCCTGCCGGCGATGCCGCTCAATTGCGGCGAAGAATTGCTGGCGGGGCGATTGAAGAACGCCTTCGACGGCAGGCGCCGGATGATCATCGGGCGCACCGCGAACGCGACCAAGGCGCTCCCGGGACGCAGCGCCTGCCAATACCGCAATGCCTGCTGGCTGGGCTGTCCGTACGGCGCCTATTTCAGCACGCAGTCGTCCACGTTGCCGGCCGCGGCGAAGACCGGCAAGCTGACGCTGAAGCCGTGGTCGATCGTGACCGAGGTGCTGCTCGACAAGAATCACAAGCGTGCCACCGGCGTACGTGTGCTCGATGCCGTTACCGAACAGACGACCGACTACACGGCGAAGGTCGTCTTCCTCTGCGCGTCCACGCTCAACTCGACCTGGCTGCTGATGCGTTCGGCCACCGATGTCTGGCCGGGGGGGCTCGGCAGCAGTTCCGGCGAACTCGGTCACAACCTCATGGATCATCACTTCCGCGCCGGCGCGGAAGGGCTCCTCGACGGATTGAACGACAAGTATTATTACGGGCGCCGTCCCAACGGCATCTATATTCCGCGCTACCGAAATCTTTTCGGCGACAAGCGCGACTATCTGCGCGGTTTCGGCTACCAGGGTGGCGCGAGCCGCGAAAACTGGATGCGCGCCGTGAAGGAGTTGGGGATCGGTGCAGAGTTCAAGGATGAGACGGCGAAGCCGGGTCCGTGGAAGTTCGGTTCCACCGCGTTCGGCGAGATGCTGCCCAATCACGCCAATCGGATCGATCTCGACCCCGAACGAAAGGACAAGTGGGGGCTGCCCGTGCTGAAGATCGATTGCGCCACCGGTGAGAACGAGCGCCTGATGCGCAAGGACATGATCAACGACATGGCGGAGATGCTCGAGCGGGCCGGCGCAAAACAAGTGACGACCTACGACAACGGCTACTTTCCGGGCATGGGCATCCACGAAATGGGCACGGCGCGCATGGGACGTGATTCGAAGACCTCGGTGCTCAACGCGCACAACCAGGTGTGGGACGCGCCGAACGTGTTCGTCACCGATGGCTCGTGCATGACCTCGTCGGCATGCCAGAATCCGTCGCTCACGTACATGGCGATGACCGCGCGCGCGGTCGACTTCGCCGTGAGCGAACTCAAGCGCCGCAACCTATAGGAGGGCCGAGGGCTGAGGGCCGAGGGCTGAAAAAGCCGCCGGATTTCGACGCTCTTGATCTTCCAGCCCTCAGCCCTCAGCCCTAATATGAAGATGGCCTCCAACACCAACCATACGCAACTCATCAATCGCCGCGAGGCCATTCGTCGCGTCAGCGTGTTGCTCGGCGGCGTCGCCTTCGTTGGCGGGGATCGCCTGCTGGCCGCCGTCGAGAAGTCGAGCCGACCCGTCGAGGGATCGGTCGGAGAGTTCACGGCCGCCGACATCGCCTTTCTCGACGAGATCGCCGAGACGATCCTGCCGGAAACGAAGACGCCCGGCGCCAAGGCGGTGAAGACCGGTGCGTTCATGGCCCTCATGGTCACCGATAGCTATTGGCCCACCGAGCAGAAAATCTTCCGCGAAGGCATGCTCAAGGTGGACGAGGCGACGCGGACGGCGCACAACGTCTCCTTCATGCAAGCGACGCCGGCACAGCGGCTCGCCGTGCTCACGACGCTGGATCGCGAGCAGAAGCGCGTGATGGACGCGCGCGACGCCGCGGAACGCAAGCAGAAAGGACTGGCACCGCGGCCCGCGGATGCGAGCGCGCCGACAGCGGATCAGAAACTTCCGGACGACCCGAACGAGAACCTGCCGGCCAGCGGAGTCGCCACGCCCGGGGAGGCCCCCAAAAAGGCGGCGCATTACTTCCGTATGATGAAGGAGCTTGCATTGCTCGGCTACTTCACCTCCGAAATCGGCTACACAAAAGTCATGCGCTACGCTGAGGTTCCGGGCCGCTTCGATCCGTGCCTGCCCTACATACCGGGCGAGCCGGCGTGGGCAGATCATGCCTGATGTTCCGGCTGCATCGAATGTACGCGGGGGTTGCGCAATCGCCAGGCCGTTCGCTGTTAGCCGTGAGGTGAGAACGTGATCACTTTGAAGGGCCCGGGCATCTTCCTGGCGCAATTCGCGAGCGATACGCCGCCGTTCAATTCGCTCGAGACGATCGCTGCGTGGGCGGCATCGCTGGGCTACAAGGGAATCCAGATTCCAACGACCGACGATCGCCTGTTCGATCTGGCCAAGGCCGCGCAAAGCCAGACCTATTGTGACGATCTTATCGGCATGCTCGCTGGACATGGATTGAGCGTGACGGAGCTGTCGACGCATCTGCAAGGACAACTCGTGGCGGTTCATCCGGCCTACGACCCGCATTTCGACGGATTTGCTCCGGCGCCGTTGCGCGGTCGACCCGCGGAACGGCAGCAGTGGGCTGTCGACCAGCTCAAGCTCGCCGCCCGCGCCAGTCGCAATCTCGGTCTGCGCGCGCACGCGACGTTTTCCGGAGCGTTGGCATGGCACCTGTTCTATCCCTGGCCGCAACGTCCCAAGGGACTGGTCGAGGAAACGTTCGCCGAGCTCGGCAAGCGCTGGCGCCCGATCCTGGATGCATTCGACGAAGCCGGCGTGGATGTCTGCTTCGAGCTGCATCCCGGTGAGGATCTGCACGACGGTGTGACGTTCGAGCGTTTCCTCGATGCCGTCGCTCAGCATCCGCGCGCCAACATCCTGTACGACCCGAGTCACTTCGTCCTGCAGCAGCTCGACTATCTCGCCTTCATCGACATCTATCACGAGCGCATCCGCGCCTTTCACGTGAAGGATGCGGAATATCATTCGAATGGTCGGTCGGGTGTATATGGCGGCTATCAGGACTGGCTGGAGCGGCCGGGCCGCTTCCGTTCGCTGGGCGACGGCCAGATTGATTTCAAGCGCGTATTCAGCAAATTCGCTCAATACGATTACCCGGGCTGGGCCGTGCTCGAATGGGAGTGCTGCCTGAAGCACCCCGAAGACGGTGCGCGCGAAGGCGCGGTATTCATTCGCGATCACATCATTCGAGTCACGGACCGGGCGTTCGATGACTTTGCAAAGGCGGAGTAGAAGAATCAACTTCAGCCAATAAGATAACTCCTTCCAGTCGTCATTCCCGCGAAAGCGGGAATCCATCTTGATCATGTTTCAAAAAGCAAAATGGATTCCCGCTTTCGCGGGAATGACGGCAAATTTTGAAGTTTCCGGAGGTTCGCATGAAAAACCTGATGATCTACGTGTGCGGCCTCACCGCACTGGTCGCAAGTTTGGTCTATTCGAGCGGAATATCGGCTCAAGATGCGGCAGCGAATCCGAACGCTGCCAAAGAACCAGCCGCGGCTGCGAAGCCCGAGGACACCGAACAATGGGAACCGGTTCCGGTCAAGGTGTCGCCTGGCGCAAAGGAAGGCGCCGCTCCGTCCGACTCCATTGTCCTGTTCGACGGCCAGAACCTGGATCAATGGATGATGGTCAAGGATGGCTCGCCGGCTCGCTGGCACGTCGACAACGGCACGCTGGTCGTCGACAAGGCTGCAGGAAACATCAAGACGAAGCGCCTGTTCAAGAACTACCAGCTGCATCTCGAGTGGCGAATTCCAGCGGACATCACCGGCGAAGGCCAGGCGCGCGGCAATAGCGGGCTGTACCTCGCTTCAACCGGCTCCGGTGACCAGGGATACGAAATCCAGATTCTCGACTCCTTCGAAAACAAGACCTACGTAAACGGCCAGGCGGCCAGCGTCTACAAGCAGGCGCCGCCTCTCGTCAATGCATCGCGCAAGCCGGGCGACTGGCAAACCTACGACGTCGTATGGACCGCGCCGGCCTTCCATGCCGACGGCACGCTGGATACGCCGGCGTTCGTAACGGTGTCCCACAATGGCGTGGTTGTGCAGAACCATTTCCGTTTGCTCGGCGAGACCGCCTATATCGGCAAGCCGATCTACCGCAAATACGATCGCGCAGCCATTGAGCTGCAGGCGCACGGTGACCCCAGCGCGCCGATCAGCTTTCGAAACATCTGGGTCCGCGAGCTGAATTAGAACGACGGGCTGCTCTTCGCCGAAGTCGATGAGTCCCATTACAGCAAACAGCGCGAGTCGGTGACGTACCCCATGAAAATATTCTGTGCACGCGCATGCGTCAGCGTCATCCGGCGTCGTTCCAGATTCGTCGCAATCGCTGTCGCGATGTTCGTCCTGACGGGTCCATTACCGGCCGCGGCTGCCGATCAGGCCTCTTTGCCAAAGGTCTCGCAGCCCATCGTGGACATACAACTGGGGAACCCGACTTACTACGACTACGGTGGCGACTCCTGGGATCCTACGTGGGCGCAAGATGATGCGCTCTATGCCGCGGTCAATGATGGCGCCGGCTTCGGCACCCTGAAAAGGAATATCGCGTTCAACAAGATAACCGGGAATGATCTTCTGGCCCTGACCGGAAAATTGCAAAACGTCATGGATGAGTATGGCGAGATGAATGCGCCGATCGCGACCGATGGCCGGAACTGGAAAAGCGGCGGGAGCATTTCCATCGACGGCGTGCTGTACATGTCGATCGGAATGGATCGCTATGTCGATGCCGCCTACGGCGGAAGGCAGACCCGGATCGACGCCAGTATCATCAAGTCGGATGACCTGGGTCTCCACTGGACGCGGCCGATGAAGGAAAACCTCGCCAGTCCGATGTTTCCGGGTCTGCGTTTCGCCACGCCTTTTTTCATCCATTACGGCAAGGAATACGCGGCGGCGACCATCGACAATGCCGACCGTTTCGTCTATGCGACGTCCAATAATGGATTTTGGGACAATGGTGACAATTACATCCTCGGGCGTGTCCCGAAAGCGAAGATCAAGGCGCTGAGTGCGTCCGACTGGACCTTTTATCAGGGCGGCGATGGCATGCGTGATTCGAACTGGGGCAAAGACATGGGCAAGGCGGCCCTCATCGTCGACGCGCCCGGACGCTGCGGCGAAACCGGCGTTACCTATCTGCCCGCGCTGAAAAGGTACGTCATGGTGGCCTGGTACTATCCGGTCGGCACCGGTCATGACGGAAAGATCGAGTCGACCGAGTTCGCATTTTACGAATCGCCGAAGCCGTGGGGGCCGTGGAAACAGGTCAAGAAAATCTCCATCGAACCGCAAGGGTGGTATATCCCGCGGGTGTTGTCCAAGTTCCAATCGCGCGCGCGACAGGACTTGCAGGCCTTCATCGCCCTGGCCGGGGACTGGAGAAATCCCGCCTACTATCGGTTCACGATGGTGCCGGTCAGATTTGTGACTTCCGCGCCGGTCGCGCCTGCAAAGGCACAGCTTCCTGCGCACTAGGGATGGTCTGAAGCCATTGCTCGTCATTCCAGCGTAGGCTGGAATCCAGCCTTTTCAGCAGATTGCAGAAGAACTGGATCCCAGCTTTCGCTGGGATGACGGCTTATTCAGAGGTTCCCCTAGGAAATCCGTTCATTGTGGCTGGCGGTCTAGAGGACGGAAGAATGGATCGTTGGCAACGGCTTCCGGGCCGATGAGTCGAATCAGAGCGATGATCCGTTGTTGACCGGTTCCATTGCGATCGATCTGCCGTCGCCGGCGGCCGATGCCGTGATCGCGTCCCACAGCCGGGCAAAGCGCAATCCGTTCGTTACCGTCGATGGATTGGGCATCCTGCCTTCGCGCACCGCCTTGAACGTGTGCATCGGCGTATCGACGATTTCGTTGACTTCGCGGACTGAGTCGCCGCCGCCGATGGCGACCTCGCGCCAGCCGCCCCAGGCGTCGATCCGCACGAGAGCATTGCTATAGAACAGGGTGATCGCCGACGCACAACCGGGCGGTCCATCGCCGGCGGCATTGAACGTCACCAGGGCGCCGTTGGAAAGACGCGCGGCCACCGCACAGGCGAGATCGACGTCGAGGCCGCGATTGTTGGTGAATGCGGATAGTCTTTCGAACTCGGCGTCCGCCAACAGGCACACCGTGTTCATCATGTGTGCGCCGGTGTCGAACATGAAGCCGCCGCCGGAAATGGCTGGCTTCTGCTTCCAGTGTCCGGCGTATCTCCTGGCCCAGCCTTCCCAGATCGAGGCGGAAACACTGACCAGCTCGCCGAACTCGCCGCGCCGGGCTCGCGCGATCGTGTCGTGGATCAGGGGCGACAGCCCGCCCTGATAGGCGATGACGATGGTTCGCCCGGTGCGCTTTTCTGCTTCGACGAGGGCCAGTGCTTCGGCGACGGAGGTCACCATTGGTTTTTCGAGCAACAGGTCGAGACCCGCGTCGATCACCGCCAGTGCATTGGCCGCGTGGAAGACGTGCGGCGTCGATACGTAGACGGCATCCAGCCGACTCGCCTCGGCTTCCAGCATGGCCTTGTCCGACCCGTATTCGGGCGGGCGCTGCCGGCCGGCGGCGGCGCAGATGTCGCTCAAGCGTTTGCGCGACGCCGGATCGACTTCGGCCAGCGCGGCGATATGCACGTCTGGCATCGCCGTCCAGCCGCGCGCATATTCTGCGGCCTTGAGTCCCGCACCGATGATTCCGAACCGCAACATCAGGCATCTCTCCTGTCACGCACACGCGCGAACTATGAAGTCTGGGAATCCGGCCTGCAATGCCCGCAGCGGTCGCCTTCCAGCTGCACGTACCTCTTGAGCGGTGTATTGCCGATTGGCATTGACGTGCACATTCGAGATCGTCAATGTACCCAGCTG
>Ga0193727_1000049_pt1 | contig 34048 bp, 28 predicted proteins | sample H2c2metaG_FD_143051 | JGI IMG/M metagenome (GOLD analysis project Ga0193727, IMG submission 143051) | Soil microbial communities from a riparian zone of the East river system, Colorado, United States - H2c2 | ecosystem: Environmental > Terrestrial > Soil > Riparian zone | place: USA: East River...
TTAAATATAGGATCTAGTACTCGATTTTATACTCGATTACTTAATCATTTTAGTGATTATAAGGATTTAATGCGACCTTTGTATAATAGAGCTCGTGATTTAGGAGGATTAGAACAATTTAATTGACATGTTCCTTATACACAAGTGAATCATGAAACAGAATTTATGTTAAATAATCCTAATCTAGCAGCTGACAATAAAATACGTTTAATTTTAAGATCTTTTACAAAATACGAATTATACGTAAGAGAACAAGCACTGATTTAATTTTAAATATATCTGTTAAAGCTTTAAACGGAAAAGGTCCAGTTACTTTTACATGAAGTAATTGAATGGAAGAACAACCAGTATTGACAGGTAATTTAAATTTTTTTCTTTACTATTCAGACGGAACACTTGTAACTGATGAACCAATCAGTTCTGTTTTTAAAGGAGCTGAGTTATTAGGTGTAGATAGAAGAGATTTTAATAGATACATTAACTTAGATGGTCATTATATACGTTCGCCTAATCTTGATAATAAACTTATTCGTATTTTTAATCCTTTAAGAGAAATGGGTATTCCACGACTTTCGCCTTATGATAGACAAGCACTTGGAGATGGAAATTTACCTAATGTCTAATACCAGAAGAAATTCCAGCTGATGTGTTTACGTTTTTGAAAAGAATAGTAAAATTTTATTTGATATGTATAAATCTCAAACTAGCGCAGCAAAAGCAATGGGCTTAGATTACTATAATATGACTCGAAATATAAACAAATTTTTTATGTTGCTGCTGCTCCGCACTGTTATTTCAAGTATGGTAGGTCGTTATTTTAGTTTTAGACAAAATCCATTCTGTATAGGAAATTCAAAGCGGGTTAAAGGCTATAATAAAGGAGTAACACGAATCTATAATAGTAATATAGAATGTAATAATGCTATTTCTCCAGGATCTTTTCCTTCAAATTTAGGTAAGATGTTAAGAAAATCAGGCAAATCAGGAATTAACTATAAAGGACATAACCTAATAATGGTAAGATACACTATCCCACAACACGTTTGATCTAAAAAAGAGTAAAATTTTAAAATCAAAACAAATATATACTTAAAAAATATAGAGTTGGTATGACACGGATTAAAAATGGCATTGGTCCTATTATTATAATTTATATTTTATAATACTAACATGTTAATATATGCTAGAACCTACAAATTTTTTTTTTAGTAACTAGCAGGCAAATTTTTTTATTAAAAGGCCTCAGAGACTATATGTAACAAAACTTATTTTTTTATATGTTAAAGAAATAGTCCTAAACTTAATTTATTTATTATTGTAATTAAAAAAAATAAAAATAAAAATTAAAGATATTAATAATTAATAGTTAAATCAAAAGCCGATGTTGCAAGTTCAATACTTTTTAAATCCTCTTTATTTAATATAATTAGCAAAGAACCAAAAGAATCAAGATTAGTTTCTAACCCTGCACTTGCTGGTTTAAAATAAAAAATGGCAATCGCTTTAACTAAATGTGATAATCCATTATTAAAAATATATATCCAGTCAATTTTATCAATTCCTTTAAATGTTGTAGCTACTAAATATGGTAATGGTATTAAAAATCCTTTAATAAAAATAAATTTACCTGCCCCCGAAGGGAGAATGGCATTTACTTCGAAAATATAAATTAATAGCTGTACCGATCTTTTTGTAAACGATATAAACTCTTATTTAGGTTCATCTAAAAATTTATTTAATCGTTGTTTGTATAACATATAAATAAAGCATTTACTAATACATCTAAACATAAAACAATTTTACAATAATGTTGTTAAAAATACATGAAATGATTTTACATTATATAATTTAGAATTAATACCTAACCACCTTGAATTATTTATTAACTTAAATCCCTATTATGTATTAAATTTTAATGAATATAAATTACTTAGTTATTAAATTTATATGAAATAACAATAGCTGAACAAATTTATATGGATCTTATTCAACTAACTCTTAATAATAATTTATTTGCAAATTGATCTACTTACAATAAAGGAGCTATAGGCTATATCAGAAGTGAAATGGATAACAATAAATTATCTTTATCCTTTTTAAATAGATCTTTCAATAAATCTACTTTAGAGTTACATAAACAAAACAGAACAGGTAAAAAACTTTAAATTAATACTAAAAAAAAAGGATCTTAAAATTGTACAGGTAAATCAGTTATTTTATTAGATTTAATTTTAAATAAATAAATACTATTTGATTCTGTAATTTAACTAGCTAGAGAATTATTGATATTTCATAGAACAATCAACCGTTGGATTTTAGATAACAAAGTACACAATACGAAATCATTAAAATATCCTTTAATTAAAATAAAATTAGGTTAAAGTTATGCCTATTGCAATAGAAGCAGTATCTATGCCTGATTATTTAAGTTGGCTAGCAACAAATGGAAATTAGTTTTTAAATTTCTTTACCTCCCTTAAATGGAGGATACGGCTAACGCTCCCTTTCCCTTAATGGGGTGCGGAGCGAGGAAACTTTTATTTAACTATTTTTTATTTCTTTCGCTCCGACCTTGTAATAGTAAAAATTTGCAAATAATACAATTTTCAACTATATTAATTATAGAATTTATTTACACTTTGCCTTCATCTTTCAACTATTTTTAAGTTAGTCTTTTAAATTAAGGTTGATCAAGTTATGTAAATATAAAATTTATAAATTATCTTTTTGTTTCATTAAGAACTAGTATAAGTAAAGTAAAATACTAAACTAGATGCACTCTTCGTAGAGTGTAGCGCTCCTTGGGTAGCACAGAGAAAAATCAACAAATATTAAACAGTTTGAACTGTTAAAAATATTTTAATTTAAAACAATAACAAAAACATAAAATTTAACCCCCACCCTTCTTCTGCATAGCGCGTTAGCCTCCGCCCCATTAAGGGAGGAGAGCGTAGCCAAAATTAATGGAGCGGCCTTCGCCCTTCGGGCATGTATGTATTAGTGTTTATATTAAAATGTAAAAACAATATAGACTTTACTATCTTATAAATGGAATACTAAAATTTTAATAGATTATTTAAGGTAGTCTTATTTTTAAGATCTTTAAAATCAAATAGTTCCAGATTAGGAAGTAAATAATTTAAGTAATAGTAAAGTATAACTATACCCAGAAAACAAGTAATGATCTTTATAAGTATCTTAATTCTCATAGTGGCTATTGCCCTACCTTCATTAAATCAACAACTTTCATCAATTTTGATAACTAGAATATCTGCTATTATATTTATCTATTCCGGAGCGTTAGCTTTTAATGCTTTATATATTCAGTCAATTGGATCAGGAATAGGTATATATAGTGGATTATTCCATGTGACCATCATCTCACAATTATTAGATGGATTTTTATTAATTTTGGCTGCTTTAATATTAACAGCTTGGCCTTTAATAACTTCCTCTTATTATAATAAAGTAATAAACTTAACAAGTTATTTTACAGATGGTGCGTCATCCTTAAAAAACCTTCCAAGACTTCAGAAAGAAGGTTCTTCAAGCTCATCTACATTAAAAAAATATAATTTTATAGGATTATATACTCCTCGAACAGAATATTGTTTAATAGTATTGTTCAGCGGATTAGGTTCTTCTTTATTAATTTCTTCATCAGATCTTTTATCTTTATATTTAAGTATAGAATTACAATCATTTGGACTTTATATATTAGCAACATTATATAAAGATTATGAATCAGCGACTGCATCAGGTTTAAAATATTTTTTATTAGGAGCTTTATCTTCTTGTTTTATATTACTAGGTGCAGGTTTAATTTATAGTTTCACAGGTTTAACTAATTTTGAATCTATATACAGTTTAATTTCTGTATCTTATACTATGAAAATTTTTAGTGGTGTAACTTTAGGTGTAATTTTTATATTTGTAGGTTTTTTATTTAAAATAGCTGCTGCTCCATTTCACTCTTGGTCTAGTGGCCTTCTTTCGCTCGGCCTCACTTACTCCGTAAGCGAGTAATCGAGGGGATAAGAGAAAATTTACTATATGCTGGAATTTTTTGTTTTACTTCGGCGACGTCCGAATAATATTTTTATTTAAATAATTAGTAGTTAATTGTATATTTTAAATATATAAAAAAACAACCAGCAGGAGTGTAACTATTATCGCTCCTCAGAGGCTTTACGTAAAAAATTTTATTCAGTTTGAAAAAAAACATTTTTATTTAAAATTTAAGATAAAGTCCAACTGTAGTTTTAAACATCTAAATAAGCTAAAGCTATACATTTACTTTGGGCCCGACCACCGAACTTTGGGGAAGGAGTATTACTTTTTTTATTTTATATCGTGACTTTATTATTTATAATCAGTTATGTTGTGCTAATTTTTTTTAATGGCTATAAAATTTGTCTGCACTTTTTCTTCCTAAAAGGGAAAGGTTATTATTACCTTAAAGTATAAACAGTGGTTTATTTGTTTAAAACTAAAGTCGCACCAGATGTATATGATGAAACTCCAACACAAGTTACTCTTTGATTAACTATTATTCCAAAAATATCTATTTTAGTTTTATTATTAGAAATACAAAGTGGATTATCTATAAATTCAATAATAAATATTAATGATTTCTCCGTAGGGCCCGTAGGCGGATTTGGAGTCGTAGAAAATATTTTAACTCAATTTAATATATCAAGTAATATATTTGATGTAACTTATAATTCAAGTTATGTTTTAAAAATGTTATTATTAATAAGTTCTTTATTCTCATTGATAATTGGTACAATAGTAGGTTTAGCTCAAACAAGAATTAAAAGATTATTAGCTTATAGTACAATATCACACATAGGGTTTATTTTATTAGCTTTAGCTATTAATACTGAACAATCAATTGATTCATTTTTATTTTATATTCTTCAATATTCTATTACAAATTTAAATATTTTCTTAATTATATTAGCTTTAGGATTTATAATTCATAAAAATGGTATAAAATTATACTCTAATTCTAAGAATATTTATTTCTTTGATTTCGATATTAGATATTTAGTGGATCTTAAAGGACAATTCTTAGCTAATCCTTTACTGAGTTTAAGTTTATGTATTTGTCTTTTTTCTATGGCCGGTAAAAATAGAATATGCCGATTTGCCTTTGGTTTTAATATTTAAATTAATTAAATACCATAAAAATTGTCAATATATACTGGAAAGTTTATTACTGTGAATCATTTAAAATTTGAATAAAATAGCTTCACTAATAGATCAAAACAACCAGTAGGTAAAATTATTTTACTTCAGAGACTACATTTGACACATTCAAAATTTAATTTGATAATAATATAGTCCAATGTTTACTTTTTATTATATTTAAAAATTGAAACTTTAAATAAAGTAACATTAATTTTTTAAATTGTGATTTATTCATTACTAGATCAATTTACTTTATCAACCTTTTTTTAAATGTAAATTTTGAAAGCTTTGCGGAATTTAGCTGTTTAACAATTATTGTTTCCTCTTCTTATCAGTCGGACTGGGGATCTGTTTAGCTGGTTTAATAGAAGGTGATGGTGCAATAGTTGTACCAGAGAAAGCAGTTAAATTTTATAGACTTTTTATTGAAATAGTTTTTCAAATTGCCGATCTCCCATTGTGTAAAACTATTCAATTAATTATAGGAGGTAATATTTACATGAGTACAAATCATTGCAGATTAATTATAAAAAAAAAAGATATCTGTTTTAAAGGTTATTTACCTTATAAATGGTAAATTCAGAACACCTAAAATTGAGGCTCTTCCATCATAGAATGATTAATTGATTTAATTTGAATTATAAAACTAATATAACTTTATTTAACTTAGACTATAGCCCAATACAAAGTAATAGTTGATTGGCTGGTTTTATAGATGCAGATGGTAGTTTTTAATTTAATTGATTATTTGATAAAAAAGGTTTACCTACTAGTTTGCAATATTACTATGAGAATTACACAAAAAATTGTAATATCATAGTAAGAGAGCAAACAATTTATTTGGGTTATCAATTTTTAATATAATGAACTCTATTACTACATTTTTATCTGTACCTCTTCGACTTATTCATCGACAAAGAAAAACTGGTTTAGATTCTGCATATGAAGTAAGTGCTCCGCACTGCTAATTTTTTAGCCAATTATACAATTTTAAGTTATCTTCTTAAATATTCTTTATTTAGTTATAAATACAGATCAGTTCCTGTTCAATTAGAATTGCTAAGATTATCTAAAAACAAAGAACTACAAACTTGTAGGAGGTTTAGCTAATCTTGAAGATTTAAAATTAAAAAGTAGAAGTGAAAATCTTTCTATTGATAATAAACTTAAATCTCATTATAATTATATATATAATAAGTTTCCTTTCAATTCTTGGTAGAATCTGTTTTATATTTAAATCTAGTTTTTCCTTTATATTTTATTCAAAATTTTAAATATTTATATTTAGTTTACATTGGTTCCACCTTTATTAGGTTTTTTTTCTAAACAGTTTGTTTTATATTCAGCTGTTCAAAGTGGTTATTATTTTATGGCTTTTATAGCTATTTTAGTTAGTGTAATTAGTGCCTCATATTACTTAAGAGTTATTTTATTATTATTTACAGAATCAGAATTAGTAGAGTCTAATAATAATTCATCTCGAAGTAAAAATAAAGATGAAGACAATTTATCTATGGCTACGAACTCGAAGTTGCTGCAGAGCCAGAGCGCTTCTTTAGGTGGAAATGAATCCATTTTAAGTAATTTTCATAGTTTCTTAATTTCTACAATTACATTATCAATTTTATTGTTTATTCTAAAACCAACTCTATTGTTAAACAGTACACAGTTACTAAGTTTAAGTTACTTTAATTATTAATGAATACAACTTTATTAGTTTTAATTATATTTGTACCTATTTTAGCATTAATATTATTAGGTTTAAATGTTTTATTAGCCCCACATAAAGCGTATGAAGCTAAGCTATCAAGTTACGAATGTGGATTCCTAGCATTGCATAATCAAACAAGAGAAGCTTTTCAAATACATTTCTACCTAATCAGTATGTTATTTTTAGTTTTTGATCTTGAATTAGTTCTATTGTTACCTGTTACTGTGACTCTTTCTTCTATCAGTACTTTTGGTTTTTGAGTTGCTGTTTTATTCTTTGTAATTTTAACAGTTGGATTTGTATTAGAAATAGGTACTGGAGCAATTTCTCTTAAATCAGGAAATTTACAAAAAAAATAAAAATTAACCCCCCTCCCCGATCCGTCTGCGTAACCGCAGCATCACTTCAAAAAACAAATTTTTTAATAAAAATAATAAAAAGATAGCAATAAATTTAGGTAAACGAAAATTTCTACTTCTTCTTTAATTTATAATTCTAATCCTAATCCTAAGACTAAATTTGAGTTTGATTCTATAATAAATTGAGTAAAAAAAGCTAATAGTATACAAATTTTACCTACAAATATTTACAATTTTTACTATAATCCTCTTATTCGAATTATGAGAGTTATTTTTGGTATTGTAACTGTAATTGTTGTAAATGGTAATCACAATTAATTTTCTGATCATTGTCAAATATTTGTAGAAATAATTGCACTAATTCAAATAATTCATATAGTTATAATATCTATTATTATTTTGGGGGTTAAGAAAATTAATTTAAAATCCTGAAGAGTTTGAAGTTCGTAATTAACCATTTAATATTTATGCTAAATTAAAACTAAATTGGATAATAAGAATATTTTCGATTTATAGAATATAATGTAACTTTAGCTAATGCTGGTATAAAAAAAGAATTTTTTTTTCTTTAAGTAGCAGCGAAGCGCTCCAAATCCAAATTGCGCGCCTACGTACCGGTTGTAAGTTAAATTTACCTTACTTCTTTCAGTAAATATTATTTAACTTTCAGTTTTTAACTTTAGTATTATAAGTAAAAAAAAGTAATATTATTTTTTACAAGTGCATACATAAACAAAATGTTAAAAGAGTGTTATAATATTTTATAAGGGTAGTTGATCTGATTGGTAAAAGTGGTTCTCTGTAAAAGAATTGGTTTATAACCGTAAAAGGTTCGATTCCTTTACTGCTCAAAATTTTAATTTTTATTTTATTAAATATAATTTTTTTAATTAATTATTTCTTTAATTATGTAAATTTTAAATTACAAAAAAGAAGACAAAGAAAGTTTAACTTAAGATTTCATTTTACTTTTATTCTATTTATTCTCTTTAAAAGAAGATATATAATTTTTATTTGAATGTAAGTATTAGCTTCGGTTGCTTAGTGGTCAAAGCGCTAATCTGAAAAATTAGAGATGTGAGTTCAATTCTCTCCCAAGGCAAAATAAGTGTTATTTTTATCTTCTCGCGCTGAAATATAAATATATACTTATAGAAAGAAAAAAATTTGTTTTTTTCAATTTTAAATTGAAAACTAATAATGGTTTTTCTAAAGAAAAAGTTATATTTAGTTAAGTAGAATTAAAATTTTGATTTATATTTTTCTTACTTTCATTAAGATTTATAAAATTATAAGTTCTATTTTAAATTAAAGCTATAATTAATTATAATAAGAATATTATTATTTTTGTTAGTTTAAATAAAAGTAGTTCTAATGCTTTCTACACTAGTATTTATCTTTCACTATTATAAGAATAAATATAATACATAACATTACAGAATAAACTATTGCTTATTTTTATAAATTTTTAATAAATAAATTAATTATTTTAAATAGTCATAGTCTAGAAAAAAAAGATTTTATTTTTCAATAAAAATAGCCGGAATAGTTTAATAGGTTAAAACGAATTCCTTGTAAGATTTAAATATTGGTTCGAAGCCAGTTTTCGGCAAAAAATAAAGAAAAAATAAATTTTACTATAAAAGAGTAATTATAAGTACTAAAGTAAAGTAAACTTACATTAATTAGCTAAGTGTTGCTTAATCTTAATTAAAAAAAAGTAGTTAACTATAATTATAATGAGTTGTAGTTTAATTTGGAAAAACGTCATTTTTTGGTAATGAATTATATCAGTTCGAATCTGGTCAACTCAGTGTATGCTAATCTAGGTAAAAGGTATAAAAAAAATAATGTTTATAAAACATCTTAAACTAACAAATTTACTATATAAATAAACTTTAAATTGTTTCTAAAAATTGTTATTAATTTTAAATATTATAATTTAAACCATATAGTTAGATTCGTTATATCTGTTAAATAATTAGTATAATTTTTTTTAAGGAAACAGAACTCGAATGGTTTGAGTGTCCCACTTTTAATGGGAAGGTCCCAGTTCAAGTCTGGGTGTTTTCAATAATAAATTTATTATTCACAAAAGATATAATTCAACTAAAATTTTTTATTCATTTTCTTATTTACTATCTATAATTTTAAACTTTATTGTTAATATACTAATCTCTGCGTTAGCCGTAGAAAAAAATATTACATAATATAGATTAAAGAGTATGAGAAAAGTGTATAAATTTTTTAATAATTTTCTTTAATAACTAGTGCACTCAATATATTAAAATATACCTTAAAAAATTTACATATGATTGTAAAACTTTTACTATTTTATACAATTGTTATTAAAAATAAAAATTAAAATCAAATATACGGGCACTGTGAGATTCGAACTCACGACTCTTTTGGAGTACCTATTTTCAAGATAGGCGCCTTAAACCAGCTCGACCAAATGCCCTTAAAATAAGAATAAGACCGGAGGGAATTGAACCCTCAACTTTTCTATTATGAGCAGAATGCATTAACCAATTATGCTACAGTCTTAAATTTAAAGCTTAGCTTAAAAACGAAAAATTTATACCTCTTTTAGAACTTTAAATAATCTTTAAAGCCTCAAAATATTTTTAATCTATCAATTAAATAAATAATAATAATATTGTTCAAATGTTTAAACTGAATAAAAATTTATTGATTATAACTGCAAATTTCAAGCCAACCCACTGCGAAGCAGGGAAGAGTGTTTCTCATGCATTTGTGAATAATAACACATTAAATTTTATTAAAAATAAACCTAATATTCAATTTTATGGTGATGATCTTGATATTGATAAAAAATATTATTAATTAATTCCTAAAAATAATTGGAAATTGTAAAGAAGAACTTTAAAAATATCTTCAATCAGATGTTGAAGGATTATATGAAGTTTTAATTAATGTAAGTAAAACATGCCACACCCTTCGGCCAGGTCAGGGGAGGATTTGAAAATTATAATTTAAATATTACAAATTTATATACTTTACCTGGTTTAACTATTGCAGCTTATTTTAGTCATTATCATAATAAAGATCATGAAATTAAAATGATTAGAGGACAAGTAGAAAAAGATATTAGATCTGCATATCAAGGTGGAATAGTTACTATATTTGAAAATAAATAAATTAAAAATGGTTACCATTTATGATATAAATTCACAATATCCTAATGCAATGTTACAAGATATGCCTATCGGTAATCGCTATCTTTACTACAGAAAAAGATTTAAGTGAAGTATTTGGTTTTGTATATGGTTTATTACACCACCTGTCTGCTTACCCGAGCAGAAGATGTTCTTAAAAATTTAACTGTTTAACTTTTAATTGATGGAAGAATCGAACTACCTAGAACACCTTTTCATAGATGAATAAATAGTGAACAAATGAAAAGTGCAATTAAACAAGGATATAAATTTGAAATGCTGTGTGGGTATAAGTTTGAAAGAGGTAAAGATGTATTTAAAAATTATGTAACTGAATTATACGAAATTAAAAAGAATAGTTTAAATCCTGTAGAAAAAAAAGTATTGCTAAATTAATGTTAAATGAATTATACGGACGATTTGGAATAAAAGGTATCAAATAAAATATAAAATAATGAGCAGTAAATAACATAAAGATAAAATAGATAAACAATATAATCATAAAATTTTATCAGATTTAGAAAAAGGAGATAAACTTGTAAAATATAGTTCTAAAATTGATGTAAAAAAGAAAATTAATAAGTTACCTTGAAAATGATAGTTTAGAAACTTTGAGAGATGAAACTTCAATTAATAAATTAAAAGATTTTAATAAATCGAGAGGTGTACCTTCAGCTGTTCAAATTGCAGCTTCTATATCAGCATATGCTAAAATATTAATTAATGAGTTTAAAAACTTAGAAATACAATAATAATGTGTATATTCAGATACAGACAGTATAGTACTAGAAAATGAGTTAGATAATAAATTTATAGGGACTGAAATAGGACAAATAAAATTAGAACATAAAATTAATAAAGGTGTATTCGCTAAGAAGAAACTATAATAAATGATAAAGATAAATTAATAATAAAAGCTAGTGGAGCAGATAAATCAAAATTAAGCTACGACGATATATTAAATATAAGTCAAGGAATGGATAAAATTACATATAGAAAATCATTTAGAATAAGTTGAGAAAAATTAAATGTAAATATTCAATTAGATAGATAAAAACAATTTTTTGTAAGTTACTGCTTTAGATAAAGGAATAGAAATGTAAAACTTTTATTTTTTTTTTATTTGTTATGTTTATTTTATAAAATTTTTAACTATACTTCAAGAAATTTTAAATATATTTATTTTTAATAATAAGGACGATTACGTTATTCCAGTTTTCATATCTATTTTAAAGTAGTACAAGTGAACAACCATACATTACACGCCCTTAAGAGGAGGGAGCGTAGCGCTAGCTGCTTCGCAGAAAGAGAAAAAAAAATAGAACTTATACTAGTATAATTTATTTGAGTTAGTTAATTAATAAATAATATGCTGAATAAAATATTTATTTAGTTTTAGACAATGAAGAGATAAGAGAAAATTTGAATATTTTAGTAAAAATAAAATTAAAAGCGATTGTTTTCTGTTAAAGAAAGAAAGAAAGAAAGAAAGAAAGAAAGAAAGAAAAAAGAAAGAATTAAATAAAATCTACTGCTGCTACGCTTCGCAGACTACTACTCCTATTTTTATATTGTTAATAGAGTAAAGAAAATAGAGTATATCAGTTTAAAGTTTCTAAGAATTAATCTACAACTTTAATTTTACCTAATAAACTTTATTATGTGAACAACAGGTAACTATTTCACAAACAATTTTGATATTACTTTTTTAAATTTAAGAAATATATCTAAATGTTAATATCTAACTCTTAACTATTTAAAATTATCTCCTTTGTAAAATCTAAATTTTAAAATAAAGTTAGTATAAAGCTAAAATAAATTATAAGTAAAATAAAACTTATTAATTAATATCTTACATAAAGATATATCACTTCAAATAAAAATCTACTGCTACGCACTACGCACTACGAACTACGCACTACACACTACACACTACGCACTAATATGAAAGGATAAGATTATAAATTTAAATTTGCTAAAAAGGTATATTTTAATCTTTTTAATATTTATTTTAGTATATTTTGTGTGTCTTAGTTATTAATTCATTTTATTTTTTTGATTTTTATAATTGAAATACTTTATAAGTTTTGTACTTGAAAATTTTCTTTTTTATTTTCTTTCATATAAGATATATTTGAATAATAGATCTAATTTTAATTTTATTGTTTTTATATTTAATGGGGGACTTATTTTTAAAATATTAGTTTATTAATGTAATTCTATTGCATCTTTAATATAGCTTAATAATAAAAGGGTAAATACATATGCTTGTATAAATGAAACTGCTAATTCTAGACCTATAATAGCTAAGAATACTGCAAAAGGAATTAAAGTAAGAATAAACATTACGATACCTCCAGCGAACATTTGATATAAAAATGTACTTAGAATTTTCATTAGAGTGTGACCAGCAGTAATATTACTGAATAATCGTATACCTAAAGAGAAAGCTCTAGAAATATAACTTAATAATTCGATTAATACTAATAAAGGTACTAAAGCTAAAGGAGTTCCAGCTGGTATGAAAAATGAAAAAAAATGAATTTTATGGATAGATAAACCTAAGATTGTAACTCCGATAATTAGAGTAAAAGATAAACCTATTGATACTATAATTGAAGAAGTAATTGTATAAGAATAAGGAACATTACCTATTAAATTAGCTATTAAAATAAAAATAAAAGTTGAATATATAAAAGGTAAATAGATTTCTTTCCCTAATTGTTCTCTAACCATAGAATTTATACTTGCAAAAATACTTTCTAATAAAATAGACCATTTTGAAGGTAATAATTTTGTATTATTATTTGCCATTATATGTAAACCTACTATTAAAAATAATATTAATAATGAATATAAACCTAAATTAGTTAAAGTAAAATTAAAGTATCCAAATAAAGGTGCGTTGAAACCTAATAAACTAGTAATTTCAAATTGTTCTAAAGGTGAATTAATAAAAAATTGATTAATATTAAATTGTGTAAACATTTTTAATTAAATTGTTTTACTGTGTTCTGTTTCCTGATCATTAACTATAATTAAAATTAAAAAAATTATAAATAATATATTGTAATAGTTGAAATTAATAAAATTCTCTCAACTCACTTATTACTACTTTTATAATTTATATTTAATAATTTATATTAAAACATTGGATTTTTTTATAATTTATAATATTTTTATAAGAATATTCATTTTACTATATCATATTTTAATTGAATTTTATATAAATGAAAAAGTTTATCTATGTAAAAAATTGTTAGTGAAAATCTAACTGATATAGCTTCAAAAATTAATACAAACTCAATGTGTATCATAAATTAAATAAAAAAAGAAATAAAAACAAAAAAAGTTTATTATATTTTTTCTATATTGAGATAAATTTCTAGTAGGGTAAGTTATCCATAACGGGTAATCTATCAAAATGAATGTTAAAAATCAATCTAAGATAGAATTAATACTTGCTAGATAAGAGAGCTGAAAAGTTGTAATATATTAAGATTTGAAATATTTTTAAATTAATTATTCAAGTTATTTTACTTGTGTTAAGTAAATTTAGAATATACATCTCCTTTTTTTTTTAATTGGTCACATCCTATCATGGTAATGTTAGAAAATTTAAGTAAGACAAGAATATTTACTATCTGTAATAACATTTTTTAGTGGTGATAACTTCAAAAGATTTTTTAAATTATTATGAGGTAAAATATGAAATGGTTTAAAATATCTATGGAATAATAAATTTAAATTGTTTTTTTACTCTAATGTTATTTTTGCAAGTACTAATGTTTCCATAAAAAGTGGGCAAGATATTATGTTTCAATTTAGTGATATAATGCACGATGTTTTTAATATATTACAGGATTTATATTTAAATTTATTTAATAAAGTTTATGCTTACTATCAAGATTTTTTAAGATTTATGATTAATAAGTTGAGCAATCTATTAAATAAACCAACTAATTTTGAAGGTATAACTTTTAGTTTTGAAGAAGTAGAAGCTCTAATTGTACCAGATGATAATGTTAAACCATCAGATTTTGTTAATAATACTGATAATTTAAACAGTAATAGCATTAGCAATAGTCATTGGTATACATCTCCTTGGTTTTATATTCCTGTTCTTGTTTTTGTTGCTATACCTTGTGTTTTATACATAAATTACGTTTGATTTGATGACTAATTAGGTTTAAAGGGTAAAATAAACCCTAATGATTCACCTGCTGTAGATCCCAAATTGTTGAATAGTGACGTAGATAGTAATTCTTCAACTTCATCATTAACTAATTGATTACCTAATATTAAAGATTTTTTAACTTACTTTTGACCATCTACAGATTCTGCTGATACTTCAGATCTTTTACCTAAAGATAAACCATCAACATCTTCTTCATCTCCTGATATTAGTTTAACCGATAATAGAAGAAACAGTGAAGGTATAACTCCTGAATTAGCAAATGCATTTGATTTAGATAATAAATTAGATAAAGCATTTAATTTAGATCATAAATCATCTAATCCTGTTAATTCACCAGCTTCATCTACACAATCATTAACACCTAAACCAATGAGTAACATACAATTAACACCTGTACAAGCTGATTTAACTTTAACTCCTAAACCTTCAGAAGTACCATTACCTTCAAATGATAGCAAATTTGTTGGTAATACAACTCCTACATCATCTGTTTTAACCCCAACTCCTAAACCTGTTGCTAGTCCAATATCTACTGAATTAAGAGAATCATTTGATTCAAATAAATCAAGTTGAAACAAGTATTTTAGTTATCCAAGCCCAACTTCTACACCGGTTCCATTACCAGAAGCAAATATTCCATTACCAGAAACACCTATTTCATTACCAGAAACACCTATTTCAGCTGTTCCAGCATCTGTGGATGCTCCTATTAATCCTAAAGATTCAATTAGTATTTTTATGATGAGAGGATTCATGGGTAAATTGGGGAACGAATTATCACCTGAAGGTACAAAATCAGTATTACCAATTCCTGATAATAGTAATGAAACTACAACCCCAACTATTGAAGAAGTAGTGGATGTAGTAGAACAAGAAGTACTTTTACCAGAAGATGTTAACGCAGAAGAATTAACCACAGGAACTCAATTTATCGATGATGTTTACGTAATACATCTTGGTGATGGATCCAAGCAAGATTAATACATCAATTATCACTACTAGAAGAGATTTATACAATTCTAACTTGGACAGATTCAATTATACTCATTCTAATGATAAAGGTAAATCTTTTAGAGCATGGATAAAAATAAATGAATTTTAACTAGAAATCCATTACCAATTAAGGATGCGTACCTTTAAAAAATAATTGATCATGTAATTAATTGACATTCATGGATAGAAGCCTTATTATTAGGTAAAGAACATTATTATAGTTTATATAAACTTTTTTCATCAAAACCCTTAATATTTATAATCCCCCACTTCTAAATATTAAAAACACATTGTACGACGAATATATTTCTCATGAGGAAAATAGGGTGATATTCAATTAAGTACCTACCAATTTAACCAGGAAAACATAGAAACCTAAAACAACAAAAACAAAAACAATGATTAATAGATATCTAAATATTTTTTTCAATATAATCTCTTTGAATAAATTACCTTTCAAAGGTAGTTGGACTTATTTTTTATTACTTTTAGTTGGAATAATATCATCTTTATTAATTAGATTTAATTATATAAACATACTTATATTACCTTTTCCTGAATATATTAAAAATGTTATAAGCAAAATTTAACATTTATATTTTTTAATTTTATTTTTGAATGACTTAATAATAACTGCACATGCTTTTAAATTCATTTTTAAGATTTAAATTAAAAATTTTATTAATTCAAATAAAGTTAATAGATATATATTATTCATTGGATATTTTTTAAATTATTTATATATAACCTTCATAACATCTTATATAGTTACAATTAATTATAAAATGTTTGTTTTTTGAGCCAAGCCTTCGGGGCCGATAATATTCAACAATTATGGGTAAACTATTTTTATTTCATATTATTATTTTTTATCATTTTAGCTTTATATTTTAAAAAAAGTTAGTTTTATTTCAGATATTAATAAGCAATTTAAATATACTGGTAAATGTATTTATTTTTATTAATTTCTTTATGATTAATTTATTTATACTCACTTAATTTTAAAAGTAGAGTAAATTTTATTTATTAAAATATTACTTCTTAAAAATACCTTTTTCAATATTTTTAAATTGAAAAATTAAATGAGAATAAATTTGTATTTTTTAAAATAACACAATAAAAATGACAATGATACTACTAATAATATTTTTAATAAATAGTTGTGAGTGATACCCAATATATTTTATTTATTTTTCTAATCCTAAATATTTATATCTATTGTATTCTGATTATGCTTTTTATTGTATTAATTCATGAGTTAATAGAAAAAGAATAGGTGAACATAAACATAGAACTAAACAATAAAGACGAATATTTAATCGAAGATATTATTCAACATCAATTACTCCTGTTAATCCTGAACAAGAGGATAATTTACAATCAATAACTTCTATTAATCAAAAAACAAGAGGATAATTTAGATTTATAATTAAATAAATGATTGCATCTTAAAGTAAAAGATAATTATTTTCAATTTGTAAATGATGATACAATAGATTATGTATTAGATGAATTTTGATCAAGAAATTTTAATAAATTAGATGATGATCAATTTGGTTTAATATTATTTAGAGTAATTTATGAAAAAAAAGAATTTATTATGACACTAGGTGAAATGCAGAAAGTTAATAAAAATGACAAAGGAAAATTAGCTGAATTATACAAAAATGTTTTGAAATTAAAGATGATCATTATAAAAAACAATAGTTAAATCTTTTGTAATTTCTTATAACATCATACCTGATTTTAATTTCAAATCATCTAAAAATTATATTTCTAATGATTTTTCAGCTAAAGATATTATTAAAGATCATGAAAAAATTAAATCATATTTTTCTAAAGATAAACAAAAATAATTGAATAACATTATTTAATAAATATACCGTATATTATTTTAAATTATTATCTAAATATAACAAATAGGGTTAAAAAAAAACTTATTTTAATTTACTAATTTTAATAAAATAAGCTTCATAAAAACACTCACTAACTTTATGAGAATAAATTATATAGTGAGATAGGATTAACTAAAATTAAAAACTTATTACTTTTGAATATGTAATAAATCCATAAAAAATAATTATATTTTATTATTTTTATAATGAATATGAGAGAAGGCTGAATAATATAAATATTCAATTAAAGCTCTAAATAATAAAATTTTACTATAAAAGAAGGTAAAGTAAAAATTAAAAACTTTAATTAATTTCTTAAATATAAGCTTTTTCACGAGTATGCCGAAATTGGTAGCCGGGTGAATCTTAGGAATTCATGATTTTTGTATCATAAGAGTTCAAGTCTCTTTACTCGTAATAAGTATTCGGTATTAAATAATTAAGCTTAATTAAAACTTATTTATTCCATTTAATAAATCTATAATTAGAAAAGTATTATAGCAACTAATAATTGGAAATTGCCCTTTTAGGTAGAGATGCTAACACAGACAAACAATAATTTAACGTTAATTAATATTAAAAAAAGTATTTACCACTCTGTGCACTTCGGCTTCGCCCTTCGGCTAAATCACTAAAGCACTAACACATTAATGCACGTAACGCAGAGCCGAGAAAAATAATAAATTCTAAAAACCTATAATATTTTGAATATTTTTTATTGCTACTACTATATTTTAAATTAAATACTAACTATTAAATTATATATTTGGAATTATATTTATACTTTAATCTAAATTAATTTAACATCTTTAGCTGAATTGGTACAGCGGTTGCCTTCGAAGCAAGTGTTTATTGGTTCGAGTCCAATAAGATGTTGTAAAAATCTTAACTAAATTATATTAAATAGTTACCAATTTTATAGTTAGAAAAGTAAAAAAAAAATATATAAGGTGACGCTTGCTGTAAAAAAACAATAAAAAGATTGTAAATGAGTTGCTACGGAGTAGCGCTACGCAGTTGCAGACTAGATATCATATATTTATCTAATTGTATTTGAGTGCTTAGCAGTTTTTATTTAGTTCAATAAAGTAAAAAGCAAAATATAAAAATTGTTTTGTTTGTTTGCAAAATTATTTGTTTAGCTTAACTGTACGGTCTATGTTCTGTATTTATTAAAAATTTGAAACTCTTAACTTTAAACTTTATAAAATTTAGAATCAGTGCAGACTCTACGAAGCGCTGCGAAGCGCGCAAGAATTTTTTATTTTGCTATTTACTTTTTTATTAAATTAAACAAGACTAATTAAAGTGAGAATAAATTATATTGTTAATATGGTTACTGCGTAGCAACTCATTTACGGTATAAGAAAAAGAACTGTCATTTAATATTTAATACTCTTAATATTTTGAAATCCTTTTTTAACTTAAATTTACTTTTCTTAGAATTTTTAATTTTGCTATTTAAATTTTATTTTTTTTATAAAGACTATAATTTCAATTAAATAAATCTTTGCTTTTATTTTAAAAAGTTATTATAAATAGACTAATTAAAATAGAAGTGTTAAGTGGGTAAGCAGCTACGCAGCTACGCAGAAGGGGGTTAAATGTTTTTTTCCTATTTTTATCTAATTTAATGAGTTTTGATAAATAAATGTTTTAACAATGATTAAGCTTATTTTAAGTAAAATTTAGATTAGGTTTTCTTACTTAAATAAAACAACAATTGTTTTATTGCTACTTGCTACGCAGTAGAGCTATGGCTACGCAGATACTCATTAAAAACTATGCATTACGCACTGATAAATAACATTGTAAATAAATATATTGGTTATTATTGTATATAGATCCTTTTTCCTGCGGGTCCTACGGGGAGATTCTTTGATATTATTTTATATATTTAATTATCTAGTTTTATTTCTGCTATTGACTCTATAGATTTATAGGGCACTACACTAGGAAATCCTGAGTGATTAGAATTGTTTAATAGAAAAGGTCTAATTCTAACAAATGAATGTTTATTTAATTGTATATTTCTATTATCTTTAACTATAGTATCTAAATCTTTATTTAAATAATTTTCTACGTCTAGCTGCGAACCTGATGAAACTTTATTTAAAATTGCTTGAATAAAATATTCAACAAGATAAATGTTGCTTGTTAATCCTTTTAATTTTATTTTTCTTTCTACAAATTTTTGCCTTTCTAGAGGAGATAGATTATTAAAATTACTGAATTTAAACCTTTCTATTTTTTCTTCCTGCTGCTGCGTAGCCGGTTCCTCCTCACCTAAAGTATTGTCTGGTGAATCTAAATTTGTATTATCTTCTTCTACATCTGAAGTAGTTAAAGGTATTACCGATAAAACAGAAAAAGAAAAGAATAAATTTTTTAATTCATAACGAATAAAAGTAAAAATTATCAAATATAAAAAATAAAAATCTTCAGTTAAAGGAAAAGGAGACAAATAGCTTATAAAAATGAAATTTATTAATATAAAATATTTAAATATAGATGCTGTTTTTTTATCAATTAATATTGTAGAAGAAGTTTGCATTAAATTTGCTACTTTTTTTAAATTTAAATAACTCAAAAATTTAGAAATTAATTTTTTCTTTAATATTTTTATTATAATTCTAGAAAAGATTCAAAATTTTATATAGAATTTCATTTTTATGTAAAAAATAAGAGGAAATATATAATTAATAATTTGATTTATAAATCAGCTAAATTGAAACACATTACAGAAAAAGTAGGTAATATTTACTATGTAAGTGTTATAAATAGAATAATAAAAATAAACTCATCAATCTACTAACGTTAACAATTTAAACTGGATATTTTCAATAATAGTTAAGATACAATAATTTAAAGTAAAAAAATTTTTTAATCAGAGATAATTTATATTTCAAATATGAATCATATATACATATATTATTTTTATTAAAATTACCACTATATTATTTATATGTTCTACTCAATAGTCAAAATTATCAGATAAAATTGAAAGTGTGTTAATGCAATAAAGAATATTTTCTGTATTAATAGAAAACAAATAAAAATTAAGAAGATGATGAAGAAGAAGATAAAGAAGAAGATAAAGAAGAAGAAGAAGAAGATAAATAAACAATATAATTATGTTTATAAATATTAAGCTAATAAAGACAAAGTTGATGTTTTTGTTCATGTTTTTTTGCGTATATTTGTTTTTTTAATTGGGAATAGTTAACTAAATTAAAACTTAGTTACTAATTGTAGTTTATTGAATTGAAACTTATTTGCGGTTGATCAATTAAAGCAAGTGATTAACTTTCTAGAATTTTACACTTTAATTAATTATTTAACATTCCATTATATTTAATATTATACATGCGTTATATTTACTAGAGCAATACAATGTTTGAATTTTTAAAAAAATCTTTAAAATTATAAGGGATACCAGTCTTATATAAATGTTAAATAGGTAATAGCTAACAAAAATTAGATACTTATTAAAATATTATCTTAGAAAATAGAATAATTTTATATTTATTAAGTAACAAAGATAATTATTAAATAATTATTAATTAAAGTATCCCTAATTATAAAAATCATCTTTATTTAGCCTCTACTTTTAATTTTTAACCTTTTAGTAGTAATTTACAAACTAAAATAAAGTAGAAATATACTAGTAACTATAACTAAATTGAAAAAAAAAGGCATAAAGATCCTCAAAACAAAATTTATTAACTTTTATTTTACTTGAAAGTATTAATAATTTATTTATACTTAATTATTAATTTTATTATTAAATTTTGTCTCTCCCTCCCTTAAATGGTATTGGCTCCGCTCCATGAGTGAATGGATAGCAATGTTTTTATTCTAATATGGAGAAAGATAGATTCGAACTATCATTGCTTTAGTGCAAGTAAAGATGATTACCATTATCATATTCCCCCTTAAATTTCTGTTTTTTATTTTCTCTGCGCTAGCCGTAGGGCGCGAGCTAATTAGATAAAAATTATTTGTTTATTAAATTAAATATTTATTGGTTATGGCTAAAATTTAATTTAATAAAATTTGGATTTAGAAATTAATTCCTTTTTTTTTCTTTTTTTATTTAAATTATCTCCGTATCGCTATGCAGTCGTAGTTTACTTTTTTTTTAAGGTATTAGCTACATTAAAGGTTATAAATTGAAGTTTAATTATAGAATTAGAATTATATAAATATATATATTTATATAATTTATATATATGTATATTGATATTTTTATTTTATTTTTTTTTTTTTACTTTTTAAATAAAAGCTTTTTTTTACACTATCAGGGAAACAGGATGCGAATAAAGAGACTTGAACTCTTAAGAGATTATCTCACTCCAGCTTAAATGGAGATTGTTTACCAATTTCAACATATTCGCTAATTTATTTTAAACTATTTTTATTTTTTCTGATTAAACTTCATTAGAAGAAAAAATATATTCTACTTTTAATAAATTTAATTAAAGATATCAAAAGGATTTTTTTAAAAACAGTCTAAGTATTAAAAAAAGTGGCTGCCTACGCCTATGAAGGTACTGTCAATAATTATTTAATTAATAAACCAAAATAAAAAATAATTAAAAATAAAGTGAGTAAGATAAGTAGATATTAAATAAATTTAGAATACTTTTCTGCTACGACTCCTCGTTCTGCACAAATGCAATGTACCATTAAATTATAATTTTTTAATTTAAAAAACCAGATTACTCATACTTTAGTAGTTTGATTACTTATTTTATTTTTTGTACTTGTTATTTGTTATTTATTACTGAAAAACTCATAAAAAAAGGTTTAAAAATTATGAAAAATAAATTTAGAAATTTGAAATATATTTTAGGTATCAAGAGGATTTGAACCTCTGATTTTTATAAAAAAAAGTATTAACAGTACTCCGCATTAACCACTCTGCCATGATACCTTTTTTAGTGACTCATTTATTAGGTAATTTTTATTTCTTATTATTAAATAAAGTGCGTAGCTTCTACCGCAATTTAGAACTAAAAAAAAAGTTGTAATTTCATGCATTAGCCTCCCCATTAAGGGAGCGTAGCAGCAAAGCAGCGTAGCGCAGAGAAGTGCATAAGAAACCTATTTTAATTCACACTATAATAGTATAAATTTAAGAATAAAATAATTTATTAGATCAATTTATTTAATCTAATACTTAAAATTAAAAATATTTAATGTTAATAGAACTGAAATTTACAAGAGCTGCATGCGTAGCGTGAAAAAAATACAAATATAATTAATTATAATTATTATGGTAGGCGCGACTCGAACACGCTATCTCTCCCACCCAAAGGGAGCAACGCACCATTTTGTATTCTACCATTAAAAATAAGTCTTCTTTTATAAAATCAATTAAAAATTAAATTTTAAAGTCTTAATTAAAAAAAAGGATTTAAATATTTAAATAGTTTAAAACTCTTAGTTTAATAAGTAAGCAGTTAATATATCTTCTTATTATTATATTAATTGAAAGTTTAATTAAAAAAAACAAATTTTTTAGTTTTTTAAATTAGTTAATAAAACTTAATTCATAATTAGTTACAAATTTTAATAGTACTAGCATTATAACTTACTTCTCTACCTCTGCGTAGCCCAATTAAGGGAGCGTAGTGCGTAGTGCGTAGCGCGATCAACTTATTTCACTTTTCGTTTATTACACTTAAAAACAAAGAATACAAACCTTTAACTTTTATAGTAGAAATACTCCAAATTATAATTTAATAATCAAAAGGTAAATATAGCTACGGAGCCGTAGGCTATTTAAAATTATATTTTTTATATTTTTATTCTTTTTTTTTTTATTTTTTATTTTTATTAGTATAATTTTTTACGTCAATATTTAACATCAAGTCACACAAATTAAATTAGTAGAGCTAAATTTACATCTGCTCCCTATCTAAGAAATAATCTATTTCTCAATTTACGGTAATTTTTTGGTTTATTTAAGACCTAATTATTCTTTTGATATCTTTGAAGTGTAGAAAGGGGATTACTTTACTCATTCGTAAACGAAATTTTAAGTTGTCCATTTCAAAAAGTCACAAAAAACGATAAACCTACCGTGATAGTATCTAGAGGTTAGATTCACGCTTGATATACTATCAGCACTTATCTATTATGTTTGTGGCTACCCAACTATGCGAACAGTAGTCCTTGTTTTCCTCCGCTTACTAGCACACGCTCCTCACGATGAATCTTTAGCAAGCTTTGATATGTTATATCAATTCCATAGCCATTATAGATCCTTAATATTTAACTAAAACATCTATTTAGTGTTTACTTAAGTATATAATATTCACTGAAACCTGATTCACTACTTCATACAGACATTTTCTTCCCTAATCGAAGTTTTAATTGTCCTTATTAATATATCCAACCTCTCTCTACTTTATGCCTAAAATACCAACGCCTAAGCCCTACAACGTAGAAATCCTAAACATATTCCACCCACAATTGGTACACTAGTGAAACACAGCCTATTGATCCTTTCGTACTAGAAGGTCTACCTCTTTTTACTATTCTTTCCTAATGAAGATAGGGCTATATCTAATCTACATAATTTTAATATTTTGTTGCACATTATATTTTTAAATATTATATAGATCATTGGTACTATATTTTAGTTATTATGAACAAATTAAAACTTTAATAACTAGACACGTATAGTCTCTGAAATTTTTATTTATATTTACTTGCTGATCATAAACATTATTTTATAAGATTTTAACTAGTTAACTTTATTATCTTTACTAGTACTCATATACTTTTGATTAGTTTTCAGCAAATAGTGTATTTTTAGTATGGCCCCTATATTTTAAGAAGAAATTTGCTTATCTCATTTATATCTTTAACTGGAATAACTAAAGAAAAATAAAAGAGAAATTTTGCAAATAACTAAATAATTGTCTATTACAACCTCACGGTTCTTTAATATTTAATTTTACCATACTGACTTCACATAGCTACCCAAAATAACCTAACAAATTAACATACAATTTAAACTTAATCTATAGTTAATATTTATTTATATTGGGTAAATATTGGACTATATCATTCCTTTATTAACAAAATATAAAAAATTAAAGGATTCTACGTATAGTCTCTAAGGTTAATAATTATAATTTTAACCAGCTAGTCATAAAATATTTTTACAAACAAATTTTAACTTATAAATTTAAGTATTGTCTATTAATTAATTTTCCAGCTTAAAGTAAATTTTGACGACGCAAGTCAATTTCATTTTTTATCTTATATATATATATTTATATAATTTTATAATTATATTCTATCTTTATTTTTATTTATAAAAAAAAATGCTCTTATAACTTAAATTTTACTTATCCGTGTTATCCGTAAGAGCCTTATCTAAATTCCTCGCGCTACGCTGCTTCGCTGCGGGTTCGCTGCTTCGCAGAGGGGGTTAAAATATATGTTAAATTTTAGTTGTTTGAGTTTGTAAAATATACCACAAAACAATTAGAATTAGAATTAGATTTAGATTTTTTTTTTAATTGTAATCGCCTAATTTTTTTTTTTTTAGAAAAAGTTAAACTGCATACAAAGCTAGTTAGGCATCCGCGCTTATGTTTTATGATTCTAATTTAATCAATTAAATTGTAAAAATGAAATAGATATAATTAAGAAAAATAAATAGAGGATAATAACACAACTGTTAATAAATTTAAAATTATAAACCTATTCTATAAAGCATACTAGGGATCATATGATCTTTAACCAATTCTTGCAATTTAAATAATTGAGAAGTTCTAACTACTAATATGTATTGTTCTTTACGAACGTGTTCAAGTCTACTTTCAATACCGAATTTATTATAAAAAACAGTAGATAGTAATTCTACTTCTTCTTTGGTGAAAGAATGAGTACTTAATCTAAAAACCTTTCTAATAGTATTATAGTTACCATCACCCATTATAAAATAAGCTAAAGAAAGAGGAGTTAATAGTTCTTCAATATTAGCAGGAAGAATTTTAACAAATTTACCATTATCTGAAGGTGTATAAAATAGAGTATGATAAAAATTAAAAATAGGTAAACATTTAGAAACAAGAGTAATTCTTTTGTAAAAAGGTGAACCTTTTCCACTTTGAACACTACTTTCTCTAAAACCTTTCGGTGTTCAATAACCTTGGAATAATTCAAAAATGTTATTAGCAAAAGGTCTACATTTCTCAGCAAAAGTTATAGTTAAATAACCATTATATCAATGTTTAGATACTTTAGATTTAGACATAATTCTTCCTAAATGTCCATCACCTAAAATAATTCCAATTAATATTTCATGTTGGATTTGTGTAAATTTCATATTTAAAATTAAATATATAAGGCCATAATGTCTCAGATAATATAAGGTGAATTGGAAATTCTAAACCAAATATTTTGAGTTTTTAAATGACCATCTCTGCCTGATTTTTAATTAAAAAACCAAACAATAGTTACAAAAAAATAAAAATATTTTTTAACAACCATAATGAGATGTTGAGGGTATCTAATAGAAGTACAAATATTGTATAAACATAATACAAGTACAAGTAAAACTTTTAGAGAAATGTAAATTATAAGAGATAAAGAATTTAAAAAATAAATAATAGATAAAAAAATAAATAGATAAAAATGATGGATTTTATTTCATACGTCGTATTAAACCCAACTCGCGTAGGCTTTTAATCGGCGAACAGCCGAACCCTTCCAAGGTTTTACTCCCAGAGGATAGCCTGAGTCGACATCGAGGTGTCAAGCATCCAAGACAATGTGTACTCTCTCCGGATATTAACCTGTTCAATTAAATTAATTCAAGGCCATTTAAACCTTTACTTCCACTTTGCACAAAGTGGTTTAGACTATGTCTTCATTTTTAAAAATTTAACTTTTTTTTTATTTTTAACAAAAACAAATCTATAAGAAAGTTAAGTATGATGATACAGGAAAGGTAGGGGGTTATATTTTATTTTAGACAGAAAGAATGATTGTAAACTAAGTTAATAATTAACTAAAGGAATAACTAACAAAAATAGTTATCAAACCTTTAATAGTTTACTTTTATCAGAAATAATTTTAAGGTAATTTATATCGCATATTAGATAAAATATAAGGATCAATTAAGGATTTAAATAAAAAATAGCTAACAGATTTTATAACAATAACTTTTTTACCTTTATTAGAACGAACTTCACAATCTAAATTAAATTTATCTATTAATTCTTTAGACATATTTTCTACCTCTATATCTGTAAAACTTTGAGTATTAAGAACAATACTTTTGTTTTTTGAATGAATATTATAATCTAATTTACCTCCATCGTCCATAAACCAATAAGCTAATCCTCTTGGTGTTAGGTAATTCTTAATTAAAAATGTGGGTACAGTTTTTTTATTATTTGCTATAAATAATTCTGCTAATTTATTAAACGCTGTATGACTTATAGTCTGAAATCCTCAAGTGATTACTTCATTACCTTTAGGACTTTTTCTTACTTTTTTATGAGGATTAGATAAAACTCACTCATCAAAAAGTTTAAAAACATGATCTATGTAAGGTTTCTGTCGATCACTTCATTCAAATTTTAGTCTATATGTTTTTCCGTTATTATCTGTATTTAGACTACCATCTCCTAATACTAATCCTATTGCAGATTCTAATTGTATTGGACTTAAAGAAGTTAAAGATTTTTTATATTCTCTAAGTTTATTACTATTAGGACCTATACCTATTAGTGATTTTTTATCTATATTTGACATGATTATTATACTTTAGTGTATTTCCTTAGGGAACTTGTTATGAATGTTAAATTTTATTATAAAATAATTTTTAAAAATGATGGGCGCTCGTGGAAAGATTATTGTAATTTTTTTTTTCTCAGTTTTGATTTTTAAGCAAAATGATTGTTTATTACTACTCACTTTCTAGTCGTTGAACGTCCTTAGTTCATAAAATAATTTATAGTGTTAAATATTTTATGATTTAAGTTTCGCTGCAAATCAACTTTATTTATTTAGATTTTTATGTTTAGGACTTATTACGCCTCCGTAGGAGCCCTAATAAGTTAAAGTCTTTTTTGCAATTCACCCATTTTATTACTTCCTTTTCACAAAGAAAGAGGACTTTTAGTTAATAATTATCCCTAGCGTAACTTTTATCTATTGTGCCCCTACATTTCCATACATTATAGGGGGATCACTATGCCCTGGTTACCCATCTGAACGACTTATAAGTCTCTCAGTTAAGCATGCTTGCCCCATTACGGCCTGCGTAACCTTAAACTGGTTAATTGATTTCCTTTCATTTTCTAGCATACCTTCTTTCTGAATTGTATTATTTATTTTGTTGCAATACTAAAGAAATAGTATTAATTGATAATTTGTATGTTCACTCTCCTTAAAAAAATTAAGGCTAAATCTTTCAGTTTTTTTAAATAAAAATATTATAGAATTAAATTCTAAGTTATAAAAATGAAATACACAAAAAGATGTGAAATTATTTAATATATTTGGATGTACTTTGTTACTCTATTAAAGACGACCGCCCCAGTCAAACTGCCAATTAGTCAACTGTCCCTTTTTTCATTTAGAAATATAAGGTTAACATCGACCCAACTAAAGCTTTAAGGTATTCCACTATTTGTACTTCGACTTCCCTATTCACTATTAGCTAAAGTTGTTCTAGATCAACGTGATGACTAACTACAGTAGAAGTTGCTAGGGTCTGTTGAGGCCAAATAATATTTTACAATATTAAATCCTCTAAGAACTGTACGTGCCACTTTCATGGCATACAGCTCAAGCATTAATTTTTTTTTTTTTTTTTACTTTAGTCAATACTTTTTTAAAGTTTATATTACTTAAATTAGAACAATATAAACAATATAACATTAATATAAATTAAAGAAATTTACTCTTTTGTATCCGGACTACGAGTTGAATTCATGTTAGAAATAATTTTTTTCATTAATTCTAATCCTTCAATAGTATTATGAGAACCATTATTTTTTAATTCAACTATTTTTTTTCAATCTAAATAATCTAAATGTTTTCTGTTTAACATAGAATAATTATCTACAAAATTAATGATAGCTTTAGTATCTCTATATATATATCTGTTAACGGATCTTGAATTTTTACATTCAATAATGTCACAAACATTATATTTAGGTTTTATATATCCACCACCAAAAAATTTTTTAATAGCTAATAATATTATAACGTCATGACTATTTTGAGCTATTTCTAATGAAGAATCACAACGCTGATAAGGTTTACCTCTACTATCTATTGTTTGTTTAGGTAAATAATTATAAAATGTAGCTTCTCCAGCTAAAAAAGTTTGAACTCACTCTGCCGGTAAATTTTTAGTGATTTCTCCATTATTTGTTAAACCTAATGAATTTTTACAAAAATTATACTTATCTTCAAAAGATCGTTCCTTATTCATATTTCCGATTATAGATTTAATTTCTATTAATCCTTTTGATGTTAAATGTTCCTTTTTGTTTATTTTTGTTGCAATAAGTTTTCAATCATTAAAATTTAAAAACTTAGAAGTTAAACAAGGATATAAATCAAAATGAGGAATAATAATTTCTAATATATCCTTTATTGATGATACTCTAAATTTTTTTGTAGCTGTTTTTTTATTATCAATTACTACACTTCCACAACCAAAATAATCTGTTAATTTATGTAATATTTTTTCTGAGTCTTCTTTTTGAGTCACTTTAAACTCTAATTTTACACTAGATCCAGAAGGTGAACATGTAAAAGATCCTTCACCATCTACTAACCCTGTTACTTGTCAAGGAGTTAATTTATCATTATTCATAGATTTATTAATATTATTGTTTGAAATTGTTAAATTCAATAAACTAAGGCTATTATTAGTAAAACTAATAGGTCGCTTATTGTTTACAAGTGATTTTTTCAATTTATTTAGTTTATTTTTTTTAGTACTTAATAATATACTTGCACTAAAAAGTTCTCTATATTTTATTAATTTTAATTTATTAGATAATTTAATGTTACGAAGTAAAGTTTTTGTGTTTTTCATTTTTTAATTGTATGTGTATAATTTATAAAATTTTATTTAATATGAAAGGAACAACAAAATATATTAAAACAGGAATCTTTTGCTCAAGATTAAAAGGAGTCGAAATAGGTATTCTTAAGCCCTGACCCGAAGGTGAGGGAGGAAGTATTTTTTTTCTTTGTATTTAATAGTATTGAAAATCTAATATTTTCAATTAAAAAAAAATATTATAAACTATTTTCAATGATATTAACTAAAACTATTTTATTTAATAAATTTATATTACTTATTCTAAATAAGTATTTTATGATTTGTAAAGATGAGTCTTTTTATTGAAATTTTATAAATCAAAAAGAAAAACAGAGGACGCGACTACGGAGATCTTAAAAAAAGTAGTGTTAACTAAGTAAAATATAAAATATAACACCAATTCAAAGTCAGCATCTTTTCAGATTAGTTAAATTTAACTTATTCTTATCATTACAATAAGACATTTGCTTTTTTGAATTTCCTTTACCCACTAATAGTTATATCACTTCTCAATGATACCTCCAAATTAAATTGGTTATTATTGGGCTTACCTAGTTTCTATAAAAATACCTTAATGAATTACTTAGGACTCCGCTATACATAAAAAGATTTAAGACCCATTAAGAAAAACACGGGAAGATTTTTCTACATCAAAATTTATGCTTAATAACACGAATTCACATTAAGTTGTCCTTATAATTCTAGCTCCATATAATTATTATTTATATGACAGGCTTCATGCTTTAAAGTTACCTGTAACGCATGCTGTTTGAGCTCAGATAATGGATTATCAGGTGGATTTTCACCACATTATTTGTATAAACTTTTCTAGTCGCAATTTAATTTTTTTTTTTGTTCCGCTCCGCGGTCTGATGAATTTAATTTTCCCGTCCCCCATCAGGTAACCCGCATCTGCACGGGTAATTCAATTTCACTGAGCAAGTTGTAGAGACAGTGAAGCCATCGTTAACAAGTAAAGAATAAACGTAAATTTTTGCGTAGTGCGTAGCGCTGCACTTTCTTTTTATAATTGGGGTTACGGAGCTCAGAGCAAATTTTACAATTGTATTCTAAACTGGACTATATCTTAACTAATTTAATATATTAGCTTTAATCCGTGTAGTCTCTAAGCATAAAATTTTTATAAATTAAAATTTTGTTTTTTAGCTGTTGATTTACTAAAATATAAATGTTTAGACTTAATAAATTTAATTAAGTAATTTATACCTTTAAAGTACTTCCAACAAATAGGATTTTTTTACAATAACATAACTTTGTTTTTTTTCTCTATTAATATCGTAAAAAAAATTACTCTAGCTTATTGTTATAATTTTTTATAAATTCTAATGAAAGAATTAAAAAAGCAAGGGCTTTCTCGAAGTAAGATAGTCTTAGTTAAATTGAATAGGGCTAAAGCTAAAGATTAAATTAAATTTTTTATATGGAGTTCTGAGTTCTGCATATTTATTAATTGTTGCTTCTGCCATTTTAAATTCTTTTTTAACTTGAGCTAAATTATCAAAAGGACTAGAAGCATAAGATTTACCATCTAAATAATAAACATAAACTTTTTTAGAATTAGGCTGTTTAGTATTATGAGCTAATTTATTTTCAATAGAAATAATAAATTTATCTAATTCAGATTGATTTAGTGGAGTATAACTAATAATCAATTTTTTAGTATTAACTCTATTTAATAATAATACTGGTTTTGATTCAGATTTTTTTAATTGTCTTGATATTACTAATCTATTTATATTATTTACTGCAGCTACTTCAGATATTGAAGAATAAACCTTAAAATTACTTCCATCCTCATTATAAACATACATTCTTTTGCTTACTTTACTATTTTTTATCATTAATTTTCTAGTCTTTAGTGTATGAGAAGAACCTAATCTACTTCCTGCTATTTTTTGAATGTTATATTCCGGTTTGATAGTATCTAAATAATGTTGTTCTCTTTCTAAAATTATTTTTTTCTGTTCTTTTTTAGTTAAGTTAATATCCAATTCAATAAACTCTAATATTTTAATCCCAAAATTTTTATAACCATATTTCAAAAGAGCTCGTGCGATTTTACTATTGAAACTAATTATATCTCTGTTTAAAGATGCAGGACTTAAATATATAGATAATCTTCTGTACAAATTATTTGAACTTCCGATATATGTTTTATTATTTTTTAAATTAACTAATTGATAAATTCCAGCTTTTTTTTTAATTTGAAGAGCCAATGTTGATCGTGCTTGTACTAGATTTTTATATAAATTTTTTGTGTTTTTCATTAGTAAGTTTTGTTATTGATTGCCTAACATTATGACTCAACTAATACCATTTTATTTTTTAAATCAGTTATCTTTTTCTTTCTTAACTTTATTAACAATGATTTATATTTTTTTCTAAATTTATTTATCTTTATTTTACATTTCAACAAGTTGTAAAATGGTTTGCTTAATCAAACATAACATTATTTAAAATTTTCAGTGACCTTTAATAACTAATTATAAATTAATTTTATTTACGATTATAAGATTAAAAAAAAAATTTCACTTATTATTGATACCAGACCACATTTAATGGCCAATTTATTTTGCTACCTTTGGATCCTCATAGTTAAGACCGCTATTAACCAGACGTTTAATCGGTAACAGTTTCCTGTCACCTTTTTTTAGTTGATGGCATTGGGCAAATTTCAATCGCTATACTATCATTTACATGATTGCAGCGATTTGTGTTTTTAGTAAACAGTCGGGGCTTCCGATTTTATGTTACCTATAAGTTTTACATTTTCGAGGAAAAAAAAAATAAAAATTGTATCTCATAGGTTCCTCTTGTCGTCTAACTTATGAGGAGTTTTTGCCGAGTTCCTTAACAACTTTTAGCTCTGCGCCTTAGTATTCTCTACCTACGAACCTGTGTCGGCTTTGGGTACGGTAGTAACGATATTTTTAAGAATATAAAATTTTAAATAACCATTATTCACGTGATTATTTAAAATTTTTGTGAGGATGATAATAATAAGTATCCTGATTTGTTTAAATTCTTTTAGTGCAATAAGCTAAATCTATTCATATTAGGGTTTCATTTAATATCACTTTTGATAAATTATTAACTGTTATCTATAAAAATAAAAAATAAACTATTTAAAAAATAGTAAACAATAAGCTTAATATAGCTAAAATTCTCATTAATAATTAAAAACCTCATTTACAATTTCTTGAACTCTTACATCTTACTTAAACATTTGCTGTCTTTTTTTTTACTACTTATTTTATTTTTAAGTTTAATTATTTATAATCATATACTCTAAAGTCTTATCACTTTTCATTTTTTATTAAAAAAATATAAGCATTAAATTGTGTAAAATCACAATTAAACAGGTCATTAGTTTACATTAAATAATAAAAATTACATTTAAAATTTAAATAAGAGATATCGTTTTGTCATTATTTTCAAGTTCCATTTATTATACTATTAGATTAAAATAATATAATTTTCCAACATTGGACTTTCTGACATAATTTCATCGGCCAAAACAGTGGTTTTGGTCCTTAGAGGCCGCGCTTATATAAGGAGGTCTAACCTTTCACTTACAACCCTTTCGTATTCGGCGAGAATGATTATTGACATTCTTTTCGTTACTCATGTCAGCATTATCTCTTCAGTTAACTATAAACAATGAAACACTGTTTAATTTTGGTATTGACTGAATGTGCTACTACCTTAATTAAGAATCAAAAACAATTTTATTTTTGTATATTCAAATTTTTATTTTATCGTTATTCTTTGTTGTTTTATCGTTATTTATTATTTTGTTTATTTGTTTGTTTGTTTTTTTTAATATTATTGTTTATATTTTATTCTTAACCAACACTATATCGGTTGATTATTTAAGACCCGTTAAATTTTCAGTGCTACAATCCGAAAGGCTGATGCGTTGTTACACGATCTCTCAACGTAGCGACTACCAGGCTCACGTTACAGCTGTATTCATTTTGCTACATCCTTAATTTCACTTAATAACCATTAGGGACCTGGATAAGTGTTCTCGGCTGTTTCCGTCTTGACTACCCAACTTAGCTTGAGCAGTCTGAATGTCTATTATTAATTGTATGTAATTCCGAGATTCGCTTCCATTGGTAAGGTTTTCAAGGCCCCCGCAACCTAAACGCCTATTAAATTTTAAATGAATATAAATATTCAATATTTAATACTTGTTGGGAATTACCGTGCTGTACCTCCATAAATCTAAAATAGACGTCATACTTAAATATGTTTCGATAGCAAACCAGCTAGCACGAGGTTAGATTGGCATTTCACCACTTTCCTAAGCTCTTCGGAGAATAATGCAACATTCACCCGTTCGATCTATTATCATCTGGCCTAGGAAAGATCACCTCGCTTCGGGTCTAATAGAAGTAAC
>Ga0193727_1000050_pt1 | contig 33634 bp, 24 predicted proteins | sample H2c2metaG_FD_143051 | JGI IMG/M metagenome (GOLD analysis project Ga0193727, IMG submission 143051) | Soil microbial communities from a riparian zone of the East river system, Colorado, United States - H2c2 | ecosystem: Environmental > Terrestrial > Soil > Riparian zone | place: USA: East River...
ACAACGGCTGATCGGCCAACTCCACCTCGTTGCGGTGGAACGCGTCGATGCCCTGCTCTTCCGAGACGCGCTCGGATTCGTCGCCAAAGATGACGGCGTCGCCATCGAACGCGATGCGTAGTTGATCCGAAGACGACTGCGGCGCTTTCGACGGCAGGATCGTCGCCGCCGCGACGCCGTCGTGGAGCGCGCGCGCAACGCTCTCGGGATTGGCCGAAAGAAACAGCTGCGCGCCGAACGAAGCGACGTAGGGCGCGGTCGGCGCACCACCGGTGAATGCCGCGCGCGCAATCGACAGCCCATAATGCTCGATCGAGTTGAAGATACGCAGGCCGGTATCGCTCGAATTGCGTGACAGCAGGATCACTTCGACGCGCGGCGCCGCCGGCGGCGGCGCGTTGAGCTTCAGCAGTTTCTGCACCAGCGGAAAGGCGATGCCCGGCGCGAGCAATTCGTTCTCGCGCGACATCTGGTAGTCACGATAGGCGTCGAGTCCTTCGCTCTCGAACAACTCGTGGCTCTCATTGAGATCGAACAACGCGCGCGCCGAGATCGCGACGACCAGCTTGCCCTCGTCGATGCGAGCTGCGTCGCCGATCGCGCTAGTTTTCGAAGCCATCGGCGAAAATGACTTCGTGATAGGCATTCCATGCGTCGATGCGTCCGTAGCCGGCCATGTAATTCGGCCACTGCGTCATCGGGGTGCCGCCGCAACTCTGGATGACGCCGTTCGTATTGCCGATGCCGGATGTCGTGGCCGTTGCGCGCAGAATAGCGGCGATGCGGTCGGGATGACCCTTCAGCGATGGAAACGCCGACATCAATAGTGCGGCAACCCCGGCGACGTGCGGCGTAGCCATGCTGGTACCACTCTTGAATCCGAACGAATTTGGTGGAACAGAGGAATACACCGATGACCCCGGTGCCGACAGGTCCGGCCGGATCAGCGAACTCGTTGCCACCGGTCCGCGCGACGAAAAGCTGGACAAGCGGTCGGAGCTGTCGGTCGAACCGACGTCGAAACTCTCGTCGTAGATCGCCGGCGGATCGAAAATCGTCGCACAGCCGGATCCGGAATTCTGCGCGGCGACGGCGTAGAACACACCACCAGCCACGAGATTCGCGACCGCTGCCTGGAGTATGTCGGCTGGCGTGCAGCCTTCTCCCGTCGGCGGCGCTGCCTCCGGACAGCTCCACGAGTTGCTGACGACGTCGGCGCCCAGATCGGGATTCGCGTTGGCACCGGCGAGATCGGTCGGCGCGAGCATCCATTGCATGCACTCGATGTAGCGCGCCGGCGTGCCGGTGCCACGATCCATGTTCCGGCAGCCGATCCATTTCGCCCCGGGCGCCACGCCGATCTGATTGCCGGCGCCATCGTCGCCGGCAAACGTGCCGGCGGTGTGCGTGCCATGGGTGTCGTCGTCGCAGGGAGCCAATGCATCGTTGTCGCACGGATTGCCGCTCGAGTCGTGAATCGCATCGTGCCAGTTGTAGTTGTGATCGACGCCCGTTCCGTTCCAGCCCCGGTAATGCGTCTTCAGCGCCGGGTGATCCCATTGGTAGCCGGTGTCCTCGCCACCGATCACGACGTCTTGCCCGGTGAACCCCGCGGCCCAGACGGCGGGGGCTTCGACCTTGGCCACGCCCCACGCGATCGAGGCAGTCGCCGTGGCGGCATCGCGAGACACGCCAGCTACTTCGTCGATGGGCAACGCCATCGTCACATGCGGGTTCGCGTCGATACGCGCGATGTCCGCGCGCGCAGCCAGCGCGGCAAGCGCTTCGCGCGGAACATGCGCCTCGATCAAGTTGGCGATCCAGAAGTCGCGATGGACGACGGCCTGAGTGTCGAGCCACGCGCGTACTTGTTGCTGCGCGTGGCTGGCGCGTGCCTGCAATGCCGCAACCATGGCGCGACGACTTGCGCGCGGGTCGGCGCCCGGCCGCATCGGCGCGGGAATCTGCGGCGACTGATCTTGAAAGACCAGCAGCACATCGACTTCGTTACCGTTGTTCGCCATGTCGAGCACGTGCGGATCGACCGTCGCGGCAGACCCGAGATCGGCAAACGCCAGCACGACCATCAGCGTCAGCCATCGCGCAGCCGGACACCACTCGTGCCCTGATACCGATTCAGTACGCAAACTGCTCATTGAGAATGCGATCCTCGAGGTTGTGCTCCGGATCGAACAGCAGCGTCACGGTGGTATCGCGCGACTCGCGGATCGTGACCTCGACCACGTCGCGGATCTCGTTCGAGTCGGCGGTCGCACTGACCGGCCGCTTGTACGGATCGGGAATCTCGAACTTGACTTCGGTGCCGGCGCGCAGGATTGCGCCACGCCAGCGGCGTGGACGGAACGGGCTGATCGGCGTCATCGCGAGCACGTCGGCGCCGAGTGGCAGGATCGGACCGTGCGCGGACAGGTTGTACGCGGTCGAGCCGGCCGAGGTCGACACCAGCACGCCGTCGCACATCAGCTCCTCGATCTTGACCACGCCGTTGAGCGACACGCGGATGTGTGCGGCCTGCTTGGTCTGGCGCAGCAGCGAAACTTCATTGAACGCAAGCGAGGTCGCCGTCGTCCCGGACTCACCGACGGCCTGCATGACCAGCGGTTTCAGCGCGGTCGGCTGCGCGCGCGCGAGGCGTTCGCTCAAACCATCGGCATGAAACTGGTTCATCAGGAAGCCGACCGTGCCGAGTTTCATGCCGTACACCGGCCGGTTCAACGCCAGGTGCCGGTGCAACGTGCGCAGCATGAATCCGTCGCCGCCGAGCGCAACGATGATCTCGGCCTTGTCGAGCGCGACCTCGGAATAGCGCTTGCGCATTTCGACCAGCGCCGCCTGCGCTTCCTCGGTCTTGCTCGCAACGAATGCGATCGCTTTCAGCTCGGCGGCCATGCTCCGATTCTACGCGACGCCGGCGTCGATTGGGCAAGTGATTTGGCAACCTGTTTGTGCTGAGCCTGACCACCTACGGTTCGCGCTGAGCGTCGCCAACTACGTTTGCGCTGCGCAAAGCCAACCGCCGTTCGCGCTGAGCGTAGCTTGCGTAGCAAGCGGAGTCGAAGCGCAGGCTCGAGCCGTTCGACTTCGACGCTTCGCGCCGAAGCTCATCCTCAACCCGTCGAACGGCTCAGGGCGAACCGAACTTGGAATCCGCTGGGGAGCTAACCCCGGACAAGGCAGCGGTGCGTTGCATGGCTACCTTCCAGGAGAAAGACCATGTATCGACCGCTCGCCCTTGCCATCGTCACCTGCCTGACTTCGTGCGCTGCGGCCGCCACCAACGAGTCAGGCTATTCGCTCACCGTCTACAGCGCCGCGCAGCCCGGCCAGTTGAGCACGGCCAATCTGGCAGGATATGGCACGAACCTGCCCGGCTACGCACTCGTGCGCGATGCGCGACGCATGAGCCTGACTCAGGGCATCGGCGAATTGCGCTTCACCGACGTCGCCAAACGCATCGATCCGACCACGGTCGCATTCGAGTCGCTGTCCGACCCGGCCGGCACACGCGTGATGGAACAGAACTACCAGTACGACCTGGTCGACAACGCCAAGCTGCTCGACCGTTACATCGGCCAGACGATCAGCGTGACGCAGACACGTGGCGAAACGGCAGAGACGATCAACGGCAAGCTGCTTTCGGCGGGCGGCGGTCTGATCCTGCAACTTCAGTCCGGTGAAGTATTGACGCTCGGCAACTACAGCAACATCCAGTTCCCTGCCCTGCCCGGCGGCTTGATCACGCGCCCGACACTGGTGTGGAAGGTCAACAGCCGGAGCGGCGGTGCGCAGGACGCGCGTGTGAGCTACCAGACGCAAGGCGTCACGTGGTGGAGCGACTACAACGTGACGATGCGCGAACAGAACGGCGCCTGCGAGATGGACCTCGCTGCGTGGGTCACGCTGGTCAACCAGTCGGGTGGCAGTTATCCCGATGCGCAGCTCAAGCTCGTCGCTGGCGAGGTCAACCGTGCGCCAGCCGCCGCGCCAGCCCTGGCCGGCTATGCAATGAAGGCGGTGCGCGCGGAAATGGATGCGGCCAGCCCTGCCTTCACCGAGTCGAGCCTGTCCGAATACCATTTGTATACATTGGGACGGCGTACCGACTTGCCGGACAACTCGACCAAGCAGCTCGAACTGTTTCCGGCCGCGCATGGCGTCGCCTGCCGCAAGCAGCTCGTGTTCACCGCCGGTCCGCTGCCGTGGAGTTACTGGTCCGGTCCGATCCAGGACCAGGGCTACGCCGCGACCAACAAGGGCACGGTCGGTTCGTACCTGGAGTTCGACAACAAGGAAGCCAACCACCTCGGCATGCCGCTGCCCGGCGGCCGCGTGCGCGTGAACCAGGCCAATGCGACCGATGGCGCGCTCGAATTCGTCGGCGAAGATGTGATCAAGCACACGCCGCGCAACGAAACGCTGCGCATCAAGCTCGGCAACTCGTTCGACATCGTCGGCGAGCGCAAGCAGACCAGTTTCAAGATCGACACAAGCGCGCACTACATCGACGAAACCTTCGAGATCAGCGTGCGCAATCGCAAGAAGGAAGCCGCGACCGTCGTCGTGCGCGAGTATCTGTACCGCTGGAGCACATGGGACGTCACGGCAAAGAACCACGCGTTTGACAAACGCGATGCGCAGACCATCGACTTTCCGCTGCAGATCGCGGCGGACGCGGAAGGCAAGATTACCTACTCCGTGCGCTACCGCTGGTAACCACCCGGATCGCCGTGAGGTCAGGTGTAGGGTGGGCTTCAGCCCACCACTTCGACAATCCAGACACCCCCGACAAACGTACAGGACGGAGTTGGCTTCGACCCCAACGAGTACGTTCAAGCACGTTCCGCATGGCTCTCGCCTCGCCCGTCTCAATCCGACAGGCCGCCAGAGCCGCGCGCCGAAACTCTTCGGGCGGACACATCCGCCGTCGCGCCCCAATCCGCTGCATAGATCCCGCGAGCGACGAGATAGCGAAAGGACGAAAACGGCCAAGTGGCAGGATCGTCCGCCCAGCCGTGCTTCACCGGATTGAAATGCAGATAGTCCAGATGCGATGCGTAATCCGCATCATCCCTTATCAGATGTTCCCAGAAGCGCCGCTGCCAGAACCCGCGCTCCCTCTTGCGCAGCATCGAGCGTCCGCGCGGCGCACAGTCTTCTATGTTGCGCGAAAACACCGATTTCACATGCGCCCAGCGTGTCGAGAAATCGGCGTCTTCGGATGGCAGCGTCCAGATGCAATGCAGATGTTCCGGCAGAACAACGATTGCATCGATGCGAAACGGGCGTGCCCTGCGCGCAACGCGTAGCGCTGCGCGCAGCGCGTTGATTCGATCGACCAGTAGCGTCGACTCACGGTCGGCAAGCGCAACAGTGAAAAACCACGTTCCGCCTGGAATTCGCGCGCGTCGATAGTTGGGCATGCGACAAATGATGGCTCTGCATCGCATATGCTGCTGTCGTCCGCTCGCCGGAAGGCTTGTACGAAAATGGCTCGGCGCAGCGTTCTCGAAGACCCACGGTGTTGCGGAATTCGCAGTGGTGGGCTGAAGCCCACCCTACGCCCACTCTACGCCCACCCTTGTGCGACCGTCGCATGAGCGTGGCCGAGCGGGCGCGATGCTCGCCCGGATTCCTACATCTGGCGAAACAAGTGCAGATAACTGCGGCTGACCGGCAGCACTTCCTTGCGGCCCTTGAGATGGATGCCGGCGGTTTCGTTGTCGCCGCGCGTGACATGGCTGATCGCGCGCAGGTTGACCACGACCGAGCGGTGCACCTGCGCGAATTGTTCCGCGTCGAGCTGGGCGACCAGTTCCTTGAGCGGAACACGCACCAGCGCTTCGCCCGGCTGGCCGCCGTCGCCGCGCCAGGCAACCACGGTGTACTTCGTGTCGGAGCGCAGGTAGTCGATGTCGTCGACCGGAATCAGTCGCAGCGCCTGGCCGACCTGCGCGCGGATCCAGCGCAGCGGCGCCGGCGCAGCGCCGCGCCTCAGTTGCTCGGCCAGCTGCTGCAGCAATGCTTCGGTATTGGACGCCGGCTGTGCCGCCAGCAGGCGCTCCTTGAGACGCGACACGGTTTCGGCCAGACGCACCGCCTCGACCGGCTTGACCAGATAGTCGAGCACGCCTTCGGCGAACGCCTGCACCGCGTATTGATCGTAGGCCGTGACGAACACCAAATGCGCGCGGCGGCCGATCACATGCGCAGCTTCCACACCCGACACGCCAGGCATATGCACGTCGAGAAAGCAGACGTCGGGGCGGCGCGCCTCGAACTGCCTGATGGCTTCGCGGCCGTTGCGCACCTGCGCCACGACATCGAGTTCGGGCCAGGCCTGCGCGAGCTGCAGCGTCAATGCTTCGCGCAGCAGCGGTTCGTCATCGGCAATCAGCGCGGTCGGTCGCGCGCTCATGATTCGTGCGCCTCGCGCGCCGGAAAATCAAGTTCTGCGCGAAACCCGTGCGGCTGCAATTCGCTCAAGCGCAGCTGCGCATCGCCGTTGAAGGCCAGCTCGAGGCGCTCGCGCAGTGTCGACAGGCCGGTGCCGAGTCCATTGCCGCTGTGCCGCAGGCCGACGCCGGTATCGCTGACGCTGACCAGGCAGCGATCGCCGCGGCGCTGCACGTCGATCTCGATGCGACCGCCCTCCTCGCTCGGATCGATGCCGTGGCGCACGGCATTCTCCACCAGGGTCAGCAGCGTCATCGGCGGACAGCGCAACGAGCGCGCCGCATCATCGATCTGCAGGGCAAACTGCAGGCGATCCGGTATACGCATGTGCATGAGCTCCAGATACGCCTGCACCAGCTGCAACTCCTGACCGAGTGTCGTCGCCGGTTCATGCAATCGCGGCACGGCCGCGCGCAGATAAGCGATCAGGCTGCGCAGGACAGCCGAGGCCTGCGTCGAACCGGCATCCACCAGTGCCTGCACGTTGGCGAGCGTGTTGAACAGGAAATGCGGCGCGACCTGTGCCTGCAGCAGATGCAGTCGCGCATCGAGCGCCTGGCGTTCCAGTTCGCTGCGCTCCAGATCGAAGGCCAATGCCTGATTCCGCGCCAGCGCATCCTTCTGTCGCACCAGCGCCGCCAGTGCCGCCCACGGCGCCAGCAGCAGAAAAAGGAACATCAGCCCCGAAAAACCTTCCAAGCGCTCATTGTCCTGCCAGAACGGCGGCGCGCCGGACGCGGTCGACAACACATAGATCAGGAACGTCGCAAGCGGCATCGCGATCGCCACGCCGACGACCTGCAGCACCCAGCGTGCGAGCCACGCCGGCAGCTGCTTCGGCCACTGCTCGAACAGGCCGAATACCAGCATCGCCGTGAACCCGAGCAGCAGCGTTCGCTCCAGTATCGACACGATGCCCGACTTCCAGCTCAGGCTCATCAGCAGTCCGAGCGCCAGCGACGCGCACAGCGTGAAACGCACGCGGCGCCAGCCCAGCAGCAATGCCAGACCGCGCGGCTTTTCAGGAAATGTCGAGACCGGCATCGCGGCAGGATAATCCAATCGGGTCGCCCGCGGCGCCGGGGACATGTGGGACTTTCAGCGCGGGCATGGCGTGCTCCGGTTGCATGAGCTCACTTTGTCGCGTTCCGGTCGGTACGCTCAACCGGCATGCGATGAACGCCGCGGCGATGGGATCGAATGCCCGTGCAAGCCGACGAACGCCGGACGTACGCTCGCGCCAAACCGCGCCTTCGGCTTGACCTGCGCATGGCCCGACACTGAAGATGTTTGCTCCTTGGCTGAAGGCGGAGGGCTTGCCGTGAAAGCACACCGGGACGCACCGGCTTCGCGGTCGCGCCGCAGTCTGCTCAAAGGCGCCGCGGCGCTGGTCAGCTCTAGCGCGCTTGCCGGTACGACTCTGGCCAGTGCTCGCGGCAACCGTGGCTGGAAGGTGGTCGAGACTGCCCGTGACAGCACTCACCGCCTGGCGCCCATTCCCGGCCCGCCCGCGGCGCGTTCCGGCACAGCAGCCATCCGTTGCGATCCGCGCAGGACGGCGCAGGACATCATCGGTTTCGGCGGTGCGCTGACCGAAAGCGCCGCGCACGTGTTGCGCCAGTTGCCTGACGAAAAACGCAACGCCGTGTTGCGCGCCTACTACCACCCGGTCGACGGCATCGGCTATACGCTGGCGCGCACACCGATGACGAGCTGCGATTTTTCCCTGTCTAGCTGGAGTCTCGCCGACGTGGCCGGCGACCTCGATCTGAAGAATTTTTCACTCGCGCCGATGCGCGAACTGCAGTTGCCGTTGATTCGCGACGTGCAGCGGATCGCCGGTGCCGGAAAATTCCGGCTGCTCGCCTCGCCATGGAGTCCACCGGCCTGGATGAAGATCAACGCCGACATGCTGCGCGGCGGCAGCCTGCGCGCCGACTGCGCCGATGCCTGGGCACGGTATTACGTGCGTTTCGTGCAAGCCATGCGCGACGAACATCTGCCGGTGTGGGCGCTGACGGTGCAGAACGAACCGGACGTGTCGCAGCCGTGGGAATCGTGCCGCTATTCGCCGCACGATGAAGCGGATTTCATTGCCCGGCACCTCGGACCGGCGTTGCAGCGCGCCCGCCTCGGTGATGTACGCCTGTACGGTTGGGATCACAATCGCGACGGCCTGGTCGAACGCGCCGACGCGTTGCTCGGAGACCCCGCCTGCGCGAAGTACCTGGCCGGCCTGGCGCTGCACTGGTACGGCGAGGAACTGTTCGAGGCGTCGCGACAGGTGCTGGCGAGATTTCCCGAGACGCAGATCCTGTTCACCGAAGGCTGCGTCGAGGGCGGTCCACACGCCGGTGAATGGGCACCGGCCGAACGCTATGCGCGCAACATGATCGGCGACTTCGGCAACGGCATCTGCGGTTTCATCGACTGGAACATCGCGCTGGACCTGCGCGGCGGTCCGAACCATGTCGGCAACTTCTGCCATGCGCCGGTCCTGGTCGACGCTGCCGCGGGCACGGTCCACTACCAGCCGTCGTTCTATTACATCGGGCACTTCAGCCGCTTCGTGCGGCGCGGCGCGAAGCTAGCCGCACTGACAAACGATTCGGCGCCGGCAGCGGTCGCGTTTGTCAATCCCGACCGCTCGGTCGTCGTGATCGTCGCCAATGCTGCCGACGATGCGGAGGCCTTCACGCTCGCCGTGGCCGACGATGCGCGCGCGTGCCGCGTGCCGGCGCACGCGATCCAGACCTACCTCGTCGCGCGCTGACATCGCAGCCGAACAGCGTTGCTCCAAGATGAACGGATCGCATCACGGCGACACCGCGTGACGCAGTTTCGCGCCGGATGGCGTTTACCGAATCGTCCTCGGTGCGGACAGGGGCGATACCGGAAGACACCCACGCCTTCGGAGATCGTCCATGCAGATCAACGCAACCCCCGCCGTACTCGACGCCGCTTCCGGCGAAGTCCACATCCAACCTTCGCCGGCATCCGCGCGGATCGACCCGCCCGGCCCGAGCGCCGCCAATGACCCGGCCACGAGCACACCCCAACCCTGTGTCGAGGTGCTGGCGCTGTCGATGGAGTGCAGCGCCGCGGGATTCTAGTGGCCTGCAACACTGATTCGGGAGTGATTTTTTCTCGAGCCACGAGCGCCCCATCCGCCTTTGGCACCTTCCCCCGCTTCGCAGGGGAAGGGAAAAGCACGAAGCGTCTGCCTTTGAGGCGCTGACAGAATAAAGCCCCGGCTTTGCCGGGGCTATTCAGTACGTCGCCGCTGCCTGGTCTTCGCGCTTGCTGCCGGCCTTGACGAGTTGCGCAAGACGGCGCACCGCGACCGAAACGATCGGATAGTCGGTCACGACCTGGGTGCGCATGTCATCGAACATGCCCAGCGTGAACTTGAGCGACGGATCGTCCCGGTTCAGCCACGCGGTCACGAGTTCGGCACCCTTGCCGGCACCACCGCGCTCGAGAATCTGCGCGGTCAGTGCGCGATGCTGCGAGTACAACTCGTCACGCAGGCTGCCGCGCGCCTGCGCGTGCCAACGCGATTCGACCGGCAGGCCCTCGATCTTGCCCATCAGCCAGGACAGGTGCAGTGCGTCGCCGAGTTCGAAATAGACCTCGGCGGCACGGTCGATCTCGAGCTTGTGCTCCGCGGCGGTATGGATGATGTCGAGACCCGATCCCGGTGTCGGCAGAGCGGCCAATTCGGCGCTCAAGGTCGCAGGGAACCCGGCGTCGATCCAGCGCTGGTTGTCGGCGTCGAAGCGCGCCCGCTCACGCACCGTGATCACGTCGGGAATGTGCTTGCGCAGCTCGCGCATGCCATCGTGGTAGCGCGCCACGGCGGCAGCGATATCGAGGTTTGCTTCCGCATGGTTGAGCAGCCAGCGCGTCATGCCGCGCAGCGTCGCCCAGATCACCAACAGCGCATCGATCTGCGTATTGCCGTTGACCTTGCCGTCGAGCGCCTCGATATCGGCCCATATCGATCGCGCATCGAGCACTTCGCGCGCGATGTTGAACGCGCGCGCGACCTGCGCCGGCGTCTTGCCGGTATCTTCGCCCATGCGCATGACGAAGGTGGCGCCCATACGATTGACCATCGAGTTGGTCACCGCCGTGGCGATGATCTCGCGTTTCAACCGGTGACGCTCCATGTGCGTAGCGTATTTTTCCTGCAGCGGCTCGGGGAAGTAGCGACGCAGTTCCTTCGACAGGTAGGAATCTTCCGGCACGTCCGAATCGAGCAACTGCTGGAACAGCACGATCTTGGAATACGACAGCAGGATCGACAGCTCCGGACGCGTCAGCCCTTGGCCGCGCGCCTTGCGCTGCGCGAACTCGGCGTCGCTCGGCAGGAATTCGATCTGCCGGTCGAGCAGGCCCTGGTCTTCGAGCACGCGAATGAAATGGCGCTTGGCGCCGATGCGCGCGACCGACATGCGTTCCATCACGCTGATCGCCTGGTTCTGGCGATAGTTGTCGGCCAGCACGAGCCGCTCGACCTCGTCGGTCATTGCCGCGAGCTGCGTGTTGCGCGCCTCCATGCTCAACTCGCCGCGCTGCACCGCGTCGTTTAGCAGGATCTTGATATTGACCTCGTGGTCGGAAGTGTCGACGCCGGCCGAGTTGTCGATGAAGTCGGTGTTCAGCAGCACGCCGTTGATCGCCGCCTCGATGCGGCCGCGCTGCGTGCAACCCAAGTTGCCGCCCTCGCCGACCATCTTGCAGCGCAGCTCGTTGCCGTTGACGCGGATCGCGTTGTTGGCACGATCGCCGGCGTCTGCATTGGTCTCGCTCTCGGCCTTGACATAAGTGCCGATGCCGCCGTTCCAGAGCAGGTCGACCGGTGATTTGAGGGTCGCCTTCATCAGTTCGTTCGGCGACATCGATTCGGCACTGCCATCGATGCCAAGCGCGGCACGTGCCTCGGCGGACAGCGGAATCGTCTTCGCCGTCCGCGGGAAAATCCCGCCGCCCTTGCTGATCAGTTTCAGGTCGTAGTCGGCCCATGACGAGCGCGGCAGCTTGAACAGGCGCTCGCGCTCGACGAACGTCGTCGCTGCATCGGGGTTCGGATCGATGAAGATGTGGCGATGGTCGAACGCCGCGATCAGGCGCGTGTGCTTCGACAACAGCATGCCGTTGCCGAACACGTCGCCGGACATGTCGCCGATGCCGACCGTGGTGAAATCTTCGTTCTGGCAGTCGCGGCCGAGCGCACGGAAATGGCGCTTGACCGATTCCCACGCCCCCTTGGCCGTGATGCCCATGCCCTTGTGATCGTAGCCGACCGAGCCGCCCGAAGCGAACGCATCGCCGAGCCAGTAGCCGTGCTCGCCCGAGATCGCGTTGGCGATGTCGGAGAACGTGGCCGTGCCCTTGTCGGCCGCGACGACGAGGTACGGGTCGTCGGCATCGTGGCGCACGCAATTCTGCGGGTGCACGACCTTGCCGTCGATGAGGTTGTCGGTAATGTCGAGCAAACCGTTGATGAACAGCCGGTAGCAGGCGATGCCCTCGGCGAGCACGGCGTCGCGATCGCCACCGATCGGCGAGCGCTTGACGAAGAAACCGCCTTTCGATCCGACCGGCACGATGACGGTGTTCTTGACCATCTGCGCCTTGACCAGGCCGAGCACCTCGGTGCGGAAATCTTCGCGCCGGTCAGACCAGCGCAGGCCACCGCGCGCAACCGGACCGAAGCGCAGGTGCACGCCTTCGACGCGTGGTGCGTAGACGAAGATTTCGCGGTATGGCTTTGGCTTCGGCAGATCGGTCACTTTCGCCGGATCGAACTTGAAGCTGATGTACTCGCGCGCCTTGCCGCCCGGTGTCTGGTAATAGCTGGTGCGCAGGCACGCGCCGATCAGACCGGCATAGGCGCGCAAGATGCGGTCTTCATCGAGGCTGGCGACGTTGTCGAGCAGCGCGCGCAGCGCGGCGACGATCGACTGCATCTGCACCTCGCGTTTCTCGCCGCGCGCCTTGACGACGGCATCGACGATGATCGCGTGATGCTTGTCCATCGACTCCGGCAGCAACGTTTGCAGTTCCTTCTGCAGGCGCTTGCGCGCACCCTCGACGACCACCTTGCTGGCCGACTCGCGGTCCGGGTCGAACTTGGCCTCGAACAGCTCGACCAGCAGCCCGGCCATCAACGGATAGCGGTTGAGTGTCTCTTCCATGTAGGCCTGCGAGAACGGCACGCCGGTCTGCAGCAGGTACTTGCACAGACCGCGCAGCACGGACACCTGGCGCCAGCCGAGGTTGGCGCTCATGATCAGACGGTTGAAGCCGTCGTTCTCGGCTTGCCCGCGCCAGATGCGCTCGAAGCTCGTGGCGAATGTGTCCCGGATCTGTTCCACGTCGAAGCTGCGGGTCGCAGCGTCCTCGACATCGAAATCCTGGATGAAGATCGTCGCGCTGCCCAAGCGCATCTCGTACGGGTGCTCGGAGACGATCTTCAGGCCCATGTTTTCGAGCATCGGCAGCGCTTCGGACAACGTGATCGGTGCGCCGTAACGGAATAGCTTGAAGCGCAGGTCGTCGCCGCGCTTGCGCGACAGATACAGCGAAATGCGGATGTCGTCGGCGTCCTTCAGACTCGCGGCAGCCTCGACGTCGGCCACGGCGCCGTGCGGTGTCACTTCCTCGATGTAGCCGGCCGGCAAGGCCCGGCCGAAACGGCTGGCCAGCTTGCCGCCTTTCTCCTCGCCATGCTTGTGCAGCAGGATGTCGCGCAGTTCGTCGTGCCAGTTGCGCACGATGTGGGCGATCTTTTCCTCGAGATCGGCCACGTCGAAAGCCGGCTTTTCACCCGCCTTGGGCCGGATGATCAGGTGCAGTCGCGCCAGCACCGATTCGGTGACCTGGATCGACGAATCGACGCGCTCACCGCGGAACGTGCGCTTGAGCAGGCCTTCGATGCGCTCGCGCACGTCGGTGGTGATGCGGTCGCGCGGGATGTACACCAGGCAGGAAAAGAAGCGTCCGTACTTGTCGCCGCGCACGAACAAGCGCGAACGCGAACGTCCCTGCAGCTGCAGGATGCCGCTGGCCATCGCGAACAGTTCGTCCTCGCTGGCCTGGAACAGTTCGTCGCGCGGCAAGGTCTCGAGAATGTTGCGCAGCGCCTTGCCGGAATGCGAATCGCGGCGCAACCCGGAGCGTTCCATCACCGCTTCGTACTTCTGCCGCACCAGCGGGATGTCCCACGGACGGCGCGTATACGCTCCGGACGCGTACAAGCCGAGAAAGCGGTGTTCGATGACCGGCACGCCCTTCTCGTCGAATTCAAGCACACCGATGTAGTCCATGTGTCCCGGCCGGTGCACGGTCGCGCGCGCATTGGTCTTGGTCAGGATCACTGCGTCTATCGCGCCGGATCGAGGCAGCTCGCGCGCGGCCAGCGTCTTCAGCGAACGCGGCGCCAGCGAGCGCTCGCCGCCGCGCAATACGCCGAGCCCGGTCGTCTCGACCGCCTGCAGGACGTCGTCGTTGCCAGCCCGCACCACGCGATACTCGCGATAGCCAAGAAAGGTGAAATGGTCGTTGGCGACCCAACGCAGGAACTCCTGCGCCTCGGCAACGGCCTCCGTCGCGAGCGGCGTCTTCTGCTGTCCCAGCCCATTGGCGATCGACAGCATCTTGTCGCGCATCGCACTCCAGTCATTGACACTGTTCGCAACGTCCTGCAGCGATTCGCGTACAGCGCGTTGCATGCGTTCGAACGCCGCAGGTTCGGTCATGCGGTCGACTTCGATGTGCATGACCGATTCGGGCTTGCCCTTGCCGGTACCTTCGGCAGCCAGACTGAGGATATTTCCGCCCGGATCGCGCTCGACGTTGTAGACCGGATGGATCACCGTGTGCAGCAGCGACCCGGACTCGGCCACGGCGATGCCGACCGAGTCGACCAGGAACGGCGCATCGTCAGTCGAGATCTGCAGGACGCTGTGGACCGATTCCCAGCCGTGATCCTGCAGAGTCGGATTGAACACCCGTACGCTGGGCGTGCCGCGACGCCGGACGCGGAGAAAATCGAGCAAGCCAAGCGCCACTGCCGCCCAGGCTTCCGCGCTGCGCGCGGCCAGATCCTCAGGCGCCACGCGTTTGAGCAGATGAACCGTGAATGCCTGCGCCTGCACTGTTTGCGCCGGCGTCAGACGCTTTGCCAGTTGATCGAGAACTGCTGCGACATCCGTCGCCGGGACGGAGGGTTGCGCGCTCATGGAAAATCCGATTCAGGGCTGATTCGCGAGGGCGCTAGGATAACCCTACGGTCGGCTGCTAGCCAGCAGGGCGCGCCCATCGGCGCGAAAAACGCAAGGATTGGCAGGGCCTTAGCGCTTCCTCTTCAGAGCTGCTCGATGCACCTGCGTGAGCGCACCGGTTGTCCCTACGCAGGACCATGCTCCGGCCGGTCGGCGACGCAGATTACTGTTCAGTTGCTGCAATCAAGATCGCCGAGGAATGCCAGGCGATTCAGCGGAAACTGGCCTGATCCAAAATTCGGCAGCGGCGAGTCGTAACGGAGGGTCGCATTGAAGCAATCGACCAGGTCAATATCGATGCTACCCCACGCCATGCCGTGCGAACCGGTCGGCGCGCCACCGGGTTGCAGCACACCGCCGAGATTATGCGCCGCTTGTGCGTGGACGTGATTGCCGTCGACGCTGCCGATTGAATAGATCCATGCCGGCTGGCCGTTCTTGTCGAACGTATTCCAGATCACCAAAGCGCTGCCCCAATCCAGGCGCTGGACCGTGACGTAGTGGCCATCGGCCGTCGCATCGAAGAAGAATCCGCTCATGCCGCCCTGCGAGAGCAGTCCTCGGCCGCCGCCGAGTTCGAATGCACCGGCATCACAGGCACCGCGCGCGGCGACGTTGCGCACTGTGCCGCGCGCATCGGCGGCTTCGCAATTCGCCGCAATGCCGGCGTGTACGGCCGGGCTGTTCTCGTTGAGTGCAATGGTGCTTACGAGGCCGCCGTTGTCGCCGAAGCTGCCGAGCACGGCATTGGCGACGACCTTGTCGCCGGACGCCGTCAGACCGCAACTGCCCTCGGCGCTGATATTGCCTCCGCGCGAGACGACGCCTGCCGTGCTCGCGCACGCGACACTCGCATTCGCCGCGAACAGGCTGTTGGCAACGCTGAACGAGCCCGCACCGCTGACGGATAAAAGGTTCGCCGTGCCGGTGTTGTTGCCGACGAACGTCGACTGGGCAATTTCGACGTCGCTGGAAGTGTCGATCAGTGCAAGGTTTGGCCCAGTGTTGTTTTCAAAAGTCGTGTTGCGCAGGTTCAATGTGCCTGAGTTCACAAGCAGCGGCATCGCGAGATTCGTTGCCACGGAAAAATTGATACCCGAGACGCTGACCGAGTCCAGAAGCAGCGTTCCGCTGTTTGCGATCGCCGCGGGCTGGTAGAACAGGGCTGCCGACTGCGTCGTTCCGGTGCCGGCCTGCCCAGAGGCCTGCGCCGGCATCGCGCCGCCACTCGATGTTTGTCCGACGACATTGAGGTTGCGCAGCGTCAGACTGGCACCGGAAGCCACCGTTATCTGCGACGAGGAAGTCGTGCCGACGCGCGGCAACAACTGGAGCGAAGCGCCGGCACCGTCGATCGCAATATTGCCGGTCACGCTCAATGGGCAAAGACCGTAATGACCCGTTGCAGCAAGCACGATCAGGCTCGGCTCACTGCCGCCCGGCGCCGCCGCAGCGGCGGACAATGCCGTGCAGTCGCCATCCGCGATGCGCAGCACGGCGGCGCCCGCGGCGTTCGCCACGAAAAGAAGACAGACCAGAAAGCGGGTGGATCGTGCGGATACCATGACGAGTCCCTTTGGCTGAATGTGTCCCATCGCTGCCGGAAGGCCGAACGGTACGCGGCATTCCTGGACGGAATAGATCCGTTATAACGGAGCCGGCGACTTGTCCACAATCCTGCTTTTGGACTAACCCGGACTCACGCGAGACTTCCCGCGTCACGAGGTCTGAGATCGGCGCAGGTACTCGGCAAGTGGCGGATCGCGTCGGGATTTGCGCCTGTCCGAATTTGCTGGGCTAAAGCCCAGCCTACGCTTAAGCCGGCCTGCGCTGGAGCTCGGGCTGGCGCCAAAGACAGCTGCGATGGCTTCGTTACCGGCGAAGATTTTCGCGACGAATCTTTCTCGCGGAGACGCGGAGGCGCGGAGACGCAACCGCTAACGCAGTCCCGTTTCGTTGCGTGCAATCACAAGGCGCTGGATCTCGCTGGTGCCTTCGTAGATCTCGGTGATCTTGGCGTCGCGGAAGTAACGCTCGAGCGGCATTTCCTTCGAATAGCCCATGCCGCCATGAATCTGCACGGCCTGGTGCGTGATCCACATGGCCGCTTCGGAAGCGAACAGCTTGGCGATCGACGCTTCCGTGCTGAAGCGGCCACCGTTCTTTTCCGCGTGGCCCTTGACGAAGGCGGCGCGCAACGTCAGCAGCGTCGCCGCATCGAGCTTGCATTTCATGTCGGCCAGTTTCGCCTGGGTCATCTGGAAAGAGCCGATTGGATGGCCGAACGCCTTGCGCTCGCGCGCGTAGGCGATGCTGGCGTCATAGGCGGCGCGCGACAGGCCGACCGCCTGCGAAGCAATGCCGATGCGGCCGGCATCGAGCACGCCCATCGCGATGCCGAAGCCCTTGCCTTCGTCGCCGAGCATGTCGGCGGTGGGACACACGTACTCGGTGAATTCGATCTCGCAGGTCGCCGACGCGCGAATGCCGAGCTTCGGCTCGGTCTTGCCGGCATGGAAACCGGGGCGCGCGGTATCGATGATGAACGCCGACACGCCCTTGGCGCCCTTGCCGGGGCTGGTGATCGCGAACAGCACGATGTACTTGGCGACCGGCCCCGATGTGATCCAGCTCTTCTTGCCATTGATGACCCAGTGGCCATCGGCATTTTTCGCCGCGCGCGTGTGCATGTTCGACGCGTCGGAACCGGACTGCGGTTCGGTCAGCGCGTAGGCGCCGATGCCGTGGCCTTCGGCGATCGCACGCACGTACTTCTGTTTCTGCGCCTCGTTGCCGTACTTCAGGATGCCGTTGCAGTACAGCGTATTGTTGACCGACATGATGGTCGAATGCGCGCAGTCGGCCGCGGCGATTTCGATCATCGCCAGCACGTAGCCGATCGGATCGAGTCCGGCACCGCCGTATTCGTGCGGCACCTCGATGCCCATCAGGCCGAGTGCGCCCATCTCCTTGATCGTATCGAGCGGGAACTCGCCGGACTTGTCGAACTCGGCGGCGATCGGCGCGATGCGCCTCTGCGCGAAGTCGCGCGCGACGGACTGGATCGACAGCTGGTCTTCGGTGAAACGGAAATCCATGACAACCTCGACGAATTCGACAATGGAACTCTTGAGCCCTCCCCTTCAAGGGGAGGGTTGGGTGGGGATGGTGTTGTTGAACGCAAATTCCCGCTGCAGCAGGCGATTGTCCACCTCCCGGCGTTTCCCCGAGAGCAGACGCCGGACTCGCGCAATTTTAGCGGTTTCGCGTCGCCGGCGTCTTGCCCAGCGCGGCGAAGTCGCATGGGCTGCCACGCAGACGCTGGCCGAGCATCCACGCCAACAGTCCTTCGCTTGCATAGGCGCGATGCCACATCGGGTGCATCTCTTCCGGGTACTCGGTGTAGCGCGGATTGCCGCCCTGCGCACGCAATGCGCGCACGACCGCACGCGAACCGACCATTGCGCCGCCGTAACCGGTCTCGACATCGGTGTCATTGTCTTTCGCGCCATGGAAGATCCACTGCGGCACGCGAGCGATCGGCGCCAGGCCGCTCGTTTCCGTCATGCCGGACATCGGCACGCCGGCAGCGAAGCACTGCGGCCAGGCCTTCAATGCATCCCACACCCCGGTTCCGCCATCGGAAATGCCGGTGAGATAGATGCGTCGCGGGTCGATCGGAAAGCGCTTGATCGCATCGGCGATCGCCGAGGCAACACGGCGCGGCGGCCAATAGCCCCCGGTCGTCTGCGGCGCCAGATAGACCACCGGCACATTGCCCTCGATCGCGCGGTCGACCAGTTCCAGCGAACCGTTGCCGTAGCCGACCAGTTGCGACTCGTTGTCGTCGCCATCCTGCCAGTCACCGTGCAGGAACACGATCAGCGGCAGCAATTCGCCGTGTTCACGACCGGGCGTCTGCAGGGCGCGGTATGGCACTCTCTGCGCATCGGCGGTCCAGTACTTGCCAAGTTGGTCGTACTCGACCGCATCGGCATGCAGGAAGGTCGACGCAGCGGCAAGAGCCAGGGCAAGAGCAAGAGATCGAACCACGGAGAACACGGAGAACACGGAGGAAGAGCTCGATAGTGTATCGGGTTATTCCAGTTCGCCCGCAGCGGAACGGCGTCTTGTCCGGCCTTTTTCAGGCGGCACGCTTGCGCTCATGGCGGCGTGGCCGGTCGGTCTTCGGATCGTGCTCGCCGCCAGGTAACCGTGCAGCGGCGCAGAAGCATTCGCGCCAACATCCCGGCAGTTGTTGGATCGGAACCTGCAACCTGCTCAAGCGGCTCTCGATTCGTATTGCGCCCTTCTCTGTGTTCTCCGTGGCTCAAGCTTTGGCTCCTGCTCTTTACAGAGGGCAAAGCATTGACGCTGGCCGTCCGGACGGCTAATCTAGCGATCTATATCTCTCAATCAAGATGGAAGGATATTTTGGATCTCGGTTCCACCACGACGCTGCTGCGGCTGCTGTCCGACCCGACCCGGGTACGGCTGCTGGCACTGCTCGAGCGCGAGGAACTGACCGTGGCCGAGTTGTCGGCGATTCTGCGTCTGGCGCAGCCGCGCGTGTCGACGCATCTGGCCAAGCTCAAGGAAGCCGATCTCGTGCGCGACCGCCGCGCCGGCGTGTCGGCCTATTACCGGCTCAACGCCGACCTCGGCGCCAAGCCCACCGCCTTGCTGCATGCACTGCGCGAAAACGTCAACGATGCCTTCATCGACGACGACGCGCGGCGCCTGCCGACGATTCTCGCGCAACGCGCGCGCGCCGAAGGTTGGGCCGACAGTGTTGCCGGCGACATGGAGCGGCACTATTCGCCGGGCCGCACCTGGGAAGCGATGGCGCGCGCATTGACCGGCCTGATCGACAGCGGCGACGTGCTCGATATCGCCTCGGGCGACGGTGTCCTGGCCGAACTGCTCGCACCGCACGCTCACTCGATTCTGTGCCTGGATGCCAGCGAACGCGTCGTCGGCGCGGCGCGGACGCGTCTGAAGGCCTTCGTCAACGTCGAGGTACGCCTTGGTGACATGCATGCGCTCGAACTTGGTTCGCGCAAGTTCGACCTTGTACTGCTGATGCAGGCCCTCACATATAGCGACCGGCCGGCCAAGGTCGTCGCCGAAGCGGCGCACGCGCTGCGCCCCGGCGGGCGCCTGCTGGCGACCACGCTCGCCCGCCACGCGCACCGCACGGCGGTCGAGCCGTTCGATCATCGCAATCTGGGTTTCCGCGAAGTGGAACTGCGCGAGTTTGCGACGAAGGCCGGCCTCAAGGTGCTCAGCTGCGAGCGCCTGACACGAGAGCGCCGCGCGCCACACTTCGAAGTCCTGTCGCTGCTGGCACGGAAGTCGGACGAACGATAGCGAATGACATCCATATTGCCCGTCATCCCGGCGAGGAGCTCCACAACAGCGGAGCTGGTCAAGCCGGGATCCAGCGTCTTTGTGAGCAAGGAACTGGATTTCGTGCGGCTCCTGCCGCACGCCCTCCGGGCCGTTCGCTATGCCAGCGTTCGCTCCGGCATCCTGCCCTCGCAGTCCGGCTTTCGCCGGAATGACGACTACTCGGAGAGCGCGACATGAAAACCCTGCCCTGGCTGAACCCGCAACGCACGCAGAGTCTGCTCGACGCGCTGGCGCAACGCATTTTGATCATCGATGGTGCGATGGGGACGATGCTGCAGAGCTACAAGCTCGACGAGTCCGGCTACCGCGGCGCGCGCTTTTGTGATGGCAACGATGCCCATGCGCCGCACGAGCACCACGGAACGGGCTGTGACCTCAAAGGCAACAACGACCTGCTGTCGCTGACGCAGCCGGAGATCATCCAGGCCGTGCACAGCGCCTATCTGGATGCCGGCGCCGACCTGATCGAGACGAACACGTTCAATTCGACGACGATCAGCCAGGCCGACTACCAGCTCGAGCATCTCGCTTACGAGCTCAACCGCGAAGGCGCGCGTCTGGCGCGCGAATGCTGCGACCGCGCCGAGGCGAAGACGCCCCGGGAAAACGGACACGACAAGCCGCGCTTTGCAATCGGCGTGCTCGGACCGACCAGCCGCACCGCCTCGATCTCGCCGGACGTGAACAACGCCGGCTTCCGCAATGTCACGTTCGAGGAACTCGCAACGACCTATGCCGATGCAGCCAAAGGCCTGCTCGACGGCGGCGCCGACGTGCTGATGGTCGAGACGATCTTCGATACGCTCAATGCCAAGGCAGCGCTGTTCGCAATCGCACAGGAATTCGAACGGCGCGGCGCGCGTGTGCCGGTAATGATTTCCGGCACGATCACCGACATGTCCGGGCGCACGCTGTCCGGCCAGACCGCCGAGGCATTTTACTACTCGTTGCGCCACGCGCGGCCGCTGTCGATCGGCCTCAACTGCGCGCTCGGCGCGACCGAATTGCGCGCCTACGTCGACGCGCTGGCACAGGTTGCCGAGTGCTACGTCAGTGCGCATCCGAATGCCGGCCTGCCGAACGCGTTCGGCGAGTACGACGAAACGCCGGAGCAGATGGCAGCGATCATTGGCGAATTCGCCCGCAGCGGGCTCGTGAACTTCGTCGGCGGCTGCTGCGGCACCACGCCGGCGCATATCCGCGCGATCGCCGAGGCGGTGCGCGGCGTGCCGCCGCGTGCGCTGCCCGCCGAACGTTCCGCGGTTGCCTAGCCGAAGAGACTGCAAAGACCGCCACGAAGGCACGAAGATCACGAAGAAAAGCCAAAGAACGAGGATAAGAGATCTTTCACGAGAGTGGTCCGCCGCCAACATGGTCCTGTCTGCACAGTACACAATCTGTGTCTGCTCCTCTTCGTGATCTTCGTGCCTTCGTGGCGTTCATTTGATTTTTTCCTGAAGCTGAACTGAAATGACTGAGCGCTACACACGACTGTCCGGCCTCGAGCCTCTGGTCATCACGCCGGAGTTGCTGTTCGTCAACATCGGCGAGCGTACCAATGTGACCGGCTCGGCGGCGTTCAAGAAGCTGATCAAGGACGACCGTTTCGAGCAAGCGGTCGAAGTCGCGCGCCAGCAGGTGGCGAACGGTGCGCAGATTCTCGACGTCAACATGGACGAAGGACTGATCGACTCCGAAGCGGCGATGGCAAGATTCCTCAACCTGATCGCGGCAGAGCCGGACATTGCGCGCGTGCCGGTCATGGTCGACTCGTCGAAGTGGACGGTGATCGAGTCCGGCCTGCGCTGCCTGCAGGGCAAGGGCGTGGTCAACTCGATCTCGATGAAGGAAGGCGAGGAGATCTTCGTCGAGCACGCACGCAAGGTGCTCAACTACGGCGCCGCAGTCGTGGTCATGGCGTTCGACGAAACCGGCCAGGCCGACACCAGGGCGCGCAAGGTTGAAATCTGTACCCGCGCCTATCGCATCCTGACCGAAGAGGTCGGCTTTCCGCCGGAAGACATCATCTTCGATCCGAATATCTTCGCGATCGCGACCGGTATCGACGAGCACAACAATTATGCCGTCGATTTCATCGAAGCCACGCGTGAGATCAGGGCGACACTGCCGCACTGCCATGTTTCCGGCGGTGTATCGAATGTCTCGTTCTCGTTCCGCGGCAACGAGACCGTGCGCCAGGCGATCCACGCCGTGTTCCTGTACCACGCGATCAAGGCCGGCATGGACATGGGCATCGTCAACGCCGGTGCGCTGCCGATCTACCACGACCTCGATGCGGAACTGCGCGAGCGCGTCGAGGACGTCGTACTGAATCGCCGTGCGGACGGCACCGAGCGCCTGCTCGAGATCGCCGAAAGATACAAGGGCAAGCGCGACACCGTCGAAGTCGAAGCGGCGGCATGGCGCGACCTGCCGGTGCGCGCGCGGCTCAGTCATGCCCTCGTGCACGGCAACGATGCGTTCGTCGAAGCCGATACCGAGGAAGCGCGCCAGCTGTCGTCGCGGCCGCTCGATGTCATCGAAGGCCCGCTGATGGACGGCATGAATGTCGTCGGCGACCTGTTCGGCGCCGGCAAGATGTTCCTGCCGCAGGTGGTCAAGTCGGCACGCGTGATGAAGAAGGCCGTCGCCTACCTGATCCCGTATATCGAGGAAGAAAAGCTGCGCACCGGCGAAGCGCACAAGGCCAATGGCAAGATCGTGCTCGCGACCGTGAAGGGCGACGTGCACGACATCGGCAAGAACATCGTCGGCGTCGTGCTCCGCTGCAACAACTTCGATGTCGTCGACCTCGGCGTGATGGTGCCGGCGCAGAAGATCCTCGACGCGGCGAAGGCCGAAAACGCCGACATGATCGGCCTGTCCGGCTTGATCACGCCGTCGCTGGAGGAAATGAGCCATTTCGCCCGCGAAATGCAGCGTCAGGATTTTCACGTGCCGTTGCTGATCGGCGGCGCGACGACGTCGCGCGCGCACACGGCGCTGAAGATCGAACCGCACTACAAGTCGCCGACCGTCTGGGTCAAGGATGCCTCGCGCGCGGTCGGCGTCGCCCAGTCGCTGATCAGCGCCGAACTCGTCGACGCATTCATGGCGAAGGTGCGCGCTGAATACGTCGAGATCCGCGAACGCCACAAGGATCGCGGCCCGTCGAAGCGGCTCGTCTCGCTCAACCATGCGCGGGATCAGGCATTTGCCGGCGACTGGAAATCCTATGCTCCGCCCGCGCCGACCAAGCCCGGTATCAGCGTATTCGACGACTATCCGCTGGCCGAGCTGGTTGAACGCATCGACTGGACGCCCTTTTTCAATACCTGGGAGCTGTCCGGCCACTATCCGCAGATTTTCGACGACGCTACCGTCGGCAAGCAGGCGCGCGAATTGTTCGACGATGCGCAGGCGATGTTGAAGCGGATCGTGACGGAGAAGTGGCTGACGGCAAGAGGCGTGATCGGCTTGTGGCCGGCGCATCGAGTCGGCGATGACGTCGAGATTCTTGGGGACTCGGGACTCGGGACTCGGGACTCGGGAAAAGCGAGAATTGAAACGCCCCTCGCGACAGGTGCTCTCCCCGAATCCCCAATCCCCAGGCCCCAGTCCCGGCTTCACTTCCTGCGCCAGCAGGTCGACAAGCCGCCGGGACGGCCGGATTTCTGCCTGGCCGATTTCATCGCACCGAAAGAATCCGGCGTGCGCGACTGGATCGGCGGCTTCGCCGTCACGACGGGCCTCGGCATCGAACCAAAGATCGAGGAATTCGAGCGAGCGCACGATGACTATTCGTCGATCTTGCTCAAGGCGCTGGCCGATCGCCTCGCCGAGGCGTTTGCCGAACACCTGCACGAACGCGTGCGCAGGGAATTCTGGGGCTATGCGAAGAACGAAATGCTCGCCAACGAGGATCTTGTCGCGGAAAAGTATCGCGGCATCCGGCCGGCCCCCGGCTATCCCGCCTGCCCGGAGCATAGCGAAAAGGCAACCCTGTTCGAGCTGCTCGATGCGACGCGCAACACCGGCATCCAGCTGACCGAAAGTTATGCGATGTACCCGGCCGCCGCGGTGTCGGGCTGGTACTTCAGCCATCCGGACAGCCAGTATTTCGTCGTCGGCCGCGTTACCAAGGAACAGGTAGAAGACTACGCAGGACGCAAGAACTGGACCTTGCAGGAAGCCGAGCGCTGGCTTGCGCCGAACCTCGACTACGACCCCGACTGAAGCCTGCGGCGGCTTGCGCCACGCTTGTTGACGTCATGCTCGCGTTCGGCGATAAATGCTGCGGAGTCGCCATGCTGTTCGCTTCAGCGGGGAGCCGGCGCGAATAGCTGGCCATTCAGGCGCCTTGCCGCGATGCCGAAAACCGGCAGATCGCTCGCTTGCGGCCCGTCGTTCGGACTGTGCGGCGCGCGTGCACAAAGCCGCTCCGACCCGGAACGCGTTTCGTGAGCGCCGACCGGCTCCTTGGCTGTCGATCGAACGGACAACGACCATGCGCAAGTTGCTCTTGACGACGATATTGCTTGCCGGCGCGGCGGCAGCGCTGGTCATCGCTGCAGCGCTCGCGACGGAATCCTGGCAATACCGCTCCGCGAACACCCAGGCGACGCAACGCGCGTTCGAAGTGGCGCGCTCGGCCAGCACGTATGTAAAAGATCAGCAACTGCGGCGCCTGAGGCTGGCATCCGCGCTGCTGGCGTCCAACGCAGATTTCGTTTCCGGCCTCGAGCGCGCCATGCCGGCGGACCAGGACGGCGAAGCGGTACGCGATGTCCCGGCGATTCGCGTACTACTCGAACAGCAGCGCCGACTGGCGAATCTCGACGCGGCCGCAATTCTCGACGCGCGTGGCAGGTTTGTGGCCGCTGCCGGAGAAAGCTTCCTCGCCGAGCACGATCTTTCCTCGCTGGCAATGACCGGCGCACCTGCACTCGTGCAGACCGCGACGGTGCTTGACGACGATGCCAAGGTTCCGCTGGTCGCGGTAACGCCGCTTGCCGACGCTACCCGGCTCAAGGCCCTGCTCGTCACCAGCACGCGGATGGAAGCAGGCAGCTTGAACACGATCGCAGGCCTGGCCGGCGCGAGCGTCGCGCTGGTTGCCATTGAACCCACCGGGCCGAACATCGTCGATTCCACGCTCGATGAACACAGCGTCGAGCAACTGACTGCCGCCTTGGAGAAGGATCATTGGCGCTGGAGCGTCGGCGTGCCGGCTGATCTGGACGTGGAGCTCGATGGCCAGCCGACGACGCTGCATTACTGGCCGGTGCAGGCGACCGCGAAGAAAGCCTTTTTCGTCGCCGTGCCGTCGCCTGCGCAACGCGAAACCATCGAGCGCTTTCTCCTGCCGCCGCTGGTCGTGGCCGCCTGCTGCACCTTGCTGGTCTTGAGCATCGTGTTTCTCGTCCTGTGGCGCCGTGCGCTCGCGCCGCTGTCGGCGATGGCGGATCTGTCCGAACTGGCCCGTCGTGGCGATTTTGCGCTACAGCTCAAACCGCAGGGACTCGACGTGGTACGTCGCATCGCCGACCTGATCAACTACCTGCTGCGCGAGCTCGACCGTCATCGCGTCCCGCACGGTGTGCCGCGCCGGCGCGCAACCGACACGCGTTAAAGGCCCGGCCGCCTTTGCGCGTGGCCGGGCCGGAATCGCCAGTTTTCAACCGCGTCGAGATCGGCGGTGCCCCTTGCAAACCGGGCGACGTCCGCTTACAGACGGCGCCCTCGTCACGTTTCCTCGGCACTGCCCGGTTCGATCACGTCGGGCTTGTGCTGGCGCATGTGCGTAACGAGGTTGTATACCGAGACGAACGCCGGAAACAGGTTCGACATGACGCCGACCGAATCGTTCTTGCCGAACGTGAAGTACAGCAGCAGCAGCGCGCTGCCGCTGATCGACAGCCACCAGAACGACAGCGGCATCACCACGCGACGCAGTTTCTTCGTCGCGTACAACTGTACGAACCAGCGCGCCGTGAACAGAAACACGCCGATGTAGCCGATCAGCTTCCACGGCGTCACGTTGATGTGGTGCAGGTGGAACAGGATCTGGTTCATGTGCGATTCCCGATGAGCGGTGCCATCGTCAACGCGCAAGTGTAGCAGCCGGTTTACCCCATTTCGCAGATGCGACTGCCTATTCCTCGGCCATCGCCTCCATGTCCATCTCTTCGCGCACCTCGATCGGCTTGTTCAGGCGCACGCGCAATGCCAGGTCGGTGCGCGAGTCGGCGTTCTCGATCGCCTCGTCGAAGGTGATGCGCCCGTCAACGTAAAGGCGATACAGCGATTCATCGAAGGTCAGCATGCCGAGATTGACGCTCTGTTTCATGGCCTCCTTGAGCTGGTCGACCTCGCCCTTCTCGATCAGGTCGGCAATGTACGGCGTGCGCAGCATCAGCTCGACCGCCGGCGCGCGTTTGCCGTCGATTGTCTTGATCAGGCGCTGCGCCACTACGGCATGAAGGTTCAGCGACAGGTCGATCAGGAGCTGGTGCCGCGCGATGTCGGGGAAGAAGTTGATGATGCGGTCGAGCGTCTGGTTCGCGTTGTTCGCATGCAATGTCGACAGGCACAGATGCCCGGTCTCGGCATAGGCGATCGCGTGCTTCATCGTTTCGCGATCGCGGATCTCGCCGATCAGGATGACGTCGGGCGCCTGGCGCATGGCATTCTTGAGGGCGGCTTCGTAGGACAGCGTGTCCAGGCCGATCTCGCGTTGATCGACGGTGGACTGGCTGTGCTTGTGCAGGAACTCCATCGGCTCCTCGATCGTCAGGATGTGCCCGGTCCGATTATGGTTGCGATAGGCGAGCATCGACGCGAGCGTGGTCGACTTTCCCGAGCCGGTGCTTCCGACGACCAGGATCAAGCCGCGCGGCAGCATGATCAGTTCCTTGAGGTTTTGCGGCAGACCGAGATCCTCGAGTTTCGGGATCTCGCTGGTGATGTAACGAACCACAATCGCCACACTGTCGCGCTGGCGATAGACATTGATGCGGAAGCGGCCGGCATTGGGCAAGCCGATCGAGAGGTTCATCTCCATCGTTGCCTCGAACTCCTTCTGCTGCTTGTCGCTCATGACCGAGTAGGCCATTGAGCGCACTTCTTCGGCACTCAGCGCAGCCGTGCCGATGTGGCTCGTGATGCCTTCGACCTTCATTGAGGGCGGAGCGCCGGCGCTGAAAAAACTGTCCGATGCCTTGCGCTGCGACATCAGGTGCATGAAATGGGTCAGTTCCTGCTGCATGGTCCTCACTCCGGTCGTGTCGCGTATGCTTCGAGAAATTTCGCCCTTGCGTGCAAGCCCGAGCGCGGGTTCCGTCAGCGCAAAATCATGCCGTTGTGGGGCACGAGCTTCGGTTCTCCGCGTTCGTCGCCGGCCATTCTGGTCCGCTGGAACGAATCGAATGATCGGCTTGGCCACCGGCTTTGTCTGTACGTGCGAACACGGATACCGGCGCGCCGACAACGGCTGCCACGGATGCCGGAATGCTTCTCTGACCGATGAGCCGCAACCCGTGGAGGCCACGACAAGGCGCGTTTGCACGCAGCGCGCAGCACAGAGCCACCCGCCACAAGACCCGAAGCGAAATCGGCAATCACGACGGCAACCGGGGCAGGCGCTCTCCGTCGCGTCTAGGTGCTTGCGCAGGCGACGCCGGACGTGCCGCTATGGATATCCGCCAGGATCGCATGATCCAGCCAGCGCACCAACGCCCTGGGAAAATCGAAGCTCGGCTCGACCTCGAGCGCCACGCCAATGGCGCATTCCACGTCGAAGCCGACCCGCAGGTGCTTCAGTGCGGCAATCTCGCCCGCACTCGACACCAATACACCGACGCGCCAACGCGGCCGCACGACCAATGCCACTTCGTGCCGGTCGAGTTGGGTCGGCAATGGCACAGGGCTGCCGGATTGATGCGCAAGCCAGATCGAGGCAACCGGATAGGTCGATTCGGTCCACCGGCAGGCCGGGTGCAGTGCGAAGCGCGCGCCGAGCAGATTCCCCGGCGCCAGTGACGTGATCCATTCGTGGCGAATGCCGGCGCTGTCCATCGCGTAATGGGCGCGATGCACGCACCACTCCAGCGCGGCGATGTCGCCAAGGTAGGGCAGCGACCGGGTGTGGGGAAAACCTTGAATGAATGCGCTGAACTGCGCACCGAAGCAATTCAGGTCACCGCTGATGCTCGGATGGGCGTGTCCGTAGGCGTGTGCCAGAGCGCTGAAGAACTCCTTGCCGACGAGGGCGCGAACAACCGGATAGGCGTTCGCCAATGCCTTTCCCCAGGCCGCGTGAACATTGGCGCGATAAAGCGCGAGTCGATCGGTCATGCGCGGGTCCGGCTCGGCAAACTCTGCGATCGACGGCGCCAAGGCGCTATCGATCAAAGCGGCGGCGAACCTCGCCTGCAGGCGCTCAAGCGGCAACGACATCGTCGACTCCGCCAGGCGTGCAGCGCGCACGGGCAAGGGATGCTTCATCGAGAAGCACGTCGAGCGCGGGCACGTCGGTATCCCATTCGATCAACGTCGGCACCGGTCCAAAGCGGCGCAGCGCGCGCTCGTACAGCAGCCACACCGCATCGGCAACGCGTGCGCCGTGATGGTCGATTACGGCAATGTCGGTCACCAGATGCCCGGCCAGATGGATCTCGCCGACATGCTGCGGCGCGATCGCATCGACCTGGCTTGCAGCGTCGATGCCGTGGTTGCACTGGTTTACGTGCAGATTGTTGACATCGAGCAGGATGCCACAGCCGCTGCGCGCAGCCAGCTCGTTGAGAAAGCCGGCCTCGTCGAACTCGTCGCCGGTGAAACGGATATAACTCGAGACGTTTTCGATCAGCATGCGCCGCTGCAGCACATCCTGCATCTGGCCGACGCGCGCGAGCATCAGGTCGAGCGCCACGCGGGTCAGCGGCAGCGGCAGCAGGTCGTTCAGGGCGAAGCCATCGACAGCGCCCCAGCAAAGATGCTCCGAGACGAAGCACGGCTCGATCCGCCGTGCCAGGCCGGCGATGCGGGCGAGATGTTCGTGCGAATAGCCGACGGCCGAACCGAGTGCCAGCCCGACACCATGCAGGCTCACCGGATAGCGTTCGCGCAAGCGTGTCAGGACATCGATGTCGTAGCCGCCCTCGCCAAGGTAGTTCTCGCTGTGCGCCTCGAGCCAGTCGACGCAACGGTCGCGCGCGAGCAGCTCGCGATAGTGCGGCGTTCGCAAGCCGATGCCGACGCCGACTGCAGAATGCGGCAAAGGCAGCGAAGGCGGATTTGTCGTTTGTGCATTCATTGGTGCTTGCTGCGGCGCTCCATTGGGTAGCCGTAAGCATGCTACTGCGTGACGGATCTCAGGCGCTCGCCAGCAGTGAGTTCCAGGCCGGACAAGTGCAGTTCACTCCGTGGCCGGGGAATGGACGAACCAACGACAAGAATCTTACACGCCGCCCAGGCAGGGCACTGCGCTGGCCGCATCTGTAAGGCTTTTCGCTGCCTGCCGTCCAATCGGTCATTACCGGTCGGACGTCACAGGAGCCACGGTACCCATCGAACTCTTTCCGCCGACATCGCCACCTCCGCTTCACGCGCAGCCACGAGTCATCGCCCGCGACAAGACAGGCGTGATGCCCGGGCAACAGCGCTCGGCAGTCTGATCGGACGATGCAAATTCGTCACGATCGAGCAGGATGCGGCATCGGCGGTGTATCTTGCCGGCACGAAGCCGCTTCGACGATTCACCGGACGCCCATCATGGCAACTAAGAAGAAGCCCACGGAACGCAAGTCGATCAACCTGGCCCTGCAGGGCGGCGGCGCGCACGGCGCATTCGCCTGGGGCGCGATCGACACGATCCTCGAGGATGGACGCATCGACATCGAGGCGATCAGTGCGACCAGCGCCGGCGCGATGAATGCGGTCGTGCTGGCCGATGCATTGACCGACGGAGATCGCGAGCACGCACGCGCGTGCCTGACCGCCTTCTGGAAGGCGATCGCCGACGCGGGCGCCAGGTACAGCCCGGTCAAGCCGCTGCAGGATTGGAGCGGACGCACCTTGCCGGTCGAGCAGTCGCCGTTCTACTGGATGTTCGACACGATGATTCGCGTGTTCTCGCCCTACCAGCTCAATCCATTCAACTTCAATCCGCTGCGCGATGTGCTGAACCGGCATGTCGATTTCGAGAAGTTGCGCAAGACGAAAGGCGTCAATGTGCACTTGTGCGCAACCAATGTCGAAACCGGCAAGGTACGCATCTTCAACCGGTCGGAGTTGACGGCAGACACAGTGCTGGCCTCGGCCTGCCTGCCGATCCTGTTCCAGACCATCGAGATCGAAGGCTCGAACTACTGGGACGGCGGCTACATCGGCAATCCGGCGATCTTCCCGCTGATCTATGGCTCGAAGAGCTGCGACGTCGTGATCGTGCACATCAATCCGATCGTGCGCCACGGTGTGCCGAAAACAGCCCCCGAGATACTCAACCGGATCAATGAGATCAGCTTCAATTCCTCGCTGATGCGCGAGATGCGGGCAATCGCCTTCGTCACGAAACTGATCAGCCAGAAGAAGCTCAAAGCCTCGGAAATGAAACAGATGCTGATCCACTCGATCCGCGACGACGAGGCGATGACTGCGCATTCGGTCGCCTCGAAGATGAGCCCGGACTGGCAGTTCCTGTGTGTGCTGCGCGACAGCGGCAGGACGGTGACGCAACGCTGGCTACGCGCGCACTACCGCGATATCGGCGCACGCTCGTCGGTCGATCTCGACGCGGAGTTCCTGTGAGGATGCCGGAGTGTGGCGAAAGCGCGCAAAATTCCCCTCACGAATGGATGCGGCACGGGAGCGCGATGTCGACCAGCGCGCTCTCCGCGAAATTTGGACGCGGCCGTAACGTGACGCGTGCGCCGATCGCGTCGCCGTCGATACGAGCTGACGAATTGCAACGAGGTGAATCCAAACCATGAACGCACGCGACGCCATCAATGCCGGGGTTCTGCTTGCCGTCGCCGGGGCGATGATCGCCGCCGTGTCGATGAGTGTGCGCCGCGACGGCCAGGGTCGGGTCGAGCGTGAGCGCTGCTACGGCGTCACGAAAGCCGGGCAGAACGACTGCGCCAATACCGTGCATTCGTGCGCCAAACAGGCCAAGGCGGACGCCGACCAGAGTGAGTGGATCGCCGTTCCGAAGGGTACCTGTGTACGCCTTGCCGGCAGCGGGATCAGCGAGAGCATGCCGTGAACGCGATCGGTCGATGACCAGCGCAGCGCTCGCGACCCTGCGCAGCCTCGTGCGTGGCGCAGGCACAGCACAGCCCGCCCGCGTCACCGAGGAGATCGCGCGCAGCCAGCGCGAGTCGGAAACCTGGGTCAGCGTCGCGCAGGTGGCTGTCATCTCGGCCGCCGCGCTCGCCTATCTGTTCACGCCGCGTGGATTCAGCCCCGACGCACCGATCGCGGCGGTGCCGCTCGGCATTGTCGCGTTGATCCTGCTGATCGGGCTGCGTGCCTGGTTTGCCTGGAGCGGCCAGCTTCATCGAGCGGTGCTGGCCGCCTCGGTGGTGGCTGAAATGGTCGTGCTGCTTTCGATCCTCTGGGGCTTCGCGCCGCAGTATGAAACGACGCTGCCGATCGCACTGAAGAACGCGTTGTTCGCTGCGATCTTCGTGCTGATCGCGTTGCGCGCATTGCGCTTCGAGCCGGTCTGGGTCTGGCTTTCCGGCCTGACTGCCGCGCTCGGCTGGACGCTGCTCGCGTTTTTTGCATGGCGCGAAGCCGGTCCCGGCGGGCAGACCATGGATTTCGTCGTTGCCGCGTCCACCGGGCGCATCGACATGCATGACGAGGTAATCCGCATCGCCGTGATCCTGATCGTCACGGCCGTGCTGGCAACCGCACTGGCGCGTGCCCGGCTGACGCTGGCGCGCGCCGTGCAGTCGAGTCAGTCGGCCGATGCGCTGTCGCAGTTCTTCGACAGCGACGTCGCCGCGCAGATCACCGCGACGGAACTGGCACCGATGGCCGGCCAAAGCATGATGCGCGACGCCGCCATCATGTTCACCGACCTGCGCGGTTTCACCAAGGCATCGGCGGCGTTATCGGCGGCCGACCTGATTGCGCTGATCGCCGAATACCAGAACGTCGTGCTGCCGGTCGTGCGCGCTCACGGCGGCAACATCGACAAGTTCATGGGTGACGGCATCCTGGCCAGCTTCGGCGCCGTCAATGTATCGACGACCTTCGCCGCCGACGCGCTGCGCTGCATCGGCGCAATCCTCGCGACGTCGAACTTATGGGCCGCCGATCGTGCGCGCCGCGGACTGCCGGCGCTCGGCATCGGCATCGGCGTCGCCCATGGCCCGCTCGTGTTCGGCATCATCGGGGTCGAGCGGCGGCTCGAATACACCGTCATCGGCGAACCGGTCAACCTTGCCGCGAAGCTCGAAAAGCACAACAAGGCCGAGGCCGCTGCTGCCTGCGCGACGGCAAGCCTGGTCGAACTGGCCGGACGCCAGGGTGCGGTGTCGACACATTCGGGTTTCGAGATTCGCCATGCGCGGAATGTCGGCGGCGTCGCCGCGCCGCTCGACCTGGCAGTGTGGCCGGCTGCCGGAACCTGACTTCGCGGCCGACTCGCGCGATGCGGTGCCGGGTGCCGGGCGCCCGCACGTCGCAGACGCTGCTACGCCGTATCGCAACCGGCTATCATGCCCCCGCTGTCAGATCTGACGACGCGGCTTCGCAGTCTGCTCGCGCAACCGGGGAACATCCATGGCCTCCACTAGAAGCGCTACCGTGATCGAGTTCGAAGCACTCGCAGAGCAGCGCGCCTACCTGATGAAGGTCGCGCGCATCGAGCTGCGCGACGAACACGCCGCGGAAGACTGCGTATCCGACGTGCTGACCCAGGCCTACGAGCACCGTGCCAAGTTCCGCGGCGACTCATCGCTGCGTACCTGGCTGATTTCGATTCTCAAGAACCGCATCATCGACCTGCTGCGCAAGCAATGGCGCGAGCAACCGCTCGAGGAGATGCCTTCGGGCGAGCAGGAGTTCGATGATCTGTTCGACGCAAGCGGCCACTATGCGCAGATGCCGAGCCGGGTGCGCGATCCGGCTGAACTATGTCACGAGGACGGCTTCCTCGCAGCGGTCCAGCACTGTGTGGATCTGCTGCCCAAACGCATTGGCCAGGTGTTCGTGCTGCGCGAGGTGTTCGGCAGCGACACGAAAGAATTGTGTAAGGATCTGGGCATGACGACGTCCAACGTCTGGGTGCAATTGTATCGGGCACGCATGATGCTGCGTACCTGCCTCGAAAAGACCGGTTTCGGCAATGCGCAGCCTGGCTAGACATTCAATGGTTCGACTCTCCTGCCAACAGGCATCGCGCCTCCTTTCGCAACGGCAGGACGAGCCGCTGGTGCTCGGCA
>Ga0193727_1000051_pt1 | contig 33562 bp, 63 predicted proteins | sample H2c2metaG_FD_143051 | JGI IMG/M metagenome (GOLD analysis project Ga0193727, IMG submission 143051) | Soil microbial communities from a riparian zone of the East river system, Colorado, United States - H2c2 | ecosystem: Environmental > Terrestrial > Soil > Riparian zone | place: USA: East River...
AGTGTTGTTTATTTATCGGCGTTCGATGGAGCGAACGGCGGCGGCCGCGTGCGCACCTTATCCATCCAAAGCGAGACATCGCCCAGCGATGAACTCGACACAACCGCGCGCAGATAGATCGCGCACAGCACGAGCTGTTTGCTGGCGAGCACGCGCGCGATCGCGGCCTGGTCTTCCGGCAGCTCATCGAGCGACAGGGCTGGCCGCAGATCTTGATCGTAGAGCGCGCGTCCGAGCATGCTCTCGATGTTGCCTCTGGTGTCTTTGCTGATCACAGCGTGCCCTCGTCGCGATCGAGGATCTTCACGAGCAGGATGTCCATGTTCGTGCGCTTCTTCCAACCCTTGAACGCTGCGCGCGCGTCCTTCTCATCGGCGAAGATCTCCACGGTCACCGATGCGTCCTCGGCCGCCTCACGCGAGTCTTCGTTGGTGTGCTCGCTGATGTCCGAGGTCACGATGATGAGATGCGTGGTCGCGCCGTCCTTCAAAACGTCACCTTGCCGGTGATCGTAACGTCCTTGATCTGCTCCGCCTGGAGCGCCGCCCGAATCATGTCGAAGAGCAGCGCCGCGACCTGCCGCTTGGGATCCGAGAGCGTCGTCGACTCGGCGAGATGCCCAGCCATCAGTGACCACATCTTGAAGAGCTCGAGGTCGGTGAGCTCCGCGCCGGTGCGGCCGTCGAGGCTCGCCATCTGCAAGCTCAGCGAGCCGTCTGGCGGATAGATGATCGAGCCGAGAATCAGCGCATCGCATGCGCCGAATCCTTCCGGCACGTCGGCCTTCTCGATTCCATCAGGCTTGGACGTCGCTTCATAGATCATGTGGTAGGCCATCACGTTCCTTTCGAGGTTGGTCGTTGGGGGAGAGCGGCAGGATTCGAACCTGCGGGTGTCGGGCGTCAAGTCATAGCCCTAACGGTCTGGTCACCCCGTGCTTGCCATCCGCACGGCTACGCTCTCCGGGAATCACATCGGCTTGGGCAAGCTCCAATCTTGTTTGGATCGGGCCCGAGCCATCGCGCGCTCGGTCTCTTCGATCGAAGAGAGCGCATATTGCCAGGCCGTCACGCCCTCGGTGTCGCCGCGCTTCTCGGCGTCGGCGATCAGGCCTTTGCACTTCAGATGCGCGATGCCGAGGGCTTCGTTGACGTCGGCAGGATGCGTGCGCTTGCCCTTCGGCGCGCCAGGCTCGTCGACGCGCGCAGGCTCAGCCGCCGGCGGCGCTCTCCGCGGCTTCATCCATTCGATCGCGGCATCTCGCACGCGCTCGATTCCGTCCTCGATGTTCGAGTCGCCGGTGTTGATGTGCATCAGCGTATGGAGTTCGGCGATCACGGCAAGCACGTGAGCGCGACGATTGAGGTCGATCCCGAGATGTTCGTTCGCCCGAGTCGCATTGCGAGCGCCGTGCGATCCTGCCCGCTTCCGTGGATCGATCTGATCGATGCGGGTGTTGTCACTCTCGCTCGCGGCCTTGCTCGTCACGCCCGAGCCGAGCAACATCGCGACCGATCGCTTCCATGCGTCGCACGCTTCGATGAGATCGTTCTCGAGCTGGCCGACCTTCGAGGCTTGCCGGCTCTCCTCCTCGCTCAGCATATCGATCCCTTCGATGATCGACTTGTTGAGGAAGCCAGCGCGCTCGCCGGCCTCGCGGATCAGGATCGCCATGTCCTTGACCGTCTCGCCTTCGCGAACGCCGAGCAGATCGCCGACGATGGCGAGCGTCTTGTGGGTGGCGCCAGAGGACCAATTCGCGCTCTCCACGCGAAGGCGCGTGGCCATCGCCTCGAACCCCTTGGATCGCGCGGCGCGCTCGTCCGCCAGCTTGACGACTTCCGCGGCGTTCTTAAACAGCGAGCTCGAGTGCGAACCCATGGTTCGATCGAGCAGCTCGCCGAGAACGATCCCAGCCTGTCGAACCTCGCTCTCGCTCTCCATCGCGCGGATGCCGAGATCGTCGTTCGTCCGCTTCGCGTCAGCGACGAGCTGTTGCATCCGGCGATACTCCGCGGCGACGTCGATGCCAACGCTGTGCTGCTCCATCGCCCAGACGATGTGCGGCTCCTTCGCGTGGTCGAGCATGTTCTCGAGTTGCTTCTCGGCCTTCACCATCTTGTCGACGATCGCGAGCTCGGGCGACTGAGGGTCGTCGACGAACCTAGCCAGTTCGGCGATGCGGATGAATGTCGGATCGACGGGATCGAGCGGCGCTCCAGCAGCGTCGCGCCATCCGACGAGCGCCTCGCGCAGAGAACGCTTGGCATTGGCGACGAGACCAGCGAGTTTGTTGCGCTCGCCAGCGAGCTTGTTGCGCTCGTCGATGACCTTGCATCGGTCCGCGTCGAGTTCTTGGCAACGCTTGGTGAGATCTGCGTTCTCTTCCAGGATACCTGCGTGGACTTCGGCCGGAGACTCTAGATGATCGCGCATCACGGCCTTGAAGGCATCGCGCTCCGCCATCGGGCCGGCGCCATTGCCTCTAGATCGCAGCGTATCGAAGGTCCAGAAGGCGGCTTCGAGCTCGTTGTGAAACGCAAGATCGTCGTCCTCCGTCAGCGAGAGCGGCAGCCTCGCCTTCAGGATCTCCGTCAGCAACGGCGACAGCTTCGCCTTCAGGATCTCGCGCAAGGGCTGGCCGAGGTTCGCCGCGGCCCACCACTCAGCGCGAGACTTCGACGCGAACGCTCGGGGCCTGCTGGTCGCAGGCTTGCACTTCGCGTGCTCCATAATCAGCGCGCGGTGCGCGATCGCCGCCGCGAGCACGCGAGCACGGAAGACTTCGTTCGCGCCGTTCTCGAGCCACTCGCCGAGTTTCTCGATCTCCATGTGCGAGAGCGCGAGGTCGAGCGAGAGGATGCATCGCGGATCATGCCCACCGACCACTCGGCACGATTTGCAGGGCTCTGGCCGCGGCGGATACTGGATCGGCGAATGGCCTGGATCCGGGATGCCTGCACGATCAAGGTCCGCCTTGATCATGTTCTCCAGGTCATCGCGCGTGACCTCGACGCGAACGCTCGGGGCCTGCGGATCGTCTACGATGAAGGCGTCCGCTTTGAGGCCGCCGAGTGCCGGCTGCCACTCGAGCGGCGCCGCGCAATCGGGACAGCGCATCATCGCGCCGACCGGAACGGGACCGGTCCATTCGCAATCTGGATCTGTGCACTGCGCTGGGAGGAGATAGCGCTTTGGTTGCTTGGGCTCTTCGCCCAGGTCGAGCGGCTTCTTCAACGCCGCGGTAGCCCTCTGCGATGACTCGTAGAGAGCGCAGCTCGATGCACATCGGGCGTCGTGCATCGGCGGCACCGGGCGTATCTTCTCCGCGGAGGTGAACTCCACAACGTTCTTCGCTCTGACATGCTTAAGGTCTTCCATCAGCACGTCGAGCACGAGCGCGAGCGACTGATCCAGATCGAGCGCATGCGGTTCGATGATGGCGCCACGGCGCTCGGCTTCCTTGATGATCTCTTCTCCGGTCATGGTGCTTTGTCCTTTTCTTGCTCGGCCTTCCATTTGGAAACGCGAGCGTCGTATTCCGCGAAGCTGATCACGATCTCCTGATCGGTGCTGCGATCGCGCTTCGCCCAGTTGGTTTGTCCCTTCCGAGCGCCGCGCGTGATCACCGCGGTGCAGACGGCGCCGCGCACCAGACAGGTCGCGGTGCCGCGATCGGGTTGCTTGCCGGCCCAGAACTGCGGCCGAGCCTCGATCTGATACCAACGCCAGCCTTCCGGCATGCCGCGCTCTCGCGCGATCAGGTTGTAGAAGTCTGTCTCCTCCGCGGCGAGCAGGCTCATCACGGCTGGTGTCCTACCGGTCGAGCGCACCGGATGCCACCCTGGCCTGAAGTTTCTCCTTCAGAATCTTGCGGCCGAGCTCGAGGCGACGTTGGTATCCGTTGCCGCCCTCGACATCGATCTGGATCTGATAGCCATCGGCCATCGTGCCGAGTAGTTCGGTGCGTTCTCCATTGCCATCGTCGACTTTCGACTCCGATATCTTGAATGGCGGCGCGAGATCAACATCAGGATCCGGCATCTTCGCCGGCACGCCATCGAGAAGGTTGATCACCGTCTGCAACGCCCTGCGCTCGACCTCGGCTGCGCGCATCGCGGTGATATCGCCGTGCTCTCCTGCGCGGATGGCTTCCTTGTTGACGAACTCCTTGCAGAATGAGATCCGCGAGAGCGCCCAGCCACGAAGATCTTCGACGCGCGCAAAGACCTCGAGCAGCTTCTCGTTGCTGACGCTCACGATTCGGCCTCCGGCATCATCCCGGAGAGCTCAGCGCGAGCCAGGCTGACGACGTACATCCAGACGAACGAGGAGCCGTTGATGTAGAGCCGCGGGAATTGCCAGATGTTTTGGGGCTTGCCGAGGTAGCGGATCTGATCGATCGGCAGGCCGGGGATATCGATATCGCAGGCGAAGCGATCGCGAGAGAAGCGGAAGCCGACGCGACCATCGCTGTCGATCTTCGTTTTCCGCGCGAAGGTCGATCTTCGGATCGTCGTCGCGTCGCGGCTCGAGCTGCGACAAATCGAGCACGAGCTGCTCGGCCGCCGCGATCGCGAGGGCCTCGGTGGCATCCTGCACAGGTCCCGTTCCTGGATTGATGACTAGTTTCATAGGATCTTCCTTTCGATCACTCTTCATCGCGCAGCGCTCCATCGCTTGGGATAGGCATCGCGATCGGTGTTGGGGGCTGGAACGTTGGTGGATTTGGCATCTGCGTGCCTGCCGGCGATCCGCGAAGCACGGCGAGCTCGCGGCCGCACCATTCCATGAGCTGCTCGAGCTCCTCCTCACGAGACATCGGCGGATGATCCGATGCGTTCCACATCGCTCGCTCGATGTCGTGCATCGCTCGGCTCATCGTCTGATCGCTATCGCAGAAGGAGCTAGCGCGGTCGCCCCAGCCGCCGCAGTTCCGCAGGTGGTGCAGATACGTCAGCGTCAACCGGATCTCGATGTCGCCGAATCGGACCGTGGCCTCCGGCTCTGGCTTCGGCGCCTGTGGCGCGCGAAACGGGACGAAGACCGCGGCCGTCACCCGCGCAGCTCGGCGTCGAGTTCGGCACGTGCGATGTCGCTGAGCTGCTCGCAGTGATCGAGGATGGCCAGCACGATCGCGACGGAGCGCTCCGCGATGACGACCGGCGGCGCTGCCGGATAGCTCTGGTAGATCCCAGCGCTCATCATGGCCGCGAGCGAAGGCACCATGTCCCCCTGAAGGAGATCAACGCGCCGACGCTTGCGAGCGGCTGCGCGGAGCCGCTCCTCCTCCTCGATCACGGCTCGTCCACCGGGCCGCCGACCTCGGAGACGCCGACCACATCGAACTTGCCGAAGCCCTGCGAGCGGCAGGCGCCGACGCCGTGCTCGCCGAAGTGGATGAGCGTCTTCGCGAGCTCATCGTCGGAGATCTTGTCGGCGACGTTCTTCGCGTTGGCGATCAGCACGAAGAAGACGATCGTCGGATGGTTGACGAATTCGTGCCGCTTGATGCTCGAGACCGGGCCCGTCGGGCCCGTCGTGTGAGCAACCGCGGTGTGCACGCCGTCGGGCGCATCGCCGACGCGCACCCAGTCGCTATCCGCGCCGGTGCCATCGCCGGCGACGAAGATGCCTTCGGCGAGAGCTCCGCGCGAGCCGCGCACCTCCATGCGAAGGCCGAGCACGGACCAATTCTCTTTGATCCCGGCCTTGATGTTGTTCGACGGGATCCAGACGCCGGGGTGACCTTCGCGGCGCACGAATTCGCAGAGGCCCTCATCCTTCGCGATCGTCGCCGCGGCGGCCGCGCGCTCCGTCGGATCGGTGATGTCTTCTGCGGTCGCGACCATGTCTTCGAGGCCGCGCGCCTTCAACATCGCGTTGGCGGCATCGAGCGAGGCCGGCTTCCCAGCGAGCAGCTTCTCGCGGACCTTGATCTCGATCCGCAGCTTGCGCCACGCCTGCTCGGATGCGGTTTTGAGCAGCGCGCCCCAAGCCATTGGGGTCTTCGCGCGGACGATCACGCGCTTCGGCTTCTCATCGGCGGCTGACGCCGCGGGATCGGTGTTCTCTGCGGCGGTCTTCTTCGGCTTTGCCATTCTAGTTCTCCTTCGGCGGGTTGAGCCGCTCCAGCACGACCATGCGGATGTACGCGGCGATGCTCAGGCCCTTCGCGCGCGCGGCGGTATCCACTGCGGCGAGCTCGGCCTTCGACATCCTCACGAACGCCACTTCCTCACGAAGCGGCTTCTTCCCTGGTCGTGTTGGCGGCATGACAAGAGGTCTAAAGCAGACCGCTAGCAAACGTCAATGGGAGACGTGCCGCGACCTATCGGGGATCACGCTTGCGCGAAGCCGCAGCCGTTTGGACTTGCGATCGAAAGACGATCGTAGCCCACCACGCGCGCCAGCATTCCCAGCACATCGCGTTGCCGCGCAGCGCTCGAGGCGCGCCGCATCCGTCGCACGTCGACGAACCACTCATCGGCGCGTGATCGGACGGCGATCGTCGTGCCACCAGCCGAGGAAGAACCAGCGATAGAAGCGGTACGCGATCAGCGCGCCCACGATAATGCGCGTCCGTCGAGCCATCAATGTGCAACGATGATCGCGTGAAGTTCCGCGTTGAACGCGAAGAGCAGTGCAGCGGCGAGCAGCGATGTGAACGTGAGCATCGCGAAGCCCGAGATGTCGCGACGGATGCGCGGCGGCCCGACGATGCGACGGATCGATGGGAGATCCGCCAGAATGTGGTCGGCGTCGCCGAGCTGCGCGGCAGCGACCCAATCGTGATCCGAGTCGATCGTGGTGGAGCTGAAGCGCGTCATCATGCCAGCCTATAACGAACCTCAATCGGTCAGCAACGCGCGATCAGGCCAGTGAGGATCAGGAGCAGGGGCACCACGATCGCGGCGTCAATCCAGCCGAACGGCTTCGCCTCGGCGGGATGGCGCGGCCGCTTCGCCTGCTTCCGTCGTTCCCGCCGGCGGATCAGCTTGGCTTCCAGCCGAGCTCCACGGTAATCGCGATCGCGAAACTCCGACGAGCCAGAGCGAGGCGGTTCGATTTCATATCTCACGCGACACCTGCCCTGTTCATCTGCGCGATCAGGATCTCGTTCGCGCGAACTCGAGACACGCCGTTCGCGAGAAGCATCTCGAAGCGGCGGCGCCACGGCTCGAGTCCCTTGGTCTGCTCGGCGATGCACTCCGGACAAGCGTGGCCGCTCGCGAAGACCTCGCCATCCATCGCGAACTCGATCTTGTGCGAGGTCACAGCCTTGCAGATCTTGCAAAGCCCGAGCGGCAGGAGCTCGCTCAAGGCCGCACCTCGATCGCGAGAGCGCCTCCTCCAACGAGGCGGCACAGCAACGACGACCTGATCCATTCGTGGAGGCGCGGCTCGAGGTACTCGCCAACGGTGCACACCACCTCGATGCGATCGAAGCGCTGCCCGATCGTCATCGAGTGCAGGCTGCGATCGTCGCGGACGCGATCAGGAAGATCCGACGAAACGAAGCGTCCGATCGTCATCGATACACTCCGCTCGAGATGGCCGGCACCGTCCCGGTGTATCCGCCTCGCGCCGGATCGCGGCGCTCGGCTTCGCACTTCGCGCATTGGTCCGCGTGCGCGTCGAAGCCGCGCGAGTCCGGGCCCGGGTGATAGACGCCGTGAGCGTCGTTGTAGCCCGTTCGCGCCGGCCTCTCGCGCCGTGGGCTCTGCTCCTTGCCGTCGATCCGCGCCGGCGGCGACCGCATCAGCGGAACATCCAGATCGAAATCTTCGGTGCCATCGATCTTCACGCGTCTACTTTTCCTTCGGACGCATCGCCTTTGCAATCACCATCAGCTCCTCTTCACTCATCCCACTAAGGTCGTGCTCGACATCGACGGAGCCACTCAGCTCGAGCTTCTCGGGCGCCGCGATGCCGAGTAGCTTCGCGAGATTCATCCGCATCCGATCCGCGGCGCGATAGTCGCGGTTGTGCCGCGCCTCCTCGATGTCTTCCTTCGTGCTCGCGATGATGTAGTCGATGCCGTTCGCGACGAAGTCCTCGCGGCCCTCGCTGAACATCTCGAGCGCACGCGCGTAGGCGAGCTTCGATATCGTGCCGCCGCAGCCGTAATACTCGCGGATCGCCCGCTGCACCTGGCCCGGCCGCAGCGTCGGGTGCGCTCGCATGTACTCGAGGCACCACTCGGCGCGGATCTCGGCGACCTGGCGAGATGTCTTGCTATTCCGCGGCGGCACTACCTTTGGACCCTACCATGGCGAGCCGAGGCCTCTGGACGTGGATCGGATCCGGACCATCAACCCTTCCGCGTGCTTGCGTCGTCGATATCACGAAGCGGCACCTCGGTGACGGGCGTGTCCTCGTCTGCGTCGGAGTCCCACTCGGTTTGGATATCGGCGAGGATCTCCGGCGGCAGCGCATCGGCGAGGTCGCAGGCGATCACGGTCGTGCCCGAGATGCAGCGGCTGTGCATCCCGGCGAGCGTGGGTCCGTTGGCGCCCCTGTAGGCCATCAGCACCACATCGGCGCCGATCACGATGAAGATTCGCTCGGCCATCTCGCGCGCACGCTATCGCTTCGTCTCGAGCCAGTCGCTCATGCCGGGCCGCCACCATCTTGCGCGCCAGAGGCCTCGCACGCGCGGTCCTCACATTTCATCTGGTCGAGCATGCGTTCCATCGTCGGGGTCTCGTCTTCGACCACGCCGACGATCTCGTGCGCGCGGAGTAGCACCGTGCGGTCCCCGCAGATCCGCTCGATCGCTTCCTTCTCGTGGGATGGCCGCCACTCGAGCACCACGTGATCGTTGATCATGAGGTCGTCGATCGGGATGCGGACGCCGGTCTTCGGGTCTCGAGCTCCGGGGCCGATCGCGATCACGCGTGCGTATGCGGTCCAATCGGCGATCCGCCACGGGCGGTGGAGCTGCGCGCCGTGCTTGCCGTCGGTCATCTGCGGCAAGGTGTCGAGCTTGACCACCACCCAATCGCTGTAGGGGGCAAAGCGGATCTGAGAGACGGCCTTGGGCATGACCACCGCGCTCGGGCAGTCGCCGTGGTGCGGCTCCTCCGACGTCGGGGACCATTCGGTGTCGAAGTGCTTGCGGATGGCGGCGCAGGTGCATTCGGGGGCGGTATGTGGCATCCCCGGAACATCGCACGACGTTTTCGAGACGTCGAGCTGCTCGAAGCGACGTCACGCAGACGGTCGGACACGCGGCCAGCGGAGTGGCCATCGGATTCCCTCATCCTGCTCCGATAGCCGGAGATGAAATCGGACCAGAGCGCGCGGCACCATCGGGTCGTAGTCACCGGTGAGGTCGCAGACCAGGATCACGTTCTCCGGCTTGATGTCGCGGTGCTTCATGCCGGGGTAATCGCGAGACTCGGCGAACCCGGAACCTAAATCGACCGAGGCCTCGAGGTTTCTTCGGCGCGGCTGCGATTTCAACAACTTGGTCGAGCGTTGCGCCGGCGCCGAGCGACACCTACTCGATGATCAGCACGATGCGACCGCGCCGGCGGATCGATTCGGCGACCGCATCGAGGAACTCCGCCACGCCTTCGGGGTTGTCCAGATCGATCTCGAGCCGCTTCGCGATCACCACGGGATCCATCTTGTCGGTCGCGCGCTCACCCCCGAGCCTGAACTTCGGCGTGGTCGTGCGCGCCGGGGTCGGAGCGCGCGGCGAACTCGGCGGCGGCGGCAACTCCTCCGCATCGCGGCAGACCCCCATCTTCCGGCAGAAGCAGGTCGCCGGGCACGTGCACCGCCGCGACAGGAGGAGCGTGTTTCCGTGTTCGCAGCCCATCCCGCAAAGCTACGGCGGGACCGCCGCGGCCGCTACGGGAACAGCTCGAGAAGCCGATCGAGCACCGCGTTGGGTCTGCGGAAATCCGGCGTGTCACCATCAGGCCAGAGCTCCTCTGATGCCCCAACGACCGTGCCGAGGAACGCGAAGAGGTCGCGCCGCGATCGCGTGGTGATCGCGCGCTCGAGAAGCTTGTCGGGCCAGGCCTCGAGCCAGCCGATGTTCTTTCCGGCGCGCTTCTTCTGCCAGAGCCGCCTCCATCGTTCGAAGATCTGCTCGGGCGTGTAGTCCGTTCCGTGCTCGCCGATGCAGGCGCCGCGGACCTTCGGCGCGCGCGTCCACTGAAAGCCGGCCGCCTCCCAGAGCTCGCGATCGTGGCGATCGCCGAGCACATGCGACTCGAACGGGACCTGACGCACCAGGGCATGCCGATAGATCTTCACGCCATAGATGATCATCTCGAGGTCGGCATCCCAGAGAGGGGCGATCGACATCACCGTGTTGTCGGGAGCCTTGTCGATCAGACCCACCAACCGCTCGATCGCGAACGGCTCGAGGAGCATGTCTTCGTCGACCTGGACCACGAGCTCTGTAGTGCAGCTATCGACCATCCGTTGAAGCGCTGCGGAGAACGGCGCGACGTTCTCGACGAGGTAGACCGGGCACTCGACGGTCTGCTCGCGCAGCCGCTGGAGACAGGCCGGCAGCGTGGTGGAGCCGATCGTGGTGACGAAGGCGGAGACGCGCATCGGCGCACGATAGCGCGACACACCCGAAGATCGTATCGTCGGCTCCGTGCTTCCGAGAGTGTGGCTCGTCCCGTATCTCAAGGGCTGGTCCTATGACCACACGGCGCTCGCGATCGCGAAGCACCTCGCGCATCGCTTCGAGTTCCGCATCGCCTATCAGACCGACGTCGACGAAGGCATCCTCGAGACCTGGCCGGCCGACCTCCTGATCGACTTCTGGTGGAACGGCAAAGTGCACGAGCGCTTCCCGGGCCGCGTGCTGAAGCAGGTCTCGAGTCATCGCTGGTCGATGCTTGCCTGGGGACGGCTGAAGCCGATCGATCTATTGAACCGCCACTGCCATTACGTCGCCGGCGTGATGGTCCCGTCGCATCGGCTGCTCGCCGAGCTCGGCGATGCGTCGCGGTCGGCCGAGAGACATCGCCGCGTGATGCTGGGCCCGAAGGGCTACGAACCATCGCAGCTCGAGAGCTACCGCACGCACCGCGGCGATCTCGTGGTGGGCTGGGCCGGCAACGCGAAGGGGAAGGACAAGCGCGTGCCCCGGCTGCTCGAAGCCGAGCCGAGTGCCGTGATCGCGGACCAGTGCCTCACGCGCGATGAGATGTGCGACTTCTACAACAGCCTCGACGTGATCGCGATCCCATCGGATGCCGAGGGCGATCCGCGCACGCTGATCGAGGGCATGGCCTGCGGCTGCTTCCCTGTCGCCACTGACGTCGGCATCGTTCCCGAGCTCGTGCGCAACGGCGAGAACGGCCTCATCATCGAGAGAACGCTCGAGGGCCTCCGCGACGGCTTCGCCTGGTGCCGCCGCAACCTCGAGTTCATTCGCGCAGCCGGGCGGCGCAACGCCGAGCAGATGCGCAGCTCGCGGACGTGGGCGCACGTGATGCCGGCTTGGGGCGATGCGATCGAGCAATCGCTGACGCTATGCTCGCCGATGGCATTCACGAAAAAGGAGCCAGCTCGCGTGCTCGGCTCGGCATCGCAGAAAGACCCGAGCGACCTGCGCGCGCGCATTCTCCAACAGCGGATCCACGACGAGCAGGAGAACGCGCGGCTCGTCAAGGAGACGCGCACCAAGCTGGCCGAGCGCCGACGACGCTAGTTCGCTTCGTCGGCGTCGGCAGGATCTGGCTTGCGCTTCCGCTTCACGTTGCGCGGCGGCGGTGATGCGAGCACGAAGCCGCGCTCGACGAGCTTGCCGTCGATTGCGAGACGACCGGTGAGCTCATCTCGCGTGACCATTCGCGGCGTGGCGCCGATGCACTGCGAGCAGGTCTTCGGATCGCCGTTGAGCGAATGGGGACAGCCCGGCATCTAGTTCGCGTCCTCGGATGCCGGCTTCTTCTTTCCGCCGCCGCCGAGTCGCTTCGATATCGTCTTCTGGAGCGCAGCGAACGCCCACTTGTTGACCTCGCCGCTCGGATAGATCAGCCGATTGCCGAGGAGCACGCCGATCTTCTGCTGTGCTGTTCGCGGCGTGAGGCCTGCGGCATCGGCGAGCGCTACGTAGTCCAGCTTCATCCCGGAAACGAGCCAAGCCCACGCGCGCGCCGTCGGCCTTCCATCATCAGGGCATGGCCGCGGCGGCTCGCTCCATTCGTGATCCGATTGCTGGAAGGCGCCGAGCACCCGGATCGTCTGCTCGTCGAAGCCGTCCTCGTGGAGCAGCGCCGCGATCTGCTCGGGGCTCTCAGAGGCGCGGAAGGCCGCGATCAAATTGGCTGGTGGCCGCGGCATCAGCCTGTCACGAGTCCGCCGCAGGAGACGCAGACGCCACTCCGCGCCGTCGCTGGGTTGCAGACGCATTGCTGGAAGCCGAGTTCCGCGCTCGATGCCGGCTTCGTTGCCGCCGGCGGACGCGACGCAACGCGCCGCGGCTCCTCGCCCGGGCGATCTTTCACCTCGGTCTGCGCGAACTGGTCGGCGATCTTCTCGGCGAGCACTTCCGTCAGCGCATCCACGAGCGGATGTTCCTCGAGCTGGAACTCGGTGGTCTCAGCGAGGTGCTCTTCGCTCAGCGCGGGATCGGGCTTGATCGATTGCTCGATCATCCGCATGTCTTCTTCGGCCATCATAAGCGGCGCGGCTGCAGCCGCGACAGCTACAGCGCACCAGTTCGATCGGCGAATCTCGGTGAGCTCGGTCCACTTCGCGAAGCTCGCGAGCGGATCGATTTCGTTCGCAACGAAGGATTCGTAGAGAAGTCGCGCGCGGCCGCGGATCTCTTGAGAGCATTCGTCTTCGCGGATGATTCCCATGCTCGGAACCTACCACGAGAGTTCGGAGTACTCGCGCGACGCTTATCGGCTGACGGGCATGCCGGGGCCGGGAAGCGGCATCCTGATCGGTCCATCGCAGAGCGAGCAGCGGCCGCCGGCGGCGCAGACCTTCGGATCCGCGCCGCGCTCGAAGTGGTCCATTACCGTCCAGCGCAGCTCGTTGTGCGGGCAGATCGAGCAGGCATTTCGAGGCGCTGGCCACGACGTCCGCGAGCGCGGGCAATTCGAGACGGCCTTCGATGTGTCATGCCGGCACGCCGCGATCGACTGGAGCATCACGTCGGCCTTTTGGCACTCGAGCTCCGCCTTCATCTCGAGGAGCCAACGGCAAATTCTGCGGTGCTTCTCGATCTCGCGATCGGGGATGAGCTGGTCGCATCCATCGCACGGAACACGAATAGGCAGACGCCAGAAGCTCAGCCAGATCCAGCGCGAGAGCCTCGAGACGAACGGGATGCGGCTCCACCATCGCGAGATCAACCGAGCTTCGGGCAGCGGCATCATCCCGCGGTTGGCTCGCGTCACCTCGAGCGCCTGACCGTCGGGCGGATCCGGCATCGGGACTTCATGAGCCCATGCCGGGACGCTGAGGAACGGACGCTTCGGGACCTGCCCAGCGCAGCGACCGCACTCGACCGGGTGCTTGATGTCGCCATCATCGCCGAGTTCGCCGACGGTCGTGCGCCTGCATCCGTCGCATTGAGCGTCATAGACCATGACCATCAGTGCACGCCCCAAGGAGTGGCGCTCGCATCGGAGATGCACGCGAAGCAACAGTGCGAATAGGTCACGTTCTCTGCGGCGATCGGGGTGCCCTTTCGTTTCCGCTTGCAGACGTTGCAGCGCGCGATCACGCCGACGCCACACTTCTCGTAGACCTTGATCAGCACGGGTCTCGCGAGGCGACAGCACGCGGGCCGAATATCGAGCACCGGCTCGATCATCTTGGGATCGATCTTCGCGTCGGACGCGAGGCCAGCGAGCCGCTGTGCTTCTGCGACGATCCGCTTGTCGGCAAAGCTCTCGCGGATGAGCTCGATCGCATAGACCGCGTATCCGCGAGGCCACTCGTGCTGGAATGGCGAGCTGTGCACGCCGCACATCACCCGCCCGTGCGTGATCACCACGCCCTGGAAGGTCTCGGGATCGAATTCTCTCGGCAGCTCACCCACGAGCCGAGAGTACTCCGGCGACAGGTAGATGCTTCCAGCTCCTGCGGCTCACGATGTTCATGACGGCCTGCCGAGTGATGCCGAAGCGTTCGCCGATCAGACTGGAGCTGATCCGCTCCTCCGCGTACAACCGCCGGATCTCGAGCACGTTCGCGACCGACAGCGGACCGCGAACCTTGGGCGACCACCAGGCCGAGGTCTCGTCGCGGAATTTATCCAGCATGTTCGCGCGGTGGGATCCGCGAACAAGATGGTGCGGAGCGCAGCACCATTTTTGGTGGCAGGTGTGCCGCGGCACCTCGCGCTTGCGCAGCTTGCCGTGCCACGCTTCGAACGCGACGCGCGGCGCCGTCGTCATGTTCTTCGCTCCTGGCAGGCGGAGCGCGCCATACGAATGACTGCCGTAGCTTCGGAGCCAAAGCCAGCACCCCGTCATCGGGATCGGGATGCTGTTCTCTTCGATCAACGCGCGGAGATCAGCCTTCGTCATGACGATGGTCCCTCCTGCCGCCAGCCGAGGCGGCGAGCCTGCGAATAGAAGTGCCGCGCGAACGTCGCCGCGGCTGGTGAGCAGCGGCCGCCGATCGCGCATGCCGTGCCGCCCGCATGACCGCGAAGCGCACATCGAACGTCGCCGCGGCAGGTGCGAAGCCACTCCTCGAGCTCGGCGGCGCCTGCGCGCATCCCGCCGTCGGTGTCGATCATCGCTCGGCAGCTCGTCGGCGACGCCATTGCCTGTAAGTAGCCGCACACGATTCGCTGAGGTATCTCTTGATTCGTCCACAGGATATCCACACGCTGTGGATGCCGCTTCGTCTTGTAACTCACCGCGTTGGGCGTCAAATCGCTTTCGTGCTGCGCGATCCCGAGCAAGATTTCCGCGGGGACGCCGTGTGTTTCTGCGGCGACCGCGACATAGGAGGCTCGTACAACCCGATCGAGCGGTGCATCTGGCCAGAGCTGGTGCGCCTGCCAGACGAGCGCGAGCAGGCGGAGCAGCGCGGCGATCACCAGGTCACCGTCCACCCGCCCGGCGCCCAGCCCTGCCGAACGATCGCAGCAACGCACTGATCCTTCGCGTCGCGGAGCGAGGTCGCCTCGGCATTCTCTCCGCCGGTGCCGCGGTCATCCCAGGTGTGCCAGGTGAACCGATCGTCCGCGTTCTTCCAGATCGTCGCGCGATCGCGGCCGCGCCCATCGCGGAGCTCCCACTTGTCGAGCTGGAGATACGCCTCAGACTTGAGCCAGCGCCACGAACTCAGCATCCGAAGACGTCCCTTCGCGTCTGCCTAGCGGCGTCCCGCTGGCGAACCATCCGCACGAGCCGCTCCCATCGCCCCGGATCGTGCCGATCAACATCGGCGCCGAACTCCTTCATGATCCACGCTTGCACCTCTTCGGCGACTGCGAGGTATTCTAGGCTCGGCGTCTTCGTGATCTCCTGGCCCTCGACGTAGGCCGCCCATATTTTCGAACGCAGATGCGCGGGCAGCGCAGCCCAATGCTCGCGACAGCCCCAGAGCTTCGGCGGGACCTCGCGCTTGCACCGCGGCCAATGACACGTGTGGCTCACCGCGTTTTCCGATGCTGCCGGACCTGCTCTCGGAGCTTCCGAAGTAGTTCGTTGAGGTCGTCGAATCGAAGCGGCGAACTCGCCCGAAAGATAGGAAGCGACATCGGCAGGTTTCCGATTGCGACGCTCATAGGCAATCACACGATCCCAGGTTGCCGCAGCAATCGCACTTCCTCTTGAGGTTATCGAGCGTGATCTTGCAGGTGTTCGGCTCTTTGCCGAGCGACCGCTTCACGTCGAATGCCATGTTGCGATTACGAATCGCCCGCGGGACCTTTTCGAACTCGCCATCAACGAAACGGAGATGCCAGCGGATCCGCTTCCGCATCATGATGCGACGACCAACAGCGACGCCGACGCCGAATCCTCCGACGAGACCACCAAAGAGATACATCACGATCGCGAGCGCAGACATCACATCGTCACCCAGCTCGAGGAGATGCAGCACAGCGGCTGGAGCCGCACGCGATCGATCGGCTCGATCTTCGCGCGGTACGAGCGATTGATCCGGCATGTCTCTCCTGGCCCGACGAGCGCGCCGAAGATGATCCCGCTCGTCGGATCCATCGCGAGCACGCGAACCGGCCCATCGCTATCATTCGTGAACGGCGCCATCGCGTGGTTCTCGAGCGCGGCATAGAGAAGTTGCGCAGCGAAGTCGGCAAGGAAGATCATGGGAACCTTTCGACATCGATCACGGTGAAGGCCGCCCAGAAGCACAGCGCGGTCACGGTATCGTGGATCGAGAAGAGATTCAGCGCCGCGAAGAACCCGCCGCGGATGATGGCCCAGCCGAGGAACAGGCGCCAGCGCGGCCGGGCGCAGCCCTCGAGCTGTCGCTCGTCGACGACCGCCATCTATGCCTCCGAATCGGGACCGAGATCGTGCTTCCTCACGAAGTCGCACGAGTTCGCGTTGCACATGACCATCGGGCCGTATCCCCCGAAGGCGAGACCGAAGCTGGTGATCAGTTCGTCTCCGCACTTCGGGCAGCGCGCGTCCTCGTTGGAGAGCTTCGCGACCTCATCGAGAGTGGCCTCATGCTCCTTTTTTTCGACATACGCAAGATCGAGCGCTCCGTAAGGTCCGGTCATCAGATGCCGCCCGTCCCGCGCGTGAAGTCTGGCAGCACCGCCGCCTCGGGATCGAGGAGCGCGAAGAGGTTGAGGACGAATGGATGGATGTTTACGTAGCGCTTGCGCGGCGGCAGGATCTGATAGGCCTCGCGATCGCCGAGGAACTGTTCCTTGGCCACGCCGAGCTCCCCCCAGGTCGGAATCCGCGTGCGATGGCTCAGGCTGAGGTGCAGCCAAGCGCGACCGTCATTCTCGCGCGCACACGAAAGGATGCAGGTCAGCGAGCGCTGTGCGTTGCGGTATTTACCCCCACGCGGATCGCGCTCGACCTCGAGCCAGTCGGCGGACGGCGCCGCCGGCGGAATCCATTCCGCAACGTCGCGGGTCTCGTCCATCGTCTCGGCGGCGAGCTTGATGTGGTCGATCCCGCTGAAGTCAGCCGCGAGACCGCTGTCTCGCGCGCGCTTCTCGAGCCGCGAACTCGCGCGCTCGAGGCTCGCGGCGAGCTCGCGGTGTTTTACGTCTTCCTGGAGCAGCTTGTGATTGTCGCGATTCATCGTTTGGTCCTTTCGTTGATCACTGATCGAACCATGCTTATCCGGTTGTCGCCCATCACTCGGCCTCGATGACGGCCGGGAACTCGCGCTCGTGCCGCTTCGCGCGTTGTTCCATGGTGGGGCGAAGCGCGCGATCCATGTCGTCGGCGAGCTTGCGAAGGTTCGTTGCTGCTTCGTCTTTGCCTTCACGGAACAAGACGACCGCGCGCTCCTTGAGCCATCCAACCGCTGCGTCGAGCCCGCTCGCGTGACCGTTGAGCCATCCTTGAGTGCGGATGTTTTCAAACGAGTACCGAACATCGCCTTCGTCGGTGAGGATCGTGTCAGCCACTTACGTGCTCCTTGGGTGATAACCGGATAAGCATGGATCGAACTACCTTCGCTTCATGCTTCTGGTACTCGGCGAGCTTCTTCGCTCCGTGCTTGCGGCAGTAGTCGCCGCACTTCGCGTTGAACGCGTTCACGAGCGTCACCTTCGGAGCTGCGGTGCATCCCGGCTCGTCGCACCGCGCCTTCAGCGTGACAAGATAGGCGCCCATCAGCCGATGGCCTCCGCGCGCTGCCGCGATTCCCAGATCAGGTGAGCCGGGCAGCCGATGTAGTGGCCGCTCGGCGTGTTGTACTTGATCACCGGCACGCGGCAGTGACAGGATTGCAAGGCCGCGATCTCGGCGGCGCGCAGGCGATGAGCTTCATCGAGCTGCGCGCGGCGCTCGCGCGGAGGCGTCCCGATGTGGCTAGGCTCGAGCTGCGACGGCTGCGTATTCGTGAACCACATCTGCACCAGATCGAAAGCGCGCACTCCGACGCTCGGGAAGACATGGATCTCGACTCCGCCGACGATTCGATTCGCACTGATCTCCTTGTGCGATACCAGCTCGCGCACGAGCTCGTCATCTGTGTAGACGATTCCGCTCATCGCATCGAGGCAACTACGCGCAAGCTTGTCGAGATCGCGCTGATGCTTCTTCCCGACGGGCGGCGGCAGAATGAAGTCCAGCGTCACCAGCGCGCCGCCGACGAGCGGCAGCTTGCCGCGCATCATCAGCTTAGCGTTCCATCCGACGGCATCGGCCCACGCCTTCTCGCGCGGATTGTCTGATTTCATCCGGCCTTTGCCGAGGCCGCGCCACGAGCCTTTTGTCTCGGGCAGGCCTGACACATCGATTCGAACGTAGCTGTTCATGCTCGAGGCTCCTCGGTCTTGGTCGCGGTGATGACCTTTCCGGCTCTGCGCACGCCGGGACAGAGCGGGATTGGCTGCTTCTCTTCGCGGAGCTTTCGCTTGTTCTCTTCGGTCACGAGCCAATGGATCCCGGGACGGAAGCCATCGACGTGTTCGTTCGTCGAGTGAAAGTTCGCGTGGCACTCGTCGCATTCGACGGTCACCTCTTGAACGAAGATCTCGGGCGCATCGAACGGCAGCGGCTCGCGCTTCGCGATCGAATCTTCCTTCTTATCGTCGAGTTCGCGACATCGCTTGCAGAAGCCTCCGCCTTCCCAGAGCTTCCATCCCGCGGTCCTCGCCGCGGCAGTCGAGAGCATCTCGCGCTTGCCGCATCCGGCGCAGACGCGCGGCAACGTTAGACCGTGACGGCCCATCAGTAGACTCCGCTCGTCGTGCAGTCGTGATAGCTATCGCGATGGCATCGCTCCCAGTGCGCCGGCCTAATCTTGATCTTGTCGCGATCGAGGTCGTCCTTGTAGATCTGCTTCTCGAAGTAGACCCAACCGAAGGGCAGCGCCCAGCCGAAGGACCATCGCGGATGATGGATGCGGCGAATGCGCGTGATCATCTGCACCCAGCGCCATCGCTTGCGCACGAAGAGCTGCCCGATCGCCGATCGTTTCGTCTTGATGATCATCCTCCGAGCTCCTTCAGCGCTTCGAACAGCTTGGGGCACTGACCGCTTGGCGACTCCTGTTCGAAGAGCTGCTCGAGCTTCGGCCAGAACGCGACGAGCGCGGACCACGCCGCGAATCGTGCACCGAGCTCGGGCATACGAGCACGCCATTCCGGGAAGGCCTTCAGCAAGCGGTAGCAGCGGCCAAAGTCCGATGGGTCTAGCGGGATCGCGACCTTCGCCGACGATCCGGTCATCATGAAGTTCCAGATCGTTCTCGACGATGCTCCGGTATCCCAGCTCTTGAGCCAGGCCTCAGGCGTCTTGAACTCGAAACGAGCTCGGCCGGCCGCGGTTTGTTTGCAGCCCTTGTGATCGGCGGAGAAGGCCTTCGCCATCGCGGCCATCATCCGTATCGAGACAGGGAATGGAATCGGCATCTCCGATCCGCAGCGTGTGCAACGGAAGGAGTCCTCGCCCAGGATCGCGTGCTCGACAGTCACTTCTTCTGCTCGGCAGGCTTCTGATCAAACTCGGATGGTTTGCGAGCCCACTTCGCGCGATGCGCGAGCGGCGTGATCTTGACCGCGGTCGGCGGCGGAGTCTGACTATGAATGAGCTGGAGATACGGTTTCATGGTTGGGTCCTCGACAGTGGTTCCTTGAGAGGTGATGCGGCCCGGAGCGTCGCAGTCGTAGCAAATACGAAGCGCCGGGTTGGAGCGCATCGCGTCGTCAAACACGCGGATCATTTTCTCGCTGATGCGCGCCGAGCGAAGAAGATCGAGGCGGCCGCCCCAGCGATGACCGCGCCTCGAGAACGGGCAGTGGCCGCGGCCGCGGCTCATTTGGTTCTCCACTGCGGGACTCCTTCAGCGCGCGCGAATGGATACTCCTGCCGCTCGCCGTTCTTGCCGAACCAGAAGATCAGGCGGTCCGCTTCGATCGCGACCGCATCGATCTCGGTCCAGATGCCGCGAGCGACCTCAATCTCGACGGCCGCGCGACGATAGGTCTTATCGTTGCCGCGCACGGGCGGCAGCGCGAGCACCGCCATCAGGCCGGAGAGCCGCGCCCAGCCCTCCACGTTCTCGGTCATGAGGATCGCCATCGTGGCGCGTGTCTTCTCGTACGGATCTGACATCGAAACCTCTTCCACGGGGATCTTCATCGGAATGCGTGCCTCCGACGCTCGGCGTGCTCGTCGCAATACATGCACTCGTCCTCGCGGAGCGGCTTGTCGCGGCGGCGCATGAGCTCCGCGTTGAACAACTCGAACGCCTCGATCGCGGTCTGGGTGACGCCACATGGCTTGCGGCAGATCCCGATACGGCACGGCCAATGCGTGATCACCGGATCGACGAGAGCCTTATCCTTCTTCAGCCGGCGATAGCGATCGAGCGAGATGATCTGTGTCTGCGGATCGCTCATGATTCCTCGCTGAAGAGCGGCAGCGATACGCGTCGCGTTCCAAGCCGTCGCGGATTTCCGCGCGCCTTCTTCCACCAGATTTCCCACGGGATGTGGAGGTCTGCTCGCTGGATGCACCAGCCCTGGAAGGCGGCCAGCTCGTCGCCATTCGTTCCGCTCGGCGAGATTCCATCGCGCGCGTACGGCATCGGATACGGCCTCGCGCCGAACTCTCGTAGTTTGATCCGCCGATAGTCGCGCTCCTCGTGAGTCTCTCCTTCGGCATGACCAATGAGCATGTAGACCATCAGATGATCCGGCTTTGCTCCAGCTTCGACGAGATGACGAAGCCCACGCATCAGCCGCCGCTCGTCCTTGAGCCCATCCCAGGCGGTGTAGATCCTCGGGCGTTCGAATTGATCGTCTTTGAGTCGCATCCTCATCGCCGCGCGCGCGGTATCCTCGTTGAGAAAGCGGGCGTTGATCCCCTGGATCAGCGAGATGAGCCATCCATCGCGCTCGGCCTCGGCAACAATCTCCGGCCAGTTTGGGTTTCCGAAGAAGTCGTTATCGAGGAGCTTTGCTTGAAGCGGCCAGCCTTCTCCGCGCCAAAGATCGCGAAGCGAACCGATCGCGCGCACCTTGCCCTCTTTTGTCGGCACAACACAGAAGCCACACTGGAGCCTGCATCCTCGCTGCGTGAACCCGATCGAGGCCGCGCGACCGCGACGCAGATCCGACGCAGATCGATAGACGGTGTAGTCCGGTCGCATCTCTTCGACTTCCATCGGTAGCGTCCGCGTGAGGCTCCATCCCGTTCCGCCGATGATCGCGCTCGGGTATAGATCCATGACGCGCAGCCCGAGCCTCTCGCTGGCCTTGAAGATCAGCGATGCATAGACGCGATCCCACGGCGGATCTCCGAGCTCCGGCTCAAGCGCTGTCATGTTCCCCGCGTGGCGTAGTTCGACGTGATCGCCCGTTGCTCGATGCCATGCGGCAAGCTTCATCAATGCAAGGTTCGGCATCTTGCCGTCCAGATGGAGCAGGAGAACGTTCACCGCCGCGCCTCGATGAGAGCTCGCACCATCTCGAGGCGCCGCTTGACCTTTCGCACGGCGTCGCTGATCTCCTCCTCGATCTCGGCGTTGCCTTTCCCTTCGGCTTCGACCTCTTCCGCGAACTCTTCGACGCGTCGAAGCTCCGCGGCTTGCTGTGCACGGAATTCATCCGCGTCGACGGTGTAGAGCTGCTCCCACAGAATGGCGAGCTCGTCAAAGCCAGAGAGCTCGGCGATGCGCGTCTGCATCTGCGTGATTTCAACGATGCGATCGTCGCCGTGGCATCTGACACGGAGGAACGCGAAGAACAGCGCTCCGGGATAAAGCTCATGCCAGAGGATCTCCGCGCGCTTCTCGCAGCGGCCGCACACGATTTTGATCTTCGTGACGTCGTTGACCTCGTGCGTGATTTGATTTTGCTTGTTCATGATCAGGCTCCTGCCTCGCCGAGATCGAGGCCGGCATAGTGCTCGCGCCGCAGTGCCGGAGAGCATCCGGCGTTGTGAGTGAATCGCATCGTGACCGCGTCGGGATAGTTCCCGCAGACCTCGCACGCCATCCGCTGACGCTCGGCGAGCGTGACGTCGAGCGGGCAGCCGCCACCCGAGCAGAGCTTGTAGCTGCTCGAGTCCGTCCGCGTGAGCGAGCACCAGCCCGACCAGCATCGCGTATCGGCGGGTATCGTCGCGAGGTAGCGCATGTAACCGCGCTGATCGTCGTTGAACATCAGCTCTTCTCCTCGAAGATCGGCGTTTCGCCGTCATCGAGATCCCCGACGACTACGGCGTCGTAGGGCAGCTCGAAGACGAGCAGCGAAATCACCGCTGCTTCGGTGCCGTCGGAGGCCTTCGGCGGCGGCGCCCATCGCAGCGCGAAGAGTTCGCCCGGCTGCGGATCGCCATCGCTGTAGGATCGCGCCTTCCGATGCGCATTGAGATAGGAAGCAGCACGCCGCGCGAATGCCAATCGCACGCGGTCGCTGCTGAGAATCGTCTTGATATCAGCCAACGTCTTCTCCTTCGATCTGGATTGTCGCGATGATGTCTCCGAGCGATGTTGGCCCCGAGGCGAGCATCGCCGACGGAGCGGAGACCGGCAGCGCGCCGGCGCCGCGCGACACCTGCAACTCCTTGCGCGCGCGCTCGGCGAGGCGGTTGTATGCGTCGGCGAACTTCGCGCGCGGCGCGGGATCGATCTCATCGGCCATACAGATCGCCCTCCATCCGACGGCCGCGGTCGCCGCGGCAACAAGCGGATCGTCGAAGACGGGATCCTTCCACGCTCCGTGCTTCCGCACGGCCTTGAGAACATCGCCCCAAGCTTCGGCGCCGCTGCGCCGCCCTCCGACGCCGACCTCGAGCAGCGCTTCGCGGAGCTCGGCGATCTTCGGCAGCCGCTTCGCCGTCGCGAGCAACCGATAGACCGCGAGCTGCGTTCGATCGAAGTCGAGATCCTTCATCATGATTCGATAGATCTTCGATGTGTCTTCGACCTGCTCGGGAAGTAGATCCCGCGGGAACGCAGCGAGCAGCATCGTCACAACTTTCTGAGCTTCGTTGCGGTTCAAAAGTGCTCCTCTTCGTCTTCGGGCGTTTCGTTCAGCCGCGCGCGGATCCGCTCGCTGACCCGCACGGCCGTCTCGCCCTTCTCGGGCTTGTCGAGTTCCTCAAGCGTCGTGTTGACCGCCGTTCGCCAGCCGCCATCGGTCGAGACCGACCACCCAAGCCAGCGGAGCTCGTGCTTCTTCCTGGCTTGCTTGATCGATACGGCGATCACGTGCTCGAGGTCGGCCTCGGGATCCGACGACTCGCGGAGTCGCTCCATCAAATCGACTTCGCCACGGCCCTGCATCGCGATAGGCCGCACCTGCCTCATCCCAAACTCCTCGCCGATCTCCTGTCTGGCCGCGTTCACCTTCGATTTGAAGCGTTCAACGAGCCTACGACGCAGCGCAGCGCCCCCCTCATCGATCGGAGGCGCTGGTGGCACCACCGAGCCTCTGGCGCGGTGGCCGCCCCGCTCGACCATGGGCGGGTGTACGCGCTCTATGCCGGCGGCCGCCGTAGATCCGGAGCCGATGGGATGGCCATGATCCGGATCGATCTGAGATGGATCCGCCTGATCCGGAACTAGTTCTTGTTCTTGACCTGGCTCCTGCTGGCTCCATCTACCGTCTAAATCGGTCGATATGGCTCCTGCTGGCTCTGTCACATCCAAGATGGAGCCAGCAACCGGTGAGATGGTGCCAGCTCTCATCCGTCCGAACTGATCTCGCTGGCTCCGTCTAGACCGTGCCTTCCCTCCGTCTGATCGCTGTTTCGGTAGCTCGAGATACCAGTCGGTCCGACCTGTGCAGCCCTTGATCCGCACGCTGCCATCTTCCACCGCCGGGCCCACGCGCTCAGCAAGATCTGACCTCAAGAGAGCCTCCGGGCCACCATCGCCGAAGACAGCTTCGATCTTCGCGAGCGTCGGGCGATCCGTCTTCAGTGCGGTGCAAACCGACCACATGACGACCATTCGTCCGATGGCCTCGTAGTGGTTCGCGAGCTTCAGGATCGCAGCAAGCCGGTGGTATCTCGGATCGCCAGGAACGTCACGATCGACGGTTACACCTGCGAGGCGGTCTTCGCCCTTCGCCATCAGCGAAAGGCTCCGTCGTCATTGGCGCATGCTACAAATCTGTTCATCGGCTGAGCTTGTCCCTCTGCTGGTCCCGGTCTCGGCGAGTGGCATCGCGCGAGACCATTTCGTTTCTAACGCATCGGTCTGATCAGACCGAGTTATTGGAGCTGGCGCGTGATCTCGGCTGCCTCATCGTGCGGGATCGTCCAGAAGCCGAGCATCCCCTTGATCGGGATCGGCCGCTCGAGAGGCCGCACGTCGGCGAGCATGTAGCCGATCGAAGGAGGGAAATACCACCGCTCTTGATCTTCGCTGACGCAGCCGCTTGCGCGAAGGCCCTCGAGATCCTCCGCGAAGCTGAGGAGCGTTCCGACGCCAATGATCGCGCTCTTGATGCGCGCGAGCTGATGCCACCGGCTCTGCTCGCGCGTCGTCGCGAGCTCGGGGCGCAGGCCCGGATCGATCTCGTAGATGCGATCGAAGACCAACTGATCGATCTCGCGGCTCGCGTGGATCGCGAAGCGCTGACCGATCATCACCGCCGGCGGAGGCTTCGGCCGATTCTCGATGAGCTTGATCCCGCTCGCGACGAGCCCCGCCCATGGCTGCGTCAACGTCAGAGCTCGAAGTGGACCACGAAACATCGCGCGCATCGAGATCGGCTCCTCGTCGACTTCCTGACTTCGACGAATCTCGCCGGGCCAGAGATGCCCGCTCCGCGGCTCGAGGTTGTATCCAGCGCATTCGCGATCGCAGTATCCACCTGCGGATTCGGCTGCGATATCCCGGCCGCGAGGAGCCTTGCGCCGATTGCATATCGTGCAATTCGGCATCTCTTCGCACATCGCATTGCATTCGGTCGTGATGCTCACTCGTTCCCCCAGGCCGCGTTCTGGTCGACGATCACGCGCGGCGCCGCCGGCGGATTCTGCTCCAGCTCGGGAAGCATCGAATCCGAGACGGCTCCAACGCCGCAACAGGTTCGACAGATTGTGGTTTTGCACGGCCCAACTTCGACCGTCCGCTTGCCCTCGCAGTTCGTGCAAATCTTCATGGTGACACCTCGATAGTTCGTCGTAGAACGCTGTCGTCGTATGAGATCTTGATCAGCCCCCGATCCTCAAGCTTGCCGAGCGCCTCGGCGACTCGTTGCGGACGGCGAAATAGCGCGGCGTTGATGACTTGGATGCGCCGAGTTCCCTGCCGCTTCGTCTCCGCGATCAGCCTTAGATACACGACCAGTTCCGGCCCGTCGAGGGAATCGAGAATCGTGTTGTTCGCGAGTTCTGCGACCTTCGTGTTCGCGGTGATGCGCGTGTTCGACCTGGTGGGAGCCGCGAGATAGGGCGGTGGCTTCATGGCGCGAGAGCCTATCGACCCCCTCTGACATCGACACCCTCGATCACCACCCGGCAATGTCAGAGGGGGTCGATAGGGTGCCGCCCATGGCAACCAATCAACCACCTCCGCATGGAACCCAAACTCCAAAAGCCGCACCGGCGGCGCAAGCTCCGCAGCCGACCGCGCTCGTCCCAGTCGAAACATCGACGACGGTGATGGCGATGGTGCCGACGACGTTCGACGGTGCAATGCAGGTCGCGCGCTGGCTCGCGCAATCGACGCTCTTGCCGAAGTCGGTCAATCGCGAGTTCGATATCTTCTTCGTCATCACGGCGGGGATGGAGGTCGGTATCCCGCCGATGGCAGCGCTGCGATCGCTCTATGTCGTGAACGGCCGCACGGCTCTCGAGTCGCGCGCGAAGATGGCGCTATGTCTCTCGAAGGGGGCGGCGCAATACTTCAAGCGGGTCGAGTACACGCCGGAGGCGACGACCTGGGAGACGCTGCGTCACGGCCAGAGCGAGCCGGTGCGTATGCGCTACACGCTGAAGGAAGCGATCGCGGCGTATCTCGCGCCCGGTCCGAACCCCGACGGCAAGGGGCCGGCGATCGCTGGAAAAGAAGGGCCGTGGCGCCTCTACACGCAGCGCATGATCAGCCACCGCGCGCTCGGCTGGATCTGCGATGATGTCTATCCTGATGTCGTCCTCGGCATCGCGACGGCGGAGGACTTCGATCAGAACGAGTTCACCTTCCGGCCGATCACGCCGGGCGTGGATCTGCTCGATGCCGCTCCTCGGCAGGCGCCAGCGCCACAGCCGGCCGCGGCGAACTCGCTGCCTCCGCCGCAATCCTCGCAGCCGACATCGAGCACCAGGGCCGCGGCCGTAGCCGCTCCGCAGGAGCTCTCCGAAGACGACATCATCGAAGTCATCACGAAGATCGGCCAGTTCGGTACGGAGACTTCGCTCAAGCAATTTGCGAAGGAGAATATCCACGGCCGCGTCGGCGAAGGCCCGGCACGCCAACGTATCCTCAATGCCTACGAGGCGCAGCTCGAGCAGATCCGCAGCGCAGACAAGGCGGGATCGTGATCGTCCGCGTCTCAGGAGGGCAGCTCGATCGCGTCGTGCGCTGCCAGGCCTCCGCGGCGCTGCCGCAGATCATCGACGCGAACGACGAGGACAAGCCCGATCGGAACAAGGGCCTTGCCGTGCACAGCTTCCTCGAGCGCATCCCCGAGGTCGGCCGCGAGGCCGCGCTCGCCGAAGTTCCCGAGGAGCATCGCAACATCTGCGCTGACATCGAGCTCGCGAAGCTCGCCGCTCATCTGAAGATGAGCCGCGAAATCTCCATCGCCTACAACTGGGTAAAGGACACGGCGCGGCTGCTCACGCCCGATGATCAGGGCCGCGTCGACATCGATCGGAGCTGTGAAATCGCGATGCGGCTCGATGTCGTCGGCTTCAACGAGGCCGAGCGCCAGGTCTTCGTCGGCGACTACAAGACCGGGAACGGCTGGCTCCCCGATCCCGAGAAGAGCTACCAGCTCGGCGCCGGCGCGGTCGCCGCGGCTCGGCTCTTCGGAGCGCGATCGGCGCGCGTGGAGTACATCCGCATCCGTGACGATGGAACCGTTCGCAAGTGGGACGCGACGCTAGATCTCTTCGGCCTCGATGGGACGGCGGAAGCGATCGCGAAGGCGATGAGCGGAACGCAGGAGCTCCGCGATCGCATTCTCGGAGGCGAGATTCCGAACGTCGTCGAGGGGCCATGGTGCCGCTACTGCCCGGCGCGCCAGCACTGCCCGGCGAAGACGGCGCTCGTGCGTCACGTGCTCGGCGATCCGCAGCCGATCCCGTACGCCTTTCCGCTCACGCCCGAGGGAGCGCTTCGCGCCTACGTCATGCTGAAGAAGGCGAAGGAAGCGATCAACCAGATCGACTCCGCGCTATTCGCCTACGCGAAGCTCACCCCGATCCCGCTCGGCATCGAAGAGGACGGATCGGAGCGCTGGTTCGGCGAGCTTCGCCGCCAGGGCAGCGAATCGTTCGACGGCGCGATCACACACCAGGTCATCACCGAGCGATTCGGCGGCGAGACGGCGAACAAGGTCGTCACGATGGAGACGACGAAGAAGGCGATCGTCGATGCCGCGCGCGAGCATCTCAAGCCCGGCGAGAAAATCACCCGTGTCTCCGAGGATATCTACAAGGAGCTTCGCATCCGCCACCAGGAGAAGAACATCCCGCTGACGAAGGAGACGTGCACCACCGTCGAGTTCACCGTCGATCCGAGCGGCGAAGCCAAGGCTCGCAAGCGAAAGGCGGCGCAGTGATGGGCTACCAAACTCGATACGAAATCACGAGCATCGTCGGAGATATCAACGCATTCCGTAAGGCGTTCGAGAGCAACGCGTATGCGAAGCGCGACGGCTATCGCTGGTTCGGCGTCGGCGTCGCATCCGAAGATTGGAAATGGTACGAGCACGAGCAGCACATCGCTGAAGCGATGCTCGAGGCCAAGACCACGTCGCTCGATCTCCACGGCGAAGGTGAAGAGCAGAGTGATGTCTGGGATAAGCAGTTCAGGCTCGTCGGCAACACGGTCACCGTGAGGAAGTTCCAGTCGCGGCTCGTGCGCGAAGAGCTTCCGTCGGAGACTCAAACATACGAAGCGCCTGAGCCTGATCCGGCTGATGCGCAGCTCGCGCGAAAGGCTCGCCGATGAAGCACGTCTACGAAATCATCAACCCGAGCGATCACGTCATCCTGCAATGCGATGACGATCTAGTCGCCGCGATCGCTGTCCTCGTGCTCGGCCAGGGCAAGTATGGCCTCCGTCGCGATGCCGAGAAGGCTGGAGATCCGGAGGTGACGGCGCTGCCGGTCTTCATCCTGGGTGGCCACGAGGCCTGGCTCAAGGCGAAGGGCATCCCGAGCATGGCGCAGCTCGGCATCTGGGTGCGCGAGCACGGCCTCCAGATCGCCGCTTGTCTTGACACGGCGTTCTACGGCACGCCACGCGACTTCGCCGCGCTGACCAAAGCGATCGAGAAGCTGCCGGAGGATAAACGCGGCGGCGCGATCGAACAATGGAACGAGACGAAGCGCACCTCGATGAACAACATCGGCGAGGCGTGCGCCGAGCTCGCGCGCTGGTGCCGCGACAACGCGACCGGAGGTGGCTCTTGAAGAAGCTGCGCAAGCTGAAGATCTCTCGCGACCTCGAGCTGCCGAACGCATTCGCGACGAGCACTCAGGTCATTCTCGCCCAGAAGGGAAAGGGCAAGACTCACACGGCCGTGGTTGAAGCCGAGGAGCTGCTCGAAATCGGGCAACAGATCGTCGTGCTGGACCCCACTGACGCTTGGTGGGGCCTGCGCTCGCTGAAGGACGGCAAGGCTGCTGGCTATCCGATCGCGGTCTTCGGCGGCGATCACGGCGATGTCGATCTTGAGCCTGGCGGCGGCGCGCTGCTCGCGACCGCGATCGTCAACGAAGGGTTCTCCGCGATCATCTGCACCGCGAATCTCTCGAAGGGGAAGGAACTCACGTTCGTTGCCGATTTCATGGAGACGCTTTACCGCCTGAACAGGGTGGCGATGCATCTCTTCGTCGACGAGGCCGACATCTTTGCTCCTCAGAAGCCCTTCGGCGGCGAGGCGCGGACCTGCGGCGCGGCCGACGACATCGTTCGTCGCGGCCGGAAGAAGGGCATCGGCTGCACGCTGATCACGCAGCGGAGCTCCGTGCTCAACAAGAACGTGCTCAGCCAAGCCGACATGCTAGTCGCGCTTGGCTGCTCGCATCCGCGGGATCTTGACGCGATCGGAGAATGGGTGAAAGTCCACGCCGATCCGAAGCTCGCCGCGCAGATGATGGAATCTCTGCCCTCTCTCCCACGCGGAGATGCTTGGGTATGGAGCCCAGCCGCTGACATCTTCAAGCGGGTCACGATCCGCGACCGTCGTACCTTCGACAGCGGAGCCACGCCGAAGGTCGGCGAGGTCCAGCGCGAGGCGAAGGTGCTCGCGCCAGTTGATATCAAGCGGCTCGGCGCCACGATCGCTTCGCAAGTCGAGCGCGCGAAGGAGAACGATCCAAGCGCTCTCAAGGCTAAGGTGCGGGATCTCGAGCGCGAACTCACGAAGGTCAAGCAAGTCGTCGGAGCCGAGATCACGATCGCGAAGACCAAGGCGCAGAAGCCGGCGAAGATCATCCAGCTCGATCCGAAGAAGGCCGACGCTCTCGTGGCGCGCATTCAGGACGCGCAACGGCAGCTCGAGGCTGGCTCCGATCGCTTGCTCAAGCGAGCCGAGGGCATCCGCGTCGAACTCGACCGCACGATCATGGCGCTGATCGCGAAGACCACGCCGCCGATCGCGTTCGAGACGCTGCCGCCCAAAGGAGGACCGTCGATCATCACCACGCGACCGATAGCTGCGCCGCCGCGGCGAGCGACATCAAAGCCGCCGGCGGACGCGACGGATGGCCCGTTGCCGCCTGGCGAGGTCAAGGTGCTGGCCGCGATCATCCAGCTCGGCTCGTGCCGCCGCGAACAGCTCACCGTGCTGACTGGATACACGCGGAGTTCGCGCAACACCTATCTCCAGAGGCTGAAGGCACGAGGGCTGATCGATAATGTCGGCGAGGACTTCAAGCCGACGGATGCCGGAGTCGATGCCCTGCCCGATGTTGGTCCGCTGCCGACCGGGATGGCGCTGCGCGAGCACTGGCTCGTGCGGTTGCCGCCTGGCGAAGCCAAGGTGCTCGGCGTTCTGATCGCCAACCGCGGCGGAGTCGATCGCGAGACACTAACCGAGTCGACGGGCTACACGCGCAGCTCGAGGAATACGTATCTCCAGCGCCTCTCGGCGAAGGAACTCGTCATCTCGAGCGGCAGCATCGTGAAGCCAAGCCCGTCGCTCTTCGAGGTGACGTGATGGACGACGACCCGATGAAAACCGGTGTGTCGGACGAGCAGCTCATCGCGATCGCGCGGGGCGAACTCGACCCCATCCCGGAATTCTGCAAATCGATGGCGGATCAGCTCCTCAAGCACCGCCGCAGGCTTCGCCACGACTCGAGGCGCGCCGAGCAGATCAAAAAGCTGCGATGGGGGATCGAGCACATCCTGTCAAAAATGGAGCACCTCACGATCGCCGTGCGAGCAGAGGAAAAGGAGGAACAAGCCGATGGGTGAAACCGATATCAGTTGGACGCACCGCCCGGGAACCGTCGGACGATCGTGGAATCCCGGGCAGGGCTGCTCGAGGAAAAGCGAGGGCTGCCGCAACTGCTACGCCGAGAAGATGGCGGCACGCTTCGCAGAGAAAGGCTGGTCGCAAGGGCTGATCAATCTGCGAACGCGGAGGTGGAACGGCACCGTCAGGCTTGCGAAGCACAAGCTCGCCGAGCCGCTCGGCTGGCGCAAGCCGGCAACGGTGTTCGTCAACAGCATGACGGACATGTTCCACGAGAACTATTCGAACGAAGAGATCGCCGCGGTCTTCGGCATAATGGCGGCGACACCGCAGCACGTTTATCAGATGCTCACGAAGCGCGCGCAGCGCATGCGCGAGTGGTTTGAATGGGTCGCAGCGCAGCACATCGGCGATCAGCTGATGCGCGGAGCAGCGGTGTGCACTGAGCACGCTGCGACGATCCTTCGCGACGAATCCGAGGAGCTCCAAGTCTTCAGCCAAGCGAGTTGGTTGGCTCATCCGATGCCCTGGCCGCTGTCAAACGTCTGGATCGGTGTCAGCGTCGAGGATCAAGCTGCGGCCGACGAACGGATCCCCGAGCTCGTGCGCACACCTGCCGCGATCCGCTTTCTGTCGTGCGAACCGCTACTCGGTCATCTCGCGATCGCGAAGTGGATGCGCAAGAATTCGCAGGCTCCTGATGTCTGGACGCCGCCGCTTGATTGGGTGATTGCCGGCTGCGAATCCGGCCACGGAGCTCGAGCTTGCTCGATCGACTGGCTGCGAAAGATACGCGACCAGTGCGCTCGGGCTGACGTGGCCTTCTTTCTGAAGCAGGCCGTCGACTCTTCGAACAACGCCGATGATCGTGTCGCGATTTCCATCGGAGATGGATCACGCCAGAAGGGCGGCAATCTAATCGAGCTTCCGTATCTCGACGGTAAATCTCACAACGCGTTCCCGGTGGCCGCATGACCACCGAGAGAACTCCGATCAGGACGATCGCGCTCGAAGACATGATCATCAAGCGGCACCCGGCACCCGGCTGGATGACGATGTTTGAAGTTGCGAACGGCACCGGCTACAAGGTGAGCCGTCACGCCGACGCGGTCTCGCTCGGCATCTGGCCATCGCACGGCTACGAGCTCCACGGCTTCGAGATCAAGCGCTCGCGCGGCGATGTGCAGAAGGAGCTATCCGATCCGAGCAAGGCCGACGCGATCGGGAAGTACGTCGATTACTGGTGGCTCGTCGTCGGCGATCTGAAGATCATCGACAGCATCTCCATCCCGCCGACCTGGGGGATCCTCTTCCCGAAGGCGCAGGTGCTTCGAGTCCATCGCAAGGCGCCGAAGCGTGCGGCGAAGCCGGTCGATCGTGCCTTCGCGGCGGCGATGATTCGCAACGTCGCTGACTTGTTCGTCCCGAGGCATGTGCACGAGGAGATGAAGAAGAACGCGCTCGATGAAGCCCGGAAAGAGCTCGAGCAGGATCAGAAGTGGAAGAAGGACGGCGATGCGCTTGCGCTCCAGGAGGCAACGCAGGCGATCAAAAGCTTCGAGAACCACTCGGGCGTGAGCATCACCAACCTGTTCGGCGGAGAGATTCGCCCGGTCAGCACATGGCAGCTCCAGCAAATCGGTGAGGCCGTCAAGGTAGTCGTCGCAGCTCGAGAAGAGACGGGACGCTCGCTCGCTCAAGCGGATCCCGTCAAGCTCGTCGAGCAAGAGCTAGCCACGACAGAGCGCGCGATCATGAACCACGAGCAGGCGATCGCGAATCGCAAGGCATCTGCGACTCGCCTGCGCGAGCTGATCGCACGGCTCCGGCCGGAAGGAGCGGTCCAGCTTCCGCTCCTCGGGGAGGACTGATGGACGATTTCGACAACACGCCGCGGCCGTCCGAGGAGGAAGACGACACCTCCGAAGCCGGGCCGCCGCAGCTCCGCCTCTTCGGCTTCGATGATGTGATCGTCGATCCGGATCGCGATGCCTGGGTCACGCCGCTCTGGATCGCCGATGCCGTCGGGCCATGGGATCTCGATCCGGCCACCAACGAGCGCTCATACATCAAGGCCGCAAAGACGTTCATGCTTGACCGCGGGCAGGATGGGATCGCGCTCGCGCGCTACGTCGGGAAGAACACGCGGTGCTGGATCAACCCGCCGTTCAGTCGCGGGCAGGTGATCAAGTTCGTGCGCGCCTATCGGCACACCAACTTCTGCTTCCTGCTCCGGCTAGATTACTCGACGGAGTGGTTCGCTGAGCTCGAGCCGCACGTCGGCCGCATCCTCGTCCCGAAGAACCAGCGCGTCGCGTTCGATGCGCCGCCCGGCGCGGTCGCGAGCTCAACCCCTTTCCCACATGGCTTGCTGTACAAGCGTGCGGAGGACGTCACCCCGGCGATCCGCGCGCTCTGCTACGAATGGGAACCAGTTCGATGAAGGAAACACCACCGATGACAACGAATCTGCCGCCGCCCGAGCTCCGCGATCGCATCAAGGAGATGAAAGAGGTGCCGATCGGATCGATCCGCGGCTTCTCCGCGGGCAACCCGAAGCTCCACACCGAGATGGACCGCGACATTCTCGACAACTCGCTCGACGTGAACGGCTTCGCGATGCCGATCCTTGTGCGCGAGGTCGAGCCTGACATCTACGAGACGATCGACGGTCACCACCGCGTCGAGCGGATCATCGAGCGCTATCCAAACGTCGGCATGATCAAGGTGATCGTGCTCGATGTCGAGAGCGTCGCCGAAGGCCGCAAGATGATCCTCGGCCTCCAGCACACCGCAGGCTGGGACATGGATGCGCTCGAGGTCTGGATGCAC
>Ga0193727_1000052_pt1 | contig 33195 bp, 25 predicted proteins | sample H2c2metaG_FD_143051 | JGI IMG/M metagenome (GOLD analysis project Ga0193727, IMG submission 143051) | Soil microbial communities from a riparian zone of the East river system, Colorado, United States - H2c2 | ecosystem: Environmental > Terrestrial > Soil > Riparian zone | place: USA: East River...
CTACAATCAGCGTCTTTCGGAGCGTCGCTCTGCTGCAGCGGCCGCGTATCTTGCCGCGCAAGGTGTAGACAGATCCCGCCTTGCCGCATCGGGCAAGGGCGAGTCGGAGCCGATTGCCACGAACGATACGGATGCCGGACAGGCCCAGAACCGCCGCGTCGAAGTCGCCATTTACGCCAGCGAAGCGTACCGCCAGCGTCTGCTGAGAAGCAACACGGGCGACTAGTTGCTTGCAGCCACCAATTGCCCCGCCCGACCATCGGTCGGGTGGGGCAATCTGCTATGCGGATCCCTTTCGACCAGCGAACACCAGCACACCACCGACCACTATGGCGAGGACGCCGACGACCGGCGTCACCATGCCACGCTCCTGCGAAGTGACCTTGAGAGGGCCAACCTCTACTTCGTTGTGACTCTTCGTGTACGGTATTCCCTTCATCGCGACGACGATGATGCCGCCAACGATGAGAAGCACGCCAATCCAGGCGAGTGGCCGCATGATGTCTCCGGAAAACGGGATCACGAATGCTGCGTCATGCCGGGTTGCCCTGCAAGGCAGCTGACCGCGGCAGGCATTCGAATTTAGCTGCCTATTTGTGCACGAGCTTCCTGTAGGCAATCCGATGCGGCCTGTCCGCATCCGCGCCCTTCCGCTTCTTGAAGTCTTCGGCGTAATCGCGATAGGAACCCTCGAACCACACCGTCTCGGAATTTCCCTCGAACGCGAGTATGTGCGTGGCGATGCGATCCAGAAACCAGCGATCGTGCGAGATGACAACCGCGCATCCCGGGAAACCGATCAGTGCTTCCTCGAGCGCTCGCAACGTATCGACGTCGAGATCGTTCGTTGGCTCGTCGAGCAGCAACAGGTTGCCACCTGATTTCAGCAGCTTCGCCAGGTGCAGCCGGTTGCGTTCGCCGCCCGACAAATCCTTCACCTTCTTCTGCTGATCCGGGCCCTTGAAGTTGAACTGCGCCAGGTACGCCCGCGCCTGCATCTCGCGCTTACCCACCATGATGACGTCGTTCCCGTCACTCACTTCCTTGTAGACTGTGTTCGCGTCGTTCAGCTCGCGGGTCTGATCCATGTAGGCGAACTGCACGGTATCTCCGACTACCAGCGTTCCACCGTCCGCCTTCTCCTTGCCCGCAATCATCCTGAACAGCGTGGTCTTGCCGGCGCCGTTGGGACCGATGATTCCGACGATTCCTCCGCGCGGCAGCGAGAACGATAGGTCATCGAAGAGCACTTTGTCGCCGTACGCTTTCTTCAAGCCTTTCGCGATCACGACGTCATTGCCGAGCCGTGCGGGCGGCGGAATCACGATCTCGTTCTGCATGACCTTCTCGCCTTCGGCCGCCGTCGCCAGCTCCTCGTACTTCTGAATGCGCGCCTTGCTCTTGCTCTGCCGAGCGCGTGGAGACATGCGCACCCACTCGAGCTCGCGTTCCAATGATCGCTGGCGCGCCGATGCCTGCTTCTCCTCCGTCGCCAGACGAGTACGTTTTTGATCGAGCCACGAGCTGTAGTTCCCCTCGTACGGAATTCCCGCTCCACGATCCAGCTCGAGGATCCACCCGGCAACATTGTCGAGGAAATACCGGTCGTGCGTCACTGCCACGACGGTTCCCGGGAATTCGGCCAGATATCTCTCCAACCACGCTACCGATTCGGCGTCGAGGTGGTTGGTCGGCTCGTCGAGGAGCAGCATGTCAGGCTCCTCGAGCAGGGTTCGGCAGAGTGCGACGCGCCGCTTCTCTCCGCCGGAGAGCTTGCTCACATCGGCGTCGGCGGGCGGAAGGCGCAACGCATCCATGGCGATCTCGATCTTCCGGTCCAGCTCCCATGCGTTTGCCGCATCGATCTTCTCCTGCACCTTCGCCTGCTGGTCGAGGAGCTTCGTCATCTCGTCGTCCGACATCGGTTCGGCGAATTTGTTCGAGATCTCCTCGAACTTTATCAGAAGATCGCGCGTCTGCTTCACCGCAACGTCGACGTTCTCCTTTACGTTCTTGGACGCGTCGAGCTGCGGCTCCTGCGACAGGTATCCGATCCGTGTTCCTTCATGCGGCCACGCTTCTCCCTGAAAATCATGGTCGACGCCCGCCATGATCCGGAGCAGTGAGGATTTGCCCGCGCCGTTGGCGCCAAGGACACCGATTTTGGCGCCGGGATAAAAAGACAACCAGATCCCGCGCAGGATCTCCCGCGATGGCGGGACGACCTTGCGCAGGTCCTTCATTACATAGATGAATTGTGGAGGCATTCGCCAAATTTAACTGCTGAGGACTGCAGAGTCCGCAGTTAGTCCGCAGTCAGTCCGCAGCTTTACTTCGTGTCGCCCATCATCGCGTGATCGTGATCCATGTGGTCATCATGCCAGATGGACTTGAGATCGTTCCCGGCGAAAGTGTTGGCGTGCAGCATCCACCCGAACGCCTGCGGAATGAAGCGGCCGTCCGCCGCATCACACTCTTCCCGGGTCGCCACTCCGAGTGGGCCAAAGACAGGGCGCCCGTTCCTCGTCTCGGTCCAGCGCTCTTTTGGCCGCCGGGCGGGGATGCACCAGTTCACGTGCCGGTGCCAGCGCGCGATACTGAGCGGAACACGCGCGTTGAGGTCCTCCTCGGACGTGCCCCTCGACGCCGTGTACATCGCGCCGATCAGGTGAAACTGGCCCTGCGCATCCTTCTTGTATAAAAGCGAAGTCGGACGCGCGGGATCAAAGCCGAATTGATTCCGAATCGCATTCCGCTTGTTGGTGAAATGGTATTGCGGCTGATTCTTGATCTGGGGCGCGAACATCTTGTAGCCGTCTGCTTCGGCAACGCCCACGTCCTGATACTTCGCGATCGCCTGACGCAGCTCGTTTACCACTCCGGCAGCTTTTGCGGAATCGGCCGCCGTCATGGATCGTGGGCTCGAGTAGGCCATGTGCTTCGACATCGCAGCCATCTTCCAGTCGTCGCTCGGGCTGCTCTTGTCCATACCTTCCATGTCGGTCGAGCCGTGCGCCACATGTGATGTGGCCGTGGTCGTATCGGAATGACCGTGCGATTGCTGGGCGTACAACGATCCAGGCACGGCAACTATCAGCATCACGATTAGGCTTGGCCGCATCATCAGACTCCGGAGGATGGAGCAACTCAACACAATCCCATCCTTCGTTAGACGACCAATACGAGCGCCAGTTAACCCCCGAAATCCGCCAACAACTTGCTCAGTGCCTCTGACACCCGCTCGTGGGGCAGCTGATGAATCTCGTCTTCGTGCCACGATATGACCTCACCAGGAGTGTTCCAGGGGCCGTATGGCTTGTGCTCTCGTTTCAGCAAAACCAATGACGGCTTCCGAAATGCCGACGCCGCGTGCGAGATGCTCGTGTCAGGCGTGAAAACCATGTCCGATGTTCCTACCAGCGCGAATGCATCGCGAACCTTCGGAGTTCTGACCGCCAGTCCGTTCACCTCGGCCGCCACCTTGTCCACCCGCTCCCATTCGGCAGGCAGGCCCATGACGATGATCGGCATGTTCGGCGCGCGGGCGCGCGCGGCCTGGAGCGTCGCGATGAATTTGCCGTCTGGCCACCGCCTTTTTGCTTCTGACGCCGAGAGGTTGACGAGAAGCCGTTTGGTGACACCGGTCGTAGTTCCGTCGGGTGGCGTCACCAGCTCTCGCGCTTCTTTCCACCGCGCCTCCGACAGAGCGCGTTCCTCCTCTGTCAGGAATATCTCCGGTTGCCAATCCACCGATTGGGGATCGACGCCAAACGGAACGGCGAGAAGCTTGGATCCTTCGATGTAGTGATCGGCCCGATTCCATTCCGGAACGGACACGTTGTAGATCCGCGGCTCGCTGTCGCCGCCCGCGCCCACCCGGAAACGTGCCCCTCCCGCGTACATGAGCAGCGGGGTGGACGTAAAAATCGGCGGATTGTTGATCCTGCCATCCACCATCACCGTGTAGCGCTCACGGCGGAGCCGCCTCATCAGGTTGCCGTAGCTGAGAAAAGATTTGCGCTCGAGCATCAGTACGCGCCCGACATACGGATTCCCTTCGAGCACAGGCGCCGTGCTCGGCGTCGCGATCACATCCACTTTTCCGCCCGGAAGCGCCTTCGCGATGTTCCGAATGAGTGACGTCGCCATGATCATGTCGCCGATTCGTTCGTAGCGAATGAACAGCACACGATAGTCGGGAGTCGTCGCGGATGGGAGAGCGGCCTCCCTCGACCCCGGCAGCAATCGGCCCAACAGCCTCATCCAGGCTGTGCGCCACGCAATCTCAAGCTTTCTTGGATCCACCGGTCAGGGGAAGCTCGAGGAGCTTTCGTGAAGGTTGTGGATCCCGGGTGTGATAGAGTTGAATCGCGCGTATCACGAAAGGCTCCGGAATTCGGGTCTTGAGCAGCTCGCGGACCGACTCGTCGTCCAGCGATTGGTACAGGCTCAGCGTGCAGTGAGGGCTAAAAGTGTACCGCGCCCGCGTGAATGGCAGTCCGCTCGTAACGAGCTGGTCGTGAAGAACCCTGAGCGGACCGTGGGAATCGATTGGCAGCACGACGATATCCGTCTGCATGAACCGGCGAGGCGCCTGGAACGAGAGTGTTAACGGAGCGGTCTGCGTCGTGATCGGTTCCAGCCGCTCGCGCATCTCTTCTACACTGGTGGATGGTGGAATCGGGCCCACTCCGGACGACCCAGTCAACGTCAGGTGTGGCGGTTTATACCTCGCCAGCTTCGGGTCGTAGCGCTCATTGATAGCGCGCACACGCTCGGCGATCTCTTCGGGGAGCTCCGCGAGTATGAAGATTCCATTCAGCTGCAAGCACTACTCGCGGTGAGATCTACGTTGGACATCAGAACTGAATTGAAAACAGGATCGGGGTTGCCTGAATCTGCGACGATCGCTTTCCTCTTATCAGCTCGCGGTCGATGCGATTGCCGGGGTGCGAGTGCGTGTATTTCACCACCTTGAGTCCTACCAGCGTGCCGATCGCCGCGCCTGCCATCACATCGCTCGCCCAGTGCTGATTGTTGTAGATGCGCGAGAGACCTACCAGCGACGCCCCACCGTAGAATGCAGTCCCGACGTACCAGGTTGCGTGCGGCCACCAGAATTGCGACTCGCGAGTCACTGTAGATGCGAATGCGAAGGCTGTGATCGTATGGCCCGACGGAAAAGAACGGAACTGCTCGCCGGAAAAGCCCCTGAAGAGCTGGAAACTATCGGGAACCTTGGTGTCCACGTACGGACGCTGTCTTCCGGCCAGCAACTTGATCGTAACGCCAACAACATTGGCGACCATTATGGATTCGACGCCGTGTAGCCCGAGTGACTGGATGCGGCGGTTGCGATCGGCGCGTCCGATCAGGTACAAACTCGTGCCAGCTATGAAGGATCCCGGGTTACCGAGCACGCGAAACCCTGTCGCCGTCTTGCTCAGAAACCGGTTTTCCTGGGTCGCCGAGTCCTGAAGTCTGCTCGCAACCCGCATGTCGATCGGCGCGACGACTGCCGTACCGATCGCGAATGCACCCAGCAGAAGAGCATCCTTACCGAGGAAGAGCGTCGATTTCTTGTTGATGGTGTCCTGAACCTGCGCGTTTGCGGTGACTGCAAGAGTTACCGTGAGCAGCAGGGCGCGAAACAGTTTTGCGAACAGAAAAACGCTCCCCTTTGAAGTGTGGATGACGGGCTCGATTCCGTTTCCGGAATGCAAGTCTCCTACCCCTTGTAAATCATGCTTCAAATCGCGATATCAATCGAATGCTGAACATCGATCTGAGAGGCAAGCGCGCTCTGGTGGCGGGAGTCGCCGACGACGCCGGATTTGGCTTTGCGATTACGAAATCGCTGGCCGAAGCAGGCGCAAGCGTGTGTGTCGGAACGTGGCCACCCGCACTCAACATATTCACGAACCTTCTCGAGCGCGGAAAGATGGACGAATCGAGAAAGTTGTCTGGCGGAAAGCTTCTCGAGTTCGAGAAGGTTTACCCGCTCGATGCCGCGTACGACACACTCGCCGATGCGCCGGAGGACATTCGCTCCAACAAGCGCTACAAGGACACGGGCGATTTCAGCATCGACGGTCTCAGACGACGCATTGAATCGGATTTGGGTAAAGGCTCCATCGATATCGTGATCCACTCGCTGGCCAACGGCCCCGAGGTCAAGAAGCCGTTGCTGGAGACGAGCCGCGCGGGTTATCTCGCGGCGATAAGCGTCAGCGCGTATTCGCTGACCTCAATGGTTTCCCGGCTGGCTCCGTTGATGCGCAAGGGAGGCTCTTTTCTGTCTCTGACGTATTTGGCGGGCGAGCGCGTGATTCCGGGGTACGGAGGTGGCATGTCGTCGGCGAAGGCAGCGCTCGAGAGCGACACGCGCGTTCTGGCTTTCGAAGCCGGCCGCAAGTACGGACTGCGCGTCAACACTATCTCGGCCGGTCCATTGGCGTCGCGCGCGGCGAGCGCGATCGGGATTATCGAAAAGATGGTCGAGTATTGCGCCGCCAACTCACCCATCACAGATCCATTGCGGGCAGAGGAAGTTGGAAATGCCGCCGCGTTTCTCTCGAGCTCGCTGGCTACGGGAATCACGGGCACCGTCGTTTACGTGGACAAGGGATATCACTCGATGGGCATGGCGATCCACGACGGGCTCCCAGGAGCTTGACTCCCACGGGCTGACGCGCCGATCAGGGATTCTGTTTCGCTGCGGCCGCTGCGGCGGCCCTCTCAACTTCAAGCCTGATTTTTATCTGCCGTAGCCGCGCTTCCGGTATGCGCCCGGAAAGCTTCAACGTGTTGCCAGTTGTTGCATCCAGCCAGCTGATCGTGGTCACGCCATCTGCAACCTCCACCCGCGAAATCGGTGCAGGGATTGATGGGGCCTGGGCCATCGATCTCACCGCTCCAGCTGAGCGCTGCGAATCTGCCGCATTGACGCCAGTGGAATCGGCGCGCTTGGCTTGTTCAGCTGCAGACGATTTCTCCACCGATTGGCGTGTCTGTGGCGCGGCCCGAGCTCCGGTTACAACTACGGCGCCCAGGCGGAGGTTCGATTCTTCTCTGAGCGTGACCGTGTCACCGGGGGCGACTTCGTAGAGCGTCACCTTCGCTCCGAACGTTCTCGGAGTCCCAACTACTCTGAGCGGCAGTTGTCCTCTCAGTGCATTGGGAGACATGGCCCCTCTCAAGAGGATCCTTGAGGGCGCAACCTCTAAGGCCGCTGCCTGTGGGGCCGCAGCTGGTGCTGCAGCGTATCCCGAGGACGGGGGATTCCCCGTTGCGGCACCAGTTTTCTGGTCAACGATTGCATTGTTCTCACGTGCCGGAATGTTGGGCTGTGAAGCCGGAGGAGGTGTTATTCCCGAATAGGCAACTCCTGGAGTAACTCCCGCTCGTTTTTTCGCGCCGGTCAATGTGTCGGTTACTGCTACTCCTGCCACGCTCCTCTCAGCCAGGTCGATACTCGGCCGCGCATTGTCCCGTTTCGTGATCTGAGGCTTGGATTCACCGGCCGTTCCGGAATGTTTAGCAGTCATTGGGGGAGCTTTGGCGGTCTCCCTTTGCGTCTCATCATTACCTGGCGCTGCTGGTGCGACGTCCGCCACCGCAGTAGGGCCTGTGTTATTGCCCACTGTGTCGGCGCTAACCGTCGCGTTCCGTACTTCCCTTCCGCCATCTCTGAACAACAACAGGCTTGCGCTCGCGACAACCAGAACCGTCGCCGCCACACGCCACACCAGCGGATCAAAACGCTTTCTTGGTGCCGCCACCGGTATGACCCCACGAGGAGCATTGTCGAGCGCGGTCAGTATCCGCGACGCGCCCGCAATGAAGCCGCGCGCTTCCGCCACCGCTGCGGCACACTGCGGACACTCTCTGACATGCGCTTCCACGCGCGCGGCTTCATCGGCGCTCAGCGCGCCGTCCAGCCACGAGTGAATCGTTCCTTCGTCAAGATGCTGCATTCTTCTCTCTCTCTTCCTGGCTCTTTTGCAATGCTTCGTAACTCTCCACGAGTCGGCGTCGCGCACGCGACAGCGTGGTTCCCACCGATCCTGGAGACAGCTCCAAAGCTTCCGCGATCTCGTTGTAGTCCAATCCCTCTTCCCGCATCAGCAGGGCGAGACGATCTCTCTCGGCGAGAGCATCTACTGCCTTGCGCGCCATTGCCGCCTCCTGAGCGCGTTCGAGCGTCGTCTCCTCCGACTCGACCATCGCATCGCGTTCCTCTTCAGCCAATAGCGCCAGATGCTTTCTGCGTCTCATGTCCTTCCTCGCCTCATCCCTCACGAGATTGGTCGCCACCGCAAACAGCCAGGCCCGCTCGTTCTGTATCGAAGTCTGCCTCAAAGCACGCACGAACGTCTCCTGTGCGACCTCTTCCGCCCAGTCGCGATCTCCCAGACGCCGCGTCAGATATCGCACCAACGCGGCGTTGTACGTTCGGAAGAGTCGTTCGACGTCGGTCACTCGATTACCAACGGTCCCGTATGAGGGTGATGTCGCGATCCGTGAGGTGGTCCACCCCCAGCGGAGTCAGCTCGATTGCCATACTGCGCCCCGAGACTATCGCGCGGTCGCCCACCGAGAACGACTCGCGAAGCTCTGGTACCAGTTCGATCAGCTTGAAGTAAGCGTCGGTGAAGGGCTTCACTCGCAATAGCGTGCCTGATTTCTTGTACCGTGCATCTGTCCAGACACTGTCGCGTAAAACAAAGGTCACGTTCCCCGCTCTGCGTACATTGGCGTCATCTCTCAAACCCGAGACTGAGTCGGCAGCATAGGAGCTCGTCACCGTGCGCTGTGCGGCGGCAGACTTGGCGGCCTCGAATTGCCTTGCGTCGGCAGCAGGTGCTGCTGCTCCAGTGACCGCGACATTACCTAGCGAGGTGGAGCCCCGGAGCAAAACGCGCTGGTTCATTCCCGGCTCGACCACCAGATACGATGAGAACTCGGTTGGAATTCCGAAGCGCTCCCCGAGATCACGAATCTCGGCATCGATCTCCTGGGATCCCCCATGCTTCCTCTTCTCCGCGCTCAGGTAACCGACCCGTTGAGTGGCCCATAGCCGCGCCACAAACGGATTTTCGCGCGAGCGCTCAGGGAAACTGACTCGGCTGCTCCAGCTCACCGGACCGCTCGTCGTCTGTCCATCGAAGCGCAAAACCGCGTTGCCGCTCCCATCGTAGCGAGCGAGTAACACGAGATCTTCGCCCGCAAATATGTCCACCGGTCCCGAGGGGTGCATTTTCAGGAGTCGTACACCGTCAGCGCGAACACGGACATCCGTCACCAGCGGGCTCGTCAGACGGCTCGCGACGATACTCACTGCCCGCTCCACGGATTCCTCCGGACGCACGAAACTGGCCGTGCCACGGCCCTCGAGCGCCAGCTGCTCGATCAATGAAATGTTGAGATCAGCACCCACGCCAAAGGTGAACACTCTGCGCGACCCGCGCTGCTTCGCGACGTTCGACGCGATCACGGAGCCATCTCGCTCTCCCACAGTTGGCTGCCCATCCGTAAGGAACAGCACGATCGGGAGTCTCCCCGCTTGAACGCGAGCCGACAGTGCCTCGTCGAGCGCTCCTGAAATGTTCGTCGAGCCCTCGGCGTCCAATTGATCGAGATATCGTTCTGCCGCCGCGAGATTCTCGCGCGTAGCGGCCGAGAAATCCTCGCGAAACGTTCGCACATCGCTGGAGAAGTCGATCAGGCGAAAGCGGTCCATTGGAGACAGTGTGCGCAGTATCTGCTTCCCTGCTGCTCTTGCCTGTTCCATTTTCTGCCCGCTCATCGAGCCGGACACGTCGATGACGAATGTCAGATCGCGCGGCACCGCGCGCGGACGAACCGCGGGCGGAGACAGCGTGATGAGCGCAAAGCCGTCGTCGTTCCCGGGCGCATTCGCCAGCAACGAGATCGCGGCACTGGTGGAGCGCCGGATTGGGATGAGGAGCGTGACCTCTCCGCGCGCGTCCCTCACCTCAACCCGTCGCACCGACCCGCGATAACTCGACGCAAATGAGCGATCCCCGTCGTCGGATCTGTCGGACCCATACCGTTGCTCGAAGATCGAATGCGTCGGAGAATACGCCGTCCCGTACATTGGGTCGTTGGGATACGTGAGCACGAAGGACGTACGCCCTTCCGGTGCCTGATTCATCTCACGCTGATTCGACCGCATCCCACGGAAGTAGTCGACTCGGAGCGCATCGCCTTCGCGCGGCGCTACGGTCTGAAAACGCACCACGACTTTCTTCTCTTCGCCCGGCGCAATCGGAAAGATTCTCGCGCGCAGGAGACCGTATCCCATCCACTCCAACAGCGCGGGATCGCGTTGACGGCGAACGATCTCCTCGTATATCTGCCGAGCCCGATCGGCGCTCATCGTTTCGCCGGCCACCATCTCGCCATTGATCGAAAGCTTCAGGTCCTGGAACGCGGCGCCTTTCGGGAGGGGGAACATGAAATCCGCCTCGCCAACCCTGCTTCCGCGATTGACGAATGTCTCCGTGATCTCGTAGCGCAGGACGCGGTCGGCGAGATCGACGCGGACGTTGCTGCTCTGCCGTACCACATCGGATGACGGAATGCCGCACGCCAGCATTACGCAGGGTCGCCCCCGCTGACAGGGCGGCGGAACAGGACAAGGCAATGGACGCGGTGGTCCGACGATCTGCCCTGAGACAAGTGCGGGAAATCCGATGGCGAGTACGAGGATGAATGAGCGCATGAGACACCAGTAGAAGAAGGTTCTACTGTGGGACGTGTGTCAGCGCCTCACTTGCACACCTTGCCTGCCTTCGGCGACTTTGGAGGAGCTGAGGCCTCCCAGTGGCGGTTAACTACCCTTGGAGCGCTTTTTCCGCCGTTTTTGCAGGTCCCGCCGCTCATCTACTCTTACTGCCAGAAGCTGCCGATCTGCTCGAATCATCGTCTCTTCGAACTTCTCTCCGTTCCGGCGTGCGGCCCAGCCCATAGAGAACGGCACGGGCGCGGACGCCGCGGCCGCGGCGCGAAGCCGGGCAGCCACGTGCTCCGTCTGATCTTCACCCGCATCGCTGAGCACCACCAGGAATTCGTCTCCACCCACACGGACGACCGCTTCCTCCGCTCGCACATGACGCATGAGGAATCGCGCCATCTTCACGAGCACAGCGTCGCCTTCGGCGTGACCGTTGGTGTCGTTGTACTGCTTGAAATGATCGATGTCGAGATAGATGCAGCCGAATTCCCCCTTCGGCTGCGCCTCGCATTGACGCGTAACGGTGTTCAGATACCGCCGGTTGTAGCAGCCCGTGAGCGGATCCCGGATGCTCAGTTCCAGGAGCTGCGTCTGCAGCTCCTTGCGGTGAGTTATATCAACGAGAATCCCGTGACAGTATTTCTCCCCCGACTCCGGATCCACCGAGAGAAAGGCGCTATCGACGACCGTTCTTGTCTCCCCGTCGCGGCGTGTGAGCTGAAACTCGACGTCCCGAACGGATCCTTCGCGCTCGAGCAACGCCATTTCTCTCGCCCGCACCTCGGGTCTCACGAAATCGCTGGTACGGTATCCCTTCAAATCCTCCAGTGAATCGACCCCGAACATTTCGAGAAACGCGGGGTTTGCGTCGACGATCTCGCCATCCAGCGTCGTGATGTAAATTCCTTCCTTCAGTCGCAGTGCAAGCTCGCTGAGCGTGCGCGGATCGCTCAAACTGCGAAAATGTCTCTGTTTCTTCGCCTTTCTGGAGTGCTGGATTCGACTCAAATCAATACCTCGGCAGCGGCATGTCCGTTGCCTTGTTTGAAGGGGAAAGACTGGAGGTATAATGGCACCGACTAGAGAGCAGGGACAGAGTTTTCTCACCGCGAAGCAAAGCTAGGCGCGTCGGAACGATGAGTTTCCGGACCGCCGGCATTCACCACGTCACCGGTATCGCGAGCGATCCGCAAAGAAATCTCGATTTCTACGCCGGCATCCTCGGCCTCAGGCTCGTCAAGCGCACCGTGAACTTCGACGATCCGACCACCTATCATTTCTATTTCGGTAATGAATCTGGTGATCCAGGCAGCATCCTCACCTTCTTCCCGTGGCCTGATGCGCGCCGTGGCAGGCAGGGCGGTGGCCAGGTTGCCGTTACATCCTTTACGATCCTTCCCAGCTCGGTCGGCTTCTGGATCGAGCGGCTGATCAAGAAGAGAGTGGAGTTCGAGCAGCCGGTTGCGCGTTACGAGGACGAACGCGTCATCGCGTTCAAGGACCACGAAGGATTCATGGGTGAGCTCGTCGCCCATCCCGCTGCTGCTGCTCGCACGGGTTGGTCTGGAGCGGGAGTGCCGGCAGAACACGCAATCAGGGGGATCTACTCCGTCACGCTATGGCTTGATGCCAACGAGCTCACCGGACAGCTTCTCACCAACACGCTCGGATTCAGGCTCGTGCGCGAACAGGGGAGCATCTTTCGCTACACGAGCGGAGATGGCGGCCCCGGGACAATCGTAGATCTACGGTGCGTCCCCGGAATCTGGGGCGGAGTGCTGGGAGCGGGGACGGTACACCACGTCGCATTCCGCGGCGCCACTGAAGCCGAGCAAATGAACGTTCGGACTGAGTTGACCTCCCTCGGCTACAATGTCACACCACAGCTCGATCGCGATTATTTCAAATCCATCTATTTCCGCGAGCCCGGAGGAGTTCTTTTTGAGATTGCCACCGACGGCCCCGGATTCGCGGTCGACGAACGCGTCGATTCGCTCGGTCAGGCGCTCAAGCTTCCCCATTGGCTCGAGCCCCGGAGATTCGAGATCGAAGCGCTTCTCCCCAATGTCCACACGCCGCTCGAGCTGCATGGTCCCAATGCATGAGTGAAGACTTCGGGTTCATTCATCGCTTCGTCCCCCCGGAAGATGGTGCCACCGGTGACACGCTCGTCGTATTGCACGGCACGGGCGGAGACGAGAACGATCTGATCGGTATCGGACAAGCGATCGCTCCAGGTGCCGCCATTCTAAGTCCGCGAGGAAATGTTCTCGAGAACGGCGCCCCGCGATTCTTCAAGCGTCTCGCCGAGGGCGTCTTTGACCCAAAGGAGGTGCGCTCGCGCGCTGAGGAGCTGGCCCGCTTCATTCGTGCCGCGGTCGTCACCTATCGCCTCGACGCCGCCCGCGTCTTCGCGCTCGGATACTCCAACGGCGCCAACATCGCATCGACGATCATGTTCGTGGAACCGGAAATCCTGCACGCGGCGATCCTCTTTCGTCCCATGCTCGTGTATGAACCGACCGAGAAGCGTGATCTTGCGGGCTCAGCCGTGTTCATCTCGGCTGGTCGCATGGATCCCATTGTTCCCGCCGCGAGTGTCGAGCGGTTGGTCGAGCTCTTCGACACGGAACACGCGGATGTCACTCTGAAATGGCAGCTCGCCGGCCATAGTCTCGTGCCGAGCGAGGTGCGCGAAGCAGCCGAGTGGTTCGCCCTGCGCCGCGTGCGGGTATGAGCTAGCTTCAGATGAGAATCCCCTTCAGCGTGATGCCCCTCTCGCGCACAGCGCGTAGCCCCTTTTTACCTCTTTACCTCGCTCCCAACCTGCCGCACCGCCTCTAATGTCCGAGCCAACCGATACCGCGACCGCTCCCGGATCGCCTGCCTCTACTTCGCCTTCGGGGTCAGCCCAGTCGCTCGAAGATCTCTGCATCAACGCGATCAGAGTTCTCGCAATGGATGCCGTTCAGAAAGCAGACTCCGGTCACCCCGGCACCCCGATGGCATTGGCGCCACTCGCGTATGTCCTCTGGACCCAGCACCTCCGTTACAACCCCGCCGATCCCAATTGGCTGAATCGTGATCGTTTTGTGCTGTCGGCGGGACACGCGTCGATGCTGTTGTACAGTGTGCTCTATCTCACCGGATACGAGCTCACGCTCGATGACCTGAAGCAGTTCCGGCAGTGGGAGAGCAAGACGCCGGGACATCCCGAGCTCGGCCACACTCCGGGAGTCGAGACGACGACCGGCCCGTTGGGCCAGGGAATAGGCAACTCGGTTGGCATGGCGGTGGCTGAGGCCCACATGGGAGCGGTTTTCAATCGCGACCACAAGATCATAGACCATCACGTCTACTTCATCGCCAGTGATGGCGACATGATGGAGGGCGTTAGTCACGAGTCAGCGTCCTTCGCCGGCCATGCAAGACTCGGAAAGTTGATTGGCTTTTACGACGACAATCACATCACGATCGAAGGCGATACCGCGCTCACCTTCAGCGACGACACCGGCGCCCGGTTCGAGGCCTATGGCTGGCACGTGCAGCACGTCGCGGACGTCAACGATCTCACGGCACTCAATCGTGCGATCGATGCGGCAAAGGCCGAGACGTCGAAGCCGTCGCTGATTGTCGTTCGCTCGCACATCGGATACGGTAGCCCCAATAAGCACGACACTGCCGAGGCGCACGGCTCCGCATTGGGAGTGGACGAGATCGTTCTCACCAAAAAAGCGCTCGGCTATCCGTCGCTGGAGCCGTTCTACGTCGCGCCCGAAGCGCTTCGCTACTGGCGGGAAGCCGCGAACAAAAGATCGAAGACTGAAGACGGGTGGAAGACGGTTTACGACGCCTACAGGACTGCGAATCCGGCTCTCGAGAAGGAGCTGCAGCGTCGACTTCGCGGTGATTTGCCGGACGGCTGGGAAGAGCTGATCCCCGTCTTCACGGCGAAGGACGGCAATGTCGCGAGCCGTGCCGCGTCGGGTGTCGTGATCAACGCCATCGGCAAGAAGATACCCGAGCTGATGGGCGGTTCAGCGGATCTGGCCAGCTCCACCAACACGATCATCAAGGGTGAGCCCAGCTTTTCGGCGGAGCACTACGCGGGCCGCAATTTCCATTTCGGGATTCGCGAACATGGGATGGGGTCGATCATGAACGGGATGTCGCTCTTCGGCGGCATTATTCCGTACGGCGCGACGTTCCTGATCTTCTCGGACTACATGAGACCGCCGGTGAGACTGGCGTCCATCATGGATCGCCACGTCATCTACGTCTACACGCACGACTCGATCGGACTCGGTGAGGATGGTCCCACGCATCAACCCGTTGAGCAGCTGAGCGCGTTGCGCGCGATTCCGGGGATGACCCTCATCAGGCCTGCCGATGCATCAGAAACAGCGGAAGCCTGGCGAGCCGCGCTCAAGCACAAGAAGGGTCCGGTTGCGCTCGTACTGACGCGACAGAAGCTGCCCTTTATCGATCGCTCGAAGTACGCCGCGGCCAGTGGATTGGCGCGAGGCGCGTACGTGCTGGCTGACTCGCCCGGTGGCGCGCCTCAGGTCGTCATGATGTCGACCGGTTCCGAGGTCTCCCTGATTCTCGACGCACAAAAGAAGCTTGAGACCGAGGGAATTCGTACCCGCGCGGTGAGCATGCCGAGTCACGAGATTTTCGCGAGGCAGGATCAGGCGTATCGCGACAGCGTGCTGCCCAAGGCCGTCAAACGTATCGCAATCGAGGCGGCGCACCCGATGTCATGGTACCGTTGGGTCGGAGACGACGGCGTCATCATCGGAATCGACCGCTTTGGCGCCTCCGCTCCTGCTCCCGTCATCTACGCGCACCTCGGCATTACCGCCGACCGAATGGTCGAGGCGGCGAAAAAGCTCGTGGGCAAGAAATAGTCGCGAACCCGAATTGATCGGTACATGGATATCGTGAGCGGCGGCGAGCCCTTACTCCGCGACATCAGCGTTACGCTCAATCCAGACACGCCTGAGTGGCCGGGTGACACCCCATTCACGTGCGGATGGGCTTCCTCGATGGCCGCGGGTGCGAGTGTCAACGTCTCGTCGTTCACCTCGAGCCCGCACGTCGGCACTCACGCCGACGCGCCGCTCCACGTTCGAGAGGACTGGTCGGGCTCGCACGAGTTATCGCTCGACGCCTTCTTCGGCCCTGCGATTGTCGTTGATGTCTCGACGCTCAGCAAGGAGATTGACATCGAGGATCTCGAGAAAATTCAATCGCTGCCGTTCGTGGAGAGGCTGCTGTTACGAACCGGCCGAACGATCGCGAGCGGCGCTTTCCCTGAGGACTGGCCGACTCTCTCCGAGTCTTGCGTGCGCACCTTGCTCGGGCGGGGTCTGCGACTGCTTGGCGTTGATGCTCCGTCGGTGGATTTGAGAGAAAGCAAAAACCTTCCCGTCCACAACATGATTTTTTCTGCCAACGCCGCGATCCTCGAGAATCTGGACTTGAGAAGAGTGACCCCGACCATGTACGAGCTGATGGCCTTCCCGCTCAAGCTCATGGCTCTCGACGCCGCTCCGGTACGCGCGGTTCTTCGCCAGATCGTCGTCTAGTCGTCCGGGCGAGTTGGACGATAGCGATGCTTAGGCGCGCTGTCTTCTGCATCCTTGTACTGGCGGGCTTTGCCCTGACGGTTGAGGGCCAGCAGCCGCCGCAATCGAATCGATCCAGCGAATCTCCCCCGCCACGCGCACGCCGTACCGCACGCAAGCCTGCCAAGCCTCCTGTATCCACCTTCGTCGCTGATTCCGGCGGCAGAGAGTTGATTGTCCGCATGCTCGATGTAGGACAAGGTGACGCGACCTACATCAGGAATGGATCGAGCAGAATTATCATCGATGGGGGCCCTGAGCCCGCCACATTCGGACGTTATCTCGATTCACTGAATCTCAACAACTCGACGATCGATGTGGTAATCCTTTCGCACCCGCATCTCGATCATTACAGCGGTCTACGAGAGCTGTTCAGAACCTCGAGGCACATTCGCATTCGCTATTTGTTCGAAAACAAGGATCCCGCTCCGGCCGCAACTCTCGCCGAGCTCCGCGATTCGATTTTATCGCGAATGGATCACGACGGCCTGATCTATCGCGACACAGACGATCCGTGCTCAGACGGACGCCCGATTTGCACGATCAGCATGACTGGTGGCGCGATACTACACATTCTTCCGCCATTCCCGAACGGTGATAAACCAAACAATCGCTCGACAGCGGTGAAGCTGGTCGGGCCCGATTCGGCATCGTTCACAATGTGGCTCGCGGGAGACGCGGAGCGCGAGGAAATCAGGTGGTTCGAGGCCACCGGTTACGCCCGAAATCCGGGGATGCGGGTGAACGTCTTGAAGGCAGATCATCACGGCAGCTGCAATGGAGTTACAAAGCGCTACCTCGCCCTTACATCACCTCAATGGGTAGTCGCATCTCTCGCCACGCATAACGGCTACGGTCACATGCACACGCAAGCGAAGGCCATCTATCGGCGAGCACGCGTCCCGTGGTACAGAACCGATCGGAACGGCACGATCACCATCCGCTCTCCTGGAATAGCCGGGAGTGGATTCACGATCACTCCGGAGCGCGCCGGAACTGACCTCGATGGAATGGGCGACCGGAAATACCGACCGACGGGATGCGCGACCACAGCGAGATAGACGACCGCTGCTAAAGCTGGATATCCCCACCGCGATCAGTCTTCGACTTTCTCGACACTTGCTTCGCCGATCTATCGAGCGCCTTTTTCTTTGCTGCCCGATCCGTCTCGATCAGTAGCACGGATTTCCCCTCTCCGCGGTCGTGAGTCACCGACATCACGTCTCCCTCCTTCACGTCCTCTGGCAACATCCACGCGGGAATCGGCGTGACCGTACGACCGTCGACTTCGATCGACGCCGCTCCATCCTCGATCACATCGACGACCCACGTGTGGCTGGAATGTTTGCTCATCGCGCGCTCTCTCTCTAACGTGGTTGCATCACGAATGATCATGCTTTCTAGAGTAGCACATGGCATGTCGTATGCGCCATTGCGCGACTCCGAGCGGCACAACTCGCACCAATCATTGCAAGAGATCACCTATGCACAGCGACTCAGGTCACACGACCTCCGTCTGGATGGACACCACCGAAGTACCGCAGTTTCAATCGCTTACCCAGGATCTGCGGTCGAACGTATGTGTCGTGGGCGCCGGGATTGCCGGCATGACCACGGCATATCTGCTTGCGCGGGCTGGCCGCGCCGTCGTCGTAATCGATGATGGGCCAATCGGCGGTGGGGAGACGAGCCGCACGACCGCACACCTGACCGCGGCACTTGATGATCGCTACTACAACATCGAGACGATGCACGGCGAGGAAGGTGCGAGATTGGCAGCCGAAAGTCATATGTCGGCGATACATCGAATCGAAACCATCGCGTCGATGGAAGACATCGATTGCGATTTTCAGCGCGTCGAAGGGTTCCTCTTCCTGGGGGGCGAGAATACTCGAAAGGATCTCGAACGCGAGCTCGAAGCAACCCACCGCGCCGGAATAACCGACACGCAGCTGGTCGATAATATCCCCTTTGGATTCTGGGACAGTGGACCCGCGCTTCGCTTCCCGAGACAGGCCACCTTTCACCCGCTCAAGTACCTGAAGGGGCTGGCCCGTGCGATTCTCCGCGACGGTGGCAAGATCTACACTGGAGTACATGCGGAGAAGATCGAGGATGGTGAGCCGGCGAAGGTGACGACGAGCGATGGCCACGTCATCCACGCCGACAATGTGGTCGTTTGCACCAACACTCCCGTCAACGACTGGCTGATCATCCACAGCAAGCAATCCGCGTATCGCACCTATGTCATTGGCGCGCGAATTCCGAAGGGATCCGTCCCTCAGGGACTCTACTGGGACACTCCCGATCCGTACCACTACATTCGCATTCAGCACGCCGAGGATAAATCCGGCCACGAGCTGGATTATGACATCCTGATCGTCGGCGGCGAGGATCACAAGACCGGTCAGGCTCACGACACCGAGGAGAGATTCGTGCGTCTCGAGCAATGGACGCGCGAGCGCTTTCCGATGGTCGAGCAGGTCGACTACCGCTGGTCAGGCCAGGTGATCGAGCCCGTCGACTACATGGCGTACATCGGCAAGAATCCGGGCGGCGACGAGCACATCTGGATTGCCACCGGAGATTCCGGGAACGGGATGACGCACGGGACGATTGCCGGCATCATCCTCAACGAGTTGGTCCAGGGCCGCAAGCACCAATGGGCTCGGCTCTACGACCCCTCTCGCATCAAGCTCCGCGCAACGCCCGAATTCCTGAAGGAAAACGCCAATGTCGCCGAGCAGTACAAGGATTGGTTCACCGGCGGCTACGCCGGCGAGGTCGCGGCGATCAAGCCAGGCGAAGGAGCTGTCATCGGTCGTGGCAGGGGCAAGATTGCGGTCTATCGCGACGAGAGGGGCGACACTCACTCGATGTCGGCGGTTTGCACACATCTCTACTGCATAGTCAACTGGAACGATACCGAGAGAACGTGGGACTGCCCCTGCCACGGATCACGCTTCGATCCGTACGGAAAGGTTGTAAACGGTCCGGCTATAGTCGGGCTTTCTCCTGCTTCTCCGGAACGGAAGAAGGAATAGGGCGGAGCGTGACGACGACGCGGTGATGTTTGCCGTCATCGATCAGCTGGATTGCTTTCTCGGCAGATTTTCCGTCGACGATCAATTCAGTTGTGCCACGCTCCAGGCCATCTGGATTGTTGACGGCAATTTCGAAGGTAGACGTTCTGAAGCGGTACTCGATGGTGAATTCTTTCCACCGTGCAGGAATGCACGGCTCGATGAACAGCTCCTCTCCGACCTGCCGGAACCCAAGTATCCCTTCGAGGGCAGTGCGGTACATCCAGCTCGCCGAACCGGTATACCACGTCCAGCCGCCGCGCCCGAGATGGCCTTTCGCGGTGTACACATCCGCCGCAACGACATAGGGCTCGACCTTGTAGGTGTCGACCCCTGTCGCGCTGTCGGAGTGCGTAATTGGGTTGAGCATCTGAAATAACTCGAAGGCACGATCACCGTCTCCCTGGAGTGCTGTGGCGAGCACCGCCCATAGTGCCGCATGCGTGTACTGAGCGCCGTTCTCGCGCACGCCTGGCAGATAACCCTGAATGTAGCCGGGATCGTGCGCCGTCTTGTCGAATGGCGGCGTCAACAGCAGGATCAGACGCGCATCTTCGCGCACCAGATACTTGTTCAGTGACTGCATCGCGATCCGGGCCCGATCGGGTCTCCCCGCGCCCGAGATGACGCTCCAGCTCTGAGCAATCGAGTCGATCTTGCATTCGTCGCTCGTGCGCGATCCGAGCGGAGAGCCGTCGTCGAAGTACGCGCGACGATACCATTCTCCATCCCAAGCCGAGCCCTCGGCAGCTTCGGCGTAGGCATCTGCCTTCGCGAGCACTTCATCACGCGTCGCTGTATCGCCGCGCTTGTCCGCGTGAACCGCGAACTTCCGCAGCGTCGAGATCAGGAACCAGGCGAGCCACACGCTCTCCCCCTTCCCCTCGATTCCGACTCGGTTCATACCGTCGTTCCAGTCACCGCTGCCGATAAGAGGAAGCCCATGCACCCCGGTTGTGCACGCTCTTTTCAGCGCCCGCACACAGTGGTCGTAGATGCTTCCCACCTCGGAGGAGACCTTCGGCAGTTCGTAGATCTCGTGCTCGTCCGGGTTCAGCAGCCGCATCGTCAGGTATGGAACCTCTACTTCGAATATCCCGCGATCGCACGAGACATTCACGTAATGGTCGATGACATACGGGAGCCAGATCAGATCATCGGAGAACTTGGTTCGCACGCCGCGGCCGGTCTGCGGATGCCACCAGTGCTGGACGTCGCCCTCGACGAATTGACGTCCTGCCGCTCGAACTATGTGCTCTCTGGCAACCTCCGTATCCGCGTACACGAACGCCATCACGTCCTGCAACTGGTCGCGGAACCCGAACGCGCCGCTCGACTGGTACAGCGCCGTACGCGCCCACATCCGGCACGATAGTGCCTGATAGAGCGACCATCGGTTCACCATCAAATCGAAGGTCGGCTCAGGTGTCTTGACCTTGATGGCACTGAGTCTCTTCTCCCAGTCGCGTAGGTTCGAATCGACTGCGCGCTTGGCATCACTCGCTGTGCGGTTTCGCGCGATTATCTCGCGGACAGCGTCCTCGCCTTCGGCCGCTCCGAGAAGCATGACGATTTCACGGGTCTCGCCCGGCTCGATGGTCACACTGACCTGGAGCGCACAGCATGGATCGATCGTCGCGCCAATCGCCCCGGACAACCCCGCGCGCTCGAGGGCCGCGGGACTCGAGATCGTCCCGTTTCTGCCAAGGAACTCGCGCCGGTCCGCGGTATAGTAGGCAACACGCTCACTGATCGAGGCAAAGGCGACTGTTTCTGCGAACTGGGAGTCGAAATAATTGCGCGCGAACATCGACTGTGTGGCCTCATCGAAGTTCGTGCGAATCTGATATTGCGTCAGCTCGCGATTCACGCCCAGCACCCACTCGACATACCAGGTGAGCGTGAGCTTCTTCCGCGCGGGGCCTTCGTTGCGGAGAGTCAGAACGCTGATCTTGACCGGATCGGCCTGATCGACGCCGAGTCTGAAGGAGCTCGCCAGTCCTTTGTGCGTGTGATCGAAGACGGAGTAGCCCGATCCGTGACGAACCTTGTACGGCGTCGGCTCACGAATCGGGCACGGCGTTGCCGTCCACAGGTCGCCATTGGCATCATCGCGAAGGAATACACAATCGCTCGACGGATCCCGCACCGGGTCGTTGTGCCACGGCGTGAGTCGATAGAAAAAGCTGTTCCCCGCCCACGTCGTGCCGCTTCCACCTTCGCTGACGATGAATCCGGCGACCGGATTGCCGACGACGTTGACCCACGGCGCCGGCGGCAAATCGCTGCCGGTCAGATGGATCTCGTATTCGCCCGCCTGATTAAATCCCCCGAGCCCGTTGAAGTTCTGGAGCCCGGTGCCCGGATCAGCCGTCTGCGCGTGAATCGCCACCGTCCCGAGAGGTACGATGTCGCGGTTCATGATCTCGAGCTTGGGCGGATATCTGTCTTCGACGCCCGGGAATTCGAGGAAGTTGCCAAGCCCAAGACCGTCGCAGTTTACCTGTACCCGCGCCATCGCTTTGAGCAGCGTGATCTCTTCCGGCTTGAGGAGGTCGGCACGTCGGATGAACACACCGCCCGGCCGATCGAGCAGACCTGCCTCGCTGGACGCCATTGCCGTTGCCAGCAGCTCATCGCTCAGCTCCTGCATGTACGTCATGGGATGCACGTTCAGGATCACCAGGTCGCAGGTGATCCCCTTTAGCCTCCAGTAGTGGTGTGTCCTGAGGAGCTGCCGAACGCTCGGCATCCCGACCGGGCTGTCCACGGTAGCGAGGAGTATCGGCCAATCGCCCGATATGCCAAGTGACCACAATGACTGTTGTCCGAGTTTGTTCTCCTCGACAGCGCTCTGAGCTGGCCGGAATCCCGGGTGAGGGAACATCAGATGGCCAGCGAGATCCTGATACAGCGCGGCATCTGCGGGCGCAATGCCAAGATCGCGCAGCTCCGCCTGCGCCTGCGCCCACGACAGGTCGAGCGCACGTCGCGCGCTGTACGGATCGTGATATAGATCAGCCAGTTCTATCGCGCGTTCTCTCTGCGAAGTGACGAACGTCGTGAACGCGACGTGCGTCGATCCGCCGGGTGGAATCCGCACCTTTACGCGAAGCGAGAAGATTGGATCGAGAACCGCGCCCACCGTTCCAGAGAGCTCAGCGCCTTCATCGAGTGCTTCCGCATTCCTTACCGAGCGCCCGCGACCGACGAATCTTGCGCGATCAGTTTCGCACGTGACCTTGCCCGCCAGTTCCGGTCCGCATGCAACGACGTGCGCACACCAGATTGCGGCCTCCGTCGCTGACCGAGGTCGCCTGGTCGCAAAAAGCGCCGCCTTGCCTTCAAGAAACTCCGTTTGCACGAAGAGATTGGCGAACGCAGGATGAGAGCGGTCGGTGTCGGGCGGCGCCAACACCACCTCGGAGTAACTCGTTAGCTCGATCTCGCGCGCTTGAAGCGATCGGTTCGTCAGCGTCACCCGTCGCACTTCAGCGGCATCGTCTGATGCCACCGCAATTTCCGTAACGGTATCGATATCGCCATCGCGGCGAATGAACGTGATGCGGTCGCTCGCGAAGAGAACACGGTACCATTGAGGCTCTGTTCCCGATGGCTGATGCGCGGTTGACCAGACGTGGCCGGTGCTCAAGTCCTTCACATAGCACCACTGCCCATAGTTGTCGCGCGTCGAATCGTGACGCCACCGAGTGACGGCAAGATTTCCATAGCGACTGAACCCGCCGCCCGCGTTCGTGATCAGAGTTGTGTACGGCACGTTGCCGAGAATGCCGACGACCGGCTGCGGCGTGTGCGGCGTCTCGATCTCGCGCACTGCCGGCTTCTCCATCTCACTCGGAACCCGCGCCACATCATCACCTTGAACATCCTGCATTGTCAGCCGGCGCGGGATCCGCTCCTGCAGCACCAGCTCCGCCGAACGCACGAGTGGATCCAGGTGGAAACGGCGCGGCCAGATCTGCTGGTTGAGGGCGTTGTCGAGCGCGACGATGCTCATGCCGATGTGGTGCGCCATGAACGTGGCCACGATCGTCTTTCGGGAGCCCGGTGAAGGTCGAGTGTAGTCCAGGGCGTCGCGGAACCCGTAAGGGCCGAGCGCGCCTTCCGCCTCGAGAGTCGTGAGATTCTTGAGCGATGCACGCGGTTCCACCAGCATCGCCAGCACCGTCGCATACGGCGCAATAACGAGCTCCTTGCTCAACCCGCGCTTGAGCGCGAGATCAGGAACGCCGAAGCCGCGGTACTGGTACGTGTGCAACCTGTCGCGCACCGCATACGCGGATTCCGAGACGCCCCATGGCACGCCGCGCTCCGCGCCATATGCGATCTGCCGCCTCACACTTCCCTTGTGCGTCTGGTCGAGCAGCGTGAACGGGAAGGTCTGCATCACCAGGGCCGGCATCAGATACTCGAACATGCTTCCGCTCCAGGAAAGCAGCGTTCTTGTCCCCGCGGTCGCCGTCAGCGAGCGGCCCAGCCTGAACCAGTGATCGACCGATACGTCGTCCTTCGCAATCGCCATGAATGACGCCAGACGCGACTCGGACGCGAGGAGATCATAGTACGAGTTGTCGACGGTGTTGCTGCCGATGTGATAGCCGATCGTGAACAGTTTCCGCTTGGTGTCGTACAGGAAGCGGAAATCCATCTCGGCCGCGTACGCGTGCGCCCGCTCCGCGATCGCCTTGAGTCTCTTCGCATCGAGATCGGGGCACTCGGGGTCCTTCAGCATCTCATAGCAGGCCTGCTTGAGCGCGATCAAATGGCCGGCAAAGTTTCCGCTGTCCACCGTCGAGACATAGCCCGGCTCGAGCACGCGTAGTTCGTTCAGGTCGTACCAGTTGAAGAAGTGACCGTGGAAACGGCGCATCCTCTCGAGAGACCGGAACACTTTCTCCACGCGGTCGATCATGTCCGACCGCGTGATGAAGCCAAGATCCACCGCGCTCACGGTCGACAGTAGCTGGAGCCCGATGTTGGTCGGCGACGTGCGGAGTGCCAGAACCGGCTCCGGATCCTCCTGGAAATTGTCGGGCGCAAGCCAGTGCGTCTCCTCCGACACGAACTTCTCGAAATACGTCCAGTGAAGCTTCGCGTATCGAAGTGCTGCCGTCCGCTCCGCATCGGTCAGGTGTATCTCGCCAAGAATCGCTGGCCGGCTGAGCGCGAACGCGATGCTGGGGCTCGCAAACCAGGCGAGGACGAACGGCAGCGTCGCCATGACGAAGAGAAACCGCTCATCAGCGGACGAGGAGGCGCCGCCCATTGTGACGTGAAGGCCGATGAGCGTACCCAGACCCAGGCAGAGCGCGGTAACCGGCCACATCTTGCGCCAGGTTTCCCGCTGCGAACCGACGCCAAGCGCCCTCTCGACCTGCGACGCAGTTTGCCACTCGAGAAGATTCCGGTGGCTGATGGACAACCGGTACAGTGTGCGGATGATCGCATCGGCGGACACGACAGCCTGATGCGGGAGGAAAGCGACAGCGAGCGCGAATTGCTGCCCGTTCGTCATGGCATCGCGACCGACCGCCATGTAGTACGCGAGCCACGACTGGTCACGCGGCGGTCTCGCCAGTGAAATCATGAGGGAGAACAGCCACGGGAACGCAATCGCCACCAGTACGAGTGCCGTCCACTGAACGACGGAGCCGGGTAGGAGGAACCAGCCGAGGATCAGCATCCCCAGCTGAAAGATCTCGACCAGGCTGCGACGCAGATTGTCGAGAATTTTCCAGCGGGATATCGCGGACAGGCGGTTCTGCATCCGTCCATCCGGTCCTGGTACAGTGCCCCTCAACCATCCGAGCAGCTGCCAGTCGCCTCGAATCCACCGGTGCTTCCGGCGCGTGAAGGTCAGATAGCGCGTCGGATAGTCGTCATACACCTCGATGTCGGTCGCCAGTCCCGCGCGCGTCCACGTTCCCTCGATCAAATCGTGACTGAGCAGCGTGTTCTCTGGAAATCTTCCGTGGGTCGCTTCCTCGAACGCATCGACGTCGTAAATCCCTTTCCCGGTGAAGCTTCCCTCGCCGTAGAGATCCTGATACACATCGGATACCGCTGTCGTGTATGGATCGACACCAGGATGTCCGGAGTGGATCGCGGCGAAATACGATTTGTGGGCACTCGTGAGCGACACGCCGACTCGCGGCTGGACGATTCCGTAGCCCTCGGTGACTCGTCCGATTGCCGGATCGTAGTGCGCGCGGTTGAGCGGATGCGCGATCGTGCCGACGAGCAGCTGCGCCGCGTCTCGCGGCAGCACTGTATCCGAGTCGAGCGTTATGACATACCGGACGAGACTGAGTCTGCTCGTGTCACCGATAATCGTGTTGAACGCGTCTCCGGCTCCACCCCGCAGGAACTTGTTGAACTGGGCGAGCTTGCCACGCTTCCTCTCCCAGCCCATCCACACGTTCTGCTTCGGATTCCAGAGGCGCGGGCGGTGAAAGAGGAAAAACACATCTTCGCCCGCGTTTGCGTACCTGGCATTGAGGGTCTTGATTCCAGCCGCGGCCGCAGCAAGGATCCCCTCGTCATCGGGTCGGTGCTCGGTTGGCGAGTCCGTAAAATCGCTGAGTATCGCGAACTGTAGATTGGGATCGCGATTGGCGAGGTATTGCACCTCGAGATGCTCGAGAGCTTCCTCCACGCCGTGCAGGCTTCCGAGTAGCGTCGGCACGACCACAGCGGTCATGTGTTCTTCCGGAATTCCGTCGTCGCGCAACTCGAGCTTGGACAGAAGCCGCGGCGGCATCAGTAGCGTTATGAGCTGGTTGATGACGCTGATGCCGATCTCGCTCGCCGGAATGAGCGCCGTGAGAGCGATAGCCAGCTGAACGCCAATCGACGCGCCCTCCACCGCCTCGAGAATTGCCGCAACCGCGAGAACGGTGAAGACCGTTATCCCCCCGAAGTACAGCGTGTTGGGGTGGCGCTGCGTCCAGCGGTAGAGCCATTCACCGGGGGGCGGGGTGTACCCGACCTTCTCCTCGAGAACGCTGCGGCCTTTGTCCACGAGGAAGTAGCCGACGTGCGCGTGTCTCGCATCGCCGGCGGGAGCGACCTTCGCCAGCGCCAGAACTTCACTCGCGATTTCCTCTTCGGGCCGCTTGACCCGTTTGGCAATGTGCTCGACGACGTGACGGTAGTGATCCCGCGTACCGAACGTCATCGATGCGTAGTGGCCGCTCGGGTCCTGGCGTAGGAGCTTGTCCGTCGCGCTCTGAGCTTCTACGAAATCCTTCCAGTCGAGCCTCGAGATGGTCCGAAGACTCGTGATGCTGTTCGCGACTGTCACCTGCGTCAGCGCCACTCGGCGATTCGATCGCGTCGCCGCCTCTTCCGCGCTCGGTCCATCCTCGGCGATCCACTGCTCGAGCCAGATCAGCGGCGTGAAGTTCGTCTGGTACGACCGGACCTGCTGGAGGAATCGCGCGACCCACGTCGGCGTAAAGGGCGGATGATCGTCGACGAACGCGGCGAGCGCTGTCGCCAGCGCTCGCGACGATTCCTCACTCGCCTCGCGCAGCGTTGTGGCGGCACGGTCAGCTGACTCGACTTCCTGTAGGCGCGCCGCTACACGCAACGCCATTCGACGGATGTTCTCGACGAGACCCAGTCGGAGCATCGTTGGAATCGCCCACAGCTCACCGATGCGGAGCTGAGTGACAGTTTGGTACTCACGCACGAACAGCGTGATGTTGTCGAGATCGAGGTGGCCTTCCGTGTGCGCGATCAGTTCGATCGCCACTTCGTACGCCCGCGGATAACCAGCGAGCGATCCCGTGGCGAGCTTGGGCAGCTCCTCGTAGTAGCCCTTGGGAAGATTGGTCCTGATTTCTCTGATATGCTCCTGGACGATGTAGAAGTTGTCCAGCAGCCAGTCTCCGGCCGGGCTGATATCAAGACCACGCTCCGCGCCGTTGTTCAGCTCATGATAGACGCGGTCGAGAACTTCTCTCGTGTCCTCCAGACGAAGCAGAAGCGGACCAGCGCCACGTTGCTTCTGGGCCGGGAGCAGGTGATGCCCGCGCGCCACTGCTCGGGCACGCTCACCGAGTCTCTCGAGTCCGAGGACTTCGCCGCGGATCGGACCGACGAGTTCTTCGCCAGCTCCGTTTCGCGAACGGCCGAACAGACGACTCAGAATTGTTGGTGGAGCCTTGGGCGGAATTGCTGTTGCCACGTCACTTACTCAACGCCAGAGGTATGCCGCTCTCGAGTGGGGCACGTCGCAAGATATCCCGTTGAGTCTACTCGGCGTAATACGCCTGGATGCAGAGAGTCACCAGTCTTTGGCGGACGCGTTCGTACTGATCGCCATTCTGTGGGCGCAACGACTCCGCGAGCGAGTTCCACAGCTCCTTGAAAATGACGATGAGCTCCTCGGGCGGGATGTTGTTCGTATGGGCCTCCTTGCCAACTCTCTTCAGAAGATCCGCAAGCTCGGGCGTAGGCCCATCCGGCCGCTTGAGCTGATCCGCGAGCGCAGTCCGCAACTCCTTCATGGTTACTTCAGAGAGTGGGCTCACGATTTCTCAGGCAATAGTTCTCTCCACCTTCACACTAGTTTGCGGAAAGTGGACATTTGTTCCTGAAATATTTAAGCGATACTCTCTTTCGGCGCCAGAGAATCCGAAAGGTCCACAAGTTGCCAAGCTAAGCCGTGTCCCCTCTTTTGGTTGGCGGCGTTGGGCAATGTGCTGATCCTTGCGCGCGAAGAGCTGATCGCTGCGCTGTTGGGCCTTATGGTTGAGCTTCGCGGTCTGCAGCCGATGTTCCTGAAAAGGGAGGAGTCGGTCACCGAAGCCTTAACGCGACTGGCGTTCGATGCCGTCGTGATAGACTGCGATCACCCCGACTGCACCGGAGACCTGCTCGATACCATCAGGAGCGCTGGCGCGGTCCCAATCCTGTTCAGTCCATCAAGAATGCAGGCGGAAGTACGGGAAGTCGCGGTGCGCCATGGCATTAGGTCTTTCACGCTGCCCACAGATCCCGATACGTTCGGGAGAATGCTCGAAGCCTAACGAATCCGAATTCCGCCCGTGATGCGAAACAGCGTGGCGTCTTCCGGCACCGAATAAACCTGGGCACCGACATCCAGGATTTGGCGAAGAACGGCGGTCACGCCGCCAAAGATCGCCGCACGGTTGAGGGGTTTCTCGAGCTCGACCTGCGTCCGGTCGACGCCCCCACTCGCATTGGTGAACCCGACCTGAAAGTGCGGATCGATCCTGTTTACCCCCGCGCCACCGTAAAAGGAGATTCCGCGAACTCCCGGACTAAACCCCGCGGCAATCTCGCCACCGAACATGTCCGGATGAAAAGTGTCCTTCGATGGGCTGCTTCCATAACACGGGCTCAAGGGATCCGTCTGCTGCAGCTGCGACCTGGGGCAGGTGATCGCTCCTTTGACATTTCCAAAGGTGCCATGCACTCGCAGCATGAGAGTGGTTCCATTCGACACCGGTCCGACCGCGAAATGGTGTGCGTGCGATACGGCAAAGCTGAAAAGATTGGGCTTGGCTCTCGCGATCGTTATCGGCGGAAGGTAGGCAGCCTCGAGTGCAAAACCAAACGGCCCACCAATCGTGATCCTGGGCCGTCCGAATACCGGAGAGAGTGACGTGTGCTCGCTCTTCTGAGTGAAGCACGCACCTGTCTGCTCGATCGTGGGATTTGGCTTGGGTAAATACTCCAGTTCCGCGCCGGCGCGTATGCTGCCGGGGGCGAGCACTTCCGGAGCTATCGCCATCGAGAACACGATTGGAGCCGTGTAGAAAGCGAGAAGCTTCCCTTCGTTGCTGTCGCCTGACACTTGGCACTGCGCGTTAGCTTGCCGTTGCGCGGTGAAAAGCAGTGCTACTATGAACAGACCTCGACGCATTGTTGCTCCCGTTCGGAAGAACTCCAGGTGAGCGAACTAAGCTAGGGGTGAATCCCCGGTGGAGCGACAACAGGTCGGCAAGCGCAACGATCCGACGCGTCAACGTATGGTCGTAACGGGCGAACGCATACCGACACTCAGTCGTGACCAGTCAGTACTCGGCCGGAACGAGAAAGGTCAGCGACCTCCGGACAACCGAACCTTCCGCGCGTATGTACGCAGCATGCATTCGCCGTAGAACGCTGGGTGCTCGCTATACGCGCTCCATGTTTTGTCGACGCGCTTCATTTCGTTGTCGTAGGCCAGAAAAACTGCCGCCTTTTCGCGCGCCTGATCAGGCGATCGATTAGCGGCTCGTGATGCCAGCGCATAGCCGGTATAGTATTGCGTGTTGGTCCACCGTTCCCTCCTCCGCAGGTCCTCCACAAGGAGGCCTGCCATACGATGATCGAAGTGATCGTGCGGATTCGCGGCAATACTCGGATCGCTCGCGTGAATCGCGTTATCCCGAGTGGTGGAGCTCGACCCGATCAGCTTGCTCACAGTCGCCATGAGATCTTCCCACCCGCGGTACCTGGTGCTCCCATCGATTGCAGTTATGGAAGCGATTCTTTTCCCGCGCAATTTTCTCAGGCTTTGAAAGTCATGGCGCGCGAAGCCCGTACCACTTCTCTTCCCGTCAGGCAATCGGAGAAAATAGGACTCAGTCCTGGCGATGACGCATTTTCGAATCAAATGCTCGAGCACTTCTATAGTCGAGCATCTGACAGCGGCCGAATCTGCTGCGTCCGTTCCGATCGCAAGCCGCGTTGAGCGCAATGCCGCTCGCTCTCGCGTCAGCCAATAGGTCGAGTCCCGCCCGTCGTCCCCAGCCGTGAGGTAGATGAACGTCGCCGAGTCGCCGGTCCTGATTTGCTTGGCGACCACATCCCCCATAAAGAGCTGCCAGTCGTCCTGGTGTGCAACAACGAACACATCGTGGCGCGCCCCGGGTGCGTTCGATTCATATCTAACCGAGACTGGGACCTGGGATCCAGCGACGTCCACGACCGACAGCTCGACCAATCCAGGGCCAAGCAACAATACGAGCGGGAGGAGCCGTAAGGAGTTCATGCGGAAAGATACTCCTTGTGTTCAGTCCGATAGCCCAGACGCACAAAGCGGGTGCAACCCGCTTAAAGTTGCACCCCATTTGTTAGTTTCTTATCTAATCAGGTTAGTCGACCCTGATAGCCTCGACCTCGAGATTGATCTTGATCTCGTTCCCGACGGTAAGCCCGCCGGTCTCCAGCAGCATGTTCCAGGTCAGACCGAATTCCCTGCGATCGAACTTGCCGCTTGCGCTGAATCCCACGCGCTCGCCGCCCCACGGATCCTTCGTCTGTCCTTCGAAAGTGACATCGAGAGTGATCGGGCGCGTCACATCGCGAATCGTCAGATCGCCGGTGAGCGTGAACTCCTGCTTGCTGCCCTCGATCCGGGTGCTCCGGAACTTGATCTCGGGATACTGCTCGACGTGCAGAAAATCCGCCGACCTGAGGTGCTGGTCCCGCTGATCGGTGCGCGTATCGATGCTCGCCGCCTTGAGCGTTGCCTCGACTAAAGAGCTCTTCGGGTCGTTTTCATTCGTGTAGATGGTGCCTTCGATGTCTGTGATCCGTCCCTTGACGGTCGAGATCATGAGATGCTTGGCGGAGAACTCCACCGTCGTATGCGTCGGGTCGAGCTTCCATGCCGTCTTCGCTCCTGCTACCGGAGCCGTTTGAACTGTTGCGGTCATCGTCTTCCTCTCCAATCCTGTGCGGTTTGAGCCTGTAAAGCCCCGGAGCGAGGCTAATAGCCCTGGACTTACTATTGGTATGTGAGTATACTTTAGTAAGTTAGTTGTGTCAAGCACCCATATTTGCAAACTTTCTTACATGGCCGATTCTTCCGCACCCACTCCACACGTCTGTGCCCGCTTTCATCGGGCTATCGAGCTCATCGGTAGCCGCTGGACAGGCGCTATCCTGCAAACCCTGCTTCAGGGCAAAACGCGCTACGCCGCCATCAGAGGCGCGATTCCCGATATCACCGATCGGATGCTGTCCGAGCGCCTGCGCTCGCTCGAAGGGGAAGAGCTGGTGATTCGGGTTGTAATCCCGGAAAGCCCGGTGCGCGTTGAATACGAGCTGACGCCCAAGGGGGGTGAGCTCCAAAAAGCGCTGGGAGAGATCGGAGCGTGGGCCGAGCGCTGGATTCCGCTCGAGAGTGACGAGGGCAGTGCGACTCCCGGCGAACCAAAAGGGAGTAAGCGTCGCCCTGTGCGACGCGCGCGTAAAGCCAGGCCCGCGTGACCGTGGTCGAAGACGCTGAGTAGATTTTCAGCGTCTTTTTTTTTACAACGCTATCTCCACCGTCGTGGATACGCTGAAGCCTGCCTTTCGCTGCCCGTATGTACCCTCATCCAGCATGGAGAACCACTGATGCGCACGCTGCTCTCGTCGCTCCTGCTCTCGGCAACTGGTCTCGCGCTCATCCCAGCTCCGGCCGATGTACCACTGCGCGGTTTCTTTCCCCAATCCGTTCAGGCTGAACGTGATCTGGAAGCGCGGTTCAAGGCGATGCCCGATCCGGCCCGGATGAGAGAAGCCATGCGCCGACTGAGCGCGCGCCCGCACCACGTGGGCTCCCCGTACGACAAGGACAACGCCGAATGGATTCTCAGCCAGTTCAAGTCATACGGCTGGGACGCACACATCGAGAACTTCGACGTCCTCTTCCCGACTCCGGTCGAACGCGTCGTCGAGCTGGTGGCTCCTACGACGTTCAAGGCATCGCTTCAGGAGACAGCACTCCCCGAAGACCCGACATCGAATCAGCAATCCGAGCAATTGCCTTCGTACAACGCCTACTCGATCGACGGCGATGTCACGGGTCCTCTCGTGTTCGTCAACTACGGAATACCTGCCGACTACGACGAGCTGGAGCAGCGCGGCATTTCAGTCAAAGGCGCGATCGTGATCGCCAAGTACGGCGGGTCCTGGCGTGGTATCAAGCCCAAGGTGGCGGCTGAACATGGTGCGATCGGCTGCCTGATCTATTCAGATCCGGGAGATGATGGCTATAACGGTGGCAATGTCTTCCCCAAAGGACCGATGCGTCCGCCGCAAGGTGTTCAGCGTGGTTCCGTCGCTGATATGCCTGTCTATCCGGGCGACCCTCTGACACCGGGTGTCGGCGCCACCAAAGACGTGAAGCGGCTTACCGTCGCGCAGGCCGCAACAATCACGAAGATCCCCGTGCTGCCAATTTCCTACGGCGACGCGCAACCGCTGCTCACCGCGCTCGGAGGCCCAGTCGCTCCGTCCGCCTGGCGGGGCGGGCTTCCCCTCACCTATCGACTCGGCGCGGGGCCCGCGCGCGTTCATCTGCGGGTCAAATCCGACTGGGGCTCGAAGACGCTTTACGACGTAATCGCCAAGCTGCCCGGCACCACCGAAGCAGACCAGTGGATCGTTCGCGGCAATCACCACGATGCGTGGGTGAACGGCGCTGAAGATCCAATCTCGGGTCTCATCGCCGAGCTCGAGGAGGCGCGCGCACTGGGGGCGCTCTACAAACAGGGATGGCGGCCGAAGCGCACCATCATCTACGCTGCCTGGGATGGCGAAGAGCCCGGTTTGCTGGGTTCGACCGAGTGGGCGGAGACACACGCCGACGAGCTCCGAACGCATGCGATCGCCTACATCAACAGCGATGGCAACGGCAGAGGGTTCCTCGGCGTTTCGGGATCACACTCGCTGGAGAAATTCATCAACGGCGTTG
>Ga0193727_1000053_pt1 | contig 33178 bp, 35 predicted proteins | sample H2c2metaG_FD_143051 | JGI IMG/M metagenome (GOLD analysis project Ga0193727, IMG submission 143051) | Soil microbial communities from a riparian zone of the East river system, Colorado, United States - H2c2 | ecosystem: Environmental > Terrestrial > Soil > Riparian zone | place: USA: East River...
GGCGACGATCCCGCCCCCCGCCTGAAAATACACCACGTCGCCGAGCACAACGTAGGTCCGGATGACGACGCTCGTATCGAAGGCGCCGGTCGCGCTCCAGTAGCCGATGGCGCCGCAGTATACGCCACGCCGCGTTGGCTCGAGCTCGGCGATGATCTGCATCGCGCGAACCTTGGGCGCGCCGGTGATCGACCCGCCGGGGAAGGCGGCGCGCAGCAGGTCCGCCGCGTCCCGCGTCGGGACAAGATCCCCGACGACGGTGGAGACCAGGTGGTGCACGGTCGCGTAATGCTCGAGGGCGAACAGCTCGGGGACTCGCACCGATCCCGGCTCACACACGCGCGACAGGTCGTTCCGAAGCAGGTCCACGATCATCACGTTTTCCGCGCGATCCTTGTCGCTTTCGGCCAGTGCCATGGCGAGCGCGGCGTCGTGCTCGGGTCCCACGCCTCGAGGCCGCGTTCCCTTGATGGGTCGGGCTTCCACGTGGCCGTCCTCGACGCGCAGGAACCGTTCCGGGGACGAGCTCGCCACGACAACCTCTCCGAAATCGAGGAACGCGGAGAACGGAGCGGGGTTGCGGGACCGCAATCGATGGTAGAGCGCGAGCGGCGTGCCCGCGAGGGGGGCCTCGAATCGCTGCGACAGGTTGGCCTGAAAGATGTCCCCGGCGCAGATGTATTCGATTACGCGTGCCACAGCGTGCTCGTACGCGGTGCGCGTGAAGGTCGAGCGGAGCCCGAGACGGTTGGCACCGGGAACGTCGGGCACCGGGTGCGTTGGGGCGGTCGGGCGGTCCGGCGGTCCGGCGGTAGACGTGTCACGATCCGACCGCCCGACCGCCCGACCGCCTGACCGCCCATCCGCCAGCCGTTCCTTTACAAACGCCATTCGCTTCGCCGCGCGCTCGCATTGAGCCATCCCCGTCTGAGGCATCCCTGTCGACACCAGCCAGGCGCGGTTCGACTGATGATCCCAGGAGACCACCCAGTCGTAGATGCCGAGCAGGACGTCGGGAATCGCGAGGTCGTCGTATTTGGGGCGCGGCACTCGCTCGAGCATCGCACCCCAATCGTAGCCCAGGTACCCCGCAGCTCCGCCTTGAAACGGCGGCAGGCCGGGAACAGGAGCCGATGTGAAGGGCGCGAGCAATTGCCGCACCGCCGTGAGGGGATCGGTGTCCACCCGCATCCACCCGTCGCTCGCCGCGGTTCGCTGTTGCGTGAGGGCGCCCTTGCTGCGCACCAGCGTGGCGGGATCGGCCGTGAGAAAAGAGTGTTGCCCGAGGGGCGGATCCGTCATGGCGCTGTCGAGGAAGACGACGTACGGAAGGTCGGCCAGGCGCGCGCACGCCTCCAGCGGGTCGGGAGCCGGGACAAGCTCCTCGACCAACGGAAGCGCGCCGCTCATACTCCGCCTTTTGCTTTGGGGCGCCGCCGGCGGGAAGACCGCTGCGTGAGCTTCACGTGCTGGGGGCCGCGGTCGTCGGGGGGCGTGAGGTAACCCCACCGCAGTGCGCCCTCCTGCCGGTACGTCTTGCCGAGCGAGATCGCCAGTTTTGCCTTCATGAGCTCGCGCCCGAGGTAAAAGGCGTGCCTCGCTTCCGTGACGTGCAGCCGCGCGAACACGTCGTCAATATCCGTCCCGCGGACGAACAGCTCGTGATTGAAAACGGTGATCGTCTCGCGGTCCGTGAATATCCGGAAGTTGGGATCGCGCACCGAGCCCTGGAGCTCACGGAGCTCGTCCTCGCGGTACGCGAGAATCGCGGGGTCGCGTACGGTGAGCAGGCGGTCGTCGACGCCCTTCGGGAGCGTCTTCTGCGTGACCGCGTGGTACATCAGCTGCCGGGCGATGGCGAGTTCGCGAACGGCCCCCCTCGCCCAGGGGATGACTTCGGTGGTGAGCACCGCTCGAACCCCGACTTCCTGGCAGATCGCCATGAGGATCGCGTTGACGCCGGTCGTGTCGGCCTCGGTCAACTCCGTGATGTTCCCCACTCCCATGAAGAGCGGGGCATCAGCATAGCGCCGGTGCGTCTCGACGAAGCGCTCGATTGAGGCGAGGAATCCGAAGCCGATCGGGTCGATGACGGGATCGATCAGGTAGCGCACCCCCCACCGTTCCAGGGCGGCGATGCTGGGATCGAGCGTCTCGATTCCGGCCCCGAAGTCGGGGATCACGACCACGCGCGCCTTGGTGCCCGCCAGCTCGCGAGCGACCTCGAGATTGGACCGGTTGACGCTCAATACCAGCTCGGCCCCGGCGACGACCGCCGTGCGGATCTCCCCGGAATCGAACGAGTCGACGCTCACGCGCATCCCGGCACCCACCAGGTCGCGAACGATCGCGCCAAGTTCGGGAAACTCACGGCCCGGCGTGCAGCCGATGTCGACCAAGTCCGCGCCGCTCTCCCGGAAGTAGTCGGCTTCCCGTCGCACGGCTTCGCGTGTCAACCGCGGCGCATTGTTGATCTCGGCGACGATCTCGATGTCCCAGGCGCCGTACGTGCCGGCGGCCTTCTGGCGGCCGAAGTACTCCGGGATCTGACGCAGGTCCTTGGGCCCCTTGTGCACCGGAACCCCGACCCGCTCGGTGATCACCGCAGGGTCGCCTTCGCACAGCCCGGGAATGAGCACGAGGTCGGTGCCGGGGGGTACGGCGAGGAACCGCGCGATCCACGGTGCCGTCATCAACGCGGCGACCGTGATCTTGAGCACTGCGATTTCATAGGCGAACTCGGGAGCGAGCTCCTCGAGGGTGCGACGGAGCGCGGGCTCGGCGAGTTTGCCCGTGACGAACAACACCCGCCGAGGAGCCCGAGACGCCTCAGTCACCGCGGGTCGCCGGACCGCACGAACTTGTTGGGCGTTCCCTCGAGCGCGCCGCCTTGGGGCCGCCACAGCGCGACGTCTTCGATTTTGCGCGCCAGCTCGAAGTCCTTGTCGGTGATTCCGCCCGCGGCGTGATTCTGAAGCTTGACGGTCACCTTCCCCCACGTCACGGTGAGATCGGGATGATGGTAGGCTGCTTCGGAGAGATAGCCGACCGCGTTCACCAGCATCAGCGTCGTCGGCCATCCGTCGGTCTTGTAGGTGCGACGGATCCAGCCGTTCTCAACCCACCACCCGGGCAGGTCCTTGAGCTTTGCGTCGATCTCGGCTTCGGTATAGGTGCGTTCTTTCGTCGGCATCTGGGCCTCCTGGTAGGGCGGGCTAGATGACGTCGCCGCCGTTGATCATCAGCATCTGTCCCGTGATGTAGCCTGCCGCATCGCAAGCGAGGAACACGGCCGCCGCCGCGACTTCCTCTGGGCGCGCCCAGCGTCGGAGCGGAATCGCGTCGGTGATTCGCTGCTTCACCGCTGGATCGAGCGCCGCCCCGTAGGCCGTTTCCACCCACCCGGGAGCGAGCACGTTGACCCGGATGTGCGGCGCCACGGTGCGCGCCAGGACCCGGCTGAAACTGTAGACGCCCCCTTTCGCGGCGCAGAAGATCTGGGCGTATTCTCCCGTCATCCCGCCCGCCGCGATGTGATCCCATGCGGTGTTCAAGATCACGCCGCCGGTATCCTGCGCGCGCATCAGCTCGACGGCGGCCCACGATGCCAGCACCGTACCCCGGAGATCGACGCTCAGCAGCCGGTCGAGCTTTTCGATCCAGGGCAGGTCCCGCGCGGCGTCGGTGAGGATGTCCGCACCGGCGTTGTTGATCCACACGTCCACGCGCCCGAGCGCCGCCCGCGCGCTCGACGCCAGCGCCGTGGCGGCCGTGGAATCGGCCACGTCGGCGCGCACCACGTGGGTGCGGCGGCCCAGCGCTCGGACCTCCCCGGCGGTGCTCTCGGCGCCCGCAGCGTTCGTGGCATAGGTAAGGACCACGTCCGCCCCGGCCTGCGCACAGGCGAGTGCTGTGGCGCGGCCGATTCCAGACGAGGCGCCGGTCACGAGGACGACTTTCCCCGCGAGCGACAGCTCGGCGCTGGCCCGCGACTGCTCGACTGGCGCGGATCGCACGACCACTCCTTGGGCGCTAGGTTTTGACATCGAGATTCCCGAACCCTAACCTATCGGCAATTTCGCAGCAGCCACAAGGGACGTGCGAGCATGCAATTGCTGGTGAGCGTTGCGGATCCAGGGGAAGCGCGCGATGCCGTCGCGGGCGGGGCGGACGTGGTGGACGCCAAGGACCCGACCCGTGGCGCGCTGGGCGCCGTCGCGCCCGGCCGCCTGCGCGCGATCTGCGAGCTAGCCAGCTCCCGCGGGCCGGTCAGCGCCGCGCTGGGTGACGCGGCGCAGGCGGCCCCCATCGCGCGCGCAGCGCAGGCTGCCATCGACGCGGGCGCCACGTATGTGAAGGTGGGATTCCGCGGCGTCGCGTCCCCCGCGATGGTCCGCCACCTCGCCGCGGCCGCCGGCGCCGGTGTCCACTTGATCCTCGTCGCGAACGCCGATTGGGAGCGGGCGGCCAGTCCTCAGCCCGGCGTGATCTTGGACGTTGCCGTTGCGGTGGGCGCCGGGGGCGTATTGATGGACACAGCCTTCAAAGGTGTCGGGCTGTTCGATCTGGTATCCCGGGACTTCGTTGCGACGTGGGTGGCCGCCGCGCGCCGGTCGGGTTTGCTCACCGCCCTGGCGGGGAGTCTCGAGGGTTCACATTTCCAGACTGCCCGGGAGGCGGGTGCCGATATCGTCGGGGTGCGCGGCGCCGCGTGCGACGGTGGGCGCGCGGGACGCGTGTCGGTCACCCGGGTCGCGGCGCTGTCAGCCCTCACTGACCGCGCGCCGCTGCCCCGATTTGCGGACCGGCTCTAAGGCGTCGCCCAGCTTCTCGAGCTCGTGCGCCGTGAGGACAACGCAATCCACTCCCGCGGGCAGCGTCCGGAGGAATAACCCGTCAACCATCTTGGAGACATCGCCCTTGGCAGGCTTGATCAACACGACGCGTTTGGCCCCTAACACGCCGGCGGCCCAGGCGGCGACGCTGTCGCTGGTGGCGCTCCAGGAGTGAGGAAGTGGATCGGCGGCCCGGAGCCAGCGGTAGGGGGCGAGAATCGGCACGAGTCCCGCGTCGAGCGCGGCGTGGATTTCCGGCAGCTGCTCGACCAGTACGGCGCCCGCGGTGTGCTCCGCGAGCGCGTGTGCGTACTGGTCCATGCCCAGCACCGCCATCCAGTGCGCGGCATCCTCGCCGACCTTGACGCGGCGCACCAGTTCACGAACGGCCTCGGCGAACGGTCCGCCGCCCGGTACGACCAGCACGCGGCGGCCTTTCCCGAAGGCCGCGAGTGCCCCGGTGACGAGCTCGAATGCGCCGGCCCGGCTCAGCAGCCCGCCACCGACTTTCACGATTGTCTGGACTGCGGTCTGCTCCGCCGTCATCGATCAATGATCTCCTTCTCGAGTCTTACCGCGAGCAGCAATGCGACTGCGGCCGCCGGGGCATGCCGGGCGGCACGTCCCCAATGGTCGGAAAGCCGGTCTACCTGAAGGCCCGCTTGACGAGCGGCATCAGCCGCCAGGAAATCGCCGAGTCCCGTGACGACCGCAGGGCCGCGCTCGAGCGCCGGGTGGCGGCGCGCGACCCGCGCGATCGCGCCTGCGATTCGCTCGATCTGCGCCGCCCACAGGCTGTTGGCGATGGCGCTGATGGCGCCCTCGTCGAGCATCTCACGGTCGGCACACACGACTCTCGCGAGCCGCTCACCCGCGAATTCCCTCGTCGCGGGACGCCCGTCCGGCGTGGGTGCCGAATAATCGCCGGGGGCGAGCGTTCCGCGCCACACATGCACGTCCCCTGCAAGCGCGAAGCCCTCCGCCGCGACGCCGGTGGGGCCGCCGCGGAACGGCACGGTCGACGCGATCGCCTCCGCCGGCGTACGCAGCGCCCCGCTGTACACGAGCTCGCCCTCGCGCAACCGCTCAGGATCGGTGCGGCCCCGGGCGGCGACGGATCCGGCGACGATGGGCGTGATGTCGGTGGTCGTGGAGCCGACGTCGACGACAATTGCGTCGGGCCACGACTGCGCCACCAGCCGCGCCGTAGCGGCCCAGTTCGAGGCCGCGACGTCGAGCGGTGCCGCGCGCGCGGCCGCGCCATCAATGAATCGCCCATCGACCGTGTGCACCCTGACCAGCGCGCCGGGAAACGCGGCGAGGACGTGGTCGATCACAAACCGCACTCCCTCCCGCTTGGTGCGGAACGCCTGGGACAGCTCGGCGGTCATCGTGAGGGCGTGGACATCTCCCGGCTGGCCGCCTACAGCCTGGGTGAGCTCCAGCAGCAGTGGGCGCAACGCATCGGGCTGTCGTTGGATCTCGAACGCGCGGGCCTGAACATCCACGATGTCGCCGTCAACGACACGCGCGACCTTGGTGTTCACGCCGCCGATGTCCCAGCCGAGTACGCCGTTCATCGGATCACGTGAGCGATTCGCGGTAGCTGGCCGACTGGCCGAAGTTCTCTTCCACCTCGACTTCGATCGTCTTGAGGTCGAGGGCATCGCCTCCGGCCCGCTCCAGCTCCAGCCGCGCGCGCTGAGCGAGGTATTGGGCCAACATCTCGACCGTCGTGTTCGGAATCGGCAGCAACGCGCAGTCGCGTTTGGGGAACACGTAGCGCGCTGCTCCCTCGTACGCCACGGTCACCGAGTCTCCCTCCTCTTTGATCTGCAGCTTCGCGTTCTGGAGGGGCAGGAGCACACGGTGATCAATCTCGTCGACCAGGCGTTTCATCAACTGTTTCAGCTCGGCGAAGTCGATGACGAAGGCCGTTTCGGGATCGAGCCCGCCCTCCACTGAGACGCGGGTGCGATAGTTATGCCCGTGCAGCGTCTCGCAGCGGTGGCCGCGGAAGGTGATGAAATGCGCGGACGCAAAGACGATGTTGTCCTTCGTAACCGATACCTTGAACTCGCTACGCGGCGCCATCGTGCTCCTTCCCCCAGGGGGGCCAACCGCCCTCGAGTAGCGTCACGAAGATCGCCGCGGCGGTGAGGTCGGCGGTGGCGCCCGGGTTACGGCGGTTATCCGGGTCGCGCAGCGCGTGGTCGAGCGTGGCGACCGCCGCGCGGCCGGCCGGCCGGTGCATCCCGCCGCTATCCAGGGCCAGCCGCGCCTGCCGCTGCACGTCCCCCGCTGCCGCCGCGCCGATCTTGCGCGCGATGTGCGTGTCGGGGGCCGCCGCGAGCAGTGTGAGGTAGGTGTGCACGATCGCGTCGCTCCACTCCAGACCTTCCGCCCGGGCGCGGCCGAGCGCCGGCGCCCCGACGTCAAAGATCGTCTCGAACCCGGTGACGTACTCGCAGGCGATGGCATCCCGCTCCCGCGCGAATGCCATCGCATCGAGCAGCCCCACGGTGGGCGGATACGCGACGTCTTGCTCCGGGGCATTCCCCAGGCCGCCGGGAGACGCCAGACGGATGGCCGCGTAGACGTCTTGCGCGTCTGCCACCGTCGTATCGGCCAGGGTGCAACGCAACGCGTCGCGCAGGCTGCCGGTGTTGCGGGTGAGCGCGGCACGGGCCAGCGGGGCAAGCAGTAGCACGATGCCGAGATTCGTGTTGGTCGCCGTCCAGCGTCGCGTGGCTTCGACGGCCAGACGGATCGTCATACCCAGGGGCCGCACAGCCGCGTCGGCCAGCGCGGGGCCGATGGCGATCGCGCTTGCCAGAAAATCTTCGTAGCGCGCGTCTCGGAACGCCGCCGCCGGCGACACATTGCCGGGTTTTGGCGCGCTGACCTCGAGCAGGCAAGCGAGCTGTGCCAGCGCGGCCACATCGGATCCGCGGCTCACCCTCGCCCCACGCGCACGAGGAGATGCTCGACGATCGCTCCGGCGACGTCGATTGACGTCGCGTCCTGCAGGCCGCGCCATCCCGGGATTCCGTTTACCTCGATGACGTAGACCGTACCGTCCCGCGCGGGGAGGAGATCCACGCCTGCGTAATCCGCCCCAACCGCGCGCGTCGCGCGGATCGCCAGCGCCGTCCATTCAGGGCTCAAGGTCGTTGGGTGCGCCTCGCCGCCCCGGGCGAGGTTGGTGCGCCATCCTGGCGCCCGGCGTTCGATTGCGCCGATCACCCGGTCGCCTACGACGAACGCCCGCACATCGCACCCCGCGTGGTCGACAACGCGCTGAAGGTAATACACCCCCCGGATCGCCTCCAGCGTGCGCGACACGCGGAACGCCATTTCCTCATCGCTCACGCGCACCATTCCCAGGCCCATCGACCCGAACAGGGGTTTCACGATCACGTCACCGAGCGCGCGAAACGCCGTTATCGCGTCTTCGGGGCGCTCGCACACGATCGTTTCCGGCACCGGGAGCCCCGCCTGCTCGAGCAGCGCCGTCGTCCAGAACTTGTCCACGGTGCGCTCGAGCGCGCGCGGCGAGTTCATCACCGGGATGCCGCGGTCCTCCAGGCGGTGCAGGGCATCCACGCGGAAGATGATTTGCTCGAGCGATCCCGCGGGGATGATCCGCGGCAATACCGCTGCCGCAGCATCGAGATCCTCGCCGCCACTGCTCAGACCGGACTCCGGCCCGGCCCCCATGCGGCCCACCAATCCCTCGTAGGCGAGGACTCGGGGCTCACAGCCGCGTGCGGCAAGCGCACGACAGAGCTCGGTGGTGTGCCAGCCCTCGCGCGCGGCCAGGATCGCGACGCGCACCGCGCTAATTCGTCTTCATCCCCATCATCACCGAGAAGCCGCCGGTGGCGAATTTCGGGATGTCCGCCGCGACCGCCTTCCATCCCTCGGACTCCAAGCCCTTCTCCATCGCCTCCTTCGTATCCCACCGCACGTCGGCCTCGCGATAAAACGCGGCGGGTTTGCCGTCCGAGAACGTAGAGAACTTCAAGAGCTCGGCACGGGTCCCTCCGATGTCCTTCGCGTGCGCGGCGAGCAACGGCAAGTGCAACTCGTCGTAGTACTTCTCGAAGGCCGCCGTGTCTTTCGGCTGGCCGTACAAGACGACCAGCGCCCACTGCACGCCGGCAGGCGCCGCCGCCTGCGGTTCGGGCGCTGGCTTGGAACAGCCTACCGCCAGGGCGGCAAGCGCGAAGCTGAGCAATGACGGTCGCATGTCGGGTTCCTCCGATTATGGGTCGAGAAGGGAGGCGCGCAGCACCTCGGGATTCACGCGCCCTGCATGATACGTCTTACCGCTCTGCACGCTCGTCAGCCACACCTCGGCCGGGCTGAAGAGCAGCGGGTCGATCTTGTAAAAGTCGCCGTCGTAGCGCTTGAAGATCTCGGAGAACGGCGTGCCGTAGTCCTTGGACGCGGAGGCCGGGATGTTCGACACGAGCGCCGCGAGCTCGGCGTCGGCGGCGTCCACGGTGTAGCGCGCCTGACCGCCGTACAAGATGCAATCGTTCGTGCGACCGATCGCGCCCAGGTCGTTCTTGGCCACGGGCGGAAGCGGCGCGGTGCCGATGCCGGTCACGACCTTTTTCACGTCGAACCCGAGCACGTCCATCTTGTGCAGCCCGGTCTCGAGGATCCGGGCAATGATCTGCACGCCTCCAGCGATGCTGGCCGTCGGCGCGACCACGAAGGTGAGACGCGAGGGCTCGAGGCCCGCCTTCTGCGACACCCACGCCGCGACGGCCTCAGTCGGCGGATTCCGGGTTTCGAGCACCAGCACGCCGCGCGTGGCGCGCTCGACGTAGCCGAGCTTCGCGAACAGTTCCTTCTCCACGCGCGCGTGCGCCCGCAAAGGGCCCGAGCCCATCGCGAAGTACCTGTCGACCTGAATTGCCCAGCCGGCGTACTGCGACGCCATGCAGCTGACCGCCGGGTGGTCGGTCCATACCTGGACCCCGGCCCATGCTTCTCCGCTGATCGTCACGGGCGCGTAGCTGACGTGGCCGAGCCCGCCCATGCAGATCTCAGCCAGGGCTAGCCCGGCCCCGAGGCCGCCCGGAGTCGCGATGCCGGCGTCGATCACGCGCGTACCGTTCGTCAGCATCCGTACTGCGACGCGCTGGAGCGCACCCGGTGCCGCGAGCCCGTCGGCGATCGACCACGCCCGATCGTTCAGGCCGACTCCCTGGTCGCTCACTCCCCCGCCCATTGCAAAATTTCCCCTCGTCCCAGTTCTGCAAGGTCGCCCGAGTAGCGGTGATACCGGCCGGTGACGTGCATTTCTGCGACAGGTAACGCGTACTGCCGGCGCAGGTAGAGGAACAGTACCCGCAGGTGCGGGGGCCGGTAGGTGCACGCGTAGCGAAACGTCGCCGGCCGCTCGATGTCGCGCACACCGATGATGGAACCGCGTTTCAGAAAACGGCCGGCACCGCCCGCGATGGTTCCGAACACGACCACCGTTCCCGCGATCATGCGTTGCCCCGTCCCCCGCCCCGCGTCTCCCATCACCACGACCATCCCACGCCGCATGCTCGACCCGACGCCTTCCGCCACCGAGCCCCGAATCACGATTTCGCCACCCGTAACTCCCCGGGGCGTCCCCGGTGCGGCGCCACCGGCGTTTTCTCCCGCGTTGCCGTGCGCATCTATTGTCCCCCCCGCCATGGCGAGCCCGAGATCCCTCCCGACGTTCCCCTCGATCACGAGCTCACCGCCCGCCATCCCCGTTCCGATCCCGTCCGCTCGCTCGAGCTGCCCGATCACGCGCACGCGGGGCTTACGCTCTCCGCGGATGGCGAAGAAATCGCCCAGCGTGCCTGCACGCCCGTCGTGGCGTACGGGAAGGGCCGCGATGTCGCGCTCACCCAGCGCGGCGAATCGGTCCGCCGCAATGCACGACGCATCGAGCGGGCCGTCGAGCGCTGCGCGCAGCGTCAAGTCCACCCAGTCACTCACCCTTCACCCATGATCTTCCGCAAGTGGAAATGGTGCGGGCCGAGCTTGCCACCGTAATTGCCGGCGGTGATGCCCCGCACCCCGGGGCGGCACGCGGCGGGAATGCCGGCTCGCATCGCCGCCTCGATCGCGGGCGCGTCGAGACCGTCGAGTACGATCTCGAGCACACTGTTCACCCCTTCTGGGAGCGCCGTCTTCGTGATCGCCCTCAGGGTGGGGGAGAACGCATCGTTGGTCGTCGCGATCATGTTCTTGTAGCGCCGCGATCCGACCTTGCTGCCGCTCCGCACCACGCCGCCCGGGAACGGCAGAATCACGCCGGGCAACCCCTCCATCGCGGCCACCGCTGCTTCGGCGGCCGAGAGCGCCGCGTCGCCATCTTCCGCGAGGATCAGGAAATTGCCGCCCCCCACCGCCTTCTGCATCCCGAAGGTCTCGTCAATGAGGAACTCACCCTCCATGACGGGCAGGCGCCAATAGCGGCGCCCGCCGACGACCTTGCTCGCCTGGAACCCGTCCCCGAACACCCGCAGCGCTTTTCCCACCGGCAGGCGGTCGGGCGCGGCGGCGAGGCCGTCAAAGCAGCTCGTCGTGGGGCAGGTGAGCACTGTCTGCCCCAGCCGCTCGACCAGGCGCTGCGGCAGGCTCTCCTTGTCCATCGTGAAAAACAACACGCTCAAGCCGGGCCGGCCATCGGGCGTCTCGGATTCGGGGATTGGGCGCTCGATTCCCGCTTCGCACTTGCAACCGATCACCGATGTGGCGAAGCCCGTCAGATCGAGCGCCGCCTCACGGGCCCATTTCGCGTTCTTCCCGGTAATCACGATCCGCGCTGCGCGCATCGTGAACGCCTCGGCAAACGTGTCTTCGATCGCGACGCCGTTGATCCGCACCCTCACGTCCCTCCCACTGGGGGGTCGGCAAGGGGTCCGACGGGATAATTCTCGAACGACACACACGCGAACTCCTCGAAATAACGTTTCACGTCCCGGGTGACAGCCGCATCGTACTCCGGCCGCACGTGCAGCCGCCGTCCCGCGGGCGCGCGCCGCAGCTGACTGTCGCTCACGACCACCGTCCCCCCCTTGAGCACGTAGCGGGGCGCGGCGAACATCGCGGCCGCGTTCTCCGCCCTGGTGTAGATGGTGACGTCCGCGTCGGCCCCGACGCCGAGGTGCCCCTTGTGGCGCAGACCGAGTAGACGGGCCGGGCCGGCGCGGGTGACGATGGCGATTTCGGAAAGCGAATACTCGCGTGTCAGGCCATCGAGGAGCGCGCTGCCGGCGAGCAGCTTGTGATTCACCCGTTTGAGCCGCTCATCGCGGTAGGCGCGATCCATCAGCAGCCGGACCAGCTCGGGGTATGCGAGGAACGAGCCCCCGTTCGGATGATCGGTGGACAGCACCACTTGCCACGGGTCCCGCGCCAGCAGGAACAGCTCGAGCCCGACAGCCCATTGCAGCGCCGCCACTGCGGCCTTCTCCTTGTATTCGTAGGGTACGATGCCGCATCCGGTTTCGAGCTCTACGTCCACGTTGACCCATTTTCGGCCGGTACGCGCGTGCAGCAGGTACTCTACCGGTGCGTCGGCTGTGAGTGTCGTGGCCGGCCCGAACATCACCTGACCCACGTCCACGCTCACTTCGGCGTGGCCGTTCACGTACTCGATCACATCGCGCGCCGCCGACTTCCAGCCTCCACCGGGCTCGCCACCGTAACTGTGGAACTGGAGGTGTGTGAAGTGGGCCCGGCGGCCGGAGAGCGCACGCATGGTGTCGAGTGTGGTCGAGGCGTTCCCGGCTTGACCCAGGTTGTTGCAATGAATGTGCGCCGGATGCGGGAGCTTGAGCGCGTTCGACGCGTCGGCCAGCGCTTCCAGAATTTTGCGGGGAGTCACTGCGCTCGAACCCACGGGGTCGTCGATCCCCGCGACGTTGCGCGAGCCGGCCTTCCAGCACGCGATGCCGCCCGGGTTGACGATCTTGACGGCGTACGCGCCGGCGGCGCCGAGCAGCCAGGCCGCGTAGTCACGGGCGCGTTGCGCTTCGCCCTGAGCGATTTGCCGCAGCAGATAGTCGTCGTTGCCCAGCAGCACGAAGAAGCCCGCGTCCACCAGCGGCGTGTCGTCGAGCTCGGCATGCGCGTGCCGGGCGGCGAGGGGTGCAATCGCCGCCTCCATTACGGTCGTATAGCCGAGCCCCGCGTAGCGGTAGCCTGTGGTGAACGTGGTCGGCACCGTTCCGCCGGTCCCTGAGCGCGCCGGCTCCCCCGGATCCGCGAGCACGGGCCGGCGTGCGGGATCCGCGGCCCGTTCCTCCGGGAGCAAGCGGCGGGCGTGGTTCACACTTGAGCCGGCGATGTGAGCGTGAATGTCCACGCCGCCTGGCATTACGACCATGCCGCTGGCATCGAGCCGCGGCGCGTCCTTCGGCAGCGCCGCCACGATGCGCCCTGCTTCGATGCAGACGTCGCGGACCACACCGTCCACCCCGTTCGCCGGATCGTACACGGCGCCGCCTGCGATTCGGAGTCGCTCCGGAGCGGTCATCGGGCGGCCAGTCGCTCGCCGAGAGTTCGCACGACCGTCATGGCGCTGGCGGTTGCCGGGAGCGCGGCACGGAGCGGGAGCGGCACATCGTCCATGCGAAATGCGGTGCCGCTCTCGTGAATCCCCGCGACGCCGGTGTCCACCGCGATGGCGGGCGTGAAGGGGGCCGCGCTCGCGTGCGGGCCAATGACCACAGCCGCCACCGCGGCGAGCCCCTGCGCAACCCGCGCGGGCAAACGGGCCGCTGACCCCACCACCAGTGCGGCGTCGATCTCGCGCCGCGCGAGCCATACGGCCGCGCCTTGGTGAGGGCGATAGCACGGGTATCCGGGCGCCAGGTCGATGGCCATGGGAAATCCCGTCTGCCACGTGAGTACGAGATCGGCTCCGGACCGATTGCCGCCGCCACGGAGCGACGACAGCGCGCAACGGCTGGGCCCGTTCAGTGCCTGCGCGAGGGCTACCAGCGCCTCCGCGCGATCTGCGTCAGGCGCCAGATCACCCGGCTCGGCGTCGTGCACGATCACCGCGTACCGTCCCTGCGCCATGCGACGCGCGAGGTCCTCAACGCGGCTCCATGTTGCGTCGCCGGTGGTGCGTCCTCCGACTGCGGCGCGCATGGCGCCGAGCGCGTCCAACTCTTCTGTTGGGGCGAGTGACACACGTTCGTCCGCGTTCTCAGGACCCCGGCATGACCCGATGTCCACCGCCACGACCCTGCGGCTCGCGCGCCCAGCAGGGGCCTGCACGCCGACCGGCTCGACCGCATAGCGGGACGTGTAGCGGGGGTAACGCAGCGCCGGGTCAACTCCCCAGAACACGACAAGATCCCCGCGCTGCCGGATCTCCCCAAGGGTGGCGCCGGCGCGTCCGCGCCGCTGGGTGGCGAGGATCCCGTCGGCCAACTCGGAGGTCGGGGTGTCGAGCACGGCGCCGAGTCGATCAGCGATCGCGACCGCCGCGCGCTGGGTCTCCGAGGTGATGTCCGGCGCGAGGTAAACCAGTGGGCGTCGCGCCGCGCCGAGTAGTTTGGCGGCGTCTCCGATGGCCTGCTCCAGTGCGACCGCACGCCCGTTGGAGCGCACCTCCGCCGGCACCTTGCCGTCCCCAAACCAGGTGCGGCCCAGGGCGCAGGCATTGCCGGCTTCGGTGATCGTGCCCCCCTGCACCACCACGGTGATGTCGTCGCACGCGCACCCGCAGCCGAGGCAGGTGACGTTGTTCATGCGATGCGCCGGGTGGACGACGCGATCGCGCGATATGCGGCGGCGGCGCGGGCTACCAGGGCGCGATGGCACGCGGCGGCGTCTGGCGCCCGCGCGAACACGGTGCAGACCGGGTGGCCACGCAGGATGTGCTCGCCCGGCGCCGGAATGTCGCGCACCGAATCGTCCTCCAGCCAGCGACGCGTGTCTCCCACAATGGTGTCGCGTCGTGCATAGACGACCGCCTTGCCAACCGCCGCTTGGTTCATCGTGCGCGCCCGCAGCAGTTCGAACGCGGGAAGTTGGCCGGCGCAGGCGCGCGCGTGGATATCGAACACCGAAATGCCGTAGGCGCGCTCGACGAGCTCCATCGACGCAGTGTAGCGCGGATTGACCTCCACCGGATACGGGCGACCCGAATGCGCGACGAAGTCGATCCCGTTCACTCCGACGAGCCCGAAGATCTCGGTCACGGCGGCGGCCAGATCGAGGCTCCGGGCGAGCAGCGCCGCTTCGCGGGAAAATTGCGCATCCTGCGCACCGGTCAGGATGTTGCCACAGTAACGGAACTGCCCCGCTCCGAACGCCGGCTCGCCGACGAGCAAACGCGAAATGCCCAGTGCCACTGCGTGCCGCCCGTCGGCCGCGAACACGATGGACCCCGGGATCCCGGCGATCCGCTCCTGAAAGTAGGCCCGCGGCGGACCGAGCCCGGTGGCGCGGCGCTGCAACGGCACGATCCCGTGCCCGCCGCCCGAGGCACGCGGTTTCACAAGCCAGCGCGTGACGCTGTCCGGTGCCGGTGGAGCGATGCGCACCTTCGGAACCGCGAACCCCTGCTGGGCAAGAGCGCGGGCGAGTCGCACCGGATTGCGGACGCGGGTCAGAACGGCGGGCGAGTTACCCCACAGTGCGCGATCTCGCGCGATGGCCTGAACCGCGCGAGGATGGTTTTCGAAGCTCGCGCCGTAGCTCACCGCCCGGCTCGCGAGGTCGCGCGCGACGCGCGCAGCGTTGCGCGGTTGGAACCGGCCGGCGGCATCGCGCACCCGGACCACCACGTCCGCGCTGGCGGTCAGATCCAGGTCCGCGAAGCCGTCCACGGCGAGCACGCGGTACCCCGCGCGCTTCGCCGATTCGGAGAACGCCCGCGTCGAGATGCCGGCGATGAGGACGGAATCCGCGGTCACGAGAATCCCAATCGGCGCCGCGCCGCCGCCGGGGACACGACGTACAGGTGATCGATGACGCTGCCTTGCGCTTCCCGGAGACCCAGCGTGTCGACGACGATGCGGTGCGTCCCGCCGGCAAGCCCGTCGGCGAGCAGGGCGGCTCCCTGCGCCCCCTCCTTGGCGACCGACGCGACGCCGTCGACCCTTCGCACGGGGCCCAGCCGCTCGAGCAGCTGCGCGACCGCGTCCTGGACTCTTGGCAGCCGCGCCAGCCGGCCCGACAACACGAATTCACACGGCGCGGGAATGGAGAGGGCGAGAGCGCTCGCGGCCTTGGCGGCGCCTTCCACCAGGGCGTCAAACGCGACCCGTTCGCGCGCGGTCCGGGGATGGGCGATCTGCTCGGCGGGAACGACGTCCACGTCCCATCCCGCTACCGCTGCCGCCCCGCCGCTGAACAAGAGCTCCTTCTGGACCGCTCCGGCGAGGAAGGCGACCTCGCCATCCAGCGCCCCTGCCGCCCGGAACCCGAGCGGCCCGGCCGTGCCGCCAATGCCGTCTACGATCCGCCCGCCCGTGACGGCAACCGCGGCCGTGAAGGCGCCCCCGAGCTCCAGCAACACGAGCGAGACGTCGGCCGGCGCGCACCCGCGGCGCCGGGCCTGCGCGTCGATCGCCAGCGCGGTGGCGGCGACCTTGTCTGCTGTGCCCATGTCCACGCGGTTCACTTTGCGGTGCTCCGGAACGCTGACGAGATGGATTACGCCGGGCGTGAAGACGACGGGCAGCTCCGAGCGGGCGAGTGCGCGCGCCAACCCGGCGATTCCGGCAATGCCCCCGGGCTCGCCCGGCGCGGCGAGGAAGGCCAGTCGGAGATCTTCGTCGGTTGCGTCGCGGGCATTTGTAAGGGGCAGACCGTAGCCCGACGGGCCCACGATCAGGTCGAGCGGACCCGCCGCCGCGAGCATTGCTATGAACCCCGCGGGATCGGCGAGCGCCGCAGTGGTGGGGAACGTGCGATCGAGGAACACCCGCCCGTCCTCCAGTCCACAGAGGTCGATGCTGACCGTCCCCGGGTCGATACCGATGACGCGGGGCATGGCGCTTAGGGCTTGGGCGTCCGCAACTCCCGCGCGACGTCGGCAATGGTCTCGGCGTCCAACACGAGGTCGTTGCGCTCGAACAGGCGGGCGACGCACGCCTTATGCACTTTCATCTTCAGATTTCCGATCGCGAGCGCTCCCACGCAGATCACACCGTCTTTCATGACCGCGTCGTCCATCGCGTCGATGCCCTCGATGCCCAGCGGTGGCACGGCGTTCACGTCGGCGGCCACCTTGAGGCCCGCGCGGCCTGCCCACGCGCTCTTCGGCACCAGCTGCACGCCGGCCGGGCCCGCGTTCAACACGAGCGTCACCCCATCGAGCGCCCGCGCGGCATCGCCGCTCGTCGCCATGGGCGCCGACCGCACGGTGCCGCCGAACCGTTGAGTGACGAGGTCGCGTGCGCGCTCGCCGGCTTCCGCCTTGCGCGAGGTGATCAACACCTCAGCGCCGGCGTTGACGAGCAACCCGGCCGCGCGCAACCCGACGGGGCCGGTCCCCGCGACGACGAGGGCGCGCTTGCCGCGCACGTCGCCCGCCGCCTCCAACATCTTGGCGACCGCCGCGACCGCGGTAGTGTTGGAGCCATTGGAGTCGAGCATCAAGGAAACGCTGAACGGAGGGAAGAACGCTTTGCGCGCCGCGGCGAGCAGGCGTTCGCCTGCCGCCATGTCAGCGCCGCCGATGAACACGGCAGTGTGCTTCAGGTCCTTCGGTCCCCGGGTGAAAATGCATCCGTGCACGAGGTCGCGAACGTCGCTCTCGACGATATCGCCGTAGCTCAGCACCTCGTCCGCGCCGGCATCGTATGCCGCCACGCAGTCGAACACACTCGGCAGCCGGGAGCTGTCGAGTTGCAGCAGAATCTTACGCATCGCCGGTCATTCCCCTGAGCCGCCCGCGGACGCCGGGAACAACAAGGGGCGGAGGTCCGCCCCTCGATACCTGAACCCGTCGCTCGCCGGGAGCGTCAGCTCTTGTCGGCCCCGCCGGCAAAGGGGTGCGTCGCGGTCTTGGCGCCGCTGATCACGGCGTCCAGCTTGGGCTGACCCTTCAACGCGCGCTCGATCGACTCCTTGGTAGCCTGATAATTGAACTTGAAGATCTTCTTGTCGTCCTTGGCTTGCCAATGGATGAATACGCCCACCAGGATGCAGTAGTCGTCCGCCTTGTCCCGGGGGATCACGCCTGATGCCACGGAGTCCACCACGGCACGCGCAACCGCCGCCTGCGCTGGCCCGAACATCTGGACCGCCTGGGCTGCGCCCTTGATCGTCACTTTGTTGAACAGCAGGGTATCGGGCTTTGCCGGCAGGTTCGGCGCGACAACGGCGAGCAGCGTTGAGAACCCGTCGCTTTGGCGCGAGAGCGCCTGCGTGAACGCCTGCCCCGCCGGGCCCATCTTGGAGCCGATGATGAGGTCAACGTGAGCGACCTCGTTCCCGTCACCGACCAGCGATTCTCCCAGGAAGAAATCCGCGGCCATAACCCCTCCCGATCCGAAGGTGATCTGTCAACCTGCACTGTGGGCTCTAGTCCCAGTGCGGCATCGGAGCGGCGTGGCGTATGTGGGATGCGTGTGGAGCCACGCGGTCCCGCGTTTGCGGGTAGCTCTGGCACAACCGTATCGATGGGGTGCTAACCTGCCCGCGGCTTCCGGAGGTGTCAAGACCGGCGGATGCGTGGAATCGCAACGCCGTTCGGGTACCCCTCAGTCGGGCGGTTCTGCTCCCGTCGCCGCGCGCCACACTTCGTCCGCCAGCCACTCCAGACGCTGCTGGGCATAGTCCAATTCTGCGGGCGTCATGGCTTTGGCCCGCCGGGTCACGTCGCGGGAATGCTGCAGTAACTCGTCCAGCGCTTCGCGCAGCGGTTGGTTGTGGCGGCGTTCTGGGCGGGGTTTCGGGCTCATGCCGTTTGCGCGCCCAGGGCGCGCTCGTCGGCCTTCTGGAATTCGTGCGCCGCCGCCCGCACCGCGGCGGCGAGCCCCGCCTCCGCGAGGTAGGGCTCCACCATCCGCAGTCCGAGGTAGTAGCCGGACCGCTCGGGGAGCACCTTGCCCCCTGCGACCCGCGCCGTCGGTCGCAGGCCGCCCGACAGGTACCGCAGTCGCAGTCCCAGACCGTGCAGATCCAGTTCTGCGCTCACCACCCGCCGCAGGAACGCGTCCATCTCGCGACAGCGTCGATACTGCCGCCGCGTATAGCCGAGGTATGACCACGGCTCGAAGCCGGGCGCGACGGCCTGCGCGGCGGCGACGGCGATTCCCTCGTTCACCAGCAGCTCCCGCAGCGTCGCTCTGCTTCCGGTGTCCCAATAGTCGTAGTTACCGCGCACCTCGGCGACCAGGCGTCTCATGTCGGCACGACTCGAGGGCGACGTGTAGCGGACGGCATGCGCGACTTCGTGGGCGATCCACAGCGGCAGCAGATGCGGCGCCAGTCCTAGACCGAACGTCTCCGGGTTTGCCCGCCCGGTGAAATGCTCCAGACACACGAAGGCGATTCCGCGGCCGCCCACGACGAGCTCCCCGGCGTTCGCTGCACCGACCCCTACAGTGAGGTAGAGGTCCACCGGACAGTCGGCCCCGAGCTGGATGAGCGTGCGTTGCAGCGCATCTTCCGCGACCGCCACCACATCCACGTCGTCGAGCAGCCGCTGCAGGTCAGTGCGGTCGGCCTGCAGCGCGCTTGCAATCACGTCCGCCGCATGCGGCGACTCGGGATCGAGAACGTAGTTCGTCCAGTATGCGGCGAGGATCGGTCGATGGCGCTCGAAATAGCGCCGGTACGCCACGGCAGGATCGGGCGCGGCGAGGACCGCGAGGAACTCCGGCACGAGGTTGACGAGCATGGAGCGATGACCGCTCCCAATTTGGGAAGCGTCCGTCGGGGAAACAAGCGTCGTTCAGCGGGATGTGTCGGCGCGTGCGCTCGACGCCGCCTTGACATTCGGGGCGCGGCCCGTCAGGGGTTGCCGCGCATCTTGCGACTCGTCTCCGAGAGGAACTTGCGCTCCGCGGGCGTGAGGCTCTCGATGCCCCGCGCGGAGATCTTGTCGAGCACGCGATCGATCTCGGCCGCCGCCGCGTTTTCACGCTCTGCCGGTGGACGCCGCTTGCGGCTCGCGTCGCCGCCGCCGGCCGTGCGCGCTGATTGCACCACCACACTCGGCTGGGCCGTGCGCCGCACCTGGCGCTCTGCTTGCGCGAGCCGCCAGTCCGCCGCCTTGAGGTACAGGAACGCCGTCGCGAAACCGCCCAGATGCGCGAGATGCGCCACGCCGCTCGATACATCCAGCAACGCGAGCATCAGCGAAATCGCGACGGCGAACGTCACGAGCCACTTCGCGGGGATCGGCGCCGGGAACGGGAAGACGTAGATCGGCTGGTCGGGCCAGGCCCACGCGAACGCCAGCAGCACGCCGTAGATCGCCGCCGACGCGCCGACAATCGGGTGGTCCACTGGCCGCAGCTGCACGAGCAGGAACGAGAAGGCGGCCCCGCCCAGGCCGCACAGTCCGTAGAACGTCAGGAACGGCCGCCCGCCCATCCGCTCCTCGACCGGCGGCCCGAACATGAAGAGGGCGAGCATGTTGAACGCGAGATGGAGCAGACCGCCGTGCAGGAACATGTACGTCACGAAGGTCCACGGCCGTTCGACGGCGCTCAGCGGTTGGAACCCGAAAATGACTTGGAAGCGCGGGTCCACCAACACCGTTTTCTGACACAGGAAAACCAGGAGGTTGGCGACGAGCAGCCGCCGCACCCACGGAGTCATGCCGAACATCCGCTGCGGGTCCATCCGGGGCTTATCTCCCGCGCCCACTCCCCGGAGTGCGAGCGAGCCGGAACAGACGCTCGCATAACTCCGGAAACTCGATCCCCGCGGCCCGGGCGGCCTGGGGGAGAAGGCTCATACGCGTCATGCCGGGGAGCGTATTGGCCTCCAGACAAAAGATGTCCCCCTCGGGGCTCAAACGGAAGTCGACCCGCGAGTAGCCCCCCAGTTTCACCGCGCGGTGCGCGGCCAGCGCCAGCTCTTGCAGTTGCCTGGCGACGCTGGGTTCCAGCTGCGCGGGAAAGATCTCCTCCGACATGCTGGGGGTGTACTTGCACTCGTAGTCGAACAACTCGTGCTTGGGAATGATCTCTCCCACCGGCAGCGGCACGTCTCCGAGAATTCCCACCGTCAGTTCTCGGCCGGGGATGAACTGCTCGACCATCACGTCGTCGTCGTAGCGCGCTGCGAGTTGCAGAGCCTGGTCGAGCCCCTTCGCGTTCTTGACGAGGCTGAGCCCCACCGTTGAACCGCCGCGGGACGGCTTGACGATCACTGGCCATCCGAGCGCCGTCGTCACGTCTTCCGGTGATACCGGCGCCATGAACCACGCGGGCACCGGCACGCCCGCGGCTCGGAACAGGCGCTTCGCGAGATCCTTATCCATCGCGAGAGCGCTCGCCAGCGGTCCGCTGCCGGTGTATGGTACGCCGACCAGCTCGAGCACCGCCTGCAGCGCGCCCCCCTCTCCCGCGCCCCCGTGGACCGACAAGAACAACACTTCGGCGTCGCGCACGGCCGGCAGCTTCGCCAGCCCGTCGCCGAGCATCGCTCGCTCGCGCTCCACCAGGTCACTGACGTCGTTTGGCCCGGTGCCGATGGTACTTACCAGCAGCCGCGCCTCTTCCCCTTCCGACACCAGGCCCTGCGTGGTGTCGACCACGCGCACCGTGTGACCCCGGCTGCGCAGGGCGGCGACGATCTGCGCCGCGCCCGCTAACGCGACGGTGCGCTCCGGCGTCGCTCCGCCCGTCAGCACCGCAATGCGCGTCATTGAATCCCCGCCAGTTGATGGAGGACGTCATAGCGGGTCACGATCCCGGTGATCGTTCCCTCGCGCCTTACCAGCACGGCCGGCGTGCCCCGCGACAGCAGCGTCGTCAGCCGGTCGACGGGAAGGTCGGCGTCCACGACCGGAAACGGCGGGTCCATCAGCTCGCCAATCGGGCGGTCGAGGGTTCCCGGCTCGGCGAGCGACTTCGCCATCAGCGCCTGCTCCGACACCGCTCCCACCCCGTCGCCGCCGTCCAGCACCGGGAGCTGCGACACGTTGTAGGTGCTCATGAGGTTGAGCGCCTGCCGCGCCGTCGCCTGGGGCCCGACATGGATCAGCGCCGGTGCGCCGTTCCCTTTTGCCGTCACGAGTCTGCCGGCCGTGACTCGCTCCGCTTCCAGAATCTGATTTTCACGCAGCCACTCGTCGTTGTACACCTTGGAGAGGTAACGCTCACCCGTGTCGCAGAGGACGGTGACCACGAGCGCTGCTGGGTCGTTCACGCGGCGCGCCACATCGAGGGCGCTGACGATGTTTACCCCCGTCGACCCACCCGTGAACAGCCCTTCCTCGCGTGCCAGGCGCCGCACGATCAACATCGCGTCCTGGTCGCTCACCGCGAGCCATTCGTCGATGACATCCCAGTGCAGGGAGGTCGGGATCTTGTCGCCTCCGATCCCCTCGACCTTGTAGGGATGACCCTCGGATTTCTGATGTGTCTTCGCATACTGGAGGTAGATCGACCCGACCGGATCGCCGGCGATCACGCGGATCTTCGGGTTGCGCTCCTTCAGGTACCGCCCGGCGCCGCTCACCGTGCCCCCGGTTCCCGGCGAGCACACAAAATGCGTGACACGGCCCTCCGTCTGTTCCCAGATTTCGGGGCCCGTCGTCCGATAATGCACTTCGGGGTTCACCGGGTTGTAGTGTTGGTCGACGAAGACGGCGTTGGGCTGCGCGGCGGCGATCGCCCGGCCTTTGACGATGTAGTTCTCCGGATGATCCGGCGGCACCGCGGTCGGGGTGATCACCACCTCCGCTCCCAGCGCGCGCAGCAGCCGGGCTTTCTCCTGGGACATCTTGTCCGGCATCGTGAAGATGCACCGGTAGCCCTTCACCGCCGCCGCGATGGCAAGGCCCACACCGGTGTTCCCCGACGTGGCTTCCACCACCAGCCCGCCTGGCTTGAGACGGCCGTCCCGCTCGGCGGCCTCGATCATCGCGAGCCCGATCCTGTCCTTTACCGATCCGCCCGGGTTGAAGAACTCGGCCTTCGCAAACACGGGCGTGCGGATCCCCGCCGCGACCGCGTTCAGGCGGATCAGCGGGGTCCACCCGATCGTTTCGAGGATGTTCGCGTACGGCCTACTGTGCGGAGGCATCGGGACTTCCCTGCAGCACATTGCCCTGTGGATGGCGGAACTCAATCCGCTGCAGGAACGCGGCTCCCACGGGAGTTCCCCGGCGGCGCGCCGGGGCGTATCGCAGCTTCTTTGCCCCCGCCAGCGCGGCGGAGTCGAGCGCCGGATAGCCGCTCGATTCCCCGACACGGGACGACTCGGGCACGACATGGCCCGACGAGTCGACGAACAACCGCAGCACTACGTCGCCCTCCACCCTGCGGTCGAACAGCCGCGGGGGGTACTGAATCGGTGAGTCCGCGTTCAACGCGATCGGTGCCTCTTGGTCAGCGGGCGCTGCAGGCACGCTCGCCGCCTGCTCCGGCGGCGGCGCTGGCTTCCCGCACGCGGCGATGGCGCTCAGTGCGACCGCCGCCACAGCCGGCCACGCCTGCGTCCTCACGTCTTCCCCTCCCCCTCGAACTGTTTTTTCCACGCCGCCAGACGGTTGAGCGCCTCCAGGGGCGACAGGGCATTCACGTCGAGCCCCTCGAGCTCGGCCAGGAGGGGATGGGGCGCCGCAGGCACGAACAGGGCCAGCTGCTGGGCGTCGGGCGGACGCGGCATGGTCTGGTGCGCCACGTGGTGGCCGGCCTCGAGGAGCCGCAGCACCTCGCTCGCGCGGTTCAGGACGGGCACCGGCAGGCCGGCGAGACGGCCCACGTGAATCCCGTACGAGCGGTCCGCTCCTCCGGGTTCCAGCCGGTGCAGGAACACGACTTCGTCTCCCACTTCCCGCACCGCCACATTGTAATTGCGGGCGTGCGCCAGCTCCTCGGTGAGCTGGGTCAACTCGTGGTAGTGTGTCGCGAAGATCGTCTTACACCCGATGACATTATGCAGGAACTCCGTCACGGCCCACGCGATCGCGACGCCATCGTACGTCGAGGTGCCGCGCCCGATTTCGTCGAGGAGCACGAGGCTCCGGGCGCTCGCCCCATGAAGGATCGCGCTGGTCTCGCTCATCTCCACCATGAACGTGGATTGGCCGCGCACCAGATTGTCGGACGCGCCGACCCGCGTGAACAGGCGGTCCACCACCCCGATCCGCGCGCGGCGCGCGGGCACGAACGAGCCTACTTGCGCGAGCAGGACGCACAGCCCGATCTGGCGCAGCAACGTGGACTTCCCCGCCATATTGGGTCCGGTCAGCACGATCACCCGGCCGCTGTCATCCAGCCGGACATCGTTCGGGATAAACGTCTCCCGCGCCATCATGCGCTCCACCACAGGGTGTCGGCTGCCCTCCAGCTCGATCACGAACCCGTCGTCGACCGTCGGGCGCACGTAGCTCTCGTGGTGCGCGAGGTCCGCGAGCGCTCCCCACACATCGAGCTGGGCGAGCAACCCCGCTGTCGTCTGAATCCGCCCGCACGTGGCTGCCACGGTGGCGCGCAGCCGTTCGATCAACTCCGCCTCCCGGCCCCCGATCCGCTCCTCTGCACCCAGGACCTTGGCCTCGTGCTGCTTGAGATCTGCCGTGACAAACCGCTCGGCCCCCGACACGGTCTGTCGGCGCTCGAAATCCGCCGGCACCCGGGCGAGGTGCGGTCGCGTTACTTCTATGTAGTAGCCGAAGACCTTGTTGAATCCAACTTTGAGCGAGGCGATCCCGGTTCGCTCGCGTTCGCGCGTCTGCAGTGCGGCGATGTATTCCTTGCCGCCGTCGCGCGCATCCTTGAGCTCATCGAGTTCTTGATCGTACTCCGCCCGGATCGCATCCCCCTCGCTCAACAGCGCCGGCGGGCGGTCCACGAGCGCGCGGGCGAGTTCGCTCCCGAGGTCGACGAGCAAGTCGAACCGATCCGCTGCCTGCTCGAGCAACGCGGCCCCGCCACGCGCCTCGAGCCCGTCGAGCGCCGCCCGCACGTCCGGGAGTCGGCCGATCGAGTCGCGCAGGGCCCCCAGTTCTCGCGGAGTCGCGCGCCCCAAGGCGGCGCGCCCTGCCAGCCGCTCGAGGTCGCGCACTCCGTCGAGCGCCTCCCGCAGGCGGTCACGACCACGCGCGTCGCCCACCAGTACCGCGACGCAGTCAAGCCGTGCATTGATGGCGCCGGGCTCGACCAGGGGCGCGAGCAGCCACCGGCGCAGCAGTCGCGCGCCAAGCGGCGTCAGCGTGCGATCCAGCACGTCGAGCAGGGTAGCGCCGCTGGTGCCCGGTCGGAGCGGCTCGATCAGCTCCAAGTTGCGGCGCGTCATCTCGTCCAGCGGGAGCGCGTCGCCGCGGCGCACAATCGTGGGGCGGCTGAGGTGCGGCAGGCCGCTTGGCTTGAGTTCCCGGGCGTAGCGCAGCAGCGCGCCCGCCGCGCCCACTGCCGGACCGTCTCCGGGCGCCACCCCCAGCCCGTCCAGCGACGCCAGTCCGAACGCCCGACTCAATTCCTCGCGCGCAAGCTCGGCATCGAACTCCCAGGCATCGCGTTCCGTGCGCGCCAGCGGATCGAGGAGCGGAAACGCGGAGCCGTGGGGCAACACGACTTCCGCCGGCTCGTAGCGCGCTAGCGCCGGCACCACGTCAGCCGTCGAGACCGTTTCCAGCACCAGTTGGCCGGTAATCAGGTCCAGGGCGGCAATGCCCGCCTCGCCGCCCCGTGGATCGACCGCGACCAGATAGTTGTTGCGATTGCGCTCGAGCCAGTCATCCGTGAGGACCGTCCCCGGCGTCACCGTCTCCACCACCGCGCGGCGCACGAGACCTTTGGCGAGCTTGGGGTCTTCAGTCTGCTCGCAAATCGCTACGCGGTGCCCCTTGGCGATCAAACGCCTGAGATACTCGGCAGCCGCTTTGACCGGGACGCCCGCGAGCGGCACTTCGGCCGCGCCGCCGTTGTTCCGCGACGTGAGCGTGAGGCCGAGGTCGCGGGCCGCCACCCGTGCATCGTCTTCAAACATTTCGTAGAAGTCGCCCATCCGGAAGAACAGAATGGCGTTGGGGTATCGCGCCTTGATTTCGCGATACTGTTGCATGAGGGGGGTCCCGGCGTCGACGCGCGCTGTCACGGCTCCTGTACCACGAACGGCTGGCCGCCCAGCCGGGTCTTCAGGCGCCGCTGGGTTCGCTGCGCCTCCTCGCGGCTCGCGTAGTGGCCGACCCGGACCTTGAAAAGGCCGCTGGTGTCGCGCACGACCCGGGCCTCAAAACCCATCACCTTGAGGCGGCTCAGCAGCTCGTCCACCTGCGGCGCGCTCTTCACGGCGAGGACCTGTACGGCGTACGTCGTCCCGGCGGGCGGGTTCGCCGAATCCGCGGCGCTGCCCGGCGGAACGCCGGCCACCGGCGTGGGCGGTCGATCGGCGCACCTCGATGCGTAGAACTGCACCTGGTTCTTGAACTCAATGTCGTTCGCCACGCCGCTCAGGGCCTCTTGCACCATTGCGCACCCGTGCGCGTCGTCCTTCAAGTCGAAATAAGCGCGCGCGCCCCAGAACGCGACGCGAGGTTTGAGTGGGGAATCGGGGTAGTCGCGTCGCAGGCGTTCCACTGTTTGAACGGTGGCCGCCGGGTCGCCCTGCGCGAAATTGAGCTGGGTGAGGAGGAGCAGTGCTGAGTCAGCCCAGACGGATCTGCCGTACTCGATAGCCACACGTTGCAGGTAGGTCGCCACCGTGTTGGCGTCCGCGGCCAGCCGCGCTGCCGTCAGGAGGACCCCGGGGTACAGCGAGTCGCCGGGCGGCAGGGAAGCAAGTATGCGCCGGAGTATCGCCCGCCCGGAGTCGGGCCGCGTTTGCGCGACGCTCAGCGCCTCCCGGCGCAGTGAGTCGACCCGCTGGGCCGACTGGGCGGACAGCCGATCGGACAGGCTGCCGGCCAAGAGCATCAACGCCACGCCGACCGCTGCTGTTCTCACGCCGCCTCCCGCTGCGGTAAAGTCCAAGTAAGCACTAACTCGATCACAATCGCCTGGTCGTCGCTCACGGTTGACGACTTCAATGCGACGTCGGAGGCGAGTGTGCGGCGCAAGGCGTGTTGCAGCTCGGCTGGTTGCCATCCCGTCGCCCAGCGTGCCCACCGCGCTGCCTCTTCCTTCCAATTGCCCAGTCCGAAAGGCCGAGCCGAGTTGATGTGACGGAACACGACGTCGGCAAGCCGAGTCGGCGATACGCCGCGGTCCAGCTCCGCGCGGGCCAGCGCGACCCCGAGGAGTGCCGTCCCGAGGGCGCTCACCACGCGAACACCCGACATGCCCGCCTGCTCGAGTACGCGCTCGACGAGCCACGCCGCCTCGGGCGACCTCCGTCCCAATGTGGCCTCGAGGAGATCAGACAGCGTTTCCCCGCGTCGTACCCCGACCAGTGCGGCCACGTCGCCCCGGGTCCCCGGCCGTCCGCCCGTCAACGCCGCGAGCTTGTCGAGCTCCCGTGCGAGGAACCCCAGGTCATGCCCGACAGCTTCGAGCAACAACGCTCCCGCGTCGGGTTCCAGTTCGAGCCCGAGTTCCCCCGCCCGATGCGCCATCCAGCGGGCGACCCGATCAGGGGGCAGGGGCTCGACGGCGACTGGCGATGCTCCCTTGATGAGACCGCTATCCGGAGTCTCGCCGGCGGCCTGGGTGAGGATCAACACCGTCGTGGGATTCGGTGCCGCGAGGTAGCGGGTCAACTCTTTATAGAGAGCGGACGTCGTCTTTATTTGCTCCACGCCTCGGACGATGACCGCGCGCGTCTGCGCCAGCATTGGCGGCGTGTTGACGAGGGTGTGAAACTCTTCAGGGCTGAGCCCGGCGGCGCTCCTCTGATCCACATTGAAGTCCCGCGCATCCACTTCGACTGCTCGGTCGAGTAGCGCCCGGATCGCTTCTTCCTTGAGGATGTCCTCGTCGCCGTGGAGATAGTAAACAGGATCGGGCGCGCTGCGTTTGAGGCTCCGAAGGAGCGCGTCGAATGTTAGAGCCCCCATACGCGGCGGAAGTTATCCCGACGGGAGGTCTGAAGAAAGAGCGGCAGGTCGGCTAGCGCTGCGCTGCGGCGGGCTCGACGAGGGCGGTACCGTACGGGTTCGGGTTGCTGATGATCACGCTGGCGCGTGGATCCTGGAACGAAACGAACGGGACACCCGCCTGCGCCACCGGCTTGGGGAAAGGCACCGGCGGGAGCGTGGGTGCGCGCGCCATGTCGGCCCGCTTCACACCCTCGTAGGCAACCAGCGCGAGAGCCACGACGATAAACAGGGCTGCAGCCACGCCCGCTCGTGCGTGAGGGGTAGGGCTTGCCACGAGGCCCTCGGTCCGGAGCCGCGCCTCCAGACGCGTGCGGAAATCCGCCGACGGGAGGAGCACATCCACCGTCTGGAGGGCCCGCACGCCGCGTCGCAGCGTCGCCTCGTACATGCGGCAGCTCGGACACTGCGCCAGGTGCCGCTCAAAGCGGCGCGCTTCCCCGGGGGCGGTAAGCAGCCCGTCCCGGAACTCCGTGTAACCGTCGAGGAACTCGGCGCAAGTCATGGTTGGGAATGTACTACCGTTTAAAGCAGCGGGGGTTCCCGCTCCCCCCAGGGCATCGGCAGGCCCGGGGGGGGGACGAGGACCCGGGAGAACGACTACTCGAGCAGGGGCGCGATCGTGTGTGCGAAGCTGTTGCGGGCCCGATTCAGTCGACTCTTTACCGTGCCGAGGTTACACCCCGTGATATCGGCGATCTCGGCGTAACTCTTTCCTTCGAGCTCGCGCAGCACGAAGACCGCCCGATGGTGGATGGGAAGTTGTCCCACGCACTGGTCGACGGCCTCCTTGAGATACCGCTTGCGGTAGAGATCGTCGGGGCGGGCGGCGGCGTCCTCGAACTGGAGGGGTCGATGGTCCGCCTCCCAGTTCTTCTTGATGGTCTGGAAGAGGACGAGTGGATTGCGGCTCCGGTTCCGTAACTCATTTTTCCCGAGATTCGACGCAATCGTATAAATCCAGGTCGAGAACTTCTTCGTCTGGTCGAAGCGATGAAGGTGCCTGAAGACGCGAATGAATACCTCCTGCACGAGATCTTCAGCCCGCTCGCGATCTCCGATCGTTCGATTGATAAAGTTGAGGAGCCGGGTCTGATAGCGGTCAACGACGGCACCGAACGCTTGCGGGTCACCGGCCAGGTGACATTGGACCAATTGAGCGTCGTCGAGATCATGGAGCGCCTCGCGCTCTGCAGCGCGAGGGCTGTCAAGCGGTGGCGAGTTGCGCTTGAGGACTGCTCGCATATTGACTCCCGCGTTGCAGAAGGAAACCTAGCGGCACACCCTGATGCGCCCCCTCCATATGTATAGATACGGCAGGAACCGTACCCGTCGCAGCGCCCTCTAATGGTGTTAACTGCGAATGGGTTACGAAACGTTCCCGGTGCGGGGGGTATGCCGGTGTCCTCTTGGGGCTACAGCCGGCCACTACAAGCCCAAAATGAACCCAGCCATATAAAGGATGGCGACGATCGTTTTCGCGTCCCGGACTTCTCCTGATCGGATTCCGGCCAGTACTCCGGAGAGGGGTTGGGGCACAACCTCGATGAATTCGTCGCGCTCGCGCGCCGCCGCGCCTCGCGTCAGGCCTTGGGCCCAGAACAGGTGGATGACTTCGTCGGTGAATCCAGGCGTGGTCAAGATTGAGGTGAGGCGCTCGATCCGCTCAGCGGTGACGCCCGTTTCCTCCCGCAGCTCACGGTGTGCGCAAGCCTCCGGGGCTTCGCCCGGGGCCAGGGTACCGGCAGGGATCTCCCACAACGGGCCCCCGGCCGCGTGACGGAATTGCCGGATCATGAGAATGGTGGGGTCCCCGCCCGCGGGATCGCTGGCGCACGGGATCACGGCTGCCGCCCCCGGGTGCCGGATGAGCTCGAGGTCTCCCGTCGACCCGTCTGGAAAGCGGACGGTATCCACATCCACGCGCACGACCTTGCCGGCATACGCTCGACGGGTGGCGAGTTGCACGCAGCGTCCTCCTAGTATTGAAAGAGCCAGGTCACCGGGACTTTCAGGCCCTCCACCAGCAGGTAACTGGCATTGAGTCGCGGGTTCGAGCGGATCGGCGAATTCGGGACCGGAGACGTGAAGGGGACGAGACCCCGGCGCGCAGCGATGATCTTCAGGCGGAGCATGTGGAAGCCGTCGCTTACGAGCAGGACCCGCTGGCTCTGCCTACCGGCGAACCAGCGGGCAATACCGACGATCGAGGAGTAGGTGGTGGCGCCCGCGTGGAGAGCAACGACGCCGGCCTCGGGGAGGCCGAGTTTGAGCAAGTAACGGCGGCCGACGTCGGCCTCGCTCAGCGAGTCGCCGGAGCCGACGCCCCCGGTTACCAGGACCACGGGCGCATAGCCCCGTTGGTACAGGGTCGCCGCGTGGTCGAGCCGGGCGCGAAAGACAGGGGAAGGCCGGCCGTTGTATTGGGCGGCGCCGAGGACGGCAATGGCGTCGGCGGTGGTCGCTTGATCGCGCACCGCCGTCACCGACACGGCCACGACCAGGGCGGCCCAACCCACGAGCAGCAGCACCACGAATGCCGCCACGACGACCAGCCGCCGTCGCACCGTCCAGAACGTCATAGGGGAAATATAGAGGCGAGGGAGGGGGACTTCGCCGCCTCTCAGGGTCTGTTCAGCACCAGTCGCACGGCGACCCCGCCCAGCAGCGCCAGCAGCAGGGAGGTGAGGGTGCCGATGAGGAAATACTCCGCGAACTCGCGATCCTCAAGCGCCTTGAAGCGCGCCAACGACTTCGCCGCGACGATGAGGCCCAGGGCGCCGAACTCACCCAACAAGACGAAGCTGAGGCCGATCGCGCGCTCGAGCGCGCCGATGGCGCGGCCGCGGGCCACGTCGATTGCTCCGGCGGTGCGGTCTTCATCGCGGCGCATCTGAAGGGCCGGCAAGTCCAGCACGGCGCGGACCAAGGTGACGCCGCGGCCGCACACGTAGAGGTATGCCGTCGCGATCAACCCGGCACGGCCCCACCACAGACCGACGGCGCGCGGCACCACGAGATTGTCGAGCGAAATCCCGATACCGATGGCGGCTGCGACGATCAACGTTTCCACGAGCAGGAGCTCGCGACCGCGGCGGCGGCCGTCGATCTGGCCCGGCCAGAAGGTCGCCGCCAGCGTATAGACGAGCAACGGAATGACAGTGAGCGGATTCATCGCGTTGTGGCCGTGGTCGGGGAGGCGGCGGCGGTGAGCATGGCGTGGAAAATACTATCGCCCGCGGCGACCAGAGGCCAGGCCATGCGGCCGGCGAGGTGTGAGACCGCGCTGCGCCCAATCCGCAGCTGTTGCGCGGCCACAGCAGGGCCTCCACGGCGGAGCAGCTTGGCGGTGAGGCGTTGCCGAGGGGTCCAGCTCCAGTGGAGCGCCGCATCGTAACTGGCGAAGCCGGTGAGAGCGTTCTCTGCCGGACCGAACCCGCCAACGGCGAAGAGTCGTCGGCTCCGCTTGGCGGTTTGTAGCGCCGCCCGCGCCTCGTGGAAACAAGGACCATCCACCTCCGGTGCGGTCACGCCCTTCGCCAGCGGGGTCGTCACGGGCCCGCGTCCGCACGCGATCACCCAGTCGACCTCGGCGAGGGTGGCGCGGATGGTGCCGGCGATCTCCAAGACTGGGCCCACACTGGTCAGGAGGCACTGCCATTCGTCTCCCAGCGTGATGGCAAAGCGCGCCGCGAGCGATGTACGCCAGCGGCGGTTGAAAGCCGGGATCGCATCCCGCAGGTGTCGCTGCAACCGCGCGCGCTCCCCGGCGGGAAGTGTGCGTGAGGCGATGACATCGCCTATCAGGGCAAAATATATGTGTGTCATATTATGTCATATCTACAGAAAATGACGATTTACGTCAATACTGCGCAATATGACGTAAACCGTCACCTGCCCGTGCCGAACAGGCGGTCGCCCGCGTCGCCGAGCCCGGGTAGGATGTAGCCCCGGTCATTGAGCTGGCGATCGAGCGCCGCGGCGTAGATGGGCACGTCGGCGTGGTCCGCCAGCATGCGGCGTACTCCTTCGGGGGCCGCGACCAGGCAGAGGAAGCGAATCCGGCGGGCACCGGCGCTCTTGAGCGCCGACGTCGCGGCAGCCGCTGACCCACCGGTTGCGAGCATCGGGTCGAGAACGAAAAAGGTACGGTCCTGCTCGCCACCGGGAATCTTGAAGTAGTAATCGACGGGGCGGAGACTCTCGTGATCGCGATAGAGGCCGATATGCCCGACGCGAGCCGTCGGGATGAGCTGGGAGATCCCCTCGACCATGCCGAGTCCGGCCCGCAGGATGGGCACGAGGGTGAGTTTTTTCCCCGCCACCTGCACGCCCTGCATCCGCTCAAGGGGCGTCTCGATGTCGACGGGCTCGAGGAGCAGGTCCTTGGTCGCGTCGTACGCCATGAGCATGGCCAATTCGCTCACGAGATGCCTGAAGTCGCGCGTGCCGGTCCGCCGGTCGCGCAGGATCGTGACCTTGTGCTGGATCAGGGGATGGTTCAACACGCTGAGGTTCGGGAAGTCCGGGTGCGTCATGGACCGGAAGGTTACAGCGCGAGGGTGGGATTTTCGAAGGCGAGGACCTGCCGAAACCGGGCGGTTTCGGTAAATCCCAGGGTGCGGATCGTGGCGATCATCCGCGCGGTCCGGTCCGCACCGATCACCGATGGGTGCGACTCGAGAATCAGCGTTCGTACCCGCTGGCTGAGCAACTCCGCCTCGCTTTCCACCAGTTCGGCCTCAGCGCCTTCGATGTCCACGACAAGATTGATGTGGGCAAATCCGCTCTCTTGCAAGAGCTTCGCCAGCGTCGTCGCAGGCACCACGGTCCGTCGTATGCCGCTTCCGCCGACTCGACTGGTCACCCAGGAATCGATTGCCAGCTCGATCGTTTCGACGCCGTACGCCAGGGCCGCGGTGTGGATCCGGAACTGGGACCCGTTGAGGCGGCGATTGGTTTCGAGCGTTGGAATCAGATCCGGGTTGGCCTCGACGACAATGTGGTCTCGGGGCTGCGCCAGCCGGCGGTTAATGTGGCACGACACGATCCCGATGCCACCCCCGAACTCGATGACCGGAAGCGCGGCAATGAGGCGCGTCTGCACCAGAGCAAGCTCGGGCGCCTCGTGCAGGCCGAGGCAGACCGCGGT